>Ga0180433_10002094_pt1 | contig 31902 bp, 58 predicted proteins | sample SS_ome_8_FD_132980 | JGI IMG/M metagenome (GOLD analysis project Ga0180433, IMG submission 132980) | Hypersaline lake sediment archaeal communities from the Salton Sea, California, USA - SS_1_D_1 metaG | ecosystem: Environmental > Aquatic > Non-marine Saline and Alkaline > Hypersaline >...
ATCAGTGAGAGAGGGAAAGCTGAGATCATACGTGGTGTCGAGGCGTTTATCAAGTACGTCCAGCATCTGTACGGGGTGTTCAACTCTCTGATGAACAAGCATGATTCTAGCTATAGTATTCAAGATGAATTCCGTAGGGAGCACGACTTGATCAACAAGGAGATCCGTACGAATGAAGTTGGGTTGATGTTCTCTGCGTTCAGGAACTTCGGTTACGAGCTTCCGAATGGACAGAAGGTTCCTCTTGAGGCTTTCAGGTTTACGAACCTGGACAATCTGCTGAAGCAGATCGATGACAGCAGGGGTGTTGATGAGCACAAAATGGTGGCAGCCTTTGAAGCAATTCGAGCTATGTTTCGCAACAAGGAGGCTGGTTTAAAGGAGATTCTCCAGGCCTTGATCAATGAGGAGAAGGGCACCCAGTCGGCCTGGGAGGCTTTCCTGGAGAAGGTGGCTGCCACTCGGGTTCCTTATGATCGCACGAGAGTCATGAGGTTATGGAGGCTGCTTGAACAGAGTTTAGAGGCCATGGATCGTTTTCGTATAGCTGCCAGGGAAGGTAAGCAGCTTCAGTCGGCGGACGTTCAGACGATTAGCGCTCTCTTCAATGTGGACTTTCTTGGTTTGCAGCTCAACCCTGAGACAGCTGTGTATTACGAGCCGACTGCTACGATGAGTAGTTTGCGGCCAGCGTTGCAGCGTTACTCCGAGATGCAGGACGAGCGATACATAGACAATCTCAACAGGGTAGTTCAGGACGCCAGGGATCAGGTTAACTACTACATTGAGGCCATTACTGGGCGGCCAACCGGTCAGATCCTCGTCTAATTCTTATCTTATAGGAAAAGAATAAACGTGTACGCGTACACGCGCGTAAGAGGAAACTTTGTTTCCTTGGCTCCCATATTTTCTTGAAATGGTTTGCTTTTTGCTGCAGCTGCAGTAGATTATGTGTAGAGCAACCTGAGCAAAGGAGCCTATCGATGAGCGAGCTGTACTTTTCTGAGAGCAATGCCAAGCTTCGTGACACGGTCATTTTCAGCATTCCGGCAGGACATACATGTCCTTTCGCGATGAAGTGCAAGAGCATGGCTGACCGCGTCACCGGCCGGGTAACCGACGGTCCTGAGACCGAGTGGCGGTGTTTCTCCGCCAGCTCGGAGGCCAGGAGCCCGGCTCTCCGCAAACATCTCTGGGAGAATTACGAAGCCCTGGTTGACGCATATGACAAGGGCGGTACCCAGGCGGTGGCGGACCTGATCATCGCGAACTTGCCGACGAACGTTCCGCTGGTTCGGATCCACGTGAGTGGTGATTTCTTTTCCGAGCAGTACTTCGAAGCCTGGTGCCGGGTCGCCCGTGCTTTTCCTGGCAAGGTTGTTTACCGGGAGGGGCAGCCTTATCCTGAGGGTACCATCTTCTATGCATACACGAAAGCGCTGCATCTCATGCTTCGAGACGATATCCCGGAGAACCTGGTTTTGACGGCGTCACGTGGTGGCCGCCTGGACCGGTTGATTGACAAGCATGAGCTGAAAGAGGCGCGCGTGGTATTCAGCCAGGCGGAGGCGGACGAGCTCGGGTATGAGATTGATCATGACGACAGTCTTGCATGGAGCCAGGACAAGAATTTTGCTCTTCTGTTGCACGGCACGCAGCCGAAGGGGAGCGACGCGAGTCAGGCTCTGAAGAAGCTGAAGAAAGCTGGTTGGACCGGCTACAACAGTAAGGGGAAGAAGTCGTGACGGACCACACCGAGCAGTACACGTCGAAGTTCGAAGCCCAGCAGGAGGCTGAGAGCGTTGAGAGCCAGGCGGCCATTGACGCCCTTACCGATAAGGATCGCGAGCTGCTGGGTCAGATTCTCAATGATGACAATTCCACGAGCGGAAAACTGTTTTTGGAGTGTTTGATTGAACACGACGAAATGAAAGCTCGTATGGCCAAGATTGATGCTTTGGCTGCCAAGCTTACGGCCATCATCGGCGACTTTGGTTACGAGCATGCACTGAGTGTAGGAGTAGACAATGTATCAGATTAGCGGCGCAATCTTCATCGATGCGGTGGACTTCTGGGGCTGGGTACAACAGTATCTCCTGGACACTGCTGTTCGGGACTCAGACGAAGATGTCTTTTTCGACGAGCGGAACGTCTGTATCGACGGTGGGTCTCGCCAGGACATCGTACTCACTGAATGTGAGACCGGCCAGGAGTACCGCGTTCCTCTGGAAGACTTCTGGGAATGGATCTATGACAAGTACCAGCCGACGGAGGGGGACGAATATTTCTATGGCGTCCCCGAGTACCATCCGGACGCACACTGCATGCGAGTAGACTTTGTTGCGTCCGACGGCGGAGCTCTGCCTCCATACTGTCACCTGCGCTGGCAATGGCGCAAACTCGAACAAGGGGAGAAGTACAATGTCTAGTGCGAACACTGAATCATTCGTGGCCACGGTTTCAATCCATCGGCGTACGTCGAACATGGAGGATGACATCGTTGGTATCGAGGTAACCGACGAGACCTCACGTTGCAAGCTCCTGGACCTGGAGATCGACATGGAGACGTTCGGGAACCTGATTAGCGGCCGGGGCCACCTCCAGTGCAAGGGTTCACTGAATGTGCGTGGCTGCCAGCTCATGAATTGCACAAAGGAGCACAAGACGCTGCGCCTGCCGTACGAGGGCACGAGCTCATACGAGGAAAATGGTAAGGCCCTGGCCAGGAAGATTGTTGCCGAGCACGAGGTCGATGGGTGGCATGGTTACGACAGTGATCTGACCAACCATCACCATCATGGAAAAGATGGTCTTGCTTCCGTTCATTTCCATCGTCACGTCCGGCCCGACGGTACTCCTGTCCTGGACTGAGCTTCCATGAGTTAACGCAAATGTTGTATAATACGAGGAGAGACCATTGTCGAGGAGCTCATCAACTCCAGTAGCAAATTACGTCGGAATGATTGACATTGATGGCGATCGTTACGAGCTGCATAGGATGCCGACTGGGAATCTGATTGTTGCACCTGAATTCGGTGGCACCGGCACGGTCGTAAAAGAGCGGGAGCCTGGTCAGCTCGTAATCAGGTTGAACCGCCAGGGATACAAAGCCAGGAGGATGGCATGAACATTCATGATGACGTAGCGTTAGTTTCAGTTCGGCGAACAGGTGACATCGGGTTCAACCACAAGTCAGTCAGCTTGCTGCAGCTGAAGGATCCGAGGAATGCATTCATTACCTTGTGGACTGACAAAGAGGAGCATGCAATTGGTTTCACCATCACCCAGAAACCGACGCCTGACAGTTTCAAGGTCCAGAAGAATCGTCGTGACATCAGGTTCACCGCCATCAGTGCATTGAACATCCTTGGGGTCGCCTTGGACAGGACCAGGGTGTGTAAACTGGAGCCCTGGCCAATCAAAGGATCTGGGAACCCGAAGTGGTTCTTCAAGTTACCCAAGGACTAGAGCGCTTCGATCGCCTCCGGCTGGGAGCTCCTTTGCGTGGTTGCTCCAACTGCTGAGACCGCTCATCTCAGCTCGCTCTCAGCTGGAGGCCTTTCCTTTTCAACGGCTTATGGCTTGCGATCTCATCGAGGAGGGGCTTGAGCTCGCGGCGCTCGTGAGGCCAAAAAAACGTAGACTCCAAACTTTTTCGTTGGAGTCTACGTTTTTTGAAGCCTGGCGGAGGCGGCCCGGCCGAGCAGCTCTACTCATCTACGACCCCAGTTTTCTGGGTCGCCGACGGCCTTCCTGGATGAGGAGCATCTCCAACCGGGGAGATCTGCGGAACGTAGACTCTAAACTTTTTCTTTGGAGTCTACGTTTTTGCTTGTTTTCAGGCCCTGGAGCTGAGCAGCTCGGGCTTCGGGTTGACATCGCTAATCGTGCGTGTATATTATTAGTGTCAAGAAAAGGAGAAGTCCGATGCCGAACTGGTGTAGCAATGATCTGTACATTGAGGGTTCGAAGGCTGATCTTAATGAGTTCATGGTTCTTTTCGAGGAGGAAGGCCTGAAGTTCGAGAGGTACTTTCCCGTGCCTGATGAGGTAGACGATGTGAAGGCATGGAAGCGGTCCAACTGGGGCTGCGAGCGGTCTCCTGACGATGAGTCTGTGAACATCACGGTTTTCGATGAGTCTGTGAACATCACGTTCGACACGGCGTGGCGTCCGGCCAACGAGTTCATCAAGCGGATTTCTAAGTTCCATCCTCATCTTCGTTTTCAGCTTATCTGGGACGAACCCGGCAACGGCCTTCATGGAGATGAGATCTACCAAGATGGAATTCAGGTGTCTGATGTGGAGGAGCGTGAGATGACCGAGACTATGCGCAAGGCCAGGCCTTGGTCACCTCGTGATTACGAGGTGGACCACCTCCGGGAGGCTATCCAGGGAATGAAGGACACGTGTCAAAGAGCTCTGCAGAACCTGAATGAGGGTGAGAGGGGTGGACGCCCCGTCGAGGAGATGGCTTCGATTGTGATGCACGATCTGGTCTGGGGGCTTGCCAACTCCACCTCATCGATTGAGACCGCTTTTCGCAGCGACTCCAGGGAGCGGGAGAAGATTGATGAGTTGAGTAGGCAGGAAGAAAAATCAAAGTCATAGTACTGATGTACATCACTGGCCCGTAGCTCAATGGTTAGAGCACCTGACTCATAATCAGGGGGTTCTCGGTTCGAACCCGAGCGGGCCAACCAAAACCAAGGAAGAGATCTGAGCATGGCCATCACCAAACCATCCTGGGACGAGAAGGTCAAGAGGGTGAAGGACCCAGAGATAGAGAAAGCTGGATGGACCTACTACGAGCTTGAAGAAGTCTTGTCTCCTTTCCTCGTACGTCGTAAGCTGTGTCGACGGAAGCCCAACTGTGTGCGACACATCGTTACTGTCGAAGATGTCTTTCGCGAAGACTGCCCCTTCTAATTCCAGCAGATTCCAGCGTCACTCCGGCCGATCAGCAGCTCCTCCTGGCGTCTCCTCCTTCGTGCAAATTACGTAGACTCCAACGAAAAAGTTTGGAGTCTACGTTTTTGCAGCTTGCGTTTGGGAGCCGGGCAACTCTTGTTCCTCTTCCTCCTGGTGTCAGAAGAGGAACAAGAGTTGAAGTAGGGAAATCACTTAATTTCACTTTTCTACGCAGAAGCTGCTTGTATTATCGAAACCAGCGAAGTAAGTTATGTGGTAAAGCAAGAAAGGAGAGCAACCGTGAACTTGGAAGAACTCATCAAGTTGGCGGAGAGGCTGGAGCTGCAGTCGGAAGACCTCAACGAGGTGGTACATGACCTGGCTTCCAGCGAGGCGGCCAACGTCAACAATGAGGGGCTGGACTTGCAGCTTCAGTTCATCGTCCGGCAGGTCGGAGCCAATGAAACCCAGCGTATCATCAACGAGCTTTTCGGGAATCAGGAGTAAGATGATGAAAGCAATCTCACTTGTTGTTGTTCGCGAAGGGATCGCCGAGGTGTTCTGTCCGGAGCACGTCCACACCGTCGTGGTAGACATTGATGCTATCGAAGACGGCAACATTCAGAAGGTGGAGCTGCCGCCGGGCATCGGCTTCGAGGAGCTGGTTGCCGAGGCGATGTGCGCAGATTACGTTGACTTCGGTGGCATCAGCGCCGAGTGTCACAGCGACGACCGGGTAGTTGAGGTTGAGTTCGATGCCACCCGGTGGTTCCAAGAGGCCAGCGTCGACGACATTCTTGATCTCGCGCGTTGTGGGTGGCGTGGGGATATCCCCTCTGATCAGGTGGCCATCAAGATGGCTGACGTCAACGAAGAGATTGCCGAGATGTTCGAGTACGTCCATATTGTCGGGAAGCGGACGACGATGGGCTTCGAATGTTCCGTTAACGAGGACGATGCGATGTCGTGGCTTGCTGATAACAGGCCCGACGTTCTCAACAAGATGATGGTCGAACTCAAAAGAGAGGGGTATATCTAATGGAACTTTCTCTGAACAACCTTTATCTCTGCGAACGCGGCAACACGTTGCTTACGGATTACGAGAACATGGTTGCTTGGTTAGACCTTGAAGGCGACACTCGTCTTGAGGTTGCGTACAATCCCGGCAACTATCCGGCACTTAATGTGCAGACGATCACGATCACGGACGAAGACCTGGCCAAGCACATCAACGAGAATTTGCAATACTGGCTTGTGTGTAAGTGTCATATCGATGGTGTCAACATTGACGCCAACGGCGAAGTCGCATCGGGCGAGGAGTAATCAAGATGACAGCGCACGAAAGGAAAGACTTGTTGCTTCAGCTCATCGAGGATGAAATCCATCGCCTCTACGGCGAGAAAGGTGAGCTCGAAGAGTGGGCCGAGGTCCGGGTCGAAGAGCTCAGGGAACTGCTCGAAGACATCGAGAACTACCGGGAGCTGTTCGGCGAACATACACTGAATGCGCGTCCGTTTCCCAAGCCCTCGATCCCGTCTTTCGATGATGTCTGCTCGTACTGTTTGGGCTACGACCCTGAGGGGACGTGTCCGAACTGCGGGCTTCGCATTCCTGATCCTGATGGCGACGAGTAGTGTAACAACCAAAGAAAGGAGATCTGAACCATGAAGAATCTGAACCTCTGTCTGCACTGTGGATCCAGCCGGGCTTCTCTGGAGCAAGTGGAAGCCGTCCCGACTCCAGAGCCTGATGGGCGCTGGCATCCGATCTCTCACATGACCCTGATCAACTTGGTGCGCGAGCATCTGGCTGCTGCGGGGTACCACGTGGCCCAGGAGGAGCATGCGTTGTCGAAGGACGGCGAACGGTACTTTGGCCTTCTGCAGCTCCTGACGGACGACTGTGATGAGGAGGGCGCGCTGGTCACCGGTCTCCGGAACAGCCACGACAAGATGTTTCCGGCAGGCCTGCTTGTCGGGAACGGCATCTTCATCTGTGACAATCTGTCATTCATCGGCGAGATCAAGATGGTTCGTCGGCATACGACCAACGTGATGCGGGACCTGCCCGGACTCGTGAGCAAGAGCATCGGACGTTTGGGAGACATGCGTTTTCGTCAGCAGGAGCGCGTCGACTGGTACAAGGAGACGATGCTGCCCCCGGCGCACGTGCATGACATCGTCGTGAAGTCGATGGACCAGGGCATCATTGCTCCGTCGGCCATCAAGAAAGTTCTTCACGAGTTCCGTGAGCCCCGGCACCAGGAGTTCCGGGATACTGGCGACGCATGGCGTCTGTTCAACTCCTATACCGAGGTTCTGAAGAACATTGGGCGCTCTGGTTCCGTCTGGGACCTGCCTCAGCGTACGGAGAAGCTCCATGGTCTTCTGGACGTCGAGACTGGCCTGACCGCACGCATCAGCAAGAAGTCTGAGAGCAAGCTTGCTGACGAAAACGTCGTGACCGCGTAACCGACTGCCAGCCACAACCCCACCCCCGAGGCCCGTCAGCAATGGCGGGCCTCTCCCTTTTCTTTAGAGTCTACGTTTTTTCATATCCCTGATCACCCAGCACGCAGCTCGGCCGGATCCAGGAGGCTGTCCGCATTCGTAGACGATGAAAAACGTAGACTCTAAACATTTTCGTTAGAGTCTACGTTTTTTGGTGCCTGGCGGACATCCTAGAACCCCAGTCGTGGTCGTCGTTGTAGTGGTGGTCGTTGTAGTGGTGGTCGTTTTCTTGAACTTTTTTCGCCAGTATCGCTTGAAAGGGTGGCGGACACTAGTATTGTAGGTAGTGACAGGACATAGGAGACGACCATGAACCATCACTTTGAAAACGATATTCGGGCCATCTGGATTCACAAGCTTCGTACAGAATTCTGGCGGGCCGATAGGCTTGTCCAGAAGACTGGCAAGAATCTACAGATGCCTGAGTTCGAGTTGACGGATGCGGCCCCGAGTCGCTGGGGGCAGTGGAACCAGGAAACGCGGACGATCAGCATTTCGCTGAACCTGCTTCGCAACTATCCGTGGAGCGCCGTGACCTACATCCTCCGCCATGAGATTGCTCACCAGGTCGTTTCCGAGATCTATCTCCTGGAAGACGTGAACCCTCATGGGGAAGCCTTCAGGCGCGCGTGTGACCTTCTTCATATTCCTTACTCTCGTTGTAGCTCTTCGACGTTGCTTGCAGGCATGGGCTACACCAAGGACGATGCGATCATGCGGAAGGTCAAGAAGCTTCTTGCGTTGGGAGAGTCTCCTTGTCAAGAGGAAGCCGAGCGCGCGGTTGCGAAGGCTCACGAACTGATGGTCAAGTACAACCTTCGTCCGGCACCGTCAAGAGAAGCGTGGGTGGCTCGTCCTGTTGGCCGGGCCTGGAAACGGATGCCGACCTACGTTCATGAGATTACCGGCCTGCTTCGTGACTACTACTTCGTTCAGACGATTCGCTGGAACACGTGGGATAACATCGAAGGCATTAATTTGGCTTCAGGTGACTGCTACTGCCGGTCAGAGAATACCATCAAGTACATGCAACTCTTCGGTAAGCCGGAGAATCTCGACATCGCCGAGTACGTCTTTCACTTTCTGCTGGAAGAAGGCGAGCGGCGCTGGGCGGAGTACCGCAAGACAGAAGAATACAAGACTGCATACCGGACTCCCATCAAGGCGAACTTCATCAATGGTCTGATGCGTGGGTACCGGCGGAAGATCGACAAGCAGAATCGCACCGTTAAGCAGACGTTGAACGAACAGCAGACGACGTTGATTCGTAAGGGGGACTCCTTGTTGCTAGAAATGTTCAAGCGTCGTTTCCCGAACCAGGCTACTCTTCATACAAATTGGAACTGCACCCGTGGCTTCGGTGCTGGCCTTGAACAGGGCAAGAGTATCTCGATCAATCCTGGTGTGAACGGTGGTGCGAAAGGAAAATTGCTTAATTCGTAACGCGGGGGCTTGCAATTAGCGAGAACCCGGTATAGGTTATGGATAGAGGTGAAAGATGGCAACTCAAACCGGCAAAGTACAGAGCATCCTCAATAGACTGAAGAGTGGTGGGTGGGTAGAGATTGCCCCTCTTCCTCATGTCTGGCGCTTCATTAAAGGGCGCTACGAGTTTCGTCTGTACTGGGCACCGGTTGTTGGCTATCGTATTCTGAAGTACAAGAGGTAGCAATGTTCAATTGCCACATTGAAGAAATGGTAGACGTCCTTCGTGACGCTGAGATCGTGCCTGAGCATCTTTACGATCAGGCTATTACTGTACTGCGTGAGAGGGTGTGGACGGATAAGTTTGCTATCACCTGGGGCACGGTTGATATTCTCGACGCCGCCGAGCAGCTTGAAATCGAACTCACCGACGACGAGGCTCGTTGGGTTCTTGGGTATCTTCATCGCAACTACAGTTCAAGCTATGGCATTACGAACGAGCATGTCGAGAATGCTATCGACGAGGTGGTTGCCAGGCGTGATATGGTTACGGCAATAGACCCGGAGGTGGAAGTCTTGGCTGGGGACTTGTTCGTTCAACGTTCTGCTTGACGAAGAATACGAAGCAGAGCCCGAGCCGATTCTTGACGAAGAAGACCCTCTTGACCTTGAGAACCTAGACATTGAAGGGAGCAACTGATGGGTGCAGATCTGGTTGGCTATCTGATAAAGGGGCCGCTTGAGCTTCCGCAGGACAAGTTCGAGGCGGCTGTCGATCGGGGAGGTCACCTGCAAATGAGCGGAGCGAAATGCAGTCAGGTGGACCGTGTTGTTGTCTGTGACATGCCGTTTTGGGTTGAGATCCAGTGTGAGCACGGATGGACAGATAAACTCGGAATGAACCATTGCGACCTTGGAAGCGGTTGCAGTGTGGGGCCGTCGTCGTTCTGCGTCCGCGAAGACTGCCCGATCTACGAGAACGACGATACAGACAACATGTCTTCTCCATCTTGGAGATTGGCAACAAGTGGCGTGCCAAGGAACTGACTCAGGAGGAGGCGTGCGACCTGTTGGACGAACTGTGTCCTGACACCTACATTTACTACCAAGAGCCTTTCGACTTCTTGTGCGAGTTGAAGGACGAAGGTACTGATCGTGACGACGCACGCGAGATCGTCCAGAAGATCTTTGACTCCTGGCCCCCGGATGATCGTTCAACCACATGGCGTGGAGACCCTGACGACTCTTCTCAGATCATTTATTTCACGGGGGAAACGTCGTGGGGCGATGAACCTAGCGGCCCGGCCTTCGAGGCGATCAAGTGGGGCTACCTCTGGGGTGTGTGGCCTATCTTTGGAGTGAAGTGAACGATGCGTAAAGAACGATGCGGCGATTGCAAATACTGGATGCCTGACGACAACCGGGCGGTTCGTGGGGACCATGCGCTTGGCGAATGTCGCAGGTTCCCGCGTACCCAGAAGAAGTGTGGTATGAACTGGTGCGGCGAGTTCAAGCTGTGGGATCTTCTGAAAGGCAAGAAGGGCTGATCCGTGTACACGAAAGCATTTCTGTCCATTGATCTTGACTACTGGGCCGACCACCGTAGCGAGCGAAGCTCACTGCTGTTCTTCAACAAGGTGGCCGACCTTTACCTGCCGATCCATGTTGTCGAGTCTCACGAAGAAATGCTCCCGCTCATCAACGAGTCCGGGTGCAGTGTTCTCTACAACGTGGACTATCACTCTGACATCTTCGGCTTCGACAATCCCGAAGAGCGAGAGAGTTGGATAGAAGAGCACCCTCACCCAAATGAAGGGCAATGGGGGCCGTATGTCGAGTGGCGCGACAAGGGCTGCTTTTGGTGGATGTATCCCTGGAAGAGGTGTTACGGTGACGCTGGATGCACCTGGGGTGGCGACGGGTCTTGTTGGGATCGCAGTAGGTGCAATCCTTTTACCAAGGGCTATACCCAATGGGCTAAGACTCGTCGTTGCAAGGGTACTACTCCAATTCGATGGGGGACCATCTCCAAGGTTGCCGTCTGCCTTAGTCCTGACTGGTATGATCGCAAGACTGTTTGGCGTGCTATGCGTGCTCTTGGACTGGACTGGGTAGTCAGCAACAGCGACAGTTTTTGCGGTCATGTCATCAAGGGCTTTAAGAGCCGCTGGCAAAAAGCGAAAAAAGTTTGCTGACGGACTTGACACGGGCTTGAGGCAGAGTTAACTTAGCTCCTAGAGAATAAGAACAAGGAGAGCCACGATGCGCAACAAGAGCACCATCAAGCACCTCGACGGGATGGCTTCCAACATCACGTGGCCCGAGTACAACTACGTTTTCGAGACCTACAAGCGCAAGCTTGAGCAGGTGATCGAAGAGAACGTCGGCTGTGGCCCGGACGTTCAGGTCCACTACAACGAGGACGAAAAGAAATTCTACGTCACCTTCGAACGGTCTCGCTGGCCCGGCAGTGTGTGCTCTATCATCATCCGGCGGAGCGTTGACATCGACCCGAACAAGCCCCTGACGCCCCAGCTCAAGGCGCTCTTGGACATCAAGGACGAAATGATCGAGATGGTTCACGTTCTGTCTCGTCCGCTGGAATTCAAACTGATGGACGAGATGGGCGTTGACCTTCCCGACAACAAAGTGACTCAACAGGCGCGTGCGTTGAGCGCCGCCTGCGACAAGCTTAAGGCCCTTCAAGAAGACGAGGAGCAAGACAATGGCTGACCGTTTCGCAACGAGCATCAAGATCGGCGGCGCAATCAGCAACAAGACCCTTCGAGGTCTGGCCACCGCCATCCGTGACAACCAGTTCGGGTTCATCTGGGGTGACGAACTGAGTGGTACGGAGAGCACTGACGAAGTGGTACTGGCTCTTCGCCAGGAGATCGAGAAGCAAGATGGAAAGCTCGTCTGCGTCAACATCCAATGCGCCGAAGAATCGCTCTCCGACTTCTGCCGGGAGCACAACCTTCCGTACTGCAAATCCGTTGAGGGGAGGTACGAGTTCAACGGCGAAATCAGGTGGTGGGTTCCGGGTATGGAAGAAGAGGCGTTCTCCGACGCCGATGCCGAGGGGAGCTACGCAATGATTAGTGTGGACAAAGTGATCGAGTTCATTGAAGAGAACTTTGACGAAAATGATCCTGGGTTCACCCTCAACCTCCTGCTTGCCGAACTGCACGAGAAACACCCCCCGGAGATCATGCGTCTCATGCCCTGTGAGTAAAAAAGTTTCTCGTTGGGCTTGACACTACTCTGAAAAGGAATAAGGTAGTACTATGAAAGTCATCACCGTCACAGGGCTGAGTCTCCAGTTCGACTCCAACGGCAATCCTGATCCGTTGGCTGAAGCGCGTGAAGTTCTGAACCTCGTCAACAACGCCCTTGCCTCCGGCCCTTACGACGACTGTAGTCCTGCCATTCTTGGCGGAGCCAGTATCGACAGAAGTAACATCGAAGTCGAAGAAGACGAAGAAGACGAGTGGGAGAACGAAGAGTGAGTTGTGACGCACGACTGACCAAAGGTAAGAAGGTAGACGTTTGCTATCAACGGGGTAAACCGGCCACCACGTTCATTGCTGGCGGTTGCGAGCGCCTCGAAGTTGATGAATACCTGACCGTCGTGAACGGCAAGGTCAAGCTGGCGGATGGCACGGTCTGCAACGCCCTGTTGGAGATCGACGAAACGAGTTCCGGCGAACACTGCGGTACGGGCATCTTCTTTACTGAGCCGGACGGGGCGTGCAACATCACCTTCCAGGGGGACGAGAATTTCCTGACTCCGCTTGGTAAGACCAAGGAGCAGGTGTATCCTTACAAGTACCGGTATGAGCCTGGACTTGTCCACTGCTACGACCATCACATCGACGAAGAAACAGGATGGAGTATCTTCTGATGCCAAAGTTCAAGGTTCTAGTTCAACGTACCGATATCTACTCTGCAATCGTCGAGATCGACGAACGGGATGCAAGGCGGGCCATAGATGCGGCTGAACGGACTCTCGACGAAGAGGGGTGGGATGGACTGTTCCACGGTGAGGACGGGGACTACGAAGAATGTTTCTCCGAGGTACTGTCGGCCTGGCCCGCAGAACGTGGAAACTTTCCCGACGACGCAGATAAGACCAAACCATAGAGAGGACTGACTGATGAAATCAACCGTCAAGCTGACTGTGTTCGTTGACATCGAACATCCCGAGGACGTTGATCCAGAGGAAGTTCTGATGAACATGGACTACAACTTCACCGCTTCTCCGTCCGATGCTCCGGCTGAGGTCGTGGAAACAGAAATCACCGACTGGGAAATCAACGACTACTACAACAAAGAGGACTGAACAATGTCGAACGAAAACTGCCTTGAGGGGATGGTGTGTCCGAGCTGTGGAAGCGAAGGACCGTTCGCAATCTACGCCGAGTCATGGTTCCTGGTGTACGACGACGGCATCGAGGAATACGAAGATATCGAGTGGGGTCCGTCCTCTCCTTGCATCTGCCAGGAGTGTGGTTACGACGGGGTAGTACGGCAGTTCGACCCCGAGCGCGAAGACATCCCCGGTGGCACCGACGACCGAGATGCCATGCAGGCGATCTACGACGTCCTGTACCTTGACATGGACAGAGAGCGTCAGTTCTACAACGCCGACAAGGTGTGGGACGAAGAAACCATCGAGCGCGTGGCCGAGGTGGTCAACCGTTGGCGTAAGCCCCCCAAGAAAATTGCGAAGAACTTCGACGACGAAGAGATCGACGAGCTGATGGAGGATTTTGACGATGCCGAGGACTGATCCAATCACCGGCTGTCAAGTCATGACCAACGCTGAGTTCTGGCAGAGTGAAGCCGATCTTGAAGGCAAGGGCCGGACGGCTGGCGAGGTGATGTCAGACTTCATGGAAGACGTCGCCAATGAGAACGAGCGTGAGGCCGAGCGCAATCGCGACCCCGAGCTTGCACTGAATCATCTGCGAGAGGCGGCGGACGAAGACCTGGCCGCGTGGCTTGAGTGGAGGGAGACCGACACCAGCAACGAGCCTGCCCCGCCTATTCCTGAGCGGGTGATCGAAGTGATCGAGTCCGAGTACAACAGTGGGTTCAAGACCACGACGATGAAGCTGTCAGCTATCGTCATGTGCGACGACGGTCAAAAACGCAAAGCTACACTGAATTACTCGTCATACTCAGGCGACTTCTACGAGCCTCCATCCGACGACTGGGAGTTGACGTGGGAGGAAATTGTGGTATAGTATCAGTAGAACATCCACTGAATGTCATGCACCGGTAGCCAAGTCTGGTAAGGCGCGGGTCTGCAAAACCCGTCATTCGGCGGTTCAAATCCGCCCCGGTGCTCCATTTTTGTTTTTAGCCTCTTGGTTGTATAATACTTACGTACACCAGGAGGTGTTTCTATGTACCCAATTGCTTTGCGCACGCATAATAGACCTGTCTACCTAGACGTTACGCTAAAGAGTATTCTTGCCACGAACCTTCCCGACGACTACGAACTGCTTGTGCTCGACGACTGCAGTAATGATGAGGTCACTAGGCAGTACCTATTTACTGATGACGTCATCACACTTCCGACCCCTTTCAGCTTTCCAACGTTTAAGAACTGGGAGAGCTACGTTGGAAACATTCGTCCTGTTCAGAAGTTGAAAGGTATCAAGTCAACCGTTGAGGTTGTTCAACCCGACACCAGGAAGGGGGTTCGAGGAGGAATCTTCTGGTGCGTAGATTACATGATGACCAGGTATTCAGACGCACCTGGGGTAATCATCATTGAGGCTGACGCGGTGTTCCACAAGAAGTGGTACGAAGCCACCTGCTTTGCTTACGACAACTTAGCCAAGCGTGTAGCTAAGCAAGGGCCAAACGGAGACCAGATAGGTATTGTCTCCTGCTATGATCGAAAGGGTTCCAGCAAGACTCTCAAGACGCATAAGAAGAAGATGGGCGCTGGATGGCGTAACCTGAAGAAGAAGCGCCCTGGTCTATGGAACTGCGCCGGAGGAATTGGTGGAGTAATGTACCTCATCACCCGAGAGTTCTACAACAGAGCGAAGAAAGCCTTCAAGGCTTCATATCCACCCAAGCAACGCTCTGGAGACACGATGCTTCAGTCTGCCTGTGCGAACAAAAGTCTCAGCATAGGCATAACGGTGCCATCCTACTGCCAGCACATCGGCAAAGAATCGACAGCCTGGCCCGAGAAAGGATGGAGGTTCACCAAGAACTTCAAGAAGCCATTTGCCTTCGAGGCTTTCGACGACGAGGGATGGGCCTACTCACTCGACTGGATGTAGCCTCCCCGCATCTTTCTCGACCACCGCCTCCAGGATCTCCGCCGGGCTGCCATCTCATCAAGGCAGAAACGTAGACTCTAAACATTTTCGTTAGAGTCTACGTTTTCGTCGAGCAGGTCTTCCAGGAGTTCCTCCTCGACCTCGCTGGTCGATCAGTAACTCATTGTCATTTTCTTCTTCAACAGGAGGGATGTGATCTTCGTCTTCGGAATCATATAAGTTATGTGAAATAGTCGTAACCCCAGCAGGGATTACATAAGTGGATGGAGTTGAGATGGAAATACTCTATGTCGAGGACAATCCTGAGGACGCTCTGATGTTCGAGACCTTCCTAGGAGATATGGCGAACATTGAGGTGTGTTCAAGCCCATATTCGGCTTTGAATATGATCTCAATTCGTGATTTTGACTATGTGGTTTTGGACTTGCACCTGCGCCTGGGGAGTTCGGCTGTCGTTGCGCAGACCCTCATAGATAGAGGAATTCCGTTCATGTTCTTTACGTCAGCAGACAAGGATGACGTTGTTCAAGAGGTGGGAGAGGAGCTCTTGGATCGGTGCCTGTTCAAGAATGGTGATCGAGATCCATACCTCACTCTCAAATCAAGAGTTTCAGAAGAGATAGGGAGTTTACAGGTATGTTGACTTTAGCCGCAGCCACAGTAGGAACAGCAGCAACAGCAAGTAGTGGTCCGTCACTATTAGCAGTATGGGGTGCTCTGATTGGAACCCTGAGTCTCCTCCTTGGGCTAGTCAGGTACATTCTATCCAGCAAGATTAATCCTCTTGAGAAGGACGTGGAGCGTCTGAGTAAGAGACTCGAATCTACTGTTGAGCCTCTTAAGAAGGACATCGAACAGCTTAAGACTGACCTCCTCATCGAGGTGAAGAAGATTGCTGATGACAACCATCAGTTCAGGATCGCCTACGAACGTGACGTCGCTGAGATCAAGTTGATGCTGGCCCGGAATTACGTCACCAAGGAAGAGTGTGAGAAACATGCTGAGCGCCTCCGGGATCTCGTGGTCGCCGAGGCCAAGAAGAGGTAGCCTCCTGGAGCCCGCACCGCCGCATCCGGGTCGTTGAATAACGTAGACTCTAACCATTTTCGTTAGAGTCTACGTTTTTGTTTGCCTGGCGGAGCCGGAGGATCGGCCGGTCTCCAGCTCATCTAGCAGATCCTCGTCGTCGAGTAGCACCAGTAGCAGTTCGTCATCTAGATCATCCACTGAATGTGCCCGCGCTTTTTTATCACAAATGCTTGACTCGTGTTCTGGCCGGGTGTAAAGTACAGCAAACGGAGGTGTATGATGGGTTACACTCATTACTGGGACATGAAGCAAGACGAAGAGACGATGGAAGCCTTCAAAGATGCGATGCCTGTGATCGCTACCATCCTCGACGAACACGCAGACATCCTTGCAAATGCTAATGGCACTGAATGTACGAAGCCTGAGTTCAGTTATGGCGAGGATGAGGCGTTGCCGATCCTTTCTTTCAATGGCATCAAAGAGAATATGGGGGAAGATTTCACCATTCTCTTCAGTCGAAATATGTTCAAGTTCTGCAAGACAAACCGTATGCCCTACGACCTCGTAGTATGCAAGGTGCTCCTTGCGTGCCTGTGGTACATCCCCGGCTTCAAGATCAGGTCCGACGGATTTCTTGGCGATCTGTATCGTGAAGGCGAACGTATGAGTCTCGATGAAAACTGGGACGAAGCTATCGAGTACATGGAAAGAACATTCGGGATGGAGTTCTGGGTTGTTCCTGATCCTGATTATCCTCCGGGTCCGGGCTGTCGTGGTCAATCCTACATTCTTATCGTAAGTGAACGGAAGCCGGAGTTCGAGATGGAAGAAGACCCGCTTGGCTTGGAGGAAATGGGGCTGTGAAAATCATCCTTCGCACCAGCAGTAGTGATGAGAACTTCAATGGCGAGTGTGATTACGCGGTACTGACTCTGACTCAAGAATTGGCGGCGACCATTCTGCAGTATGCGGGCGTCTACCGGCTCCTCAAGACTCAGATTGCCGCTGAGGTTGAAGATCCTCATTTTCTGAACAGCCTTGAATTCTTCTCTTGCGACGTGGAGTTCTTCTCTTGGTCGCAGTTCGAGGAGGCTGGACTTGATCCGGACGACTTTCACGACTGTCATGAGATTCCAGACTCCTTCAACCCCGAGCCCCGGCGGACAGATCTTGCCCGCATGTATGTTCAGGACACCCTTGTCTATTGGGAGTCCTTCGTCAAACATACGAACGTCAGGATCGAGACGGCAGGCGTGTCAATGTGCGAACTGGCTCACTTCGCTGAGTACGGTGAGTTACCCCCTGAAGACAGCGAGGTGCCTACCACTACCACGCCCCGCGAGGAACCCGAGGAAGAAGACCCGCTGGACCTCGAAAACCTCGACCTCTGATCTCCGCCTTCCGAAACGTAGACTGCAACCTTTTTCGTTGGAGTCTACGTTTTTGCTTGTCATCCTACAGCTCTTCGTCGAGCAGCTCCTCGTCATCAAGCAGTTCGTCGAGTAGCTCCAGTAGTTCGTCGAGCACATCGAGCAGCTCCGCCAGCAGCTCGGCGATCTCTGGGTATGAAAAACGTAGACTCTAAACTTTTTCGTTGGAGTCTACGTTTTTACCATCATTTCCGGCCTCCAGGACTCGGCTCCCCAGCCACCTGCTCCGTGGCCGACAAGAAAGATGCGGTGATGGTCGCTTTTTCTTTTCAAAAAGACTTGACACCTGTGCTGGCACCATTATTGTATGGGTAAGACAAGGAGGACCGAAGATGAAGATGAAGTGCGAAGTTTGCGGCAAGAGCCGGTTCCCGAAGCAGGGTCTTCTCATTGACGGGAAGTTCGTCTGCCACGGGTGCAACAAGGCGAACATCAAGGGCGAGCGCATCAAGGTCGGCGAGCGCAACAAGCAAGTCCGTTGGTAGGGGGTGCATGATGGCTGGGAACACTCTTAACCCTGGTGACAAGGTGATCTGTCGGGGCGACTACGGACTGGGAACTCCCGAGGTCAAAGTCGTCGAGTCCATCGAGATCGTCGAGATCGGAGAGAAGTACGGAACCCTGGTTGACTCTGCCGCATGGCACCGTATGGGCGATGGCGTCGTCGTAACCTTCGATGACAACACTTGGGCCTATGGCTCCCAGCTTGAGCAGATGGAGCAGTGATGATCCGCAACCTCAAAGACCTGTGCGAGTACTTCTGCGCCGACGGACCCGGCGAGCTGAGCAAGCGTGTCTACAAGGGCACCGATTGCGGCGCTAGAATCAGTGTCCAGCTTCCCGACGGAACGTGGGTTCATAACGGGGAGATGGTAAAATCAGGTGCCGTTCGTGTCGTCACCCGCACCGACGTCGCCTGCAATACCATTACACCGATCAGCCCGGTGATGGACAGTGATCCCCTTGGTCTGTTCGGCGAGCCGGTAGAAAAGCTGGGTGAGTACGAGTACACCTGCAAGAAGTGTGGTCACAATGGTCAGGTGACTGAAAACGACGTCAACATGAAGGTGCCGGTCAAGAAGAGTGCCTGGGAAGACATCACCGAGGTTACCGCCTTCACCCTGCAGACTATCGTTGAGGGTAGCGAGGCTACCGTTGATTCTACCCCCTTCGTCCTCCCCGTCGCTAAGAGTGACGTCGATGCGTTCATGACTTACATGGAGGAAGAGGCGACCCGTCTGTGGGAACTGGCGAACTACGACTACTTTAACATCCAGCGTGACGGTGTATATTGGGCTGAGTACATCCAGACCTGGGATGGACCCGAGTTCAATTGCCATGCTGATTCGAGCGATGATGAAGAAACAATGATCCGTCAGAAGATGGAAGAAGATCGGGTAATGGAGAATTCCATCAATGAACGTGGAGACTTTACCCTGATTAACAGGGCTGAGTTCTCTTGGGACGGTCACAACTATGTTATCGAGCGTTACGAACCCGAGTACTACTAGGAGGCCCGTTATGCGTTTGAATTCCGTCTGTGTCAAAGGTGAGGCCAACGCCAACAAGGTAGCGGCCTTTCTCGTCGAGCAGTCCCAGTGGTTCGTTTTCGATCCTCTGCCGGACGGGTACTACGACTTCCGCGTGAAGACCGAGTACTGCCAGCATCTAGTGGCGTTCATGGGTAACAGCGGCATCACGACCGAGTGGGTCTACGACATTTCCGGTATGGAACAGTTGCTTTCCTAATAGGAGGATGGGCATGGATTGGGTTGTTACTTACTACGATGCCGACGATAATGTGATTTCAACTCACACCATCGACGGTAATAGGACCGAACATCAAGCCGAGCATGAGGCTCTTGCCGACATGCCTGAAGAATGTGAGGATTGGACCTTGGTCCGAGAAGAAGACTGACTCTCGCCCCCCCCCGCCCCAGCCCCGTCCGGTTCGTCCGGGCGGGGTTCTTCTTTGTCGTAAATTGAGAGTGCGCCAGAGAGAGGTGGCCCGCCACCAGATAGTCCTCCGCCGGTCTCTGGAAAACGTAGACTCTAAACTTTTTCGTTGGAGTCTACGTTTTGACCACTACCCAGACGGCAGCCCGGCGATCTCGATCTCCTCTTGGTGGGTTGATTTATCTGGGGCTCCTCCGTATAGTATGAACAGTGGCGTAGTACCTTTGGGTACCCGACTTACCAGGCGGACACAGCCGAGCGCCCCTGAGCTAATGGGTGGAGGCAGTCTGGTTGGTCGGAAAACATCGAGAGAGAGTTGCAACAACACTGATAGTTGGACTGCAGGCATGCGTACGATGCGCTGTGGTTCTCGATGAGGCTTCCGAGCCCGCCACTCTTTTTCTTTCCAGAAATTCCTTGACATACGTGCGCGCGCACAGTATAGTCCCAGTAGAAGCAGGAGGTGCGCCATGAGTAGCTCAACCAAACGCAAGATCGAGGTCGTTGACGAGGATGGCCGCCTGAACGTCAAGATTGAGACCGACGACAGGTCTCTTGCGCGTTGGATTCTGGAGCGGACTCTGGATGACGACGTGAGCGGTGCTCAATTCGTGACCATCGATCATCTCATTAATATTGCCTCCTCTGTCTCTGCGGGCAACAAGCTCAAGTTCATGTCTCACGTTCGAGACGACTTCAACGTTGACCTTGAGGCTGCGAAGCATGTAGCCAAGAAGGTCTGGGACGTTCGCAAGGACAAGACCGACCAGCACCTCAAAGCTCTCCAGACTGCAAGGGCTGAGCTCCTGGATGCGACCCATGATTACGTCACCCCTGATACTCCTCCGTGCATCATCAAGCTCCTGAAGAGGCTGAGTGAAATTCTTGGCGAGCAGGACTTGCAATAGCACTTTCTCGAATGTATAGTATTCTGTTATGAGCCTGATGCAAAGGTATACTAGGTGGGCAGGCGACAGCGCGCCAAAAGGGACACAAATGAGAGCCTGAGTAGCCGCGCGTCACCTAGAGACTTTCCGGTAGGGTGGAGCCCCCTCAGTAGAAACCGGACAACCTTTCAAAGAAAGGCGAGGTGCCAAAATGTGACGTGCCGGGAAAGCCGGTCACAACCAAGATTTGTCTGTGTGGTGTGAGAGTTATAACACACTTGCGGGTCAAAGTCCTAACCCGCACAAGTCGTTAGTAGCCTAACAAGCGAAAGCGCCGTCCGTCAGTACCGAGAGGGAACATCGGGCGTCTGGACGAAAACCGAAAGGTGATTAGACAGAATTAGAGACCCTCGGTCCCCTGAGTTAGGTGGGTAGGCGTTCTAGAGAAACGACGGTTATGCTGGAGACTCTCGTTCGATCCGATGTCCATTGAAGCCCCAGGCCAGGGGTGGAGGAATTAGGTTGATCGACTGTCGATGAAGGCTAACTGTCAACTCTGCCGGTGAGAACCCGGCCACAGACAACCAACCTCTCTAAGAGGGCGTTAAAGGGGATATGCGCGTAAGTTTGCGGGTTTTTTGCTAGATTCTCCCGCAGACGGAACTCCAGGATGCCACGGCTGAGGTAGTCTTCAGTGTAATGTTCCCGGTCAGCCACCCGAGCCCCGACTGAAATAGGCAGCAGTCGGGGCTTATTTCTTTTCAAAAAACCTTCCACCAGCCCTTGACACCTCTCCAAACAGCAGTAGATTAATTTTAAAGAGGAACAAGACCATGCTGACGACTGAACAGTGCAAGACCCTCAAGAGCTTGGGCGATGAGTCCATTGATCTTGAGAAGGCTCGTGAAGAACTCGATGAACGTATTGCAGAATACCTCAAAGAGATCCAAGACGAGCTTACCATGACCGAAGCGAAGCAAGCAGTTGAACTCTTGCACTACTCCGTTGAGGGTGCGTTCCTGCTGGATTACATTCGAGAGCGAGACAGGCGTCGTAAAGTTTGGGAGCAAGACTGATGCTGAATTCTCCGACCCACTGCGAACGATGCGGTAAGAAGCTTACCTCATTCACCATGAGTTATTTCAACACGCAGAACATCTGCATGGCCTGCAAAGAACGTGAGCGCAAGCATCCCAAGTATGCCGAGGCCCGCGCTGCTGACGAAGCGGCGATCAGGAATGGTAACTACAACTTCAAGGGCATTGGTCTGCCCGCCGATCTGATTGGAGGTAAGTGATGGACTATTGGCCGAATCCCCCGCCTGGTAAAGGCAAGCAGATAATCACTCACTGGCAATGCTTGCACGAACATTGCCACGCCATCATTGCCAAAGAACAGGCGCGAGCGCACCTGCAGACTCACAAGCCTAGCTGTGAAGTTGCTGTCCTTAGCGACGATGAAGTGTTCGGGTACTTTACCACCGTTGATCCAAACACTGAATGTGCTCAGGCAAGCACTGAATGTGTCTGCGGCCAAGAGCCTGTAAAGCCGAGTGTCGTGTCTGTTTCCGAGCATCGTCATGGTGTGGGCGTGACAAGTGTTGAAGTACGCCAGCTTCCAGGCGACAACTACGTTCTGATGATCCAGCATCGCGACAAGACACCCCCCTTCACGTTTAGTGGTGGTAGCGACAGTCTTACGCTCACGTTCATCCCGTATTACCCGCCTAATGCACCGGCAGTGGCTACCGAGCCGCGTTGGTCTGTCGTCAAGGTCCACTGGCCCGTCGGTCATTTCGAGGTGGCGTTGGTCAACCAGCGGTATCAGTCTGAGTTCATCCTTGCGCGTGACCCGGCAAAACATGACTACGACAAGGAGAACTGGCAGACGGTGTGGGACGCTGATGATGACGGGGTAATCGACGACTAGCCCTTGACTTATCTTTTCACGAATGTATATTCTTAGAAGAAAAGCATCATTGGTATATGCATGAACGTTACCGAAGAAAGGGAGAGTACAGCAATGAAGGAACTTACCACAAAAGAGTTCAGTGAACTGTTGGGTATGAAACTGCCAGTAGCAAGCGGAATCATTCGCTTTTTCAAGAACAGCGGTCTGATCCAGAAAGTCGGCATGAAGAAAACTGCGGTTGGCAAAGGACGTACTGCCGCCGTGTATGCGTTTCCCGAAGAGTTGAGCGTGCCAATTGGCAAACTGCTGGCAGAAGCCGACAAGAATGGCGAATCCGTGACAGAACCGGTAGAAGAGCCTGAGCAGACTCCCGAGCCTGAGGAAGCAACGGCCTCAAGCAAGAAGGATGAGCCGGACGCTACCGACAAAGAGCTTGCGAACATGTCTGCTTACCTTGACGAACACGGGAATGTCTGATCGTTGGGTTAGGCAGTGGGGCGGTTTCCTTCCTTTCCCGCCTACTGGGCCACTGCTGATCCCAGCCCCCGGCACCCTCTGGCTTCCCCGAGTTGGAGGGTGCTTCTTTTTCTCCCCCCGAACGTAGACTGCAACCTTTTCCTATGGAGTCTACGTTTTTCTATCACAAATAGCCGAGCTGCTGGAGGAGGCCGGACGAGGTCATCCGCCAGCACACCTTCGAGCTGGAACTGATCGGCTTCGAGGAGTCGTCCTCCGTGGCCGAAACGTAGACTCTAACCTTTTTCCTTGGAGTCTACGTTTTAGCCTCTCCCCAGAGGCTTCTGGGTCTGAGATCCAGGACCGCCTTCCTCGTCCCAGCATTTTTCTTTCAGAAATTGCTTGACACAAATCTTGACTGGGCGTATAGTGTGGTATGTGGACGCTATACTTAGAGCATGACCATGACTGTAGCAGCCCCAACGAGTGGGGTGGGTGGCACGTCCGTTCATTTGATAGAAACGATTGTGACTATGCCTCTCACGATCTTGCGGAAAACGATCTTGAACAAATGCTGGCGAACAAAGCAGCCTTTATGCTTGATCGTCTCGAACATAGCGGCGTCGTTTGGTCTCTGCATGATGAGGGGATGCAATGTCGATGGGATACCTCGCGTAACGCCGGGTACATCTACTGTGAAGCTGACGACATTCCTGAAGACAAACGCCTTGAGTCAGCCCGCTTGTTTCTTGACGAGTATAACAAGTGGATCGCCGGAAGGTGCTACTACTTCTCTCTTATGACTGACGATGGTGAGGACGTGAGTGATTCGTGTAGCGGCTTCATCGGTGAGGAATACATCGTCGAATGTCTTAGAGGGGAGCATCCAGAGCTTTTCTATGGTAACGCTATCAAGGATACGGTAGAGGTGAAAGGCGATGCCGCATGGATCTTGGAAGACATGGAAATAGCTGATACCACCATGGAAGAAGATCCGCTGGGACTTGACGAACTAGATCTATGAGGTGAACCATGAGTGACGAGCAAACAGGCCAACAGGTTGCAGGGCTGATTGAAGATACGGAGAAGAAGAGCAGCAGCATCAAGATCAAGGGGCCTACCATGACCCCGAAGGTGCGCCCGCCCTACGTACCGACGATGAAGCCGGGTACGACGTACATGATCGAGATCACCAAGCCGGTGACGGTCATTCAGGCTGCCAAGCCGGAAGCCAAGGAGTTTGACCTGACGCCGAAGGCTGTGTATCTTGGGGAGTTCAAGCACACGACTGTTGCCGGGCGTGACTCGTTCTTCTTCATCGAAGAGTTTGAGGACGAGGTAGCATTGCCTCCAGGAACGTTCAGGGTAGAGGAATGAAGAACAACTGCCAGCCGCTATGAATATTTCAGGATCAACCTGCATTGCACCTATGACCAAGATCCTCAAGCTGTTCTTTGACCAGCTCGACAAAAGGCGGCTTAGGATTTTCAAGAAGCAAGTCCGTAAACTCGTGGACACCGACAACATTTTCGACGTGTTGAAGGAAGAAGCAGCCTAACCCGAAGCCTGAGCACCTCGTGGCCGATGGCTGCGGCTCCTCTCACTCTCCCAAAACGTAGACTCTAACCTTTTTCGTTGGAGTCTACGTTTTGCTACCACTTGTCCACACTTACCTGGTGCCGATCACTCCTCGCACCTACCGGATCGAGGACAAACACTGAATGTCTGCGCCCATGCGCAATTAATTTCCAAAAAAGTCAACAGGTGGTTTGCATCCCTTTTCATTTCACGTATATTAAGGAGTAGAACAGGAGGACGAACATGAATACAGAGTTGAAAGAAGCTTTGGACTACTGGGCTGATGGATGGGACCATGACATCCTTACCTACGATGGTTTTGACGAGGCCATCGTAGGCGTGACCGCACATCAACCGTCGCGGAATCCGGTAGTGGTGTACGACTACGGGAAGTGTATCGACATTCTGATGAAACGCGATGGCATGAGCTACGAAGAGGCGGTAGAGTTCTTTGAGTTCAACACGACGGGCGCGTGGATGGGCGAAGGTACGCCCATCGTGCTCATCAAAAAGGAAGACATGGAGGTGTTCTGATGGACAGGAAGCAAGCCAAGTTTGAGCGTGACCTTGAGCGGTTGCAGACCCTCGCGTCCCTGTGGGACTACCGTCGGGAACAGTCGCTCGTCTACCTGCAGGATATCATCGCGGAACTTGAGTCCGTTGCTGAACGCGTCGAAGAGTTCCTGCCCGACAACACGCCGGAGAACGAAGTGCTCTGCATGAACCTCCGCTTCGGTGAGGTCAAGGAAGTTGTTAACGCCGTCCACGATGCTTTCGTGAACGACAACGTGCCATGGAGCGAGGGTGACGAGGAAGCCGTTCGCGACTCTATCAACCGGGTGTACAACGCCTACTTCTCCCGCGTCAACATGCCCTGTTGCGAGTGCGGGGGCGTGGAGTTCAGCGCGCATCAAGTCTGCCGCATGGATATCGTAGTCAATGGCTACGGCGACTTCGAGCGCGCCCTGAACGGCGATGAAGGTGGCGCATCCATCTACGACGCAGAGAACCCCTACGGACCCTTCACCTGCCTCTCCTGCGGCAAGGAGTACTACGAGCTTCCCGAAATCGACGACTGATCTGCTACGTCAGCAGTCCCAAGAGCCCCCGGTTTGTTGCTTCGCCGGGGGCTCACCTTTCCCGCCCGAAGCCCGAGACCCACCCGGAGCCACCAGGCTGCCCTCCGCCATCACTCCGAAACGTAGACTCTAACCATTTTCTTTAGAGTCTACGTTTTACTGCCTCCTCCGGCACCCAGCTCGCCGATCACGTCAGATACCTGCAACACCCGGTTCATAATTTTTTCATGAATTGGCCTTGACACCCGCTGACCCCGGCTGTAGAGTACGAGTAAGGACTAGAACAAGGAGACAGAACATGACCTTCTGGATTCACCTCTCAAACGGCGAGACGACCGCCGTCGTGGCCCCCGATTCAACCCCGGTAGAGAAGATCATCGAAATGGCGAAAATGAACGCCATGCTTATCGGTGAGGCCCGTATCGCTCCCTATCTCAACGGACCCATGCAGATTGCCGTCTATCCCAACGGGCGCAAGATGGTGGTCTACGAGACGGCAAGCTGGCGCTACTACGAAAGGGTGGCATGATGTACATCCAAATCACAACCCGTTGCAACATGTCCTGCGAGCACTGTTGCTACGCCTGTACCGCTGAGGGTGAGGACATGTCACCCGAAGTTTACCAGGCGGCACTGGCACGGGCTGAGGAATACGGTGCAGTGATCGCCATTGGCGGGGGTGAGCCAACGTTGCATCCCGAGTTCTGGAATTTCTTGATCGACGCCATTACTGCCGACGTTGAAGATGTGTGGATGGCAACCAACGGCTCAATCACCAAGACGGCGCTCAAGCTGGCTAAGTTGGCGCGTAAGGGCGTCCTGGGCGTGGCCCTGTCGCAAGACTACTACCATGATCCGATTGACTGGGAAGTTATCCAAGCGTTCAAGAGGGATGACGACTCTGCAATCTTTGCCAGCGATAGGGACTACAACGACTTGCGAGAGATTCGCGACGTCACCGAGCAAAACCCCTACCGCGCGCGTCAACCCGGTGAGGGGCTGGCTCCGTTCCGCAACCCCGAAGACGGTGGAGCGCGCGAAAATTGCCCCTGCTCCGAAATCATCGTCAAGCCTAACGGCGACGTACATCTGTGCGGGTGCGTGGACTCCCCAAAGATTGGCGACGTGTTCAACGGCTGGGAGGTTCCCGAGAACGTTGACGGTTGTATTTACGACTGTTATCAAGACTACGATCCCAAGATTTTTTTAGAGCGCAACTGGCAATCGTTCTACGACAGTGTAGAGTATGAGGAAGAGGACGAACAAGAAGAGGTGGCGTGAGCAACCACCGGAAAGGAGCAACCACAATGGGTAACGAAGCCATCAACACCGTCTGGGGCACCACCGTCGAAGTCCTCAAGGTCACTTCCCGAAAGGTGACACTGCGCAATCCCGTATCAAAGAACGTCTGGACTGTAGCACGGTCCTATTTCAAACTTGTCTACGTCCATCCGCTGTGGGCCTAATCCAACCTCCACAGGCCATGTACAGTACGAAGAAGAGCACGAACAAGAAGAGGTGGCATGATGATCCTTTTCGACGGTGACAACGAGCCTGTAGCCTTCGACTTCGAGGCAATCCGCGAGAGAGTGAAGACGCAAGGGTGCGTCAGTACCGAAGACCTGAGCGGAACCATCTACTTCGACGACCCCGGACCCTACGTTGACGAAGACGGTTTCTACGCCGTCTGCATCGACGAAGTCCACCCCCTTGGCATCGAGGATTACGAAGAGTTCGACGACTTGGACGCCGCCGTGCGGTATTTCATGGTCCGCGTCGTTGCGGTGAGGGTGGCGTGATGGATAGTCTGACGACAGACAAAGTAAACGTCTTGTTCAAGGCTAGGGGGTACAATGCCAACTTGGTAAACGCCAGGAAATCAGCCGGGTTCAAATCGGCGGCTGCGTTCGCAAAAAACCTCCCCATTCACTACCATTCATACGTGCAATACGAGTCAATGAGAGCGTATCCGTGTGTCGAGAATCAAGAGGTGATTGCTAAGACTCTCAAACGCTTCGGGGTGGACGTGACCACAAATTTCCTCTTTCCGACGGCTCTCATCCCGATTGCTAAAACCGGGGGCATGCGACAATCTAAAGAGGTGGCTTTAACTCAGCAGGCATTGTTATCGTTTGCCTCTCAGAATAGAAAACAGCTTCCGTCTGCCAGGGACGAAATGATTAGGAACGAGGTCATTGCCGATATGAAGGCGGCGATAGGCCAACTTGACATACGCGAGCGTTTTATCATCAAGGCGCGGCAAGATGATATGTCATGGACTGAGATAGGCCGTTATGCTAGAATATCAGGAGAGAGGGTAAGGCAATTGTACCTCAAGGCGCTTGACAAAGTAAAAGACACCATAGCAGACGGCGGCGATGTGGATGACTATTGGAAACTGTGTGATGAAAGGTAGTACGATGACTAACCTTATCGCCGATTTCGAACGAGCCCTTAAGGCGCTGGACAAAGAGGTTCAACATCGTATCCAAGACTGCGTACGGCTCAAGAACATCGCCGGGCTTGATCAGCTGGCAAGAGAACTGCCCTCAAGCTACCGAGGCTGTCGCCGCGTATACCAAGCCATCCTTGAGTTGGAAGCAGAAGAACAAGAGTCCTCCACAGGGGCCTAGTCCACCCCTGCTCCCCAGAGCCCCGGCGTAGTCCTGTCTCCTGCGCCGGGGCTCTCCTTTTATCCACTGAATACCTGCCCGCAAACACTGAATACCCGAGCGCCTGCGAACGAGGTGCCCGGAGACGACGCAGGTGGCCGATCCTGGAACTCGTGTCAACCCGCAAAAACGTAGACTCTAACCTTTTTCCTTGGAGTCTACGTTTTCCAACACCGTCCGGCACCAGGCGGGCGACGCCCAGAAGGCTTCTTGTCGTGCCATAAGATTTTTTATCACGAATTGGACTTGCATCCCATCGAACGCACATGTAAGGTAAGGCATGACGGGTACGAAACAAGACAAGGTTCAGAAAGGAAAGGTGAGCGATGCAGGTAGTAGTGTTGAACGACGGTGAGACCTACACCGCCATGCAAGGATGCCGGGTCATCGACATCCCCGACAGCATGGACAACGCCCCCGACTACGAAATCGAGGCGTACATCGAAGACGCCTACGACAAGGGTGAGGGCGAGTTGGTGTCGGATCTGCTCGAAGCAAACACCTCGAACTGAAGGAACAAACCAATGCAATTCTCCATCATCTACAGTGTCGATTGTCACAGCGAAGCCGATCTGAGGGACTTCCTCCCTCGGCGTGAGATCCGTGAGCAGATGGATCAGACGGAGGACGACGAACAGTACGATTACGATTACCTCGAAGGCGTGTGGGAAGGCGGTCACCACATCAAACTCACCGGGATCCTCGACGAAGACCAGTTCGCCAAATTCCTGCAGGACACCGGTATGGTGGCCCAGGAAATCGAAACGATGGGCTCCATCGGTGCCCCCGGTTTCGGTTTCGGATGGGCTCCGGCGATCTGTTTCGAGCCCTCGCCGGACTGTGGGGATCACGACAGCATCCGTAACGCCTACGTGACGCCTGCACCCGACAGCGACGAAGAGAACGAGCATATGTCCGAAGCTGGCTGGGACGCCATCAAGGACGAGATCCTCGCGCGCTACGGCGAAGCCGCCTAGGCTCCCTCTGCTCCCCCTCCCTCCCCCGAAGCCCTCGTCATACCGGCGAGGGCTTCCTCTTGGCCCTCATATCCGTACGTAGACTCTAACCTTTTTCGTTGGAGTCTACGTTTTCTTATCACGAATAGCCACCGCCCTGGTGGGGGCCGAGAATCCGGGGTGCCCAAGCTCACGTTTCGCCCTGGTGGGAGTCGGGTCCTGAAGACGAGGAAGCAAGAAATGTAAAACGTAGACTCTAACCTTTTTCTATGGAGTCTACGTTTCGGCATGTTCGCACATCTTCTGCTGATCTCCTCCTGGGCCTCCGGCACCCAGTCGAGGCACTGAATGTGTGCCCGCAAACACTGAATGTGTGGGCGCATGTCACATTGTCTTACTTTTTCTGCGATAAGGGGGTTGACAGGTAAAGTAGAAGCTGTATATTGATCTTAGTAGGAGCTAGAAGGCTCCTAAGAAACAGGGAAGCTCATAGAAAGGACAGAGCAATGCAAAGAGTCACCTCAAATCAACTGACGAACATCCTGCTGGCAAACGAGGTCCATTCGTTCGTCGGCGTCAGCGCCGTCACGGACGCTGGCACCATCAAGACGAACCGCAAAACCGGACAGAAGCTCTCCGAGTTCCTGTCTACTCCCAACGCCCGTATCCTCAAGGCGATGCGCGGAACCTTCAGCATCGGTAACAGCTACGCCGCCGCCGTCAACAACCGTCGTGAGCGGGACGGCATGGAACCCAACTTCAGCGCCGAGCCGCACGGCTGGATGGAAAGCGTCAGCGATTCCAAGGTCATCGGGCGCAAGCGGAGCGGCGGTCCCGAAAGGTACATCGTGGCGTTCTTCTTCAACACGCCGCAGACCCCTGCAAACCTTCAGCCCAAGTCGTTCTACTTCGACAGCGAATCGGGCGCACGCCTCGCCTATGAGGACATTCGCGGCTGGCTCAAGAGCAAGGGCGAGTCGAGCCGTCAAGGTCTGCCCGAAGACCTGCAGGTGATCTACCGCAACTTCAAGGTGCGGAGCATCCATCGCCTCGCAATCGGCGGCGAGGTATACGAGGTCATCGACACCCTGTTCCCGCCGCCGCCGTCGGGCCTTGACATTCATGCCTTTACCACCGCTGATGCCAGCCTGTACGCAACCTACGTCCGTACAGCCATCGGTGGCGATGCCGAAGCCCTGCGCCCCGTCGTTGAGCGTGTCGAAGCCGAGTTCTCCCTTTCGGAAGACCCGTTCGGCGTCGAAGCCTTCGCAGACGAAGAAACCAACGCTGGCAAGTAGGCCAGCACTCGCCTCAAGCTCCGAGCCCCCGCGCCCACGGCGGGGGCTTCATCTTGCCTCCCGCCTTCTGCGTAGACTCTAACCTTTTCCTTTAGAGTCTACGTTTTTTCATTTCCATTGACCAAGAGGTGATCGAGGTGGCGGAGCATCTCATCTCGCTCGTGCCCTTTCGTAGACTCTAACCTTTTCCGTTGGAGTCTACGTTTTCTTACCCATCCCCGAGGACGACGAGGAGACGGAGCCTTCAACCTGAGTTGTAATTCAGTGCATGAGGGCATGGGCTCGGTGAAGACAAGCGCACAGGAAGCCGAAGGATGCGGTCTGAGAGCATTGATGGGTCAAACCCGTCCCGAGACACATGCAGACGCCTGCGATGCGTTACGGTGCGATTACGACATACCAAGGAGATGACGATGTGACGAACCTCGACGGAGACTCGACGACAGCATCGACGAGGAGAGATCTCCACCAGGCGGCCCTCCGCCGCCACTCCCGAAACGTAGACTCTAACTATTTTCCTTGGAGTCTACGTTTTCTTACCCGCCTTCGAGCAGCTCCTGGAACAGCTCACTCCTCTCGAAGGTGCCAGTGACGAAAAAAGTTTCGCGAACGACTTGACAACGTCAAAAGGTGGTGTAGATTAAGTGTGGTGAGCCAGCAAAAAGCTGGCTCAAACCGGACTGAGAGACAGGACAGAGAAAGGGAGCAGAGATGGACGAAATCACGAAGCAGAGGTATGAAGAGTGGAAGGCGACGCGGGTACGCGACGACGCCACTCGCCTGAAGGAAGAGGCGGTAGGCGACGCCCTGAGCGACGTCATCGACACCATCGTCCGGAAGGCGCGCGACTACGGACTCCCCGAAGACGTCGAGTACGACGAAGTGTACGACGTCGCCACGCAGGTGGACTTCCGTCCGCACGTCTGCCAGCAGGAGCGCAGTTGGGACGACGCGGATGTCGTCCTCTCCGAAACTCTGAGGGTGTATGTGCTTCAGCCCAACGAGTGGTTGGACTTCAACACCTCTCGCTTCCGTGGGCACCACCGGGCAACTGGCCCCGCCATCGTGACCATCGATACGAGCTACGGTGGGAGCAAGGTTAACGAGTACTACGCCCATGATCCCAAGGTCTGGGTATGGCTCGGTGACCTGCTCAAGCGTGGCTTCGATGCCAAGCTCGCCGAGGCCAAGGCCAGCGACGAACTCTGATCTGCCCCCGCCAAGTCTCCCCCACCCCGAGCCCCCGCGCCCCTGGCGGGGGCTTTCTCTTCCCTCCTCTTCCTCCTCATCCCGCTGCTGCGCAGTCACCCGCCGCCGGAACGTAGACTCCAAACTTTTTCGTTGGAGTCTACGTGCTTTAAGCGCTAGCAAAATGCCCCGATCAAGATTTTAGCTTTTTTCTGGCCGGGGGGGTTCCCCCACCGGTTTATAAGACCCCCCCTTTTCCTTCCTGGAGGGGTACCCCATCCACGCTTACATATACTCGCGCGTGCGCGCAC
>Ga0180433_10002096_pt1 | contig 31887 bp, 14 predicted proteins | sample SS_ome_8_FD_132980 | JGI IMG/M metagenome (GOLD analysis project Ga0180433, IMG submission 132980) | Hypersaline lake sediment archaeal communities from the Salton Sea, California, USA - SS_1_D_1 metaG | ecosystem: Environmental > Aquatic > Non-marine Saline and Alkaline > Hypersaline >...
CTGCCGATACTGTAATACTCAATCCCCTGTTTCCGCACATAGGCAGGGTCATACAGATTCCTTCCGTCAAAAATAACAGGCTTATTGAGTTTGTTCATGATTAACTCAAAATCAGGCGTCCTGAATTCCTGCCAGTCGGTGAATATTACAAGGGCATCGGCCCCTTCGAGTACATCGTAACTGGTTTGCGCCACACTAATTTTGCCTCCAAGCTCCCCGACCGCCGCCGGCATCGCCTCCGGGTCATACGCTTTTATCTTCAGCCCCGCATCCAAAAACCTTCTGATACAGCGTATCGAAGGCGCCTGGCGAATATCATCCGTCCGGGCCTTGAATGCCAACCCCCACACCGCCAACGTTACATCACCCGCCTTTTGCCCGAAGTAATCCATCACGCGCTGAGCGAATCTGTCCTGCTGCGCGTAATTCGCTTTCTGCACCGTCTCTGCAATCGTCATCGGGCAATCCCTGGCCCGGCCCATGTGCGCCAAGGCACACACATCCTTCGGAAAACAACTGCCGCCGTAGCCGACCCCGGCAAACAGAAACGAGCCGCCTATCCGCGAATCACTCCCTATCCCGGTACGGATTTTCTCAATATCGGCTCCGAACTTCTCGCACAAACCACTCAACTCGTTCATAAAAGTAATCCGTGTCGCCAACATCACGTTAGCTGCATATTTGGTCATCTCCGCACTGGCGGTGTCCATAAAGATTATCCTGCTCTTGGTGCGCATAAATGGAGCGTATAGCTGTTTCATAATCTCCATCACCGCAGGATTCTCGGTCCCGATTATAACCCGGCTGGGTTTCAAAAAGTCGTCAACCGCCGAACCTTCCTTCAAAAACTCCGGATTGCTCACATAATCGAAAGGCTTTTCGGTCTTGCTTCTTATCACCTCACTAACCTCTTGGTAAGTCCCCACCGGCACCGTGCTCTTGGTAACGATAATCCTGTAGCCGTTCATCAGTTCGGCGATTTCGCCGGCAGCAGCCAGAACCGCAGATATATCCGCCGAGCCGTCTTCGGCGCTGGGCGTACCCACCGCAAGGAATATCACCAGTGAGTTATCCACACCTTCTTTCAAATCCGTTGTAAAACGCAACCTGCCGGCCTGTTCGTTCCTTTTGATAATCTCGGCAAGACCAGGCTCATAAATCGGGATAACCCCGTTGTTAAGACCGTCAATCTTCTTCTCGTCGTTATCTACACAAACAACGTGATTGCCACCTTCGGCAAGACACGCCGCCGCCACCAGTCCCACGTAACCAACACCAACAACTGAGACCTTCATTCAACCGTCTCCCTGAAGTAATTTATAATAATATCTAATGTCCGCTCGAGATTCACTTTCGGCTCGTAACCAATCTGCCCTCGAATCCGCTCCAGGCCCGGAACTCGCCTTGCCATATCGTCAATCTCCTTACCGTAGGCCTGCTCATAAGGAACGAAACGTTTCTCGCTTGTGCTGTGAGTCTTTGCTATCACCAAATCAGCCAGGCCTTCGATTGTTATCTCTTCATCGGAGCCGATATTATAAACCCTCCCTGCCGCCTTGTCATCACTTATAAGCCCGATTAACCCATCGGCCACATCCCCAACAAAACCAAAGCACCGGCTCTGTTGGCCGTCGCCGTAAACTAAAACCGGCTCATTTTTCAAAGCCCACTTTATAAATCTCGGTACAACCATGCCGTATTGCCCCACCTGTCTGGGCCCAATCGTGTTGAATATCCTCGCTATAATCACATCAAGGCCGAACTGGTCATGATATGCAAACGCCAGAAATTCGTCTATCGCCTTGCTGCAAGCATAAGACCATCGCGAAAACCGCGTACTGCCCCAAAGAGTATCATCGTCTTCATGAAAAGGAACCTGCTCGTTCTTGCCGTAAACCTCACTCGTGGAGGCTACCAGAACCTTCTTTTTGAATCGGTTGGCTACCTCTAAGACCACCTCCGTGCCGTGAATATTCGTCTCTATAGTATGCACGGGCCTATCCACTATAAGCTGCACACCTACCGCCGCCGCTAAATGAAATATCGCGTCACAATCACTTACAAGGCTTTCCATAACCTTCGGATGCCGTACGCTGCCCTGTACAAACCTGAACCGCTGATTATCAAGAATATGCTCGATGTTTGATAATCTGCCTGTGCTCAGGTCGTCGATTACGGCCACATCCCAGCCCCTTTCCAGCAGCCGTTCACACAAGTGCGACCCGATAAAACCCGCGCCACCCGTTACAAGTGCTTTCAACTTTCTGCTCCCAAGATTTTAACAGTCAACCGACTTGTACATTATTAACGGTTTCAACCCCGGCCACTGGTGCAACCCCGGCCACAGGTGCCGGGGCTAAATATAAATGTAGGGCGCGATGAATCGCACCACTTTCCCGTCCATCCGCCGGCTCGCGCCGCCTCGTTTCTGTTGTCTGACTCCTGTCTTCCGTCCTCTTATTCCTGATAAGTACAATATGTCCTTTCGTTCTCCCATACAGTAACACTGGAAAGCTTGCCTGCATCGAATTTACCTGCAAGCCTTTCCCATGCAAAGGCAGCAATATTTTCAACCGTGGGATTCCTGTCGCCGAACTCAGGCACATCAACATTCAGATTTTTATGGTCAACCAGGCTTACAAATTCTGTATCTACAATCTTCTCAAAATCCGCAATTCTAAAGCCGTCATCACCGCCGGGCCTTTGAACAGTAACTTCAACTATATAATTATGACCATGACCGGAGGGATTTGCACATTTGCCGAACAACTCGAAGTTTTTCTCTTTGCTGAACTTGTCGTTCCAAAGGGTATGCATCGCGGCGAATTCAAATTTTTCACTGAAATAAAACACTTTGCAATCCTCCGAATCAATCGCAACCGCCCTAAAGGGATTAAGCTCCAGTCTTAGTCCGCACAGCTTCGCCGAACCGAGTCTGCCGCCCGCCGCGCCCCAGGCGCGCCCCAGAAGTCGATAAAGTTCAATAAGCGAAACATGTACGCCCCTGTCGAAGCTCTTTTTTATTTGCCCGTCGAAAATCGACACTACAAACCGACGCACGACCCGGTCAATCAGGCTGACATTCACAACGAACCCCGTATCAGCTTCAAGCCCGCCGACCACCTCCACCCAAAGATTCAGATAGAAGCTCAGCCCCTCACCACAGGGTTTTGAAGAGTATGAGTTAAAGCCCGTTGTAGCCGGCGCCAAAAACGGATTCACCGAAAACCTCACTGCCCTTACAAGCTTATGCATTCTCTAAACTCACACCGCTAATTCGCAACGAAAAAACCTTTGTTTTGAACATTGGAGTTTTTGGTAATTCAAATTTGTTTAGAATTTCGATATTAGCATTTAGGATTTAACTTTCCTTATCGCAAAAACTTGCGATTTTAAAAAAACCAAGGTATCGTAGCAGTACTAAGGTTGCATGCCTATTCCCTGTCAACATTCATAAGCCGCAGAACCTCGTTTCTGCTTCGCGGGTCTCGAATAAATATGCCGCGAAGCGCGCTGGTTACCATTACCGAGCCCGGCTTCTTTACCCCGCGAATCGTCATACAACTGTGCGAGGCCTCCACAACAACCGCTGCGCCTTTTGGCTTCAGATTATCCATCAGAAAATCCGCTATCTGAACCGTCAGGCGCTCCTGAACCTGAAGTCTCCGGGCGAAGCAGTCAACAACTCTTGCCAGTTTACTTACCCCAAGCACCTGTCCATCGGGAAGATACGCTACATGGCACCTGCCGATAAACGGCATTATGTGATGCTCACAAATGCTGTAAAAGGGTATATCTCTTAGCAGTACAATCTCATCATAATTTTCACGAAAAACGGTCTTTAAATGCTCCTTTGGGTCCTGTCGCATCCCCCCTAAAAGCTCGGCGTACATATTCGCAACCCGCGCCGGAGTACCCCGCAAACCTTCACGCTGCATATCCTCACCGACCGCAAACAAAATCTCGCGGACCGCACTTTCAATCCTCGACAAGTCAACTTTCACTTCACTGTTTTTGCTCATAACACACTCTTTCCGCAATTCTAACTTTGCCCTATAGAGAATGTCTTATAATCGTCATTCTGAACCCCGACTTGTCGGGGTGAAGAATCTCAGGCGCTCGAAAATCTGAGATTCTTCGCTTCACTCAGAATGACATATCAATGGTTTCTATAAAACGTTCTTATTGCTCACTTTCACTTCGCCATAGTCATCAAATAAGTCGTCAAAAGCCTTACGCCAAAACCGGTCGAACCCACCGAAACCGGCTTCTTGCCGCCTTCAAACATCGCTTCTACCGGCGCCATATCAATGTGCGCCCACTTCACATCCCCAACGAACCGGCCCAGAAACGCCGCCGCAGTACACGCCCCACCCCATTTACCGCCGATATTCTTCAGGTCGGCTATCTTGCTCTTCATTTCTTCACTATATTCTTCCCCGCTCGGCAGATGCCATACCTTTTCGCCGCTGGCCTCGGACGCCGACTGCAACTGCTTTATCAGCGCTGAGTCATTTCCCATAAGACCCGCCTTGTGCTTGCCCAACGCAACTATGCAGGCACCCGTCAAAGTGGCAATATCTATGATGACATCACACTTCTGCTCGACTGCGTAATGCAGCCCGTCACACAAAATCATCCTGCCCTCGGCGTCGGTATTTTGTACCTCCACCGTCTTGCCGCTGTAGGTCGTAACTATATCGCCGGGCCTGTAACTTGTTCCGCTCGGAAGATTCTCCGCCGAGGGTATTATCCCGTAAATGTTCAAATCCAGCTTCAGTTCCGCCGCCGCTTTCATTACAGCAAGAACCGCTATACCACCCGACTTGTCAAATTTCATATCCTGCATACCCGCAGCCGGCTTAATGCTTATACCCCCGGAGTCAAATGTAATCGCCTTGCCCACAAGCCCTATCGTCGCCCGGCCAGACTTTCTTCTTGCCGGCGTGTACTTGAGCAAAATGAGTCTTGGTTTATTCGCCGAACCGGAACCGACAGCCAAAATACCGCCCATCTTTTTCTGTTTAAGCTGCCTTTCATCAAAAACGGTACAGCTAAGCTGGGGTGTTTGTCTGGCGACCTCTTTGGCCGCCGCTGCAAGCCTGGCGGGATTCATTGCATTGGCCGGCCGATTTGCCATCGTTCTTGCAAACGACTGCGCACGACCAATTACGCTGCCGACCTTTACCCCCGAAACAAGTTGCCTGACCTTCCCGGCATCGGTATCAGCAACAATAGCTGTCAATTCCTTCAGCCTGCCTTCTTCGTTCGTTGTAACAAACTCGTCATACCTGTAGCTGCCGAAATAAACACCCTCAGCCAGCGCCTGACCAAGCCGGGCAGCATAGCCCCTTCGTCCCATTCCACCGTGCAGTGCCAGGACAGCTTGCCTGACCTTCAGTTTCACCGCCTTGCCCGCCGCAAGCGCAGCGGAGTCCCGAATCGTATCAATTGTCGCTTTGCTGCGCTCGCCGAGTCCGACCAGTAGCACCCGCTCGGAACCTGTCTTACCGTCACCGTACAAAAGCGCACTTGTATTAACCTTAGCCTCAAAATCGCCCAACTCGCGGACCTTCGCTACCGCCCCTCCCAGAAGTTTATCTATCTCCTCACAAATCCTGTCCCGCTTTGCATCCGAGAACACCCCGACAGCCAATAAATCCGATTTTAATGCAACCGGGTCCGCTTTTTGAGCTTTTACCGTTACCGAAATAATATCTTTAGCCATTTTCTGTCATCCCTTCTGTCATTCCCGCGAAGCTTGTCCCCGCGGAGGCGGGGAGCGGGAATCCATGTTTTGAATTTTACACTATGGTTTTTCACTTTGGGCTTTAAGCTTTTCGCTCCTTTACTCCTTTACCCGCTTTGCTTCGATACCTGAGATAGCTCTCGATAAAATCCTCAATCTCTCCATCCAGCACAGCCTGTACATTACCGACCTGATAATCCGTTCGGTGGTCCTTAATCATCTGGTAGGGCTGAAGCACGTAGCTTCTTATCTGATTGCCCCACGCAATTTCACCCTTGTTGCCGTAAAGCTTTGCTGTCTCGGCGTCGCGCTTTTGCTTCTCGAGCATATACAGCCGGGCACGCAGCATCTTCATCGCCTCGCTGCGGTTCTTGTGCTGGCTCCGGTCGTTCTGGCACTGAACAACTATACCCGTCGGAAGATGTGTAATTCTCACCGCTGAACTAACCTTATTAACGTGCTGGCCGCCCGCGCCGCTGGCACGGTAAAAGTCCATCTTAAAGTCATCTTCTTTGATTTCAATATCGGTATCTTCCTCGTGCTCGCAAATCACATCAACCGCCGCAAAGCTCGTATGCCGCCTTTTATTCGAATCAAACGGGCTTATCCGAACCAACCGATGTACACCCGTTTCACAGGAAAGCTTGCCGTACGCAAAAGGCCCGCTCACCTTCAGCGTTACCGAGCGCACCCCCACCTCTTCGCCCGGCGTAATATCAAGCTGCTCATAAGCGTACTTATTCGCATCAAAATACCGGGTGTACATCCGAAGCAGCATATTCGCCCAGTCGCAGCTTTCCGTTCCCCCCGCCCCGGCGTGAATGCTGAAAAAACACCCCTTCATATCATCAGGCCCGGAAAGCATTCCCGCTATCTCTATCTTGTCGCACTGCCTGGATACCTCGGCCAGGTCTTCTTCGAGCGAATTTAGTGTTCCAGCATCATTTTCCTGAGCCGCCAGCTCGAAAAGTTCAACCAAATCCCGCCCCCCCCGGCTTACCTCCTCCACAGGCTCGATAACAGCCTTGACCGCACTAAGCTGAGAGACTACCGCCTTGGCCTTTTTCTGGTCGTCCCAGAAACCGGCCCCAGCCATCTTTGCTTCCAGCTCTGCTCTGAGGGATTTCTTTGCCGGCAGGTCAAAGCCAGTCCCGGATTTGTTCAATCCGGGCCGCCAAATCGTTTATCGCCGCTCTTAGTTCAGATATCTCCATATCCAGCTCACCTGTAAAATGCTTAAAACCAAACAAAAAATAAGTAGGTGCGAAATATCACACCCTGCCCCCCTTCAATCCCTCTTTATAGCCCAACAGCCCCCATCCTGCAAGAAATGTTTTCCATAAAACCCAAAAAAGCGCCACCAAGAGAACTCGCACTTCGAGCATGCCGCCTTCCTCCGCGACCGGTTAAAAGAACTAAAGCTGATGCCCCAATTGTCAACAAACCCGGATTCGCCGGATAATCCCTAAATGCTGTCCGCTACACACTAATTGGTTTATTGGTAATTGGTTATTGGTTTTTGGTAATTGGTAATTGGTAAACACCTCACACTCCCTCTGTCACCGGCCTTGAGCCGGTATTCAGTTCCACTTTACGCATCACGAAACACGTTTTTCTTCGTTGACATTTTATTCCCGGTAGAGTAGATTTTAGACAAAAATTGGGCTTCCCCTTCTTCTACGCCCTGACAATGATAACTTGGCACATTTATGAGGGATATGGTATTAATCTGTACTTTCCAAAAAGTAAAACGCTAAGCAACGAGCTTTAGCAATTTATAGAACTGTTTATGAATTTTGTTAATTTCATGGCTTTTATCAGAACTAACAAAAAATGTTTGCTTCAAAACCTCTCTTATAAGAGTGGCACACTTGTCAGCATGAGATGGACGACGATTTGCATCATCCCATGGGCTGTTGCTGCGGTTGCAAAGAACCTTCGCAGACTTGTCCCAGGCCCACATCTCCACCATACTATGCAGCCAAAGATTCAAATGAAAAGCTCCGATATTACTGCCAAGGGTTCGAACCTGCTGCTGGCCTGCTCCCTCGATTTCCTTAAGGTCACTAAAATTCTGCTCAATCGCATACCTGTCGGCAACTGCCTCAAGAATCCCAGCGGCAGAGGCGGCCAAGTCGGTGCACATCAAAGCCCTGAAGCAGTCCTTGCCCTCGTGAACAACAAGCACGCCAACCAAGCATCCGGCAGGTTTATACAATGCCGTGAAAACTTTAACATCTTTGATTTCCTGTTTGCCATAAAGAAACGCCTTGACCTTAAACCAGCCGTCAGAACTTTTTACGACATTATTAAGTTTGATCCTTTTACCGTATTTGCGAGGCCGGCCTCTCTTGCGTTTTCTCGGTTGTTTAAGCTCGGCGTAAAGCACCGCATCTTTTCGCAGTCTGGTTACAACAACAGCTCCCATTTTGATAATTGGTTTAAGAAAACTCATTCGAGAAAAAGCCATGGACCCGGATAAATGTTGCATAACACGGTTTCCTGCGCCGGTGTTGGCCCGGCCGGCAAAGCCCATCGACCAAATCACCGTCGACATACGCCGATTGGCAGGCCGAATGATTGACATTATGCTCGAAACAAAAGGGGTGGGCCTGGCAGGACCACAGGCGGGCGTCGATTTACAGATTTTCGTCGTCTCGATTGATGGTACAAGGGAAAATGCAAAGGTTTATATTAACCCTGAAATCTCACCCTCCGGCCCGCTCGAAGAAAATGACGAGGGCTGCCTTTCACTGCCGGGTATTTATACTAAGATAAAAAGACACAAAAAGTGCACCGTTACCGCAACCGACCTCGACGGAAACCGCTTCACACAACAGAGCGAAGGCCTACTCGCAAGGGCCTTCCAGCACGAGTACGACCACCTCCAGGGAATGCTCATAAAGGACCGCATGGGCAGAGTCGCAGCCATCGCACACAGAAAAAGACTCAAAGAATTGGAAAACGAATACAAAAAAAACAAAAGTTGAGTGTATTCCCTGAGATCCCTTTACAAATCTTAACTGTGTAGAAAACAGGTGTCAATCGGATATGTCTAATGCAGCTGGACCAGTTTGTCCCGTGTTGTCGCTAACGAGTGCAATTGTGCGTTTTCTTTTGTCTTCATTCTTACCTCAGGCAGCCTGTCCTTACTCAGGTACAACGCCAGCGTTTTTACATCATGCTTGTCGGTCTTCTTGACCGACTTGCGTATCACCTCAAACTGATAAGGATTAACAACTGTTACTTTTTTAACGCGATCCTGAATCTGCGAAACAAACCAGACTGTATTACCCGTTGCCTCAACAGCTAAAAGATTGCGCTTACGCTACATCTTGCGGAAATCGGCAATCCGAGCAATCTTAAAGGTCCGGATGCGTAGCCCCCAGAATTATGTAAAGAATTGATGGGCCGGGATTAAGGAGGCCGCCGGCCTTGATGTGAAAAACCATGTTGTCATCCGACGATGATTTCTTTTTGTGTTCACGGAGAAAATCAGCTAATTGTTTCGGGATAGCGATGTCCCTTTCCCTTACCTTTTGCCCTGAAGACTTTGGAATCCAACCCGGTTTTAGTTTCTATTACCACGGAATATCGGTGTAAAAAAAGTGTCAATCGCCACCAGTAAACCACTTTTCTGAATCTATTGTTATTTCACTATCCACTTGTAATCCTTGTTTTTGGCTTAATAATCGGCCATAAGGCTTTGTAGGAAAAGCATTTACAATAAGAAATGAGGGTTTTCAGTCCGTTGCTCTGCCGACTGAGCTACCTGCCCGTAACTTGTTTCATATTCACAAAATCCAAGAGGAGATAAAAACCAATAGCCTTGCCTCTGCAGAGGAATCTAACGCATGACCCAGCGTTTGCCTTTATATGCAAGCTTTGCAAGTCCGCGAAGACTGGCATCGGTTCCAACCGCATAATCCAGCGCCAAAGTTTTTCTCAGATAAACTTTTACCGGATTACCCGCCTCATCGGTCGCTGTCGGATGGTCGATGGCAACCGTTTCATTGCTCAGGCCTGCTAAGAACAGGGTAATATTTTTTGCCTCAGGGTTGAAATCAGGCCAGATAACAGCTATATCCTTCGTGTTATCTACACCTTCGAGAACCTTATTGCCGGCCAAATCGATATACTCGAGAAAGGGGTAGCGTCCCTGATGTTTGAGCTTAATCTCCTCAAAAACCGAACCCCTTACGCCCTTACCCGCAGGCACTATCCGGAAAGTATCGGTCATCAAATCGCACGCCGGATAAAAGGGCGCATCTGAACCGGTACTGTTTGTCAGGGTTAATATTATATACCAGTATCTGCGCGAAGCCGGTTCACCAGGGCATTTGACGCTTATCTGCCGGAGCCGGCTGAACTCCACCCCGAGCGTCCAGTCGCCGGGGCTTTGCACAACCGCCGGCTCGGGATAGGCCCGAACATCGCCGGAAACGGCAATCGTAAAAAAAATCAGACTGATAAAACAGGTTCTCATTTCGGTATTTCCTTATATAACCGGCTGTCGATAAAATTCTACATTAATCGCTTCGGTAAGTAAAGAGTATTTTTCAGGGCAAAAGTTTTTTTGCCGCCCCTTGCCTCGACTGCCTGGTTAGGTTCTAATAGTAGCGTTCGGCAAAGAGACCGAAAAAACGAGGTATCGGGATATGCGTTCTGCAAAGCAAAGAAAAAGTTGAACGGAAAAGGACTTATGGCACAGGAACAAAAGCAACTTTTGGAACAAATCGAAGAATTGCTTGCAGACCAGACGCAATCCACCCCTGTCGCACTCAAAAATCTTCTGTCTGAAAAACGCAGCAGCGACATCGCCGAGGTTGTCGAGCTTCTGGACAACGACCAGAGGCGCGCCGTGTTTGACGTGCTCCAAAAACCGGTCTCGGCAGAAGTCCTTGAAAAAGTTGATGGAGCGACGCGGGCCGGACTTTTTGAACTGCTAAAACCAGATGAATTTGCAGACCTTATTTCGGAACTTGACGCCGATGATGCCGCCGACCTCCTCGCTGAGCTGCCTGAAAACGAAAGCCGGGAGGTGCTCGAACACCTAACCGAGGAAGAAGCCAAGCAAATCAAGTACCTGATGAGCTACTTGGAAGACTCGGCAGGCGGCATTATGGACCCACATGTTGTAAGCGTGTCCGAGGATGCGACGGTCGCAGAAGCAATAAGTGAAATTCGAGCCGCCGAAATAGACGAGGATTTTTACAGTGTGTTCGTAGTTAACCGGATCGGGCAATTCCTCGGCGATGTGCGCATTCGCTCCTTAATCACGGTCCCGGAAAATACAAAGATAAAGCAGCTCATCGACACCGATACCATCAGCGTAAAGCTCGATACGGACCAGGAAGAGGTGCGAAACATCTTCAGCAAGAACGACCTTATTGTTGTACCAGTCCTGGATGAAAATAACAAACTTGTCGGAAGGATTACCGCGGACCGAATTATCGAGGTTGCCGAGGAAGAGGCTGCTGAGGACATATACGCAATGGCGGGAACCGATGCGGCTGAGCTGGAAAATATCTCCAGCCTGCACGCAGCCGGCGTCAGGATGACCTGGCTTTTGCCCTGCCTGCTGGGAACGGCCGTAACTGCTGTTGTGGTGCTCCTGTTCAAAAATGTCTTTATCGAGGCCGGCCATCTGGCCATCTTTTTAACCGTTTTCGCCTTCACCCCCATGATCGCGGCAATCAGCGGTAATGCCGGCCTGCAAACCTCGGCAATAGTAGTAAGCGGCCTTGCAACCGGAGACCTGGCCGCACTTCGGCTCGGACAGGTCTTTGCCAGAGAGGTCAGGGTGGCATTATTTGTAGCCCTTGCCTGTGGAGTTGTTGGAGGATTTATATGCGCACTGCTTCCGAATCTTATTAACACCTCAGCGCTGGCTGGCAGCACCGGGACGACGGCGGTGGTGCCGATTGGACTTGCCCAGCACATGCGAATCGTCTTTGCCTTCGGAACAGCCATGTTCTCGGCGATAATGGTCGCCACAACGCTCGGTTTGTTTTTACCCTTCCTGTTCCGAAGAATCGGGATTGACCCTGCTATAAGCTCAGGGCCCCTTGTAACAACGGCAAACGACTCCATCAGTGTGGCGATATACCTGGCCCTGGCACTGCTGCTGACACAATAACCCGGCAACGGCCTGTTATGGCACGCAAAGCGTCGAGCTTGGTGCGCTTTGGACCTGCTCGGCGGAGGTGTCCCTGTATTTGACACTGTAGCAGTAGTGAGTTCCCGCCGGGGCCGGGGCTATCCATTCACGAGAAGTTTGCCAGCCGCTGTCGGAAATCTCACCGCTGACGCAATCGAAGTAGTACTCCACGCCTAAGCCTTCTGGGTCAACGGCAGCGTCAGCCCTCATGTAGTGTCCACCTATCACCGCTCGTGGCTCGCCGCTCCAGCCGCCAACCTCGTCCGGGTCCCAATCGGCCGGGTTGCCCACAACACCGCCATCCGGATAAGGCGGAAGGTTCTGCGGCGGCGGCTGCTGGTCTGTCGTTGCCGAGACCGTTGTTGACCAGTTGCTCTGATTGTCCACGCTGTCCCGGACCATAAAGCGGTATCTGTAAGTAGTTCCCGCTGAAAGGCCCGTATCCTCATAAGTCGGATTATTCTGCCAGCCGCTGTCAGCGCCGCCCGGATTGCCGCTTGTCTCCTCAAAATAATACTGAACACCTCCACTGGCGTCAGTGGCGGTCTGTGCAGTCATCGAGATGGAGGTATCACTTGTCGCATAGGGCTCCACGAGCCATGCAACCGGAGCCGGGGGTTCTTCATCCACACCAACCGTGGCACATGCCTCCATTTCGGACCAGGCGGTTTCGTTTCCGTTTGACTGTTTGTTTGGTGCTTTGTCACGAGTTTTTACTTTGTAGCAATATTGTGTGCCCGTTGTAAGTCCGGAGTCTGTATATGTACTGCTGCTCTGCCAGCCGCTGTCGTGTGCAGGGTTAGTAAGGTTGGCAAAGTAGTACTCTACAGGCCAGCCCCACTGGTCCGTAGCCGTCTTTGCCGTCATTTTAATCTCAGAGGAGCTAATGGAGTGAGGCAAAGTCTCCCATTCGCTCGGATCCGGCTCAGGCCCCTGGTTATCCTGCTCAAGCCAGCAGCCGGCAAAAAAGGCAAGCTCTTCAAAGTGGATGGAATAATCCCCGGATGTAAACTTCGGGCACCACCACAGAGTCGGGTCATCGGACTCGCAACTCTCATACCAGTAAAGTGCAATGAGCGCAAAATCTTTAAGGTCTATAAAACCATCGCCGTACAGATGTCCCGGACGGCAGGGGTCACCCGGTTCATGAGCCGGGGCGATGTCGCAGTCTGAGCAGAATTCCAGGACCTCCGGTACTGTTTCAGCCAGAGGATAGTGATAGCCTATATCCACATCACCGTCATCGGTTTCTTCATTTGTTCTGGTTGTGTATGTATAAAGTCCCAGCTCAAAGGCAGAAGCGCTGCCGGCGTCCACACACGGACTCTGGTATAACTGACCTGAGTCTGTCTGGCTCAGATAGTAATCGCCGTCCGGTCCCGCGGCAAAGCAGGGGTCGGCATCGATGTTGCCTGTGCCCCACTCGGCGTAGCAGCCCTGGCCAATCATAATCCCGTTCTCACCGCCTGCGATGTCGCTATACTTAACTTTTATTGTAGAAGGCCTCGGTTCGTATTCGCTGCCGCTGCCGAGAGCTATCTGAGGACCGTAAGCGCTCGCGTTGCCCCAGAAGACAGAATCAATCACCGTTGCGTTGCTGTAATGGCTGCAGTACAGGCCGCCCCCGTAGCCGTCGGCGCCGGGAACCTGATTATCTGCAATAGTAGAGTTTGATATTACAGGTTCGGCGAACCAGTTTGACGATACTCCGGCCCCTTCAAGAACAGCGGTGTTTTGAGTCAGCAGGCAATTATGCAGAGCCGGTGCGTACCATACGTTCTCATCACTGCCGCCGTAGTAGATGCCACCGCCCGAAGCCGACGCATAATTATTCTTAAACACACTGTCGCGGACATCAACAGTCGATGCGAGGCTGCAGTAGCCGCCGCCCTGGCAAAGTACCGGTACGGCCGTCAATATATTACAGGGGTCGGCCACGTGGGCCGGGTCGAACGTCGCTGTGTTGCCGATTAACGTTGAACGTCTGATTAGACCGGAACTTCCAACTGTTTGCATACCCGCTCCCTGATACGCCGTATTGGAAACAAGCGTGCAGTTATCCATAGTTATGTTTGAACCGCCTATGTAAACGGCACCGCCCTGGCATGATTCATTATTCCTGAACCTGCATCGGGTAAATTTCGGCATACAGCCGTCCTCGCAGGCGACCGCTCCGCCGTAACTTACATAATAGTCGTCGTTGGCATTCTGGTATATTGATTCCTCCTCACCAGGCTCTTCACCGTCGTAATATGCGGCGATTGTGTTGGGGTCGGCAGTGTTGCCGACGAACAAACAATCCATAAACTCGGGGTTACTGCCGTTAGCCGCATAGACCGCTCCGCCTGCCGTCTCAATGTTCAGGTTTCTGCCTGGCACCGGCCAAATCCTGTTTAGGCCGCCAAGCCCACCGACGCCGCTGAGACCGCCGGAACTATAGTTATTCTCAAATACACAATTGTCGAACTTCGGCGAGCTGTCGTACTCGCAGTACACCGCTCCGCCGTAGCCGCTGTATTCCCAGTAATCTTCGTAAGCATCATAGTACTGCGTTATCTGCCCGTAAGTATAATTCGAAGCCGAGTAGTCCGCATACCACTGAGCCCAGTCGTTCCATTGGCTTGTGTCGAACCACTGGCCCCACGTCTCCCAGTCGTAATTGTAGTAGCCCCAGGTGTACCACAAATAGTAATGGTCGCCGTATGTCCAGCCGTCCCACCAGTACCACCACGACAGGTCCTCCTCAATCGATGGGGCGTATTCCCAGCCGCCGCCTCTTCCACCGTGGCCGTCCGGGTCTTCGTTACCAGCCCCGCCGTTACCGCCGGTGCCACCGTCAGCGTAGCAATCTGCAAAGAGGCAATCTATAAATGTCGGATTGCTGCTGAACGCACAGTAAACGGCACCGCCGTAACCCCGGCCCGGCCAGCCCCCGTCGCCGCCGCCGGGATGTTCCTCACAACCGGCGGCTCCGTTGGCACCGTTGCCGCCTGTAACCGACATATCCCGGAAGATGCAGTTCAGGATGGTCGGCGAGCTGCCATACATATCGATTGCCCCACCGTACAAATTGACACCGTTGTAACCATCCGCTCCACAGTCCTCCGGATCCACCCGGGTTGCACCAAACCAGTTTGTATCTCTGAAGATGCAGTTCCGGATGACAGGTGAGCTGCGATAAAGGTGCATCTGGCCTCCCGTTACAGTGAAGCCTTCGATTATGGCGCCCGGCCCCGTGTCGTAAACGTAGAAATCATAGGCTCGCAGCACTACGGCCTCGGGATTATCCGGGTTCTGAGTGGTAAGGGTTATATCTTTACCATATAAACGGATGTCATCGTAAGGACTGGCTCCGGCTGGAGACGGAATATACTCACCCGGCAAAATAACCACGACATCCCCGTCAACCGCATCGTCAACAGCATGTTGAATTGAGGTATAATGAGACTCATCTTCGATGACTGTTCCGACGAACAAGGTCCTGGGTTGTTCAAAAATTACACTGATTGTCTTGTCGGAGGTGATTATGACGTCGTTGATTAGCTCTCTTGAGCGGTCATTAATGGTTCCGCCCGACCAGCTTCCGATACGGTAGCCTTCATCCGGATAGGCCTCAATAGTTATCTTCGTGCCGAACGAGATGGCTTCTATCACCGCCGGCGAATTCTGTTCAGCGTAATATTCGCTTCCATTATGCCTGACTATCGCCAGACCGTGGCCGGTGGGGATGGTAACCTTTAAGTCATGCCTCGGGACCTCGGTGGCATCACTGTAGTGATAGCCGATGTCAACCGGAACTTCATCGACTCCGCCGTCGGTTCTGGTTGTGTAACCTTCTCCGAAGCCCGTGCTTTCGGGATTGCCTCCGTCAACGGCGGGACTGTTTGCCGGCTGGCCGGAAGCAAGTTGACTGAGATAATAGCTTCCAAGCGGGCCGTTTGCGAACAATGGGTTCCCGGAGATGACATTCGAGACGCCGGCGGGCAAATCAAGCGGGTCCACAAAGGAGAATATATAGCTTTGGCCCGTATAGGCGTCATAAAAATCGCCAAACGAATTGTCATAGAATAAAGAGTATTCCAGGTACGCGTTATCCCCGACCAGGTCTTCATATACCGCGTATTTTTTGCAGTTGGCGAATATGGAGTTTGTAACCCGAGGCTCACTGGTCCAGTCGCTGAATATGCCGCCGCCGGTTCGACCGGCCGAGTTACCGCTGAATGTGCAGTTGGCAATGTAGGGCGACGTGAATATACGGCAGGAAATCCCGCCGCCGCCGATTTCCGCTTTGTTGCCCGTTACCAGGCAGTTTTTGACCTCTTGCGTATCAAGGTCGCTTCCGCCGTAGAAACTGATACCGCCGCCGTAAGAGTAGTCGCCGTTAGCCGTGTTCCTGCAAATCTCACAGTCACGGATAGTTACGCATGCCGCCGCAGAAGCTAAGCCCCCGCCGCGACCCGCCTCGTCGCTCGATACAACACCGGGAGCCGGATTCACTATTCCCGTAGCCTCGTTCTCGCTTATAAGTCCTCCGGACAAAGTAATATTGCCCCCGACAAGGAACAACCCTCCGCCGCTTTGGGCCTTGTTGCCGACAAAATAGCAGTCGGAAAAGCTGGAGTCGGATTTGTGGAGATATAACGCACCTCCCAATATGGACTCGTTACCACCAAAGCTGCACACCTCAAGGTCAAGCGAAACCGTAGTGTTTGTGTCGGGATTATGTGCGGCAATAGCACCGCCCCCACCGCCGGCCCTGTTGCCGCCGAACGAGCAATCTCTTAAAATCGCGTCGCTTCTCAGATTGATGGCGCCGCCGTCACCGTGACTGTAGTTGCTTGCAAAGGTGCTGTTCTCAATATCCACTTTGCAGTTACTGCCGGCGTAAACCGCGCCGCCCGGTGCCGTGGGCGTGCCGTAATAATTGTAATAGCCGTAATAGCTATAGTAGCCGTAGTAGCCGTAGTAGAGGCCGAAATAGCCGGAAGTGCTGTAATACGAGCTGTTGTCGGCCGTTTGTGGAACACTCTGGTTGTTACTGAAATCGCAGTTACCGATATACAACTCGCAGTCGCGCTGGCAATAAACCGCTCCGCCGAGATGGTCGCTGAAGCTGCAATCCCTGAGATTAACAACATTGTTCGGCTCACAGTACACCGCGCCGCCCCTGGTGTGAATCGAAGTCTCTCCGTAGCCGCCCACCAAGTAACCGGAAACGTATTGATAGCCTGTATAGACATCGTATGCTTCATTTTCCGTAAATGTGCACCCGACAAAATTCGGGTCCGAGTCGTTCCGGTAATATACGGCTCCGCCGGCGGTAGCTCCGGTGAGAGTAACCGAGCCGGTGTTACCGGTTGGTTGTGCAGGCGGGTCAAGGGCATCGCCCGGCCCCCTCATACCTCCCGCTCCGGCTGTCGCCGAAGTTACTGCGTTTTTGCGGAAAATGCAGTCAACAAACAGAGGACTTGAACCGCCGTCGGCGTAAACCGCTCCACCGAAACCTGTGCCTGAAGCATTACCTCCGTTGCCGCCCCGGCTCTCGGAGCCGCCGACACCGGATGCCTTCTGGCTGCCGTTGCCGCCCCTGCCCCCGCGACCGCCGGTTGCCTTGTTATTAATCAGGGTACACCTGGTGATTAGCGGATTACTCTTACCGAGACAGGCTATGGCACCACCGTAGCCGTCACCGTAGCCGTAACCGGCATGACCACCCCATTGGCCGTCCGTTGACTCCATTCCTTCAGAAACGTAATAACCGTCAGCCCCGTCGCCGCCCAAACCACCGGTGGTGGTGCAGTTCATAATCACGCAATGTTCGATGGTCGGACTGCTGCCGTTCTCGCAAAGTATAGCGCCGCCGTAACCATCACCCTCGGCGTTTTCACCATTATTGGCGCTGTACACCGGCGGGTTAGCATCCGGGTCAACAACATATCCGGGAAGCGCCCCGCTTCCACCAACCGCACCGGGAATGAAACCGTTCTTTATCGTGATTCCCCAAATCCTGCTGTCGTGTCCTTCGCCGCTGTGGAAGTGGAACGCGCGCTTCGTAGAGTACCTCGAGCCCGCGCAGTCTATGACCGTCTCTGCGATAACATTCGGGTCTTCCGGGTTCTCACTCATTATGGTTATGGCCCGACCCCCGAAGTCGATGCCGTCGGGATTGATTACCATGTGCGGAGTATCCTGCCGTTGCAGAATGATTCTATCGCCGCTGCTGGCGGCGGCCATCGCCTCTTCAATCGTCGGATATTCAAGGGGTACGAGCAGATTGTCACTGACGTCCGGCACAAACTCGACAGTTACCGTTCTGTTTCGGTTCATCGTTACCCTGGCGGTGTTACCGCCCCACTGCGGGCTTACATCCGCACCCCGCCAGACGCGCACCTTGTATCCGGCGTTGGGGTCGGCTGTGAGGCGTACGATTGCACCGGGCGGATAGTTGTCGTTGTAAGGCACACTGTTTGAGTCTGCCGTTACCCTGCCGGGTCCTTCTATTACAATCTTCAGAGTGTACCAGTATTGTTCGTATTCAGCCGTAACGTTTCTGTCTCTGTCCATCGTTACCGTGTTGCTCAAATCAGTACACCTGTCATCGTCTGTACCGGTCCACCTGACCCGATAGCCCGGCGGAGGAGTCGGCCATATCCTCAGCGGGACAACTGTGTACTGGTCGTACTCGGCGCCGGTCGGGTGGTTGGGGTCAATGGCACCGCCGATGGTGCTGATTAGCCGGGTGGTCAGCCTGTACTTTTGAACCGTAAACAACTCGTGGTGATAACCCATATCAACGATGCCTTCATCGCCTGTGCTGTCTGTTCTGGTGGTGTATGTATCCAGCCCGAGATTGACCGCCGGGTCGCTGCCGGCATCGACACAGTTACTGTCGTATAACTGCCCGGCCGCGATTTGACTGAGGAAGTACTCCCCGACAAACAGCGGGTCGTCCTGAATGTTGTGTGCGGCGGGGTCCCATCTGAAGGTATTCGGGTCAAAGTCATAAAAAACCTGACCGTTGAGCGTGCCGCCGTCTTCAACCCAGACGGGCGGCCCGTATTCGAGACTGCCTATTGCCGCACCCACGTTCACACGCGGCTTGGTTATATCAACCTTCGTATCGGTAACGGGGTCACCCGTTTGGACGAGTATATTTCTCACCTCATCGGGCGGAAGGTAGCGGCCCAGCTTGGTAAATGCGGCGTGCTGTAAGCCGGCGACCGACCCTGCCGCGAACGGGCAGGCCGATGATGTGCCGTTGAAGCTCGGGAAGTAATCGCCGGGGTCATACCCCTGGGGCCCGACAATATCAGTGGTATAGACAGGGTCTGCCGGCGCAAGAATGTCCAATATCCCAGCGGTGTTCGAGTACCCCGTAACCTCATCAGTTGTATCATAAACCGCGCCGACCGATATTATGTTGCTCATTGCAGACGGCCAGGATATGCCCTCTCCCGCATACCCGTCATTACCTGAAGAAGCCAGGATTGTAATGCCGGCAGCTACGGCGTTTTGAGCAGCGATGGTATGAGCTGGAGAAAAGTTGTCCGCATCTACAGGATTGTCAAAAGGCAGCAAATATATGCCCCAGCTATTGCTTATTGCCAGTAAAGGATTGGCCGGGTCGTCGTTTCGGTGGGTAACGCACCAGTCCCAAGCCGCCAGCGTATCATCGTTGAAAAATGACCCGGAATTGTCAACAGCGGCTTTAAGCGCGTATATTTTCGCGCCCGGCGCTACACCTCCTATGTAATCGCCAACCGTTCCTAAATCGCCTGCGGAGATACCTGCACAGCACGTCCCGTGTGCCTCGCCAACGGCCATCGGGTCATCGTCGTCTTCGCCAGTATCATAACCGCCGATAACCTTGCTGTTTGGAAACAGACCGCCGCCCAGTCTCGGATGAGTATAGTCAACACCAGTATCAACAATGGCAACGGATATACCCGAACCATCAAAGAGCTGTCTGGCTCCGGACGCATTTGCCAGAGGAATCGCCTGGGCCAGCATTGGATAGACATACCTTACAGGCTCAATCGCATAAACCAGCGGATTATCAAGCAGGCTGTTAAGCGCATCAATTGTAACATTGGCGCTGAAGGCGGCCTGGTTTGTGTACTGATGCCTCAATGTGAACTGCCCGGGGGCCAGAGAACCGAGAACCGTATTTTCAAGAGTCGATATCTCGGCCCGAAGAGCACCGACAGACGCTGAGTCGCTCCAGTCGGTGGTTTGCGCTACAGCAGGTTGTACAAGGCTGACAATCACTTCGGCCAGACCCTGGCCGGTGTTGAGCTGTTCGTATATCGTATCGGATTCGACGAGAAACGCCCCTGTTGTTTGTGGGCCGGTCGAACCTTGCGAGCCGGAATCCGGGACCTCGTCGAAATCCAATAGCTCCAGACCGTAAGGCGGGCCGATATCACTATAAATAATGTCAAGATTTGTCGGAGTCGGATAATATATATCACCAGTTCTGACCGAAAGCTGAGAACCTTTTGCAGCCCTGTTACCCCAGATGATACTGTCGATAACCTCGGCGATGCTGTCGGTCGACAGGCACAGCCCTCCACCATGTGAGTCCATATCTATAAGTTTATTGCCCGAAATCGTACAGTTGGATATAGTTGCTTCCACAGCGAAGTTGCACGAAACACCCGCCCCTTCTTCAAAGGCCGTGTTGTCCGTGATTAGACAGTTCTTCAGCTTTGGCGCAGCGTAGTAGTCCGCGGAGATGCTTTCCGGACTGCCGCCTAAATAAACTCCGCCGCCGGTGCCGCCCGAATCGTTTCTGGAAATCACACAGTCTGCAACCTCGGCATCGGTCATAAACAGGTAAAGCCCGCCGCCCGAACCGTACAGGTTTGTATTCACGCTGCCGGGCTGGCCCGGGTCGATTTGCCCGGCACCGGCTTGCTGTGATGCCATATTGCCGCGAATTGTGCAACGCGAAATATCCGCGACATTTTTCGTCGAATACATCCCGCCGCCGCGATATGACGAGTTGTCTAACATATTGCTATCGGTAATTTCAAATTCCGCCCCGGTTACGTAAATCCCGCCGCCTACCGGTGATGCATTATCAGCGATGTCACAGGAAGTCAGACCGACGTAACTTTCTATCGGTTCACCGCCCTGAAGCTGCATAGTATTAGGGTCAAACGTTTCGGGAGCGGCTTCTTCAATGCCGCCGAAGCATAAGCCGCCTCCGTAGCCTGTGTATTGGTCATTGAGGAACGTCGTCTCGTTGCCGCGAACAACGCAGTCCATAAACATCGCGCTCGAAGGGAACGCACAATAAACACCGCCGCCGAAGCTCGGTATGTTATAGTTTATGCGGGGCTGTCTTTGATGACCGGTATTCTGGTCAAATCCACCGATTCCGCTTATACTGCCGGTGGTCGTGTTGTTTTCGAACCTGCAGTTGGCAAATACGGCAGCAGAATCCGGGCCACAATAGACACCACCGCCGCTTGCGCTGTGATTCACCGGCTTGTCCTGTGCGGGGTCATAGCTGGTTCCCCCGCCATAGCCGCCGGCACCGCCGAACTCCGTACCTGCGTCGGCACCGTCGCCGCCCTGGCCGCCAATCGCCTGGCAGTTGCTTACGGTAAGTCCAGTAAATATCGGCGCAGAACCCGGCCCGCAGTAAACTCCGCCTCCCCACGCCAAACCGGGCACACCACCATCACCGCCGGGGCCGGTACCCGACTGTTCGAGCGGGCATTCTCCGCCGACGCCGCCGTTACCGCCATTACCACCGCGGGCGATACAGTTTTTAACTGTACAATCGATAAATGTCGGCTCTGTGCCGGAATCGTAATATATGCCTGCACCATAAGCATTACCCGGCAGGCCGCCGTTACCACCCGGCCAGGCAGGTTCCTCTTCACTGCCGGCTGCACCGGCGCCGGCGTCCCCTCCATTGCCACCTTCCGCAACGCATCCGTCAATTATGCAATTCTTTATAACAGGGCTATTGCCCCACCCCCACCAATAAGAGCTGACGTAAATACCCGCACCTGCGGCATCACCGCCGTTACCGCCCGCACCACCTGTTGGTCTCTCCCCTTCACCGGTGCCGCCATCAACACCATTGCCGCCGTGATTGCCCAAAACGGTGCAGTTTCTGATAACGCAGTTTACAACAGAGTGGCTGCCGATGATAGTAACCCCCTGGCCGTATCTTGAGCCGCCATTGTAACCGGGGTCGCCCGGGTCCTGCCCGTCAATGGCGGTAAGACGTCCACTGTGTGCGTTTATTATCGAAATACCTGCCAGCACCACCTCGGGCTCGCGGTGCCCGCTACTTCCATAAAGAGTCCCGTCATCGCCAAACAGCTCAAAGCCCCACCGCTCCCCCGCGCAATCAATCACGGTGTTGGCCACAACATCCGGATTGGACGGCTCCGTACCGGTAATCGTAATGTTCTTGTTGACGGTAAAGCCTGTGCCTCTGTACGTACCGGGAGCGATAACTAAGGTGTCGCCGTCTCTGGCAGCATCCAAGGCATCCTGAATCCCTATATACGGAAACTCGCCCGGAACCTCTATATAGCTGTTGTAAACCTCCTCGAATTCAACAACTAAAATCCTGTCGCTGCTGTAAATGGACTGATTAAGTGTGTACATCACAAGAAAGTTATACTTGGCAAACGATAATCCGGTACCCGTAATGTACCAATACCTGACCCTGTAACCGGATTCAGGCTCGGCGTTCAGGATTACAGGTGTTCCCGGAGCGAAGCTTTCAACAACGCCGCTGGTATCGGCGGTAACTGTGCCGACAACACCCCGTCCTTCATAATTAAGCGTGCCGTTGCCGATTACATACATTGTTAAGTTATACCTGATATCCGTCTCGTGGAAGGGATAGTGAAAGCCAGCATCGGTAGGCTCGATGTCCCAGGTTGGTATGCCCGACCATCGATCTAAAATTGATGTTGTCAGATTAAAGGGCAGACCGTAGCCCCCTTCTTCTTGAGGCGGCTGCTGAAGTGTTCCCAAGAAATCCCCGTCCCCCAGATCGACGGCGAGACTGTCAGAACCTTCCGTTTCAATATGACTCAAGTAGTATCCGTTCGAATAGAATTGATTCTGCTGCCCAGTAACGAACATCGGATCCTGGCCGACGAGTGAAAACTCCGCGGTACAGTTAACAAGGTCGTTGCCGGCGTGATATACTATGCAGTGACTGATTGTGGGGGTGGTATCTGCATCACAAACGATACCGTCGTTGAGGTTGGTTCCACCGGAGTTGTCTGCAACCGTGCACAACTGGATGATAGCACCGGAGGCCTCGTTGAGCTGAAATCCGCCGCCGCCCTGACTCGAAGTGTTACTGACAACCAGGCAATTGATAAATTCGGCAAGTGAAGCTGCTTCGCAATAAACCCCGCCGCCCCGGCCCAGGCCCCTTTCTCCGGCCTTATTATTGCTGATTTCGGTGCTGATGATAATCGGAGATGCATTGGTGCAGAATATCCCGCCGCCGTTGCCCACAGAATTATAAGCGGTGTTATTATACTGAATCCTGCAGTTCGTAAGAGTCGGTCTTTGCGCTTCATCTCCGCCTATAAAGTCAGCAATTTGTTCTAATACGGTGGCTATAAGCCTCGCCTCCTGGGCGGCAGCCAAATCAGCAGGGTTAACCGGCAACGGGTCTCCGTTAGGATCCGTACCGGGGTCACTAATTTCCTCCTCAGCCGCTGTAGCTTCCTCGCCGGCGGCGGTGGCAAGGTCGGCCCAACTGGTATCCTCCTCGGCTAAACCCGAAAAATATACACCACCTCCGCCACCAACGGCGTAATTATCCTTTCCCTCTAAGCCTATTATGCAGTTTCTAAGCAAGGGAGCTGAAATTCCTCCGATGGATATGCCGGCGCCGGTATCCGCGTATCCGTTTATGATTGTAAAGCCATCGATAATCGAGCCGTTATTTTCCGCGCCAGGCACCAGGACACCCATTTGCTCATCATACGTAACATCTCCGAGTTCCGGGGGCTCTTCTGCAAATACGAAGGCCCGGTGAGGGTCGCTGGATGTACCGCCACAGTCTATGATACAGTGCTGCGGCCCGAGCTCGCTGCGAACCGTTATCAGCTTACCCCGAAAGTTCAGGTCCCGGTTGCCCGGCCCGGTATAGACGCCGTCCGCTACAACGACAATATCACCGGGGCGATCCTCGTTCCCAAGCACAGGCGGATCTGCCTCATCGTCTCCTTCAACAATAAAAGGCCCGGCCACACCGCTTTCAGCCGCATCGATAGCGTCCTGAATGGTGGGGTAGCAACCTTTTGGCCCGGCGGACCAGTCCGGCTCGCCTTCCGGTGTGGGCGCATACACACAGATACGCTCGCCGCCGGGAAGCTGAGTTCGTACAAATCTTGCCGAGACGGTTGTCGGCCCCAAAACCGTTACCACCGCCCCGTTCGGGTCCGACGAATCGACTCCGAACCATTCGCCAACTATATAGCCCGGCTCCGGATGCGCGAGCAGTCGTACCTGTCTGCCTTCGTAGAATTGGCCGCTGGTTTGGCCGCTGGGAGGATCCACTTCAATCCAGCCGTGCTGAAGCCCGTCCGAACTCGGCAAAACTTCCGTGTACAGCCAGTACCAGTCAATAGGCTCAAACCAAACCTCAACCGTCTTGTCATCATCCATCAAGATATCTATGGAATTGTTGTGCCAAGTAATCCAATCACCACCATTTACCCTGTATGCATCGAGTCTGTAGCCCGGCATGGGGTAAACCTCAAGCGTTTCTGTTACCGGAGTCTGCCCGGGTGCAGGGTAGGGGTACCTGCCGCCTCTGGGGTGTACCGTTCCACGGCTTGCGTCGTACACCACCGTCAACTCCACATACCCGGATATAAATTCAACGTGTACATTTCTGTCTTGATACATATAAACCCCGGCACGTGTGTACTCGGCCCAGCTGGTGTCGTTGCCGCTCCAGCTTTTGACCACGTAGCCGTCATCCGGGATTGCTTCGAGCTTTACATACTCCCACTCGTAGTATTTGTCTTGGGTTCCGCCGACCGGTTCCGGAGCAATGAGGCGAACGGTGCCGCCGTCGCTGTGCGTTACCGAGAGCTTATGTCTGGGGCGCTTGTCAAATTCAACGATTACATGTATCTCGTTGGTGCCGGCGACTACGTTATCTGCTGTAATTTCCACCGAGTTACTTGTCCGTCCCTGGAGCATATTCTGCGCCGGCCCGGTCGTACCATCGTACTGCGTACCCCCGCCCCAGAAGCTTACTATGGAATCTTCGTTGGGATCGGCCGTAAGAAGCTCTGTTATAAATTCCGGGCGTACACAGCCTGAGGGACAATTCGGCTCGATGGTACCCTCGGCCCCGTTCAATGTCCGAATTTCCGTCACCAACAGGTATTCGGTCGGCTCAAGGTCGCTTGCCCGATAATGATAACCGACGTCTAACGAGGTATCTTCGCCCACGTTATCCGTTCGCGTGGTGTAGGTGTAGTCCGGGTCGCTGACAAAGGGATTGGGCGGGATTGGGCTCGGCGGAGATAACAGCCACTGTCCGTTATTCACGCATATACTGGTGTACGGTTGTCCCGCAGCCGTCTGACTAAGATAATACTTGCCCAAAGGCTCTTCAAGGACATAACTGGCAGGCCCCGTTACAAAACGCGGGTTATTGGGATAAACAGTAAAGATAAACTTCTCTCCGGGAGGTTCGGGCATGCTTCCAAGGTCGCTGCCGGTGTACCACGAATCCGTATCGGCATCATAGTAATCGCGAAGCTCACTATTTTCGTCATTGCGGTCGAAGTGATTTTCATAAAACAGACACGTCATCACATATAAATCACTGTCGAGTGTCTGGGGGTATTCATATATTGCATAATTGCTGCATCGGGTAAAAATACAACTTAAGACTTGGGGAGTGGAGGTCCAACTGCTGAAAATGCCGCCGCCTGCTGTTTCAGCGTGGTTTCTGTCAAAATTACAGTTGAGTATTTTTGGAGAAGCGTCTTCGCAATCGATTGCGCCACCGAAATTTGCGGCGATGTTGTTGTAGAAGATACAATTGAATATCTCCGGCGACGACTGATAACACTCGATACCGCCGCCATAGTAAACGGCGTGGTTGTTATAAATGATGCAGTCGCGAATCTTAGGCGACGAACCATAAGCGCACTCAATCGCACCACCGAAGCCCGCATAGCCGTTCTTTATTGTAAAGCCCTGAACAACAGAGGTTTCGGTTTCACCGCTGTGAAAACGAAATCCGCGATGCGGCTCTGTTTCTGTTCCCTCACAGTCGATAACGCAATATTCCGGTCCATATCTGCTGCGGACGGTAATGGCCTTACCCTTAAAATCTATATCCCTGTTGCCGTTACCGAAAGCAACATAGACCTCGGGAACCTCCGGATCCGCCCACTCCTGACCGACCACAATTATGTCGCCGTCAACCGTGCACGGATCATCAATTGCATATTGAATCGCTGCGTAATCCTCGCCCGGCACATATATCGTTTTGGCCGACGCTAAACCTGCCAGGCCGAATAAAATTACGAGATTAACAAGAACTTTACGCGTCATGGTAACCTCCTCACAAAGTATAATGACCTTGGGCAACATTTCGGTTCCGAGAAGCAAACCTGCCAATAAACATCAAGGGCATAACATCACATTATGCCCCTGGACACCAATACTACTACCTTATCGGAAAATGTTTGTAGCAGGTTAACCATAATCTACCATATCTGCCGCACTAATGTCAAGCTTAAAACTTAACCGCGATGATTTTATAGGGCTTTGGCCTGAGAAAACTCTTGCTCCAGGTGTCCACCCTCTGTTCTTTCTGTTTTAATGACCTTATTCTCTTGTAAAATCACTCTGAAAACCAAGTTGTGCCTTGTCGGGGCCTGCCGGCCGCGATACGAATGGTGAACACATAAATCAGCCGGCGAAGTCCTTTTTCCTGCGTCTATCAGAGTATCTGTAACGACAATCCCAAGTTTATCGGAGTAAACGCATAAGAAGCTACAACGCTTATCAATGCTGCCGAGTTTGCGCTGCTTATGTATTTTTAATGTACCTGTGAAGCTTAACATAATTGCGAAAAAAATGCAAGAAATATTTCGCCATTTTCGAAACATTTCGGGAAAATATTGGGCTGCCCTGTACAACGTTTCATCAAGCTGGTGTAAACTCTTTTTTGTCAAGAAGTTATACGGATATAACTAAAAATGGCAGGCCCTTAAATTTCCCGCCAAAAACCAAAAAAATCCAGCCTTCGACAAAAAGTCTTTTCATGCTTTTAGTATTTCTGGTAAAAATAGCAGCGGTTGTGCTTTCGGGCTATCTTGAACAAGTTGATATATTGTTATGAAAGTCGTCGTTTAGTTATGAAAATAGTCGTTAAAAAATCAAAACTGGCCGGCACCGTATCGATTCCGGGATCGAAATCACACACCATCCGCGCCGTAGCCATCGCCTCACTGGCTGACGGACAAAGCGCAATCCGAAATCCGCTGGTTTCGGAAGATACCCTCAGCGCGGTGGATTGTTACAGGGCGCTTGGTGCCCGGATAAATACAACCAACGAAAAGATGTGGGAAGTTGGCGGCACAGGCGGCAGATTATCGGTTCCTGAAAAGATTATCGATGTGGGCAATTCAGGAACCACGCTCAGGATTGCGGTCGGCTCGGCGGCTTTGCTTGACAGGGGTGCAACGGTAACCTTCACGGGCGATGAGCAGATTCGCAGCCGACCAATCGGACCACTTCTAAGCGCCCTGAAAGACCTGGGGGCAAATGGACGCTCCGTTAATAACAACGGAAAACCTCCCGTGGAAATATCCGGCAAACTCACAGGCGGAGCCACATCTATCGAGGCTGTTACCAGCCAGTATCTGTCCAGTCTGCTTATGGCCGCACCGCTCACCTCCAGAGATACAATTATCGATGTCCCTTTACTTAATGAGCCGGATTATGTCCAGATGACGCTGGATTGGCTCAATAAACAGCAAATCAAGTACGAAAACAACCGTATGCGCTCCTTCCGGATTGAAGGAGGCCAGAAGTACAAGGCATTTGATGAATCAATCCCAGCCGATTTTTCCAGCGCAACGTTCTTTCTATGCGCCGCCGCCATTGCCGGCGGGGATGTAACCCTGACAGGACTCGATTTTTCCGACAGCCAGCCGGATAAGGCGGTCGTGGACTATCTGCGCTCGATGGGGGCCGATATCAGTATTGCCGAAGCCGCCGTCCGTATCAAAGGCTCAAAGCTGACCGGCACCGAAATCGATATGAACAGGACCCCCGATGCGTTGCCGGCGATGGCTGTAGTCGGTGCATTTGCAGCCGGAGCTACAAAACTGGTTAATGTGGCCCAGGCAAGGAGCAAAGAGACCGACCGTATAAGTTGCATGGCGGCTGAACTGAAAAAAATGGGTGCGGATGTTGAAGAATTGCCCGATGGCCTTATAATACGTAACAGCCGCCTTGAGGCCGCCCGGCTTGACGGAAGAAGCGACCACAGGATAGTGATGGCGCTCGCTCTGGCGGGTCTGGCGATAGAGGGTCAAACTGTTGTTGATACAGCCGAGGCAATGAATATAACCTTCCCTGATTATGTTAAGTTGATGAAAAACCTCGGTGCAGAGATGATATTGGTCGATTAAACGAAACCTGATTGACAGGGAAAAAAAAGATTCCAAAGTTTCGGCTTTGGGAACTATATGATAAGTCATTGGCTATTGAGGAGAATAAAATATGTTAGGTTGTCATATTGGACGAATGTTTCAGGTTACTGTGGCAGGGGGTTCTTATCAGGATGGCCTGTCGGCTGTCCTGCAGGGTGTGCCGCCAGGGATGCTGATAACGGAGCAGGAAATTTACGGGGATTTGCTCTTGAGAAAGCCGGGCGCCGATGAATTGAGCAGCCCCAGAAAAGAGCCTGACCTGCCCGTTATTTACTCCGGTGTAAACGCCGCCGATACTATCGAAGGAGCCGCCAACAGGAACCATACCAACGGCACACCGCTGGCAATACTCATTCCGAACCTGGACCGTCACTTTATCCACATAAAGCAGTACCAGGATACAAACCGTACTCCGCGCCCCGGACACGCCTCATACGCCTCGTTTGCCAAGTACGGGCCTGACGATGATGCAATCGGGGCCGGTCTTTTCAGCGGCAGATACACCTCTACCATCGTCGCGGCGGGTTACGTCGCAAAAAAAATCCTGAAAAGATGCGGCATAGAAGTGTTCTCCTATATCAGGGAATTAGCGGGTGTCCGATGCGATGATATTGACCACGCAAAGGCGCTCGAATATACGGAAGCTTACAAAAAAATGCGATGTGACTTCGACCCGTTCTACCAGGAAATATACGTCAAAAACCGTATTACCGCCGAGATGAGGTTTCTCGAAAAGACGCGAATCCTGGCACAGGTCGAAAATGAAATCGATGACATTCGCCAAAAAACGCCAAAAATGATTCCCGAAGAAATTCGCGAGCGTTACGGCGTTCATCATATAGTGAACTGTCCCGATATTGATGTTTCCGAACAGATGGTCGAGGCAGCGAATAAAATCAGCGCCACGGGGGATTCCTGCGGCGGGGTTGTTCAGGTTGTTGTAACCGGTGTGCCTGCGGGGCTCGGCGAGCCGGTCTTCAGTAAGCTCGATGGTGAGTTAGGCAGAATGTTGGGTATAGGTGCAGTCAAAGGAGTTGAGGTCGGCGCAGGCTTCGCTGTTAAGGATATGACGGGCTTTGAGTGTAACGACCAGATGCATGCAGAAGATGGTAAAGTCGTCTTCGATTCCAATAACGCCGGCGGCATCACGGGCGGCCTTGCTACCGGCCAACCAATAATTGCCCGCCTTGCAGTAAAGCCAACGCCTACAATCGACAAACCTCAACACACGATTGACAAATATACGCTTGAAAACAAAGATTTAGCTGCGATTACAAGGCGTGACGCAACGATTGTCGGCCGAATCTGGCCCGTCGCAGAAAATTATACCGCTATGGTAATACTCGATAACCTGATGGCACACTATGGATACCAAAAACTCAAAAACGGTGAATAGGTGAGTCGGTGAGTCGGTGAGTCGGTGAGTCGGTGAGTTGGTGAGTCGGTGAGTCGGTGAGTCGGTGAGTTGGTGAGTTGGTGAGTCGGTGAGTCGGTGAGTCGGTGAGTCGGTGAGGGGGTGAGTCGGTGAGGGGGCGTTGCTTATTTGTTGTCTGTTTGGTTCTTTCTCGCACGCATCAGTTTTGTCAGCATAGCGCCGACTTTTTTACATCGATCTTCAATATTCTCAAAAAGCTTTCCGTTAAGATACCCAATCTCCAACGCTATTTCCAACTGGGTTCTTAGCTCGCTGAGAGAACCCTTGGAGATTAGCAGAAATCTTATGAAATCCTTATTGCTGTTTCTTTCATAGCCTTCAGCTATATTTGACGCAACGGAAACTGCCGCTCTTCGGGCTTGATCTCGTAATCCATAATCCCCGGCAAAGTTGGTATTTGTTGTAAGTTTATAGATTTGAACGGCTAATTCTTTAGCCTCCTGCCATACTCTCAGTTCTTTAAACTCCTGATACCCGCCCAAATTTCCTTACCCCGACTCACCAACTCACCAACTCACCAACTCACCGATTCACCGATTCACCGATTCACCGATCCACCGACTCACCGATTCACCGACTCACCGACTCACCAACTCACCGATTCACCGACTCACCGATTCACCAACTCACCGATTCACCGACTCACCGATCCACCGATTCACCAACTCACCGATTCACCGACTCACCGATTATCCTGTTCCATCGCGGCAACCGCCTTGTTTTCGGCCTCTTCCTTCAAAATGATAGTCGGCTTTACAAGAATCAAAAGTATCTGCTTATCTTTAACTTCGCTGCGGTTGGAAAACAATCTGCCTAAAACCGGTATCTTGCTCAGAACCGGCACACCGGACTGCAACTCCTTTTCAGCGGTCAGTGTCAATCCGCCAAGCAGGACGGTTCCCTGGTCCGGGACTGTAACCCTTGTCATAAGATTGGTATTTTGAAGTTCGGGCAGGTCAAAGAAATTTTCAATAACCTGATCACCAAGAAGACCCTGGACCACACCTTCGTTCTCTCCCCCTGATAATTGGTCGTTAAGGTATGCCATTACCATCAAAAGCACATACTTTTTATCTGCCGTGATTGTCGGAGATATGCTCAAAGTTATACCGGTGGAAAGGTTACTGATCTCGGGAGTCCAGTAGGCAACCGTAGTTGTCGGTGTATCGACTCCTGTCTGCACCACTTCGCTGTTAAATTCGACATTAGATATGTAGTTGCGTTGCTGAGTAATAGAAAGTGAGGCGGATTCACCGTTTAAGACCGTGGCCTTCGGTGCTGTGAGGACCTTGCTGTTTGAATTCATCTGAGTTGCTCTGAGAACAAAATTAACGGTAAGATCGTCTAACAGGGCGCCTCCGGCATAAGAAATCGGGGAAAGCTCCGTTCCGATGGTTAACGCTTGGCTAGTGAGACTTCCCAAACTACTGGAAATTTTTGTTGCAGTAGGTGCCACGATAGAGAAGGAGTCCTGTTCAAGTCTGATTGGCTCACCGCTGTTCCACCTTCGGCCGGGACTAAAGATTATTGTTGTATCGAGGCCGATGTCTTCGAGGAAGTTTTCATCGACAAGCAGGAACCTGGTTTCGATGGCGACCTGGTCGCCGACAAATTTCCTGAGCTTGCTTATTAGGTCTTTAATTTTTTTATGGACCGCAGGCGTCTGCCACACAATCAGCCTGGTCCCCTGGAAGGGATATATCTCCCCCTGGCCGCCGTATATATACCAACTTTCCGGCTCGATGGTCTGCTGTATAATATAGGTGAGCTGATATGCCCACATCATCGCTCCCATTATGCCCATACCGCCGCCCATGCCGCCGCCCATGCCGCCGCCCATGCCGCCGCCCATGCC
>Ga0180433_10002097_pt1 | contig 31885 bp, 30 predicted proteins | sample SS_ome_8_FD_132980 | JGI IMG/M metagenome (GOLD analysis project Ga0180433, IMG submission 132980) | Hypersaline lake sediment archaeal communities from the Salton Sea, California, USA - SS_1_D_1 metaG | ecosystem: Environmental > Aquatic > Non-marine Saline and Alkaline > Hypersaline >...
AATCTCCCATCATCCTTCACCAATCTATAACATGTAATCAATAATAACAAATATTAGATTTATGCTTCCCCTTATTAGTAAGCGGATATGATCTAGTGGTTATGATAGTGGCTTCCCAAGCCATTAACTGGGGTTCAAATCCCGGTATCCGCATTCCTCTGAATTTTTATCTTTACTAACCCCTTGAATGAGTGCAACGTATCTTCTTAATCCTATATAAATAAAATAATTGATTTAATGAGAATGGTTTTAGATCTTTTTAGCTCAACATGTAATCCGTTAAAATCACAATATGGCTAGTTTACGGGAAATATTTATATTTCTTTAATTAAAATAATATAATGAGGTGGGAGTGAGAGATGAAAAAAATATTATTGGCAACCATGGTCGTTACAATACTACTATGTTATTCTTTCACCGTATTAGCTAAACCATTATCAGAAAAAGGTAATTCAAACGGCGAAGAGAAAAAACTTGCAGCACTTATGAAAATTAAGGAAAGATTGATTGAAAGAAAAGGCTATAATCCCGAAGATTGGCCGCCTGGGCTATCCAAATTATTATTCGACTATGGATTATTACGATAGATGTATTATTAAATAATTCTAAAATTAACTTATTCTCTCTTTTTTTTAAAATCCCTATTGCTATCTCTTATCTTGTTTAAAATAAATTATTGTTATTTAATATATTGGACAATTTTGTCAACAAATTTATATTTGATTCCTTTATCCGCATTTATTAGGAAATGATTTAATAATGAAAGTAAAAATTGGAGATAAAGTGGAACTGATTGAAATGATGGATACATGGACAAAATTAGACAAAGGATCTAAAGGGACTGTAACCAAAATTGAAGAAGATCAAGATCTAATTTGGGTCAAATGGGACAATGGTGAGAACTTAGCATTGCTTGACGGAATTGATAAATACAAGATAATAAAAAAATAAAAAAAAGAGATTAAAGATATTTTCACTCTAAAGATTATTTGTCAGACTAATGTCCTCCAGGATTGACATTTATATAAAATAGATACATGTAGCCACCCTGATCTCTAACTTCTGTTCCCTCTGGATAATTAATCTCTACAAATACTTGAGTTGGTCCAAATCCTATTATTGTCTTTGAAGTTATCGTTTGTTCTTCACCTGACAATAGTTCGCTAATTTCACCTGTACTTTCTTTTCCAAGAAGAACAAATCCACCGTCTAATGTTATCTTCCAAGATATGTCCTCTGCTTCCGAAATTCCTGTATTTTCAATGGTTGATGTAATTTTAAGCATTCCACCTATAATACGATCGATTCCTAGAACAGGCAGTTCAAGTTGTACCGGAAATGGTTCCGACCAATAACTTATTGAGTCATTAACGTCTTTTGCCCGAACTTTTACACTGTAATTTCCAACTTCAGACCATGAATGGGTTGCAGCAGTTCCTTGTCCAGAGTCAAATGGTCCAAGCCAGTCTGATTGTGTACCATCGCCCCAGTCAAATAGATAGAATATTTGATCTGCCTCAGGATCAGTAGTTACAGCTGAATATTCGTATTCTTTATCGGGTTTGCCTGTTGCTATACCATCAACAGTTGGACGATCAGGTGGATAACTGCTTCCTACTTGAACAGACGTTTGATAAATTAAATGATTATGAGCTGAAACTGTTAATTGAAATTCATTTGGTAACTCAACATCTAATTCTAATTCAACAAAACCAGAGGAGTCTGTCATCCCCTTTGCATATGCTCCATCAGGCTGATACATACAAACAAGAGCTCCGTCAATTGGCTCATCACCACTATTTACAGTTACTTCATACATGCTTTGTCCATAAGGTACAACACCTATATGGTCCACTGTCAAATTTTGCGGCTCTGCTGTCCAGATATGCATTGTTGGATCACCAAACACATGGAATAACTCAAATGTGTATTCTTCATATCCCCAAATATCTCCCCATGTATTTGCCATGTAGAATTTACCATAATTCAATATTTCACCTAGGGTATAAAGATGCGAATCATCTCCAATTTCTTCATCAAAATCAGGCCATTGAGCATCGTAAAAACCACGTGCTAAATAATCATTATAACCACTATAACTAACTCGGGAAGCTCCAAAAACAGCAACAGCTCCTGCATCTTCTTTCCTTAAGAATATTTCACAAAAACACTCATAGTTATCAAACTGTCCTGTTAAACAATTTATACTGAATACCACTGGTAGAAGTTCGCCATTAGTTAGCCCCTCAACATGAGTTGAATCAAAATAGGGATCTCCCCATCCATCCTCACCGCCATGATCGCGATGATTGAGAATAAAAACCCCATCTTCAACAGCATTTATTATATCATTTGCATCTCCATCCCAAGCAAAGGTTGGACGTAAAAGCTCGTCAGGTAATGGCTCTCCGTTACCATAATACCCATTATTATAGTGGGTTGGAGTTATATATGATTCAGTTACATAAACACGCTCTACTTCATAATCATTAGATAATAGATAGTCCCTAATTTCTTCAGATGTTCTAACAAAACGTCTTGTTTCATAGCCATTTTGTTCATCGTCTTGGAAGTAAGCTGCGACAACCATGTTGTTATAGAAACTATCTTGTGAAGGAGGATCTTGTTCATAGTTAATGATTTTTTGAACTACGATCTCAGCTTGATCGGCGTTATCAACAGATATTCTTCCATAGAACATATCTGCGTAATAATCTGTTCCATTCACAGTTGCATACCAGAGGTCTGATGCTGCAGAAGATTTATAGTTTGTAGGAATAAATTCATCATCACCAACTAATAGCAAATATGATGGACTTGGGTGCCAAGTATCATATGCGTTTTGTATGTATTGACACAATTCGGTTGAAGTACTACCAATGTCAGTAATATTTACCAATTTTGTATTCCATCCCTGTATATGTTTCCAGTCGCTAAGTTCTTTTGCTTGTTCATAAAAGTCAGGATGGGTAACAATCAGATATTCACAACCATCTTCTCGCGAGTTGTATTGTGGATTTGAAATTTCTACTAAAATTTCATTATCGACAAACCCCTCCCAATTAGAAAAAACATTCTGATAAAAATTATAAAAAGAAGTCTTAGCAAAATTTGATTCAACTGCTATTTTTTCATTTGAAGTCCATGTTAATTTTATAGTAATTGAATCGTAAATTGTAGCTACGCCACTTTTTGGGTTATATTGAACAGGATTAAACACAATTCTTACAAACGGAATATCACGAATATTTCCCGAGTTTGATATTATTGCAAGATTTCCTGGTGTTACTATGTTTTTTTGATAAAATGATTCGTCATAAACAAATTCCTTGATTTCCCCTTCATCAGATTGAGGTTCTTGTACCGGGTATAGCCTACCAATATTTTTTGATTCTAATATATTTGATTCTAATATTTTCAAAGAAACTTCACTATCTGGTACAGCGTATAATCTAGTTTGCATTGGTATCTGGGGACAGCCAATTTCTCCTGTAAACCCTGAATTAGGAATTTCTAAAAGTGTAAAAACACCCTCTTCAGTAGAAATTTCATTTTGTATTAAATCAGGTAATTGATAAGTAATAATTAATTCATTATTGCCTAAGAATTTGCTTTGACTAGTAGTATAATCTTCCTGAAGGTTATCAGCAGAAAAAATAGGTGCAAAAGAAAATAAAGTTAGAGTTCCAATAATTATGAAAATCTTCAGCCTAAAAAATATGTTATTTTTATTTTTTTCCTTCATATTTATCCCTTACTTTTTAAATGATTCCTATTATTAATATTTTTTCTTCATATCGTATATACTAAAGTTATTTTTATCCCCCATATAATATACAAATTTTATTTATTATTGAACATATAAAATCTATTAAAAATTCTAAATTGTTAAATATTGATAACAAGTTGCCTTTTGATTTTGGCATACTTACTTCCAAAGGATCTGACCATTCACTTTCTTCATCATTTATATCTTTTGCTTTAACCTTAATTGAATAAGTTCCTTTTTCATCCCATGTATGGTTTGCTATAACCATTTCATCAGATTCAAAAGGACCCAACCAATTGCTATAAGATCCATCGCCCCAATCCCATTTATAAAAAACTTCATCTCCGTTAGAATCATGGGTACTGGTAGAATATGTATATGATATTCCTGCCTCGCCTGATTCAGGTCCTGTTGGAGTATCAGGTTTATCTGGTGGATTATTTGTAGATGTTATTTCAACAATAAACGAATGTGGATCAGCTTCCCCAATAAAAGGATGATATTCTATTCTCCCTGATTCATCATTTGCTTTTATGTAATAATTAATTAATGAACCATTTTCCGCAGGATAAATTACCGCTTCATAAATATCATTTCCTATATGGTTCATTTCGACTGATTCCCAATCACCGACTGCTTCTTTCCAATAGACACATGTCGAATCGTCAACTATTTCTTCTCCACTATAGGCAATAATTTTTGCTTGTATTTCAATACCATAATCACCATTTTGCATTCCATATAGTGGAGTATGGTCAATATAAAGCATATGTCTATCAGGGACACCTTTAGTTCTACAATGTAAAGCGTCTGTTGATTGCCAAGATCCTGTGAACCCTAAAACCTCGTAACCTGGCAAAGCACTTTCATAAGATTCAATTGCCTCATCATCCCATTGACTGCCAGTTATTGGTACCAACACTTTATCATTTAGAATTAAACAATTAATATATGGTTCGCTTAAATGTGTATAAACTCTCTCAATGTTATATGGATAACCATAACAACAAGTTTGATTTTCAAAATATTCAACAGCGTCTTCAATCTCTTCATAGTTAGAATGACCAGTCGATACTTCAATAATCATTATTGTATCTGGTGAAAGAAACTTTGCCCAACAATCAATGTGTTGTATATAATCACCAAGTGCATCAGGAACAACATGATATGTTCCAATACCTAGATAATCATTCATGATATCGTATATCTGCTGATGAGAATACCCTGAGTTTTCATTCCAAACTAAACTCGTTGAAACAGATATACCATAACTATCAGTCATATAATTACCTCCCGTATGGTCAAGAGGCATTAAATAACATGGAAACTCTTGATCCGATGCAAATGCTGAGGGTATTGCGTTATCCTGAGGCCTTGGTCTATTATAGGTAAAATCAACTACCCCTAGCTCGTTGTCTCCATTAAAAATAAACCATGGACCATAATCTCTAGTCCAGTATGAATCTGATGGTGCAATTAAGAATTTACAATTATCTAAATTAACACCATGACTTAGATATTGGGATATAACAGTAGTTTTTTGAGATTCGCTAGCAACTATTGTTGTTACTTCAACATCCTCTGACATTTCTGCAATAATTTGATATGATATACCAAATGGATATCTGATTAAAACTCCTTCCATTCGCTCAAATTCTGCAACATTTCTTATGGGCTCAGGGGGAGAAGATAGTGAAACAAATAAAGAATTATTTGAAATATCTTGATTTTCTTTTTGAGCTATAACCAAGCTACTAGAACTAACAAGGATTAGAACTATTGAAATAAGAATTACTTTTATTTTTGAATTCCATTGCATCTTTTCACCTTTATTAAATATTTTTAGTGAATACTTTTATATTTTAAGATTACTAAGAGCTTCCACCTGGGTTTACACTAATGAAGAAAAAGAACATATTTGCTCCTTGACCTCGATCTGTTGATCCTTCAGGAATATCAACTTTAACAGTTACTGTTGAAGCTCCAAATCCAATTATGGTTTTTGAAGAAATTGCCTGTTCTTCACCTGCAGCAATAGTATCAATTTCACCAGTAGTTTCTTTACCTAATAAAATAAATCCTCCATCTAATGTGATTGTCCAAGAAATATCATCTGCTTCTGCAATTCCTGAGTTGGCAATTTTAGAAGTGACTTTCAAAAATCCGCCTCTGATATTTTCAATGTCCAATACTGGTAACACTATTTGTACAGGATAAGGTTCGCACCATTTACTACTTGATTCTTCAACATCTTTGGCTTTGACTCTAACATCATAGTCTCCTACTTCAGGCCAGGAATGACTTGCAGTAGTTCCTTGTCCAGAGTCAAATGGTCCAAGCCAGTCTGATTGTGTACCATCGCCCCAGTCAAATAGATAGAATATTTGATCTGCCTCAGGATCCGTGGTTACAGCTGAATATTCATATTCTTTGTCTGGTTTACCAGCAATCGGACCACTTACGGTAGGTGGTTCAGGTGGATAACTTGTACCCGTTAGTATTGTAACATTATATGGAATTGAATTATATCCTGTTACAACTAATTCGACACCGCCTTCATAAAATTGCATTTCAGAAAAGTTGATAGATGCAATACCATTTTCATCAGTTAAATCACAACCAAGTAGTTCATGATTAAAGGATATAGCACATAAAGCATCTTTAACTCCTTCCACTTCTAATTCAAAAGTAGTTGAACCGATAGGAATTATTGATTCATGAATAACTGTCATCTCACTTGGTTGAGCTGTTCTGATTTGTAGAGATGGATCTCCAAATAAATGCCAGGCATCTGTTTCAGAAGTTCCAGAGCTACCATATTCATCATTCATATGCATACAACCATTTGCGTGAATTCCTCCAAATGTATGTTTCACATTATCTGTGTATGACTCTACAACAAGGTCATTCATTTCGTCTTGTCCGTCCATAGGAGGATTCCAACCCATACTCTTACTTGAACCTGTGGCTATAATTCCTCCTGCAGGTTCTCCGTCATTTGTAGCTCTTAACCACGCTTCACAAAAGCATTCATCATAATCATCAAACTGACCATTATTACATGCAACGCATATAACATATGGTAGCATATTATCATTAGTTAAAGAATTAATATTTGAAGTACTAAAACCACTTGAGCCCCAACTGGTTGGACTGCCGTGACCGCAATAATTAGTTATACTTCTTCCGCCGTTCAATGCATCTGCTACCATTGTGGGTGTAGGGTTTCCTGGTTCATCCTCTCCCCCTTGGCTACCATCATATAATTCATCTACTTCTGTATAATTATAATCAAATAATTTAGATCGGATGTTTCTAATGTGTTCATAATCCATTTCACCATCATCACCAGGACCTTGAGATGAAGCGACCCCAACCCCTTTTTGATACCATTCTGCACCAATCTGAGGATTTCTTTCATATTCTAAAGACCGCTCAATCTGAGTTTCAAGTTGATTAAGATTTTGAGCAGAAAAACGTCCAACAAACAAATCCGGATAGCTATCTTCCCCTACGACATAAGAATAGGTGGGATCTGATGCCATAGATCCAAGAAAATAAGTGGGAACTTGTGCTGCATCTCCAACTAACAACAAAAAGGTTAGACCATTTTCATCGTAATAGTTTTCTACATAAGTCTTTATAGCAGTACCATCGCCAATTGTTGAAACATTTACCATCTCAGTAGGAATGCCTTTAATATTTTTCCATTGAACATATGGCATCATTGCATTCCAGAAATCATCATAAGTAATTACCAACATATTTCCAATTTCTTCAACTGGATTATATCTATTATTAAAAAATATATCAGAATTAATGAAATGCCTTGAATATATTTCAGAAAAATCTGAATCAATTATTGTTGGTAATGCATCTCTATTTAGACAATTAATTGAACCTACACCATCAGAATAAACTTCAATTGTAATATCCGTATAAAATCTTAATTTTTCTTCAATAGGATTATATTGAAAAGGATTAATTTCTATAACTTGTCCCCTAAAATCACGAATTATATATGGATCACGTAACTCGACTAATAAATCTGGGTACCATTTGTCTTCACTATAAACATTACCAAATTCATAAGGAATATCGTCAGGGTTTACACTCCTCATAATATTTCCTTTAGATGGTATAATATTTATACCATTATATTCCAAATATTCAGCATCGATAATTCTAACATTCATTTTTAAATTATCAGGTATAATAATGCTACGACAAATATTAGGAAGTTCAGGATTTCCAGATATCATAATATTTGACTCTTCTCCAAGAATTATCTTATAATATTCATTCCCATCAATAAATGTCTTTCTTGAAGTAAATTCGTTTATGTGATAGTTGATTTGTATTCTATCATCTTTGTTCTGAATATCAATGTCTATGTTTTCTTTGTCATCAACTGTAATTTCTTCAATACCAATTACAGATGGAATAATGCTTGCCCCAATCATTACAAACGCTATTAAAAATACTATATTTTTTCTTTCAAAGTTTATTTTCATATTTTTCCCCAAGCATAATTTTCTTCCACAGATAGCAAAAAGCAACTATGGACTATTTATATAATAATAGTTACTATTATATATCTTTTGCCCCAAGTTTACTAATCTAATATAAATCAAATGTTTTAAAAAATATTAATTGAATTGAAAAAAAATAAAATAAGATGGGGGGAGAAAAACTCCCAATTTATTATTGTTTATCCGCCAGGTTTAACAGTTATAAAGAACAAATAAACGTTTCCATTTTGTGATTTTTCATCTGATACACCATCAGGAACATCAGCTGTTACCGTAATTCTAGTTTTACCAAATCCTATAATCAAACCTGATTTGATTGTTATTTCATCACCTGCATCAATTGAATCGGTGCCTGTTTTTTCCTTTCCAATAAATGCACCACCATCTAGAGTAATAGTCCAACTGACACTGCTTGCATCAATAGCCCCAACATTTTCAATAGGCACACTTACTTTAAATAATCCGCCTTTTATATTGCCAATGACCATCTGGGGCCCTTCAACTATAGTAATAGGATGATTGTTAGACCATTCGCTTTCACTATCTCCTTCGTCTTTTGCTTTTACTTTAACATTGTAATCTCCACCAGTTGTCCATGATTTTGTAGCTTCACCAGGCATTCCAGAACTGTATGGGCCAACCCAGCCACTATCTGTTCCGTCTCCCCAGTCAAATAAATAATATATTTTATCTCCTTCAGGGTCATCAGTTTTTGCAGAGAATGTATATTCTGCTTCTGTTACACCCTCGTTTGGTCCACTGGGTGCAGGTGGTGTATCTGGAGGGCTGTTGGAGCTAAATGGAATAGCAAACGCACATTGCTCATCACCCGATGGAAATGCTTCTATAAAACTTGCTGACCCGGTGTCAAGATTTATCTCATATAATGCCGCACTACCAGTATATGCTGATGCATAGAATTTACCATTTTCCTTATCAAAAGCTGCATCTTGGGCATAATTTAAATCAATTCCTAAAGATCCAATTTCTATTGCCGTGGGTCCCTCTGGGTCTATTATATACGCGCTATCTGGACTTATACTTGTTGCATAGATTATTCCATCCATAGAACAACCGATTGCAATAATCAATGGAGTTAGAGATCCAAGATCAGTTACATCTGCTGTTTCTAAATCAACAGTATATAAATGAATTGTACTTGCACCAACTGCATTTGTCATATACATAGTATCTGACGAAGGATCGTATGCTAAACCAGTGGTAACATCGCTTCCACCCAATCCAAGATTTCCAATAGTATTAAAAGATCCAGTTGATGTATCAATAGTACCAAGAGTTTTTGCATCATCATTTATTGCATACCATTGTCCCTTTGCCCAAGTTCCGGCATAGCAATGTGAAGTAGAACCTATAGAACTCCAACTAGAGGGATTTAGCTCTGGGAAAGACCCTGCATCATCAGTCATTACATCTACAGAATACCAATCTCCTCTTGCTAATTTCTGAAAAACTAGGTTTTCTTTATTTCCCTGAACTTCATTTGATATTAATGCAGATGGAGCCGGTAAAAATGAATTTTTTTCCTCTTCATCATATATTTCGGTCCCTGTTACTGATAGAACAGTAACGGATAACAGCATACATACAAATATACTTACTATTTTTTTCTTCATATTTTTCCTCCCAATAAATAGGTTATAATTAGTATATTGAACAAGGTATATAAATATTTTGAATAAAATTAATTATAGTAATAAATTTGTTTAAAATTTCGTTTTATATGCTATTATTTGATTAATAAATTCATTTGATAAAAATAACCAAGAAATAATTTTAATTAGTTTTCAATACAATAATAATTTAAAATTACTCTGTGTTAAATCTTTTAATGTAATCATCAAATCTTTCAAAAACATCTTTTTTATTCAAATAAAATTGTTCTAAGCTATAATTATGTTTTCTAAACTGTGCTTTTCTGGATTGGTTAAGATATTCTTTGATAGCTATATCATGATTGTCGTTATGCTCGAGTTTAAAATATTTTTTAATATTTTTAACCTCTTCAAGAGTATCTTTTATTAAATAATCAAATTTAACATCATAAAATTGATTATCATTAGCAATGCCATCTCTAAATTTAATTGCTTTTTCTACCACATCGGAAAATCTATTTAAAACAGAATTTCCGATAGTTTCATAATCTATAGAATCGAAAAAAAACCTTTTTGCAACCCCAACAAGGCTGCAAGTTGATGCAATAATATTTACTGGATTACGGTGAGTCCAAATAATACAAGCATCTGGAAAAATCTTCAATATGGATTCGACATTCCAAATATGCGATGGACATTTAAGAACAAATCTTTTAGTTTTTACCAAATGTGCTTGAATCTGCAACATTCTTTTATATTCCTCATAAACCCAACTCCGATCCATCGTCATTAACCAATTATTCCACTCATGTAAACCTGTTCCAAGATCAAAATTAATCAATACTAGTGTATTTGCTAATAATATCCAGCATTCTTCTTTAGAATTTATTCTAATATCATGAACAATAGGCAATTCAGGTGCGCCTAATTTAAACAATTGAAGCATCAGATTTGCCCTATTTTTACGACGTTTTTGGTCTTTATTGTGATTTTTGTGGAGAGGATAAGGCGTTACTAGTTCCCAAAAATATAATGATCTATAGCCCTGTCCACATGATAAAACATTCTGCATAAGGGTTGTACCTGTGCGAGGAAAACCTATAACAAAAATGGGTGATTCAATAGATATATCTTCTATCTCTGGATTTTTTTTAAAATAATTTTCAATATTTAGACGATTGATAGCCCCCCTATAAATGACTAATTTTATAAAGAATTGACCAAGAGGGGTCATATTAATATTTTTAACATTTTTAATTAATCTATCAAGAACATCAAAATAATGCTTGTTTCCAAAATCATCAAATCCAGTTTTTCTTATTGCACGCTCAAGAATTGATTCTCTATCTAAATCTAGTATGTTATAACTAAACTTCTCCTCCAATCTTAATAATGAATTTATAATTTTAATAGTTGGTCGCAACTTTGATTGGTTGAGCGTATATTTTTGCTCAACATTCATAATGTTAATAATATTCTATAGCTTAATAAAACCTAATATTATTTTTTTGTTAAATTATTGGGATTTATTATGCGAATATATTATGAGAGAATCATTTATAATTTTGTAACAATTGTTCTATAATTTATTCACAAATTTTAAATAAAAAAAATAATATACTATTACTTAGACAAATAATTAGATAAATAAATGGGAGAATATTATTATGATAAATATAATTGGCAAAAAAGCTCTTGTTATTGGAATTATTTTGATATTTGTTGGTGCAAGTGTTATCACACCTAATGCTTACAATATCAATGAAAAACAAATGTCTTTTAAAAACATCATATCTACAAGTGAATTTTTCCCTAGAGGAATATTGTATGTTGGAGGTACCGGTCCAGGTAACTATACAAACATTCAAGACGCATTAGATAATGCAAATGAAGGCGATACTGTTTTTGTTTTTAATGGAACATATAACGAACAATTAATAATTAATAAATCTAATATTAATCTATTTGGTGAAAATAAGGAAACAACGATTATTGAAGCTGGTGGAAATGGTATAGCAATTGATATTCCTGCAGATTCAAATAATAATTATATAATTGGGTTTACTGTAAGAAATACCACATATTCAGCCATATACCTACATTCTGATTCATCACATACCGGAGCTACTTGTAATAACAATACCATTTCGGATTGTATTATCCATGATTGTATAGGATTTCCATTTCAGGCAGGAATAAGGATTCTCGGAAATAAATTTAATTGCTACTCTAATAATAATGCAATAATGAATTGTAGTATCTACAATACTTCGATTGGAATTGCTCTTGAATCAACTGATAATAATTCCTATGTCAATAATAATGAGATAATCTTTTGTCAGATTCATGACAATGATAATGGAATTAATTTTTTAGGAAATGGTAATATTAAAAACAATTTAATTATCGAATGTAATATTTTTAATAATAGCAACACGGGTATATTTACAGAAGATGTTAATTATAAAAACAATATTTTTCACAATAATTTAATCAACAATAATCAAAATGCTTTTGATGACAAATCGGCAAATTACTGGTATAATGAGGTATTATTAGAGGGTAACTATTATGATGATTACTCTGGAGAAGATGATGATGGAGATGGTATTGGAGATACACCATATGATATTCCCGGGGGAAGCAATCAGGATGCATATCCATTAGTTGAACTTTGGGGCAAAAATCCACCAATTGCTGATTTTAGCTATGAATTTGATGATTTTACTGTAGAATTTAATGGGTCTTTATCATTTGATCGTGATGGTGAGATTGTAAACTATGAATGGGATTTTGGAGACGAAAATAATGGAACTGGAATCAATATAACTCACACATATGATGAAAGTGGAGAATATGATGTGGAACTATTAGTCACAGATGATGACGGCTATCAAAGCAGTATAATTAAAACAATTGAAGTTACAGGTCCAAATGTGTCCCCAGAAGCTCCAACTATCGATGGTAATAATAAAGGAAAACCAGGAGAAGAATATGAATTTACAATCAAATCAGTTGATCCTAATGGTGATGATGTTAGATATCATATTGATTGGGGAGATGGTACTTCAGGTTGGACGGGTTACAATGCTTCAGATGAAGATGTAAAAGTTAAACACATATGGATTGAAAAAGGAACCTATATAATAACTGCAAAAGCCCAAGATACATACGGTTTAAACAGCAGTGAAACAACTTTTGAAATATCAATGCCAAAAAATAAACTCATTAATTCCTACTTATATCTTTTAAAATACCTATTTGAGAGGTTTACAAATTTCATTCAGATATTACAATATTTGTTTTGATGATATAATTTAACAATAACCTCCTTTATTTTTTTTAATTTAACAATGAGATTTTTCTTTAGGGTTTTTAATCATAAATTATTTTTTTAAAACAAAACGACAAAGGATATAGATTATCAACGAAAGTTTTTAAAATAAATATTTTTTAATCGATATAATGGCATATCAGGTAATATACTTTTCAAGAAAAGGCAGTACCAAAAAATTAGCCGATGCAATTGCTACAGAAATTGGAGTAAAAGCTGAGGATGTTACTACAGCAAATCTGAATGAGGCCACATGTGTTTTTTTAGGTTCAGGTTGTTATGGTGGCAAACCCGGAAAAAAAATTACAATGTTTATTGAAAAAAATGATTTTAAAGATAAAAATGTAGCATTATTCGGAACGTCTGGAGGGGGCGGAGGTCAAGAAACTATTGTAATGGAGATTCAATTAAAAAATAAAGGCGCAATTGTAAAAGGTAATTTTTTTTGTAAGGGAAAATTCTGGTTTGGTAATAAAGATAAACCAAGTGAAGAAGACTTAGAAAACGCCAAGAAATTTGCTAAAAAAATTATAAAATAAAAATACTAATTAAAATCAAACAGATTCTTTTGTTTAATCATATCTTCAATCGTGGAAAATTTTTCTAAAAATGGTTCCACTCTTTCTTTAGAAAATTGATGTCGATCACACAATATTTTTACAACAGCTTCATTATCGGGTTTTGACCATTGCAAAGAATACTCGTCTGTTACATCCGGGTGTAGAAATATTTCACGAATTTCTTTTATTTCATTTAAAGTAGGGGGATTGGAACTGCCAAACGTTGCAAGTGCATTTTCTACATTTCCTGCTTGTTTAATTAATTTTAAGCTTTTCTTTGATCCATATCCTTTGACACCTTCGTTATAATCTGTTCCTATTAATATTGCCATATCAACTAACTGTTTTTGGCCTATTTCTAATGATCTAAGTACTGGTTTAAGTCTTATCATCTCAGGCGTTACTTTTACATAGGCTTTTTTATTTGGTAATTTTCTTCTACCTGAGGAGGTTAAATTTCTAATCAAAATTGGTGATCCAAATAATAAACAATCAAAATCTTGAGAACCGACTGCATATGCATCACCCTTTTTTACCATGTAACTAGCCTGTGCTTCGCCCTCTGATGGAGCTTGTATATGTGGAATACCAAGTGCATCAAGTAATTCTATACTTTGTTGTATAATTTCATCCGTCACTCTAGAAGTTTGTTGTGCTTTTGATCTTGCTTTTTCAAGATCACCTTTTTCTAATGCATCTTTCCATTCCTTCTCAGCTTTTTCTTTTCTTTCTCGTCTATGTTCTATAGTTCTGGCTTTTAATAGATGGGGTTTACCATCAAAAACATAAACAGGTTTTATTTTTGCATCGATTAAATTTGCAGTTCTGTAAAACAATCCTGACAAATGTGATGTAATCTTCCCTTTAGAATCCTTCAATGGTGTGCCATCTCTTTGACGAATAATCGATAAAAATTGATGAAGGACATTATAGGCATCTATAGCTATGATCCTATTGTGCAAATCATTTATTGAAATTGTTTGTTTTTTAAATAAATCCCCTAAATCTACACCCATTTACTCAAAATCCAAAATATGTTTTCACAATATAGACTTTCGCACAATTTGAGCGATAATTTTAAAGAAAGAAGTTGCATTTCTGCCTGCAATGAAAAGAGACCTCATTTCTATGTTAGATGTTAAGGATGATTTGGAAGAAATCATTGATCTATCAATAAAATTAAAAGAAAAATCAAAACGTGGAGAATCAATTCAATTATTGAAGGAAAAAAATCTTTGTATGATTTTTGAAAAATCTAGTACAAGAACTAGAGTTTCATTTGAAGTTGGAATAAATCTTCTTGGCGGTCATCCAATCTTTTTAAGTGTAAATGATATACAACTAGGCAGAGGAGAAACAATAGAAGATACAGCATTAGTTCTTTCAAGATATGCTGATATAATAATGTATAGAGCAAAATCCAATACATCAATGAAAGAACTTGCAAAGAATGCGTCAATTCCAGTTATTAATGGCCTTGATAATAAAGAACATCCTTGTCAAGTTATCACTGATTTAATGACTATAAAAGAGCATAAAGGAAGTTTAAAAGGATTAAATTTTGTATACATTGGGGATGGAAAAAATAACATGAGTCACTCTTATCTTCTTGGGTGCGGAATTGCTGGAATGAATATTAAAATAGTTACACCAAAATCTTATTTCCCAGATGAATTTTATGTAAAAGAAGCCAAAAAATTTGGAACAAATGTAGAGGTTTCACACACTATTGATGCGTCAACAAAAAATGCAGATGTAATTGCTACGGATACTTGGGTATCTATGGGTGATGAAAAAGAAAAAGAAAAAAGACTCCAAGATTTTAAGGGATATACAATTGATAAAAAATTAATGGATTTGGCAAAACCTGATGCAATTTTCCTACATTGTCTACCTGCTTATTATGGCTATGAAGTCACAAAAGAGGTTGCTCATGGAAAACAATCAGTTATTTTTGATGAAGCAGAAAATAGACTCTGGGTACAAATAGGAATAATGGTTACTTTAAGTAAAAAATAAAAAAATCAATTTTAGGTTAGGATTTTTTCAAGTAGATTATTTTTTTCAGCAAATTTAATCTCCTGAGCAATTCTTCTACCTGTTGATAAATCCTCCTGAATTAATTCCGAGTAAGGAGAACCTGATACATAAGGATTTGTTCCCGCTACAATTCGCGCAGATATTTCAAATACTTTAAACGATAGATCTTCGGTAACTACCGTTTCTAAACAAAAAGAACCGATAACTCCACCAAATAATTCCAGTGATTTTTCGACGACTGCCTTTCCCATATTAAAAACTTGAGGCAACAAAGATTCCCTCATTACTATTGGAATATTACCTGTAACAACAAATGTAGGGTGAATTCCTAATTCTTCAAGTTCTTGAATTGAGCCTAAACGTTGAACCTCATCAATTGTGGTTTCATCACGTCTATCCATGGACAAAAGTTGCAAGCTACCGACACTTAAAGGGTAAGCATTTTTTTGAATTGGTGAAAAGAAGTAATGAAGATAATATCTTGTACCCATAACAAATTCTTGAATAGTGTAAGATTTATTTTTTTTCACTCTTCTTAAAAATTCTTCGTAAGTTTTTGCAATAAAAAATCCTTTTCCCCCCTTTGCACCATGATATTTAACAATCACAGGTTTACTAATTTGTGTCGGGTCTTTGATCTCCTGAGGCATTGTAACTCCCGCCCCCTCAAGCCAGATTCTTTCTTTATCCCGATTTGATTCCCATGAAAGAACATTTCTATTTCCAAATGTGGGCAAATCTAGTTTTAAAAATTCTTTCGCTCCAAGATATTCAACAAAAGAACCATGAGGAATAACAATAACATTTTTTTCTTTTAGTTCTTCAGTGTATTTTGCAATGTCCTTATAATTTTCAACAATGAAAAATTCATCGGGTTTTCCAAGAGGAAATGCCTTATAAAATAGCTGTTTTTCACCAACAGCAATACCTAATGTTTTGAATCCTTCTTTTTTTGCTCCATTAAAAATTTGCAAACTAGAGTGTGAACACACTGTAGCTATTGTTAATTTCTTTTTGTCATAAGATGTAAGCATGTCGTGAATGTTTATTTTCGTCATAATGTTGACATCCTTACAAAACTTTAACGAAAACCTATATTTTATTAGTTTCGATATTGATTTTTTTAAAAATCAAACTTCCAAATGATTAAAAGCGCCTTCTATTATCTTGTATACTTCCTATGATTTCTTTACCAAAATCTGTTAATTTATACAACTTAATATCGTTATTTTTACCACTGTTTATCTGCTCAACGAGTTTCAAAGTGATTAAGGATTCCTCATCCCTATATCGTAAATTCATTCCACGTAATGCACCAATAACATTTGTAGGAGTGGTTTTTACATTGTATGCAATTTCTGAAGTATAGCTTCCACTTGGACTTATATCGAAAAGATACTCTGCTATCTTCTTTCTAACATTACTTCTCCGAAGCGATCTTATAGCAAGCGGCTTCAAGATATCCTGAGAAGTAACAACTTCTTTGCTATCCTGCATCCCATCCACTTAGCAGAGCAATGTATGTTTTAATACGTTTATAAAATAATCGGTTTGTAAGGCAAAAAATAAATTTTATATAAAAAAATCGAAACAAATAAATGAGTAATGAATAATACAACACTTAGTCTAATCTAATAAAAACTAGGATGGGAAAAAATGTCACTTAAGAAAGAATTATTAAATGAATTAACCGAAATACAATTGAAAGAGTTTGCAAAAGACAAAGGTATAAGTTTAGAGATGAACACCATAAAAAGCAAATATTACAAGGATTGGGAAGAAAAGGACATGCTAGTAGATTTAATTGGTGATACTAAGGAACTTTCCTTGTCAGAGATTGAAAAATTTATAGTAGACAAAAAAAATTAATTTTTTTATCTACATCTTATTACAGATATTTTTTTGCAATATTGTTCAAGTGGACATTTACTACAAAATGGAGATATTGGAACACATATTTTTTGTCCAAATAAAACAAATAGGTTGTTAAAATCATCCCAATATTTATGTGGCAGTATTTTCTTTAACCTTACCTCTGTCTCTTCAGGTGTTTTTGTTTTTATCCATCCAAGTCTGTTAGGAATTCGATGACAATGTACATCAATTGGAATATAACCATGTTTGTTATGTCCATAAACCATTACGATATTTGCTGTTTTTCTACCTACCCCTTTGAGTTTCATTAATTCATCAAATCTATCTGGAACCTTACCTGAATAAGAGTCAATAAGGGTTTTTGATATATTTTTAATTGTTTTTGCCTTAGTCTTATAAAATCCCACAGGGTATATTAAAGAAGCTATCTGATCTTCATTCAAACTTAATATTTTATTTGGTGTATTATAATCTTTTAGCAATCTAATTGATGCCTTCTCTGTAACATCATCTTTAGTTCTCAAACTAAGAATGCAAGATATTAAGGTTGTAAAAGGGGTATTTACAATATCTTTTTTTATCTTTGACACCACAGGTTGATCGTACCTTTTTAATTCTTTTTTAAGTAATTTGAATATTTCATCAATATGTTCTATTTTTTCCACAAAACGACATTATAATTATTCTGATTATAAAATTAATCAAAAAATAAAATCTTAAACTTTGATTTCTTTAAGAAATATTTTATACTATCATAATATTTCTAAAGTGTAGATGGGATGCAAATCGAATCATATTCGAATTTACTTAATGTAGACAATTTTCAGCTTTATACGAATCCAAAAATACTAAATTATGTGTAGGAGGTAATTGAGGTGACCAAGGAACCAGAAATAATTAAAACATTAAGGGAGGCGGAAAAACTTGGTAAACTTAATTGCTCCAAAAACCAAAATTACAGTAAATTAGAATTTATTGAACAACTAGAAAAAGAAATCCCATCTGATAACACAATTAATTCTGAGGAATCCAATATTTCTGAAGAATTTGACAGTCATTGCCCAGATGAAGGAGATGGTTTCAAAGTTATTTCCAATTTAATGGAAATTATTAATTTTACTGAAAAAGTATCCACGCGATTACATGGAGATTTGACTGAAGAGCAGATAATAAATATTGTTATTAATGAATTTAAAAAATCCGAGAAATATAATGGAAGTATATTGTTATTGTCTAAGGATAGAAATAGCCTTTGCATAGCAGGGACTACTAATTATTCTGGAAAACTAGAAGCTGCAGAAAAGATATCTAGGCTTAATCTTAAGAGTTATAAAATTCAACTAAATAAATCACATATCTTTCAACAGATTATATATGATCAAAAAACAATTCAATTTAGATTAAATAATCTATTAAGAGAATTATTGTCAAATAAGTTGGCATCTACTATTGGAAAAATAATTGATGCTAATAAAAATGTGCATGTTGGAACTCCGTTAATTTGTGATGGAAAAGTAGTAGGAATTTTTGAAATGAGTTCTACTATTCTTTCAGATTTTTTTGTTCCATCAGTTAAAAACCTCGCAAATCACATCTCGCGGTCCTTTGAACATGCTAAACATAATACTGAACAACAAGAGATTAAAAATAAATTAGCAAAATCTGAAAAACTTTATCGAGGAATGATTGAAAGAATACCTTTAGGTATCTTTAGTGTAAACAATAAAGGATTCGTCACCTCTTGCAATGAAACATTTGTAAAGCTTGCAGGATATTCAAGAGAAGAGATAGTTGGTAGAAATATTGCAAATTTTCCAACATTGCGAAAGAGAGATTTACCAAAATATCTGAAAATGTTCAGGTCAATAATTAAAGGGCACATACCAGAACCGTTTGAATTTGAATGGGTGAAAAAGGATGGAACGTTATCTTCAGGTGAAATGTTCGTTAGTTTGATTAAATCTGAAGAGAGAATTACTGGAATTCAAGCAATCATAAGAGACCTTACAGAAAAAAAAGAAACAGCGACTAGATTAAAAGATGTACAAGAAAGATATGAATCGTTGTTTAATAATTCTCCAGATTTAGTATATATTTGTGATTTTAAGGGCAATTTCTTGGATTCAAATGAATCAGCACTTAATTTACTTGGATACTCTCGCGAAGAAATCAAATCACTGAAATTTTCATCAATTTTAGATAGCGGTCAGGCATTAAAAGCACTAAAAATTGTAAGAAATATTAAGAAAAATGGATATCAAAGAGAATTACAGGAATTTAAGCTGAGGAAAAAAAATGGGGAAACAATATATGTTGAGTCAATTGCTTTTTTGATATATCGTAATGGCAAACCATTTGCTGTTCAGGGCATTGCTCGAGATATAACAGAAAGAAAATATAATGAAATCAAGATTAAAAATAGGACGGAAGATTTAGAGCTTTTAAATTCAGTAAACAAGGCAATTAATAGTAATAAAAGTTTAGATGACATATTTGGTTTGATTTCTGAAGAATCTGGGAAAATTTTCAATTCACTTAATGCAGCAATATTTTTTATCTCAAAAGATAAGAAATATTTAGTATCAAGAAAATCAGGTCTTCAAAAAAAAGATAAGTATTTTATTAAAAGACTTACTGGAGTAAATTCAGAAAATTTCACAATTTCATTGAATAAAGGTAATACCTACCTAGAAATTATTAGTAAAAACCAACCTAAATTGGTTAATGATAAAGAGAAAATAATAGAAACTATAAAAGATACGACAGATAATAAGGTTTTTAAGAAACTTGCAGCAATAGTTGCCAAACGATTAAAAATCAATTCAACAATGATCGTTCCATTAACTTCTGATAGAGATTTTATTGGTATAATGCAAATCTCACGGGCGGAACCTTTTAATGAAGATGATCTATCAAGGTTTGAAAATATTGCTAAACAACTTTCTGTAGCAATAGACAGAGTTATCTTAAAAATAAGAAAAAAGGAAAGTGAGGAAAAATTCTTTTATCTATATGATCGACTTAGAGATAGTTCAGCAGCTGTAGATTTAAAGGGTAATATTACTGAATTTAACACTTCTTTTCAGGAATTATTGGGGTATTCAGAAGAGGAAATTTATCATTTGACGTATGAAGATATTACCCCTAAGAAATGGCACAAAATGGAATCAAAAATTATCAAAGAACAAGTGATGACTAGGGGTTATTCTGACTTGTATGAAAAGGAATATATACGAGTGGATGGAAGTATAATTCCAATAGAATTAAATACGTACTTACTTCAGGATAATCAAGGAAATCCTACAGGTATGTGGGCTATTATTAGAGACATTACAGATAGAAAAAAATCAGAAAAAGATTTGTTAGAATCTCGAGAGCATTTTAGGACATTGTTTAATACAATGATTGATCCCGTGGCCATTGTTAATTCAAAAGGAAGAGTTTTAGAAATTACAGATAATGTAGGAAAAATTACTGGTTTTGACAGAAGTGAAATGATTGGTAAAAACTTTTTAACGTTAAAAATTGCCACCAAAAAAACCAAGGCAATAATGGTAAAGAATCTGTTAAAAAGAATGGCAGGATTATACATCCCCCCCTATGAAATTGAGATACTAACAAAAGATGGGAAAAAGGTTCCTTATGAAATAAATGCCGCTAAAATTGACTATATGGGAAAACAAGTGGACATGGTTGTTTTTAGGGATATCTCCCAACGAAAAAAATCAGAGGAATTAATTAAAAAAAGTGAAGAAAAATTCAGGTCAATTTTTGAAAATGTTGATGATATTATTGTTAAAATTGATAAGTCTGGTAAGGTATTAGAAATCAACCAAAAAATTGAAAAAGTTCTAGGTTACAAAAAAGAATCAATAATTGGCAAAAATTTTATGACATTAGGGGCACTAAAATTAAAAGAAGCTTATAAAATAATTAGCACTTATAGGGAGGTAGCTAAGAAAGGAAAGGTTATTGCTAATATAAAAGAAGATGTTAATATTACTGAATTTTCTTTAAAACATAAAGATGGCTCAATGGTTGATTTTCAAATTAGTACCACACCAATTATTGAAAATAATAAATTTTCTGGTTATTTGTGTGTCATGCGAGATGTGACTAAACTAAATACCGCTCAAAAAGAGCTAAAAAAAGCTCACAAGGAATTACAGAATCTAAATAAAGAATTGGAGGAAAAGGTTAGAACTAGGACGTATAAAATACAAGAACTATTAAAACAAAAAGATGAATTTATTAATCAATTGGGTCATGATCTTAAAAATCCATTAAGCCCTCTGATTAATTTACTACCTATTTTAGAGAAACAAGAAAATGATCCAAAAAGAAAAGAGATGTTTGGAGTAATTGATAGGAATCTTTATTATATGAAAAATCTTGTGATAAAGACAATAGAACTGGCAAGGTTAAATTCTCCAAACACTAAATTTTCATTTGATAAGGTTAATCTTTCAGAGATAGTTGAAATTGATATTGAAAAGAATAAAAATTTATTCGAACTTAACAATATTAAAGTCAATAATAAAATCAATGAAAAAATCTTTGTTCAAGCAGACAAACTAAGACTTGAAGAACTTTTTGATAATCTTATTGTTAATGCAGTTAAATACAGTCCAGATGGAGGATTAATTACTATTGATGCAAAAGAAGATAAAGATTTCATTAAAATTTCAGTTACAGATTCAGGTATGGGAATGAGTAAGGACCAACTAGAACACATTTTTGAAGAATTTTACAAAATAGATGAATCTCGCCATGATTTTGATAGTAGCGGACTAGGACTTCCTATTTGTAAACGTATCGTTGAGAAGCATGGTGGAAGGATTTGGGCGGAAAGCCCTGGTTTGGGCAAAGGAACTTCAATGGAGTTTACAATTCCCTCCACTAATAAAAAAAATTCTTAAATTAAAAAAACATTGTTTTAGTTATTATTAGATAAAATTTTCTAAGGATTTATGACAATTTAGAGTATCTTTTATTTTCAATTTTTTAAATAATTTAATTGTAGTTTTTCCATTTTGTATTAATTACAAATTGTTTTTTCAACAAATAAGGTTTATATAATGTTTCTTGAGAACACTATACACGTTACTGTTTGTCATATTTATTGGCAAAGCGGTGGAAGGAAACGTGGGAAAAGAAAGAATAGAATACAAATGTGTAAAATTTATAACTGTACTAACAACATCGCTATTAATTTTCAATCTTCTTTTTATATTACCAATAACCGTAAATGTAGAAGCAGGTAATATTGTATCATTTAATGACAATAGTACATATCTTTCTTTAACTACCCCTGAAGAAGAGCCACCTCCACCGCCTCCTCCGCCACCACCCCCTCCACCGCCTCCTCCGCCACCACCCCCCGCACCAACATTTATGATTTACAGATATGATCTAATAAATAAGACAGGACATTCAAAATTAAATGCACAAATTGATGTTAATCAAGAACATAAATTTAGTTTATGTATAATCAATGATCAAGACTGGGATCAAGTGGAATTTATTAATATAAAAGCTTGGTACGATCATGGAGACGATTCGATAACCTATGATGATGATTTAAGTTTAGGCGGTAATATAAAAATGTTTTTACAATATGAAAATCTATCGGGCGAGGCACATTACAATATGCTATGGCCAGATGATGAAGTTACAAAGGGTGTAATAACAGAATCGATAGGCCGATTATCTGGAGTTGAATGTCGTAATATTACTTTATCTTTCAAACCAGGTTATCAGTTTAGATATGCACCTGGTGATGGTAGTTGGGATAAAAGTAAAAATGCCATTAATGATCGTTTTTCCTGGAATTTCGAAATTACGGTAATAGATAGAGGTAACAATATAACCGGTCCAAGAACAATTAAAAAAGTGGATGAATTTGGCGTAAATTCTTATACAGAAATAGCTAGTACCGGATTGCTTTATATTCAAGGTCTACCTGGTGAAAATGCATCAACAGATTCAAATGTTACAGTAAGTATGCGATCAAATCTTGGGCACTCATTGTCTGTGGATATAGATACATTATATCATGAAGTACACCCAATTGCAAATATATCTAATAAAACAATGTGGGTTCGAGGTGGAGATATACAAAACTTCACTCATTTCACTGGTAAAGGACCAATATACTTCTATGGGTCATCCACAACTTATGCCGAACCAGATGATAATGAACCTACAAAAATAATTGATAATTTGGAATATAAAATGAATATTCCAATGGCCCAATTGCCAGGTGATTACTCAGGGCAAATGTTTTATAAATTAAAAGCTCAAATCTAAAGAAAATTAAAAAAAATACTTATTTTTTACCAAATTTTTGCTTAAGATATTCTAGATATTCCTGTTCTTCTTCAGATCCATAATCCATTTTTATATACCCTTAATTTTTTCAAATGTTGCATTAATTCTATTTCTTAAGTCTTCTACGTTGTAAGGCTTCTCAATATAATCTTCACCAAGAAAACCTCCTGCGTTTTTTGCAATATCATCAGTACGGGCGGTTAGAAAAATAATTGGAATTTTACTCCATGAATTATTCTCTTTTATTTTTTCAAATACTTGCCAACCATTCATTTCTGGCATCATAATATCAAGTAATATAACATCAGGAATAGTTTGATTTTTTAGATGTTCTAAACATTCAATTCCACTGTTTGCAACTGTTACTTCATATTCATTATCCTTTTCTAGTACTATTTTCATTGTTTCGGTTTGGGTAGGATCATCGTCTACAACTAATATCTTTTTAGCCATGTTTATTCAACCTTCTTAATGAAGTTTAATTAAATTTTTTTTGCAATAAACGAAATATTTAACACTTTATTATTTTTTTTAAATTGAAATAAAAAATAAAATTAATGTATCTATTGCAAATGATTATCTTTTTATTAACATAAATTTTACTTATATGGGTTAAACATCATTTAAAAATAAATTACTTAAACCAATCAAATATACCTCAAGAAAAATGTATCTATTTTTTGACACAGAAACAACTGGTTTTCCAACCCACCCAACTTCTGATTTCAGAAATTGGCCTCGATTAGTTCAGATTGCCTGGATTTTAACTGATATAAATGGAACTGAATTGGAAAGACATTGTCACATTGTTAGACCTGAGGGGTTTACAATTCCCGAACGTGTTACAAAAATCCATGGAATTACTACAGAAGAAGCATATAATCAAGGAATCCCATTAGAACATGCTTTACGTGAATTTTTAATTGGTATGAATTATGCAGATGTATTGGTAGCTCATAATTTTAGTTTTGATTATGGAGTCATAAGAAGTGAACTACTTAGAAATAAGATTCCTGATTTTCTTCGTAGCTACCAAAAATATTGCACAATGACATCAAAATCAATTATTGATTATTGCATGGTTCTTAGGGGAGATAAAAAGGCAAAGTGGCCTAAACTTTCAGAGCTATATAATTTGTTATTTAATGATGAATTAAAAAATACACATAACGCGCTGGTTGATACGGAAGCCTGCGTTAAATGTTTTTTTGAATTAAAAAATCTAGGCATAATTTAAAATATAACTTTGAAATAATTTTTTAATTGAGAGATTGAATTAAATACAGATACACGTTGTTATTTGATTTGTTTGGGTGATAATAAATGGTATATTGTAAAAAATGTGGAAAAGAACTGACAGAAGAATCAAATTATTGTTCAAAATGTGGTGCCCCAATTAAAGAGATAAAAACTGAAGAATTCAATGTTTTATCTGAGGATTTAGTAAAAACTGTTAAAAAGTTGATACATGAGGGTAATGTCAGGAGAATTATTATTAAGGATGAAAAAGGCAAGATTCTTCTAGATATGCCAGTTACAATTGGTGTAGTTGGAGCTATTATCGCACCTTGGCTGGCAGCCCTTGGGGTTATTGGCGCAATGGCAACAAAATGTACAATTGTTGTTCAACGTAAAAAATAAAAAAACTTACAATTGTCTTTTCATTTCATTAACTATTTAATTAATGACAGATTTAAACTTACGAATACCATGATTAAACCGATTGACTTAAAAGACAAATTGAATCAAGTATCAGGTAAACATTGTTCACCTATTGATATTGCGATGTTAAATGATCAAGTAATTAGATTGTCCTATATTGATGGGGAATTTCATTGGCATGAACATAAAAATCAAGATGAACTTTTTTACATATTAAAAGGTAAATTAATAATTCAAATAAAGAACCATCCAGATATTATTTTATCACAAGGACAAATGGTAACAATTCCAAAAGGGATAAGCCATTGTCCTAAAAGTATTGAACCTACCTATGTTTTATTATTTGAACCCAAGTCCTTAAAAACAAAAGGAGATTAAATTATAAATATTATTCATCAAGTTCATCTTGAAGAGCAATAATCATTTCGGTAAGCACTTCTTCAAGATTTTTATGCCTATATTCTTTAATTGAATCATTAGGTAAATGAACTCTTACAACAAAATCCTCACCGTCTTTAATAATCTCAATATTACAAACAGAGCTCATAATCAATCAGTATGAATCTTTTAGATATATTTATATTTTTAAGTTTTTCAAAAGAATAACGGGGGTTAAATTTTAGTAATCTATCAGAGTATTTTTTTAATATTTTTTACTGATTACATATAGCTTTTTTCTCTACCCTCTCTATTAAATCAATAAGCTTTTTCTCATCAATATCATTCAATTTATGAATTTTTATGTGTCTCATTGTTTTGCCGCTTCCTTCAAACAAACTAATCTCTTCTTTACTCAAACCATTGATGGCAAAGCCAACATGCACACGATCTTTTATTGCAGCAATATAGAATTTCCCTCCAGAAAATGCTACAACCCCCCAAGCTTTTTTTTCCTCGAGGTTTGGAAGTGTTTTTTGAAATATTATTCTCAATTTCTTTAAAATCTCTTTTTGTGGTGATTTTTGCTTTTCAATATATTCATCAATTTCATTTTTCATTTTTTTACCATTTTAATAACGCTGGGGAAGGGATTTGAACCCTTGTGGTGAAAAACACCAATAGCTCTCGAGGCTACCGCTTTGGTCCGGGCTTAGCTACCCCAGCAACAGATATACTTTGTCAAAAGTTTAATCTAAGGTGTTTTTATATGGGTATCGATTCAATGAAAATCCTAGTGAAAACCTTGCCTGACAATAACAGTAAGGAATTAGAAATTAAATCTGGCTCAAAAATAATTGATCTGTTAAACAGGATAAGCCTAAAACCAGATTCAATAATTGTTTTAAAGGATACCTCACCAGTCCCTGTTGACGATAGTATTATTGAAGAGCAAGAGCTTACAATTATAAAAGTTGCATCTGGAGGATAATTTTTTAGCTCCCGTAGTGTAGTGGCCAATCATCAAGCCCTCTCGAGGCTTAGACTCGGGTTCAAATCCCGACGGGAGCACTTCCTTTCTCTTCTGTTGACTCAGGCTCAGAGGGTGTATTTTCATCGTTTGTTAATTTTCGAGCATCTTTTTTTTGGTCCTCCCCGTTTTCCTTTTTCATCAGACGTTGCATTCGTTTGCTTGTTGGATGGAATTTAAGGACGGCTCGGAACCAGTCATACTTATGTCTTTTGTAGAGCACCTTTGCACATCTTACATAATCTTCAGTTACATTGCTTTCATCATCATGACCCAGTCGGTATTTGACTTCTCGAATGTCCCAGTTTCCCGTTTCCACTTTAGTTCGTATAAGTGTTGCAATACCACACCAAGTTCGCATGATTTTAGGATAGAAGTCATAATTGTCATCTGGATATACTTCCTTCAATACAGGTTTGACATAGCTACAAAGCCATTTATAGAAGGTTTTACTTGATTTGAAGCGTTTGCCTGTTCTTGGGTCAGGGAATAACCATCCTTCGTCTTCTTCTTCAGAAATACTGAGTTTCTCAATGAGACGTTTCCTATGAAGGTCAATCCAATTCTTTTTAACACTCGGTTGTTGGTGACTGTGCATCACTGGTTTGTCAATAGGAACCCAGTTTTCAGGATTATCTACTTTATCCTCCCGTTTTTTCGCCTCGCAGTTCCTATCGTCAATATAACACACTCTCATTCGTGTAAGTTCACTGGGGCGAGGTCCTGTATGAAATCCAAAAGCGAGTATTGTCTTAATCTCTGCATTTATTACCTCGTCCTTTGAATATCTATAGTGAATTAGTTTATTGATAACAGGCGGAGTTGGCATGTTGGGTAATCTTGGTTTCGGTATATTCTTTAGATGTAGATAAGGCGAAACCGTCCGCCTTAAACCGTGGATACCATTTGCTCGACCAAAGACATCGATTGCTTTAAGGAAATTATCGAATTGAGACCGACCGTACAGGGGATTATCTTCTTGTTCTCTACTTTCTCGATATTCGAATCTATCCATATAGTATAACTGATTGATTATTTGCTCTATTTGATGCAGAAGGTCAAACCAGTTTACAGGGTATATCGGATGATTTTTCATCCTACGAAGGCTTTTAATATGTTCCCTTCCCGTTTCAATCGAGTGATTTTCTGTAACTGTCCACCATTCAAGGAATTCATTCATCAGTTCTTCAAATGTTTCATGTTTATTAGGCTCGATTCGTTGATTAAAGATGAGTTTTGATTCATCGATTTGTAAGACATCGTTATTTGATTTTTCAACATTATAAACTTGTTTTACATCATGTGTCCTTTTCACCATGTCCTCCCCTTTGTTTAGGGGAACTTTGTTTTCGATACAGTGTTGGCTTAATTTCTTTTCTAAAATTTTCCATATCTGTAATTTTCCTCCTGCAAATCCCATTGGATTTGCAAGGATTGAATTAATTTTATAATTAATATAATTTTTGAAGAATGGTAATTTATTTAAAATAAGAAAAATGCCCATTAAATTTTTAATTTCTATACCCTCTTCACCACCATTTTTTTAAATATATAAATGAGACTTTAATTATATAAAATCTGGCTGGGATAGGTGGGAAAGGTGGGAAAATCGCTATTAAAAGATGAAAAATTAATAATTATAAAATTTACAAGATATTATTATATATTTATCTGAAAATGCTAATGGTCATAAAATAATATAGTTACTTTCTGAAATTTTTTAAAAATACAAAAGAATAAAACTAAACGTCATAGAACTAATTATAAAATAAATAATGTTTTATAATTAATAATATGGAATATTTTGTATCATTGATATTTTGTTTGGACTTGCTATTCTCGGGAAGGGAACTCCAATTTACCAGTAAAAATTATGGTTTTACTAATGTTGTAACCATATGAGTGAAGATGATGGTTTTGAACACCAAAATACCTGTATAAAATAATCTAATGTTCTAAATCATTCACCATTTTCTTATACTTCTTATGTATCATTTTCTGGTCAAACTCCCAAAATTCCTGAAGCATAACATCTTGTTCCTCTTTACTAAAATACTCTAAAATTGGGTAAAAAAATTCTTTATCTTCTACATAAATATGCTCTGGATACAATGCAACCAGTTTTTCCAAATTAGATATAATCTCTTTTATTGACCCTTTTTTTCCATTTGCAACAGAACAGTTTGCATCATTAAGAACACCAACTGTTTTTCTGGCGAATACATGGTCTTTTACTAATTGATTCATCATTTTTTTATGTTCTGGAGTAAGGTTTTTCTTGGTAAGTTCCCTAAAAAGAATATCCTCTTCTTTTCCATGATGAGTCCTATCAGCATATGTCCTAAAAAAATCAACTCCACTCGCAACAAGATTCGTATTTACCTCATTTGTTTTCTTTATTTTTATTAACTCATTTTCTAATATTTTTACCATGCGTTCAATTAATCTATGTTCCCACATCAATGGACCAATGGATTTCATATTACTCTCCACCTATAAATTGTCTATATAATTTTTAGGATTTTACCATAGTTAACATCATTTTAAACCTTTCAACTGCGTTAACAGCGTGAGGCTTATTAGCGGGCATAATAATCATATCTCCTTGTTCTAATACAAATTTTTTACCAGAGATAATTATCTCTGCTTTACCAACTAAGATATGAGCAAATGCATCAAAAGGTGCAGTATGTTCGCTTAGTTTTTGTCCTTTATCAAAAGCAAAAAGAGTTACTGAGCCAGAATCTTTATTTATCAATATTCTGCTAACAACCGAACCTTCCTGATAATCAACTAAATCCATTATTTTATTAACTTTAGATGCTTCAATCTCCATATATTTTAACTCCAGTCAAGAAGTCTTCTTTCACCTTCTAATTTTTTCATATTAATTTGCCTCCTATTACTGCGATTCCGAAACAATTAATTGTATAAAAATATTATATCTATTTATTTATCAGTTAATTTTATAAAATAAATTTAGATAGTAGTATGGAGGAAAGAAAAACATTTTGACCAAGGTTACTCAAATCCTTCTAAACTAAGGTAAAATTCCATCTTTCCTCCTACAAATAATTATTTCCAACTATGCTCATCCAAATGCTTCTTCCACTCTCTTAACTCAACATACTTGTTACAAAATGGACAATAAGGCATAAAAGAAGCATTGATCCAATGGTTTATATTGCTTGGAATATGATGGATGAAAGTATTGAAAAGAAGTCATTAAATAAGATTAAACATACTAAATCGCAAAAATGGTAAAACCAATATACCAACTCTCTATAGGAATTCCATGCTTATCAAAATCAGTAGAAATCTTAAAACCTGTAAATCCAAAAAAGATATTAAGCCACCCTTCTGATTCTTTGATGCCTTCTAGACCTATTGAATAAAACCATTCACACTCCTTAATTAAAATTAATGGTGATAGAAACCCAAATGGCAAAACCTGGGAAAAGACAACTATTAATGGTGCAATTATCTCCCATATAATCATAGGTAAATTTAATTCGATAATTAATAATTCAACCCAAATAAAAAAAATTAAAAACCAATTAAACCTTATCGAATTTTTTACTTTAGCAATTATAAAACAAAATGAATTAGTAAAGTCATTATTATCTTGAATATTCCTAACTGATTTTTCTATTGAATCTATGATTTTATTATTCTGAAGATCATCATACAATAACCTCTGTGCTTGCTTTACACTCAATCCACCAAGCAAACCATACTTATCCAGTGCCACAACAGCGTCCTTGAATATCTCCTCTGCTTCTTCTCTTGATTCAGTAGCATTTAACTGTTTTCTTATTGAATCAAACAATACCTCAACTTCATCTGCTTGTTGTTGAGTGAGTTTTACTGTCTGTTTACCACCATTCAGACCACAAACTTCTGTAGTGAAATCAACCAGTTCCTCTTTTCCCGCATTTGCATTGATGCTTGGTGCAAATGCAAGTCCTATGAAAAGGAGAACTACCCCTATTGCCAATCCTTTCCTAAATGGATTCATAAATCCTCTCTACCTATTCTAATGATAGTGTTGTATTTAAATGTTAAGTATCAAGTTACAGTCAAACAATAAATATAGCATAGAAGGATGATAAGCGAACAATTATTTTTCAAGAATAACAAAAGGACCAATTTCTATGCCTGACCTTATTGCCGTTGTATTGTCAACACTTACTTTTATAGCCAATCGATTAATTTTGGCAGAATCGAATAAATTAAAATAGGAATAACCAAAAACAGTATTTGATGATAATTCGAATTTGACCTCTAATTTCCTTATAAACTCTCCAGATATTTTGTAATATTCGATAATACAAATACCCGACAGATTGTTATAAATTTTATTAATTACCTCTATACATAATCCTATACCGACTTTACCCCATTTCTGTCTCAGGAACCCTGCAGAAATCGTAATTTTAACATCATCATTTAAGGTTGCAGCAGTTGATGGAACACTCATTCCGACCAGTAGAATGATTATCCCAACAACCATCAGTTTCTTCATCTAAACAATACCTCTAACAGCCTATGCAACAATGGGAACCTGTCCAACAAGCCATTGAGCCACAAAAAGGAATTGATATAAATATTGGGCATCGTGACTTCAAGATAAGCCCAGTCGCTTTCTTCCCCCATTATATCTTTTACCTTTGCTCTAATTGTGTAATTCCCATCCTCAGACCAAGTATGCCTATAACCACATTTAACATCAGATGCACGTTCATCCTTCCATCCTTCAGAA
>Ga0180433_10002099_pt1 | contig 31874 bp, 28 predicted proteins | sample SS_ome_8_FD_132980 | JGI IMG/M metagenome (GOLD analysis project Ga0180433, IMG submission 132980) | Hypersaline lake sediment archaeal communities from the Salton Sea, California, USA - SS_1_D_1 metaG | ecosystem: Environmental > Aquatic > Non-marine Saline and Alkaline > Hypersaline >...
AGAATCACCAAGACAAAAACGCGGCGGCACAAACCAAAAAACAGAAGCGCGGCGGCGCAAGCCGCCCGAAGGATAATTTTATTATTCCACCATTTGATTCGGCCGCTTGCGCGGCTCGGCTTTTGTGCTCGATGCTTTTGTCATACCGCCCCGACCTGTCCTTCGCTTTGCCGAAGGAGCATAGCCGAACGGGTTCGCAATGACGCTGATAGTAATCGGCCCGAATTAACTGAAGTTGATATACCAGAACAAGGGGCTTTTTCACCGACTCTGTGAGAAATGCGTGCTATTGGTCGGAAACCTTTCTTTGACTTTTCGCTATCAGCAAAGTTCAAGAAGGTACCAATATATTACAGGCATCTGCCGGACAATGCGTGTCGGTTTCACCTTTTTCTGCGCCGCTACCGTGATCTTCACAGACAGCAATTTTCGGTACAAACCTTCGCACAAGCCCCCCTCAAGACACGGTTCGTCCATCTGTTAGATGTCAATTTCTACAATCCGCCCGCCGGTCGCCAAGACAATCGCAAGATTGACCGCCCTACTCACAACCCCCACCACTTGCTCCATCCATCCCCGCCCTCGAGAGCGACCACCGTCTGACCCGTGCCCGCCGGTCCGAATCAATCCGGTCCCGCCGGCGATATAGCACGAGTTGCTCAGGCAAAACCCGGCTCACTCTCGAAAGGCCCGCCTTAGATGGACACACTTTTATAACAGTAACATCAAAGATTAAAAATCAAAATGCAAAACAACAAATCAAAATTTAATAAGGGCGGTTTTAAGTCTAAAGACCGGCAGATATGCCTTAAGCCGGCAGAACAGTCTGGACGGCAACTATGTACGATGCTTTTGCTTATTTGATTTTTGCATTGTCATTTTGATATTTTCTTTTTAGTTTTTGGTATAAGTGCATTTATACCAATGTGTTATCGTGATTAAACGACAACCAGCTTGCGTGGTAGTTTTAATGGTCGCAAATATTGTCCCCACACTGAAGCTTGCCTGTTATGTATTGAGTAACCAACTCTTCGGGGTTATTATCAGGTGCACCCACAACTACTTCGATACCATTTTGTGCGAATAATTGCTGAGCTCTTTGTCCCATACCGCCGGCAAGAATGACGTTCACACTCAACTCATGCAGCCACCTGGGCAGTGCCCCCGGCTCGTGGGCCGGCGGCGCCATATCTTCTCTTTTTATTATTTCCTTGGACTCGTCGTCAACGGTAACAATTGCAAACTGTTCACAATGCCCGAAGTGCATACTTAACCTGCCCTGCACCAATGGAATCGCTATACGCATTTTGGTTCTCCTATTTTAAAAGTTTAATCCTTTTAGTTATCCGAAAAAATCTTGATTTTCGCAGGGTTTTTATCCCCTTCCCTGTCAACTATGTACACCTTTTCGATTTCGGGGAAAATCTGCTTTACAAACTCAAAGTACAATCGTTTCTTTGTTACTTTTTTCATTTTGTTATATGCCTCCAACTGCTTGCTGAATCGCTGCGTCTCACCATCCGCAGCCGAAATCTTTTGCAGTTTATACGTTTCAGCCTTTTCAATCGTTCTTGTCGCTGTTGCGTTTGCCTGGGGCAGCAGCTCGTTTCTGCGTGACTGGGCCTGGCTTATTATCTTTCTCTTGTCGATCTTTGCATTTATTACATCATCAAAAGCCGCCTGGACGGTGGCGGGCGGCCTGACATCGCGAAGTTCGACAAAAGAAATAATCAAGCCGCAGTTTAAGCCGTCAAGTTTCCTTTGAGCCTTGGTCTTCAGCGTGTTTTCTATCAATCTTTTACCGTAGGTCAGTATTTCATCCACTCCCAGGCCGGCGAAGCATTTAATTATGGAGTTGCTGATAACATCTCTAAGCAGCCTTTCGTTGTCTTTTATTCTGAAAAGATAATCAACGGGGTCCGAAACCATATATTGAACGGCACAAATCATATTAACGATGTTATTATCCCCCGAAATGCAGTATGGAGTAAGCCCGGTCATCTCGCCAAAGACATACGAAGTCGAGTCTTTTTCGGTTCTGCTTGAAAAATCGTCGATTAAAATCCTCTGAACGATTTTCACCGAGACCTTGTCGATTTTGTCGATGGGCCAGGGCAGCGCATAATGTATTCCCGGTTTGACATTCGGATTTATTATCCTGCCGAACCTTTGCTGAACACCCGCCTGAGTCTGACTAATGGAGTATATACCGGAAGCGAAATAAAGCACAATAAGGGCGATCAATATATAAAATGTAAATTTTTTACCGCTCGAAATTGCATTTTTCATTTCCATCGGGCGCTGCCTCTTTTAAGTAAGGATATAAAATATATTCGGCTGTCGCAGATTACTCACCTGTCTTTTCGTTGTATTTGAGATACTTGAAAATTTCCGACTCGGTTGACAGTATTAAAGTGCTCTTGTTTTTCAGGACCTGGCGGCAGGCTTCGAGTGATTTGGTAAATTCAAAGAAATCGGGGTCCCTTCCGTATGCATCGGCGTAGATACTCATCGCCTCTTTGTCACCCTGACCCTTTAATATCTCCGATTCTTTATTGGCTTGGGCAATTATCCCGGCGACTTCTTTGTCGGTCTGGGCCTCTATTTTAGCCGCCTCTTCTTTGCCCTCGGCCAGGTACTTCTTGGCCTCTTTTTCTCTTTCCGCTTTCATTCTGTTATAGACCGATTGCGTTACAATCTGGGGGTAGGCCAGGCGCCGGATACCCACGTCAATAATTCTTATCCCGTACTTGTCTATCGCTTTGCGTTTGGATTCGGATAAAATTCTCGTCTCTATTTCCTCAAGCTTAACCAGTTCGGGTGTTGTATTTATGATGTTTTCTATGGTATAATCACCGAGTGTGCTTCCCAACAATGAATTCACCATATCGCCTATTTTCTGGTCAACGATGTCGGAGCTTGCCAAGGATTGCAAAAATATCAGCGGGTCGGATATTTCCCAGCAAACATAACAGGTGATAATCAGGGGATTTTTGTCTCCAAGCAGAAGCTGAATCGGCTGAGTCTTGAAGACATTTGCCCGCTTTTCTATCCGGTTCAGGGTTTCCAGAAAACCGGGCCGCTTAAGGTAAAGTCCCGCCTTATCGAGTGTTCTGACGGGTTTGCCGAATCGAGTTACAACCACAAATTCCTTCTCGTTCACCGTAAACATCGAATAGCCCGCCGGTACGAGCAATACAATTGCGATGATTAAAATTATAAATTTTGCTTTCATTATCAATCCAATCCGATTTTAGAAGATTTGAAAAGTTGTTTGCTGTCCAGCCATATTTCAGGAAAACCGGACAATGGGTCAACGATAGTCTTTTGATTCTTCGAAAGAGTTTCCTTCAAAAAATCGAAATATATCTTTCTCGTTATTATGTCGGGCGACTTCTGATAAGCCTCCAACTGCATTACAAACCTCGAAGCTTCGCCGTTTGCCTTTTTTGTATTGTCCACAACGTAGGACTGGGCCTGTCCGAGCAGTCTTGATTGGGTTCCCCTGGCCTGGGGCATGGATTCATTTTTATAGCCCAATGCCTGGTTAATCAGTTCTTCTTTTTTCTGGTAAGCGGCGATGACTTCCTCGAAAGAAGATGATATGAAAATCGGCGGATGTACATCTTTCATATTTACATTTACTATTTCCAGTCCGCTGTTGAGGGCATCGAGCTTATTCTGGATAATCCGAGCTGTGTCCGACTCAAACTGCTTTCTGTAGGAAGTAACTATTTCGTAAAATGCCTTCCCGGAAAAAATGTTCGAGATAACCCGACTGGCGGCACTGTCAAGCAGTATCTCAGGGTCGATATGGTTATATGTGTACTTAAAAACGTCCTTTATTCTGTAATGGATAACCAGGTAAGGATAGAAAAAGTTGTTGTCCCCGGATATAAAAGCCGTTTCCGTCCCGTGCTTTTTCGTCCACAGCAGGGCGAAGCTGCTTTTGTCCGTGATATTTCCCACGCTTTTGGTTCTGATGATTCTGGAGTCGATTTTTACAATCTCATCCACGGGCCGGGGAAACTTCAAGTGTACACCGGGCTGTGCGGGTTCTTTGTAATTGACCGGCTTTCCGAAACGCTCAACAATACCTTCCTGAGAAGGCCCTATGGTATAAACACACCTTGAAGCAACTAACAAACCTAAAATTAAAATGATAACCGTACAAAAAAAGGGAAGCAGCTTTTTCAACAAAACCAAGCCCGGAATTTTCGGGCCCAGTTTTTGCTGTAAATATCTTAATACCACCGCCCAGGTTCTTTTCTCAAAAAGACCGAGAACCATCGTTGTCGTCTTATATCGAAATACATATTCCGATTCCTTTCTTTTATATGCCGACACGGCGTTAACCATTGTTTCTATTGAAAAAGATAATATAAGCATCGCGATTATAAACGCCACGAGAGTATCAATATTGACTCCCATTCTGTAAATTACCAGAGAAAAGCCTATCAAAAGAGAGTTGACCATATCGGCCCTTGCGTGCATACCATCCGCGATAAGGCCGACGGAGTTTTCTTTCTTGCCGACGGACGTCTCAAAACGATATACAATATAAGAAGCGACTGCAAAAGTGATAAACACGATTCCCGAAAGCAGAGAATTTTCGATTACCGGCGCCCCTCCTGTTATTGTTCTCCATACCAAAAGCATCGAAACAAAAAACATTAACAGGCCTATTAAGAATGATATTTGATATTCCAGGGGTATTGGTTTGTTTTCTTCTTCAGCTTCTTCGGGTTCCGGCTCAGATGCGCGTTTCTCTCTTACAGAGATAAAAACAAGAACCGATGTGGTAATATCCGAGAAACTGTGCCAGGCCTCTGCGAGAATGGCCAGGCTCCCGGTAAAGAAAAAAGCTGTAAACTTCAGGACAGTCAGTGCTGTATTTAAGATGGTGGATATTAAGGCTGTCTTTTCTTTTAGGGTCATTTTGCTTCTTCCGTGTTCAAGTTTACAATAAGCCGCATATTATCAACTTTCGGCTCCGCTGTCACTATATTTTTCTGCCTGCTCCCGCCTTTACCTTTTGTTATATTTAGGAAAACCGGCAAAACGCTCTTTGTGTTCGTCTAATCACCAGCCGGCCCGCCGCCCCACCTCAGCCGACGGCTTTTTTGAACGCCCTGCTCTTACTTAAAATCATGGTGCCGACTTGGCAACCTAAGTGTCTTGCAATAACCGGGCATTTGGCCTTGAGGATAAAGAAAATATTCTTATCCGCATCGCTCAGGGTCTCGTAATTGCCCTGGCCCTTGGCTATGACCAAGTCCGCCCGGTCAAATCGCCTGCGAAAATCCTCGCTGCACGCCTTTAGAACTGTTCCCGGATCATCCGAGCCGTTTTCAATAACCTTAACTACTTCGGTCAGCCCCGTAATCACGGCGTCCTCCATTGTCGCATCGTTTATAACGGGCGAACCTTTAACAACACACGTAATTTTCTCATAAGGCAACTGTTCAATCAGCAGCCGGTCGAATACAATCTCGCCCGCGTTATCACAAAGATAAAGAATCTTTCGGGCCTTTTTGACCGCGGCAGAAAACTCTTCAAATTCGCTCATGTCGAAATCCGTCTTAAGTGAATCCTCGATTGTTTGTTCAACTTCTGCGGTTTTCAATGAACTGCTTACGCCGAAATCTATAATATTACCCGCAATCGCCAATCGAACCGCCGTCTCAAGCGGTTTCGGCGAACCGGCTACGAGACCCTTCATCTCCGGATACATCCGCAAAGCCAATGCATTGAACTTTTGTTTTATCTTCTTGTATGGGTCGTCTTTGCCGGTTACCTGCCGAATAACCCGATGAATTTTGCCCCCCATGACAGGGGGACTCTGATTCAAATCCATCTCGGCAGCGAGAGCGAGCACCCGTCGAACCACTTTTTCGCTTGTTTTTTCATCACAGGCGACCAGCCGGGCCGCCTCGAGCGCCTGCCGAACAAAACACGGAATACAATCAAGATAGCTTCGCATAATCAAACTTCCATTTATCAGTTTTAACTTCGGTTCCCCGTTCCAATATCAGGACTTATTCACCCACCTATTCAAAAATATATCTCAAAAATATATGCTCCCCGGAACAATTGAAAATTCCCTTCAGCGTTTAATTTTCTCTTAGAACAAAAGTTTATTTTCTGTCGGTGGACGGGATACCGCCAAGCTTGCTTTTCTATCACCGCTAAAAGGCATAGCTAAAAGGCATACACGGCTATATTGTCGGGGTTGTCTTTTCTCATCCGGGACGGCTGCCTGACGTGTTTTTCCCAGCGTCCTTCAGAAGCTTATATTCGACGCTGTCAACCAGTGCTTCCCAGCTTGCATCGATGATATTTTCAGACACGCCGACCGTGCCCCAGATTGATTCTGCATCCTGTGATTCAATTATCACGCGTACGCGTGCCGCCGTACCTGCACGAGCGTTGACCACACGAACCTTATAGTCAATAAGGTGCATATCCTTGATGTTCGGATAGAATCCTTCGAGCGATCTGCGAAGTGCCTTGTCAAGGGCATTTACCGGGCCGTCACCCTCTGCGACGACATGCTCGCTCTTGCCGTCAACCTTCAGTTTAACCGTCGCCTCTGTAACAAGCTCACCGGCTGTATTACGCTCCACGTTGACATGATACTTATCAAGGTCGAAACTTGGCTCGTATGTTCCCATTAGCTTCGCCACAAGAATGTCGAAACTCGCCTCGGCGGCTTCGAACTGATAGCCTTCGTTTTCGAGTTCCTGAACCTTCTTAAGAATCTTACGAGCAAAGGCCTTGTCTTTGAGAAGGTTCTTGTTTTCCAGTTTAGCCAGAACGTTCGATGAGCCGCTAAGCTCCGATATCAGCAAACGCCTCCTGTTACCGACTAATTCGGGCTTGATATGTTCGTAGGTGCGTTTTTCTTTTCGCAGGCCGTCGATATGAAATCCGCCCTTGTGGGCAAAGGCACTTTCGCCGACATAGGGCATGTTCATCACCGGAGCAAGGTTGGCTATCTCGAAAACATAACGCGAAAGCTCGGTAAGCGATTTGAGCCTGTTGCGACTCGCCACATCAAAGCCCATTTTAATTACCAGACTCGGTATTATCGTACACAGATTTGCGTTTCCCGCCCGCTCACCTAATCCGTTGATTGTACCCTGCACGTGTCGTACACCTGCTGTAACGGCACTTAGCGAGTTCGCTGCGGCACAATCGCAGTCGTTATGGGCGTGGATGCCGATTCGGGCACCGCCAAGCTCGGCACAGGCCTTTTGGGTAATATCATAAACCTCGCCGGGCAGAACACCTCCGTTCGTCTCACACAGGACAATTATATCAGCACCCGCTTCTGCCGCCGCCGCAATGACTTTCATCGCGTACCGGGGATTTTCCTTATAGCCGTCAAAGAAGTGCTCGGCATCAAAGATGACCTCTTTTGCCTTGCTTTTCATATATTTGACGGATTCGGAGCAGATAGTCAGATTATCATCAAGGCTGCAATTAAGCACACTGGTTACATGCAGGTCCCAGCTTTTCCCGACAAGCGTTACCACCGGTGTCTGGCAATCGAGCAGCGCACCAAGGCCGGCGTCATCTCCGACCTTCGTATTGGTCCTTCTGGTACTGCCGAAGGCGGCGACTTTGGCATTTTTCATCTCGACTCTGCGAATCTCCTCGAAGAACTCGGCCTCCTTGGGATTGCTCAGAGGAAAGCCCCCTTCGATATAGTCCACACCGAACTCGTCCAGACGCCGGGCAATAAGCAGCTTATCACCAAGGGAAAAACTGACCCCCTCGGCCTGCATGCCGTCCCTTAATGTTGTATCGTAAATCTTCACTGTTTCCATAATGATACCCATAGCTGTTGTAATTTCGAACACTCTATTCTATTTTAAGTGCCTGCAAATGTAAAGCACAAAACCGCCCTGATGCGGCAGTCAAATTTTACCTGCCAAAAATGCTTGAAATTTTCCAAAATAGGGTTATAATCAGTATGTCTGTGGTATGAAGGGACAACCTATGCCTAACATATTACTTGAAGAAATCGAATACAAGATTGACCGGACCGGCTTTGGCACCTGGCGCAGATACGGCTATATCGACGGGACCAGCTATCACGAATTCACATCCCGCGCCAGGATTCTCGGCGTGCCTCTTTTGCATTATACGTATGGCCGAAATCCGGAAATCGGCAGACGCAAATGGGCAAAAGGCATCATCGCCGTGGGCCGACTCGCCTGCGGTGTCATCGCTATAGGCCAGCTCAGCATCGGTCTCGTGGCCATCGGGCATCTATCCATCGGAATCCTCTTCGGCTTAGGTCAACTGGCGACCGGTGTATGGGCCGTCGGTCAGGCAGCTATCGGAATTGTGTTCGGGCTTGGACAGTTCGCCACCGGCTACGTCGCCATCGGACAGTTCGCATTCGGCAAATACGTACTCGCTCAGTTTGGAGGCGGCGAATTCGCATGGACCATGACCCGCACCGACTTCCAGGCCGTCCAGTTCTTCAAACGCCTGCCAATCATCGGTGATTTCCTGCCGTAACATAGGAAGTGCAAAAGTCAAAAATAAAAGCGCAAAACCGTGGAATCGCTTCGCGATGGTATTCGTATTGAGTGATGCCCTTCGGCTGCGCTCAGGACAAACGTGATGAGTATTGCGTTAGTGGAGCCGTTGCGCGGGCTTGTTTTAATAGACCCCTCGACAGCGCCCTGTGCCATCCGGAACAGGGCTCCGCTCGGGGCGACTATACCACATCATTCCGAGCCAAGAGAGCAAAGGTGTACCCACGTCATTCCGAGCGGAGTGAAACGGAGTCGAGGAATCTGTTGAAAAAGAAAAATTCCAAATAAGAATTTCAAATCTTGCTTTCAGTCAGGGAGATGCTGTGAAAACATTTTATGTTTACATCATGACCAGTAAAACAGGAACGCTTTATACGGGGATGACCAATAATATCAAGAAGCGAGCATACCAGCACAAGAATCATCTCATTAAAGGCTTTACTGATAAATATAAAGTTACCAAGTTGCTCTATTTAGAGACCTTTCGCGAGCCATCGAGTGCGATAGAACGGGAAAAGCAGATCAAGGCGTGGCGTCGCGCCAAAAAGGTCGCGCTTATCGATACAAAAAATCCCAAGTGGGAAGACCTGAGCAAGGACTGGTATGACTGATAGCGGCAATGTTCATAAGGAGTCGCTTCGCGAAGCTGTTTTAACAGACCCCTCGGCTGCGCTCGGGGTGACAGTATTGCGCCAAGGATAACAACAGTAGAAGCACAACACCGCTCATGTTATAATATCACATGAAAAAAAGAGGCTGAAACAATGAACGAAATAAATAACGAACAAAAGCCGAAATTGTTGAAAACTTGGAATGGAATAATAGTAGTATGCTTGGTTTTGATGATAGTTTTGTGTTGTTCTCTTATTTTCCGAAAAGTCACTTTGACTACGAGTTGTTGCATAAACCTAAAAGCTTTAGGTTCCGCTATTCGATACTACGCTGTGGAAAATGATGGATATTTACCTACAGCCGAAAGCTGGTGCGACTTACTTATTAAAGAAGCTGAAGTTAATCCTGACACAAAACATTTCCGCTGTAAAGGTTCGGCCGCGGTCAAAGGGCAAGCGTCCTATGTTCTTAACAAAAAAGTTGCTGGCATGAAACTTGATGAATTACCTCAAGACGTTGTCTTGTTATTTGAAACTGCTCCTGGTTGGAACGAAGTCGGTGGACCAGAACTATTGACTACGAAAAATCATAAAGGCAGGGGCTGCTGTATCTTATTTGCAGGTAACCCTGAGGGTGTGTTTATAAAAACGGCGGACCTCGACACACTCCGCTGGGAACCGTACCCGGCAGGTCTTGTTGGAGCTTGGTTCGGCGAGTCTGATTTGACGAACTGTAAGGATGCGGACCTTATTAAAAGTCTGGACCTTAGCTGGCGCGAAAGTGATGACTACGGCAAAAAATGGTCGGCAAAATGGCAGGGATTCATCACGGCGTCTTCTGATGGTAATGTAACTTTCTATGGTGAGACTGCTGAAAGCTTAACAGTCACTATCGAGGGAAATGAGATAATTCGACTATCAGAGGAGCAGCCGCCTGAGTTAAACAAAACTCAGGGAACTATCCAGATGGTTAAGGGCAAGCGGTATTCAATTGAAGTCATATATTCGCACGATGGTCAATTCGAAGGGTATCTCAAGGTCGAGTGGAGCTGGGACGGTCAGGAAAAAACGGCAATCGGTCATGAGAATCTGACGCATACCATCAAGCAGAAAGAGTTTTGGGGATGGCAGAGCCAGGATTATGTATTTAACTCGGATGATTTTCATATTGTACCGGTAAAGAATGTCATCGTTGTTGATGAGCCGGGCAGATTCAGCGCCTGGCCCGCCAACAACGGCGTATGGATTTGGGGTGATGAAATAGTAGTCGGCTTTGAGCATTGCTATTACCGCTACAGCAAGAACGGCCACAGCAGGGATAACGATAAGCCGCAACTAAAATATCTCGCCCGCAGTCTGGACGGCGGCGAAACATGGACTATTGAGGACCCGGATAACTACGTGGATGATGACGATACCGTTACAGACTGTAAGGGTGATATAGATTTTACGCATCCCGGTTTTGCTATGCGATGCGGTGATGATAAGTTTTGGGTATCCTATACGAGGGGTAAGACCTGGGAGGGGCCTTACCGCATACCTGATTTTGGCGGAAAGGAAATGACCAGCCGAACCGATTATATCGTCAACGGCCCGAAGGATTGTTTGTTCTTCTTCTCGGCCAAAGAGCCGCAGGTCCAGGCAGGTCTGCAGGACCGCGCATTCTGCGCACGCACTACAGACGGCGGTAAGACCTTTAACTTTGTTTCATGGATGACGGACAATATCGAGGTTCGCTCGGTCATGACCGCCACCTGCCGTATATCGGAAAATGAGCTTGTCTCAGCAATGCGCAGGAGACACGATGTCCGCCGCAAAGGTCTTCCCGACAGGAGCGGAAACTGGATAGATGTTTACCGCTCCGATGACAACGGTCGAAGCTGGCGGTTGCTCAGCAAGGTAGCCGAGACCGACCGGGGCAAAAGAAACGGCAATCCGCCGAGCTTGGTCAGGTTAAAAGACGGCAGGCTGTGCGTCGCTTATGGTTATCGCTCGGAGCCCTATGGCATCCGTGCCAAAATCAGCGCAGATAACGGCAAGACCTGGGGCAAAGAGATTCTTCTGCGAAAAGACGGCGCCAACTGGGATATTGGCTACTGCCGAATGGTCCGGCGGTCGGACGGAAAGCTTGTTACTATTTATTACTTCTCTACCGAGAAAAATCCCGAACAGCACATCGCCGCCACCATCTGGGACCCGAATCTCGTAGAAACAAAGTAATAAATCCGAAGCCACGACTTGCATTCACCTTCGTTCCAGGCCGAGCTACGACTTGTCGGGACGAAGAATCCCGGAGGCATAATTGTCATTTTTGCGAAAGCTCGAAATCCACTTTCGATTGCTCTTTGGCCGGGTAATAACTTGACTAAGCGCGTCTTTTCATTTATCTTGTCCGCTAATCCTTTGCTCAGGGAACTATAACAATCCGTCAATTTAAGGAGTGTTTTTATGCAGGAATGTAAAGGCATGGGCTTTTCGACCAAGGCGGTGCACGCCGGTGAAATACGCTATAACGAGTACGGCTCAATCACTACGCCTATCGTTCAAACCTCGACCTTTATCTTCAAAAATATCGCCGAGATTCAGCAATTGGCGGAAGGCAAGGCCGGGCGTTTCGAATACGGCAGGTACGGCCATCCCACCCAGTTGGCAGCCGAGGGTAAATTAGCCGCCATTGAAGGTGCCGAGGATGCGGTGCTCTTCTCATCCGGGATGAGTGCTATCACAACTTCAATGTTTGCTCTGCTAAAGGCCGGCGACCACATAATAATCACCGATGATGCGTACAAGCGCACGCTGGATTTCAGCAAGACTTGCCTCGACAGGTTCGATATCGAGTGCACCGTCGTCAAGATGTGCGACTACGAGGCTATCGAAAGAGCGATAAAACCAAACACCCGCATTTTTTTCTCGGAGTCACCGACAAATCCCTACCTCAATATTATGGACCTGGAGCGTTTGATGAAAATATTCAAAGGCAGGGACATCCTGGTTATTTCCGACAGTACCTTCGCCACCCCTTACAACCAACGACCGCTCGAATACGGTGTCCACATTGTCATACATAGCTGTACGAAGTATCTCGGCGGGCATAACGATTTGCTCAGCGGTGTCGTGTTGAGCAAAAAAGAGCTGACCGACCCGATTCGCGAATACCTCAAGATTACCGGCGGCGTGATCGACCCGCATTCGTCATACCTTTTGATACGGGGTTTGAAGACCTTTGAGCTTCGCATAAAAAGGCACAATGCCAACGGCCAGAAGATTGCCGAGTATCTTGAAAAGCATCCGAAAGTCGAACGTGTATATTATCCGGGCCTGCCGAGCCACCCGCATTATGATGTCGCCAAAAGCCAGATGGCCGGCTTCGGCGGTGTGGTAACTTTTAAGGTCAGGGACGACGTAGAATATGTACTGAAATTCCTGAGTCGTTTGAAGTTTGTCAATATCGGCCCCAGTCTCGGCGGCGTCGAGTCGCTCATAACACACCCGGCATCCGTCAGCTACTACAGTGTCCCCAGGCAGGAGCGTATAGCACTTGGAATCACGGACGGTCTTATCCGCCTCGCCGTCGGAGTGGAAAATGCCCGGGACATCATTAACGATATTGACCAGGCTCTGCGGTTTGCTTAGAAAAAAAGGGTAATCGAGGGGGTCTCACCATTCTTACCCACAGGCGGGTACATGGTTATGCCGTGGTAACTGCAGCCCTAATTTTTTTGGAAGGAGGTAGAGTTATTACATAGCTTTTTCAGAGACCACTTTCCCGACGATTACCCTTGCCGTTCAATACATAACCTTCGGATTAAAAAATGAATAATCCGAACCGATTTTTAATTTTTTCAATAACGCCGATACCTCCAAAAGATTACAGTCATCTTCCTGATATACACTTGACGCAGTCGTCGGTTGTTTAATCAGGTTGTATCTTCGCCGTTCGAACCGGTTACGGTTTCATTGTAGCCCGGTTCGCCGTTTCCAATTGGTTTAGGCTTCAACTTATTCAGCTTGCTGGTGTCTGCATTTAATTGTATATATCCGCAGGCCATGCAGACACGAGCCTGGGTTGGAACCATTGCTTCGGCAAAGGTCCAGAATCGAGGCTTATCCGGCCTGAAATACAACCTGCCTGCTCCTCTAAGCCTTCCTGCGACGAGTACCTTATGACCACAAGCAGCACATCGGCCCGCGACTATTTCGGCCTCCTTGATACCCGTTGTTTTTTCAATTACGGCATCAAGTCCCTCCTGTGAGAACCTGGTGGAGCCGCCGACCTTATAGAAGGACAACGTTCCCTCTTTCATCCATCGAAAAATTGTGGGCTGACTTACACCAAGATACTCAGCAGCATCGCGTACGCTGTACCACTGCTTCTGATGGTCCTTCACATCGTCACTAATAAGACGATTGTCTTCGGCCATTATGTGCCCTCTATTGTCTGCAATTATATACTCTCACACAAGCTTATCAACATCCATGTACTCTTATATGCTATCATAAAAAATTTGCCCAAGTCAAGAAGAAAATTGGAGAGTTTTTCACAAAGACAACATTACCTCTATACAATTGAGTATTATATCTATATTGACAAAGAGTTTTTTAATTGTTATAATCAAGGTTAGTTTGGGTGGCTCCCGATGGAACGGGTATATGTGTGCCCAGGGTTTTTAAAAAGAGGAGTGATGAATATGCAAACTGGAGAAGGTTTTACTATTGCAGAAATCCTTGCAGTCCTGGTAATAGTGTGCGCTGCTTTAGTAGTGTCTTGCATGGCCATGCCGATTTTTTAACTTTTTAGACCAAATTCAGCTAACTATCATCCGTGTCCTGCCGGACTCCTTCGGCAAAGCTCAGGCCAGCGCAGACTTCGGTCCGGCATCTTTTCAACAGAGCAAAAGTCAATCAAATTTTTCGTTGGCAAATATGTAGTTTGTCGGCCAGAGCGACTGCTTATCATCGCCAGGTGTATCCACAACTCCTGCATTTGTAGCGAACGCACGGGAACGGTAAAGGGAATTTGAGCAGCAGTATAGACAAAAAAAAGACCTTACGGGAGAACCTTTCATATTCGATGTTTGTGCTTCGGCATTTTGGGCATACTTCAGTTTCTTCTTGACCGTCCGAACCACTATCGGCGGTTTCTTTGATTGCCTCGTTTTTATCTGCTTTGAGTATTTTAACCGCCTTGGGGGCATCCTGCCCGGCTACTTTTAACTTAATGCCTCGGTCGGCGCCCGCTAACAGCCAGTATGTAGCCACGAAATTTTCACCGGACAAAAAACAGTTGACCCCGGCATCCAAGAGCATATCTCTTGCCAAATGGGCCTCCCAAGGCTCCCAGAATGTAGCTATCGTAACGAATTTAGCAGCCATCGCATATTAACCTTACCCCATACTTTGGAGCCTCTCCATACGAGTTGCTGAATTAAAACCAATACTCAGTATAAATCCTCTAACCGGCTATGCAAAACAATTTCCACAAAAGGCGCTTCTGGTTTAATGCTTGCCGGGCCGAGGCAAATTTGGTAAAATACTTAATAGTTCTTCAGTTTCGTAACTGTGGGGTGGAATTTAAACAAATCTCAAGATTTAAGGAAGGTCAGAAATGAAAAGTTGGTTTTTTATAGCTATTCTATCTTTAATTAGCGTAAGTATCGGGATTGTTCGGGCAGATTGGCCGCAATATCTCGGTCCCGACCGAAACGGTATCTCATCTGAGACCGGTCTGGCAAAATCCTGGCCCAAAGACGGGCCTAAGGTCCTTTGGACAAAACCTCTTAGTGAAGGGTTTGCCGCCGCGGCGATTAAAGATGGTCAAGTCTATCTGCTCGACCGCGTCAAAAGCCAAGAGGATGTGCTGCGATGTTATGACCTGGCGACCGGCAATGAGCTTTGGAACTTCAGCCATAAGGACCCCGGCGAGTTCGACTTCAACGGCTCTCGCAATCCCCCGACTGTTGACGAAAATAATGTTTATTGTGTCGGGCCGATGGGGACGGTCTATTGCATCAGCCGTTCGACACACGAAGCGGTCTGGATGAAAGACTTCAAAGCCGATTACGACGCCGAGCGCCCAATGTGGGGATTCAGCCAGTCGCCTTTGCTCTACAAGAACCTGGTAATAGTAGCTCCCCAATGTCCAAAGGCAGGGGCAGTGGCATACGACAAAACTTCGGGTAAGGTCGTCTGGCAAACACCCAAACTGTGCGACAGGACGGGGTACTCTTCACCTGTGCTTACTACCATTGACGGGGTGGACCAGGCAGTCCTTATGACACCGTTGCGTTCTGCGCCGGATGAACAAGAGCAAGAAGAGCAAGAGGAGAAACCGACGTTTGAAGGAGGCGGTCTGTACGGAATTGACGCCAAGAAAGGCGAGATTCTGTGGAACTACAAGGGCATAGCCTGCAATATCACCATTCCGCCGATTACGCTCATCGGTAACGGCCGAATGTTCGTAACCGCCGGTTACGAGGCAGGTTCAGCGATGATAAAAGTGGTACGCAAGCTTGGCAAATTTCAGGTTCACGAGCTATTCAAAACAGATGAATATGACGCGCAGATACATCCAGCTTTATTTTATAAGGACCACCTGTACCTGAACGGCAACAGTAACGAACGACGCAACGGCCTGATGTGTCTGTCGCTGGAGGGAAAAGTCCTCTGGAAAACCCGCAGAAGGCCCAGCTTCGGCCGGGGTGGTCTGATATTGGCTGATGGCATGATCTACATGGTCGAGGGTGATAAAGGCCATTTGTATCTGATAAAGCCTACAGCAAAAGAGTACACCGAAGTCGGAATGGTAAAGAAGGTTCTCAAAGGAAAGGAAATTTGGGCGCCTTTAGCTATTGCCGACGGCAAGTTAGTGATTCGGGATCAGCATCAACTAAAGTGCCTTGAAGTTAAAGAGGCTTTGGCGGCGAAAGAATAACGTAAACCATAAACCATAAGTCGGTTCGCCCGACAGCGGGCCTCTGAAAATTTTTTCTGCTGAATCCCGACTCATTAAGATACAGTTAAGGTAGTTGGTATGAATCGGCGCAGTTTTCTTAAAAGTGCGGCTTTGGGTGTCGCGGATCTGGTATTACCAGGTTGCATAGGTACGATGGTTAAATCCTGGGGCGGGCGACCCGATGTGTTGTTCATAGCGATAGACGATATGAACGACTGGACTACGCTATTCAATCCGAAAAACCCTATCAAGACCCCAAACCTTCTGCGTCTTGCAAAACGCGGCATGTTCTTCAGTAAAGCCTACTGCGCCGCCCCGGCATGTACACCTTCACGGACAGCTATATTAACCGGATACAGGCCGACCACATCCGGAAGCTACAAAAACGATGATTTTCTAAGGGATGTAGCTCCTGATGCGGTTACTTTACCCGATTATTTCCGCAAGAGCGGGTATTCGGCAAAAGGGGCCGGTAAAATATTTACCCACTTCAATGGAGCAATGGGAGGGGACCCGGCGGGCAAAAGCTTTGACGATTTTCAGCCTATGCAGCAGACCAGAGGACCAAGGAAAAACTATAACGGATACACAGAGAAAGAGGCTCCGTTAAACGAAACCTGTTTCGACTGGGGTCAGCATATCCAAAAAATGATCGATATTGATATGGTAGAATATATCGAAAAGGTAATGGAGCAGAAACGGGATAAACCAATGTTTTTGGCCGCGGGAATATTTAAGCCGCATTTGCCCTTTTACGCCCCGCCGGAGACTTTTCAGAAATATACATTCGATGAAACAATCTTTCCAAAGATTAAAAAGAATGACCTCGATGATGTACCCGAGATCGGCAAGGAAATGGCTCATACGGAACACTTCATATACTCGAACACCACCGCTAAACCTGACAACGACCCGGGCAGCCTTAAGAAGATGATTCAGTGTTATCAGGCATCAGCAGATTTCGCCGACCAGATGGTGGGGCGTCTGATAGACAAGCTCGATGAGACCGGCAGGGCGGACAATACTATTATCGTTCTGTGGGCCGACCACGGCTACCATCTCGGAGACAAGGAATCATGTGTGAAATTTACCCTCTGGGAAAAAGCCAATCACGTACCCTTTATCATAGTCGCCCCCAAAGTCACAAAGCCGGGCAGTCGCTGCGACAGACCCGTCAGCCTCCTCGACATCTACCCGACACTTGTCGAACTGGCAGGCCTGCCCCAAAAACAAGACCTGGACGGCAAAAGTCTCGTCCCACTGTTAAGGAACCCGACACAGAAATGGCATCCCGCCCTTATGACCTGGGGAAAAGGCAATCACGCCGTTCGCTCCGACCGCTGGCGCTACATACGATATTCAGACGGCTCCCAGGAACTTTATGACCATTCCAGAGATCCCTGGGAGTGGACAAACCTTGCGACTGTGCCTGAATATGCACAAGTGATGAAAGAGCACGAAAAGTGGTTGCCTGCGAATGAAAAATAAATCCCAGGGCTGTTATCACCCCATGGAACGTGCTGAAAATTCGGCCGAAAACGAAACATTTGACAAAAACAAACATAAGCCGAGATAACAGAATGATGTGATAACGACAAAGCTGGTTCCCGCTTTCCACATCCGCGCCGATGGTAAAGTCGGTTGGGGGGAGAATAAATTTTTAGTTTGAATCTGCGGGGTCTTTTGATATGCTCTGCATACCGGTTTGAGCTGTGCTGTTGCTTTTTCTTATTATACCTTCTCGAAAAACCGCCGGTGCCGGTGAGATATTCTTGAAACAGGAGCCTTTGCAAGGAGTACTAAATGGATTATGAAAAGTTTGTAGATTTACAGATTGCCGAGATAAAAGAAACGGTGGGCGATGCGACCGCAATCAACGCTCTCAGTGGGGGTGTGGACAGCTCGGTGGTAACGGTCCTGGGACACAGAGCTTTGGGCGGACGGTTTAAGACTTACTTTGTCGATAGTGCCCTGATGCGTGCCGGCGAACCCGAACACATCGTGAAAATCTTCGCTGATATGGGTATCGAAGTTGGGTTGGTTGACGCAAGGGCCGAATTTCTGGCGGCGCTCGAAGGATTGACGGACCCGGAGGAAAAACGCGAAGCGGTAACAAAAACATTTTACGAAAAGGTGTTCAGCAGGCTCGTCAAAGAAACGGGGGCAAAGTTTCTGTTTCACGGGACAATCTTAACGGATATTGAAGAAACCGTCGCCGGCATCAAACGGCAGCACAATATCCTTGCCCAGCTTGGCATCGACCCGCAACAGGCATACGGATATACGGTGATTGAGCCGCTGAAAACGCTCCGCAAGGACGGTGTTCGCGAGGTGGCAAAGGTTTTGGGGCTGCCTGCTGAGCTAACACGTCGGATTCCCTTCCCCGGCCCGGCTTTAGCGACTCGAATAATTGGCGAAGTAACCGAAAAGCGGCTACAAACGGTGCGGGCGGCAACGGTTATTGTAGAGGACGAGTTAGCTGATAGCGGTGCGTTCCAGTACCTGGCGGTACTGCTAAACGACAAGGCAACCGGGATTCGAGACGGCGGGCGTGAGTTCGGCGAAATCATTGTTGTAAGATGTATCGAGAGCGTTGATGCACGAACGGCAACAGCCACCGAGCTTGACTGGCCGAAGCTAAACAGAATCTGCGAACGAATCACGAAAATACCCGGCGTAAATCGGTGCCTCTATGATTTGACACCAAAGCCGCCGGCTACCGTTGAATACATATAAAAAACGCAGACCATTACCAATGTGGTGAATCTTATGGCCATTGCCGATTTTGCTATGCCCGAATGATCTCCATGGGCTCCTGTTGCGGGAAGCTCCCGATAGGTGGATGGCAACGATATTATCGATTGCCTTAAATGATTGGTCTTTTTATGCCGAACGGTTGCTTAAGGCCTATCCTGCCGTTGCTTTTGTGGAACTTACGTATGATTTTGGCCACCTTGGCCGGCTCATCCACAATCGAAAAGACGTTCATATCCTCAGGTGATATATAGCCGCGTTTATTCAACATCTGGTCGGTCATCCAGTCAACCAGACCGCTCCAGTACTCGCTTCCCATAAGAATCACCGGAAAATGCGCCTGCCTGAGCGTCTGTATCAAAACGCAGGACTCGAAGAACTCGTCCATCGTGCCGTATCCGCCCGGCATTACCACAAAGCCGTTGGCATACTTGAGGAACATAACCTTTCGGCAGAAGAAATATCTGAAGTGCAGCGAAAGGTTCTGGTACTTGTTGGGAATCTGCTCCATGGGAAGCTCGATATTCAGACCGATGCTCTTGCCGCCTCCTTGGGCCGCCCCTTTGTTGGCCGCCTCCATAATCCCGCCTCCGCCGCCGGTAATTACTGCAAAGCCCGCCTTGGCGATTTCGCAGGCCGTCTCTTGCGCCAGTTTGTAATATTTATCCTCAGAGGTAACACGCGATGAACCGAATATGGACACAGCCGGCCCCACAGTCGCAAGCTCCTCGAAGCCCTCAACAAACTCGGCCATTATCCTGAATATCCGCCAGGTCTCTTCGGTCGGTACATGAATTTCGCTCATGAATTATCCCCGATTAATTATTATCAGTATATTATCGGCTCAAAAGAGCTGCATAATAAGCCCAAAATTCACCACAATTTCGGATTATTCGCAGCGGGACAATACTCGCTTAACACACAATTACCACAATCGGGCCTGCGGGCCTTACAAACATTTCTGCCGTGAAAAATCAGCAAATGGCTGAACATCGTCCAGCCCCCCCACTTTTTCTTCGGCACAATCTCAGCCAGGTCAAATTCGAGCTTTACCGCATCCTTATCGGCGTCTGAAAGGCCCAACCGCCTGCTGAGACGAATCACATGCGTATCACAGACAATGCCGGGGGTATTGAATACATTGCCCAAAAGGACGTTAGCGGTCTTCCGGCCCACCCCGGCCAGCGTCAGCAAATCTTCCATATTATCCGGGACCTGCCCGCCGAATTTATCTACTATTGTCCGGCAGCAGCTTTTTATATTCGACGCCTTGTTCCTGTAAAAGCCGGTTGACCGAATATCGGCCTCGATTTGTTTGATGTCCGCCCCGGCCCAGTCGGCGGCACTTTTATATTTTGCGAATAAAACCTCTGTAACCGCATTTACCCGCACATCCGTACATTGGGCCGACAGAATAGTTGCTATCAAAAGCTCGAGCGGGTTTGCATGTCGAAGAGCGGTCTTCGCCGCCGGATAAAGCTTCCTGAGCAGCGGGAAAATCACCTGCACCCGCTGGGCAGCAGCAGCCTTATCAACTTTAAGTTTGATTTTCGCCCGTTTCGCCATTTGATTATTATCTTTCCCCCATAAGTCTGTCCAGTATTGTACACATTACAGTAAATTTCTTACTGTAGAATAGTTCAGTAATCCTCGATAATACTTCTCGATACTTTCATATGACCTGAAATTGCAACGGTTGGCAATCACTTCAAATGCTCTTTTCCTTATTTCTGTTTCAAATTTTTTATATCTTTCTTCGGGAGCTATCAGGAAAAACCTTGTTGTAAAGTCCTGTAACTCGACAAACTTGGTTAGTGCGCTTCTAAAATCAGTGGAATGTTCTATTTCAAAAACGTGAGATGGAAAATTTCTTTGATTGAACCAGATTACATCGATAAATTTGATGCTTTGCTCAATTATATATGGAAAAGTAAATTGGGGACACTTTTCAATGCTTGCAATCAGGCCCAGCACTTTCCCGTCAAATGTTTTTTTCTTATCAGGTGTATAAGTTCCGTATTGACGTTGTTCACCAATCTCTAATAACATGCCTTGAATCCGTTTGTGTTGGAATTCAGTTTTTTCCTTTTTGTTCCTGGGTATCTCGCTCTTTTGTACTTTTTGAAAAAACTCCGTCAAGGCATACACTCCTACCCCAATCCGGGTAAACTTTTCGTCTCTTTGAACTCTTTCTTGAATTGTCTTAAACGGGGTTTTTCCAGTCAATGCCCGATATTTAGGAAATTCCTTGTAGATATGTTGCAGCGAAGCAAAATACCCATTAGCCAACATAATCTTTTCGATAGCTTTACTAAAAGTAATTTCGTGAACTGTCATTTTGTTTCGATTGGTATGGCCTGAGTTAATTCATAATCCACGACTTCAAGTTGAACGCTCTGCCCATCGCTGATTTTCTCTTCGGTTTCAATATCAAAAAGTGATGCAACCAATTTTGCTTCTAAATCAGTTCTTGTTAAAGATGAAGCTACTTCAGCGTTAATTGTAATTCTATACCTATCCATATCATACTTCTTCGTAATATTTCGCTCTATCGATGGTTTGGGATTCGGCAATTCGGTCAAGTTGGTCGAAGATGTATTGTTGGCTCATGGTTATTGTATCGCCATTTGAGTCAATATTTAAAATCCCGACATTATCTGTTTTTACGCTGCGAAGCTTGTCCTCCAAAGAGAAAACGGAATTTCTTAAAGAAACCAAAGATTCTTCTTTCCCCAGCTTCTCAATCTCGCTTAAAATTCTTGATCTGTTAATAAACAACGGCCTGCCGGTTGGCTTAAACCGTGAACGATTAAAAAGAGTTGGTTCATTATTCACTTTGGTCTGGGACTTCATTCAGGAAACCTCCATCTTTTTCCAAATTTTCAACACCAAGCACAACTTGCATATATTATCTTGTCGCATAATACATTATCATAAAAATTCAATCTAAGAACTACACCTTTTTCACCAAGCGGGTACGGTAACTGAAAGTCCGTGACAAGTCAAACCAAAACCGTTAGCGAATTCGGTGTTATTTCCTGTTCAGAAGTTGGAATGATTCCAATAAACGCCCAGTATCTACCGCTTTGCATCCGGCAAGCTGTTAAGAATCTCTTTCAAGTCGTCTTTGCCGATAAGGCCGCGGAGTTTCTCGGTTTTGCCCCCGGGCAAAAGTAACACACTAACCGGAACGCCCGGCTCATTATAAACATCAGCAAGGTCAACCGTTGCAGGGGCACCTGCCGCGGTTGTATCGCCCTTAAACACCAGGACGCCTTTTTGTTCGATAAGCTCGCCGATGTCTTTTCGCATATATACAAACTTTTCGACAATACTGCACGAGCTGCACCAGTCGGCGGTGAATTTAATCAGGACAGGTCTTTCTTCACCGACAGCGTCTGAGATTTGTCCCGCATCGTAATCCAGCCAGTCAATCGTCTTTTCCTGCGCGGGCAGTATCGCCACCCCTGCTGCAACTGCAAACAATAATGCGATGCCCCTGATAAGCCATTTGCGGGCCCTCGGCGTCGAGTAACTTACCCAGCCGCCCCACATCCATACACAAAATGAAAGTATCACAACATAATATAAAACGCTTATCCGCCACTGGCCCGGCAGGGCGCCTAATAATTTAACCGCTACCAGTAGCAACAAAAAACCCAATCCCTGCTTGATATGCTCCATCCAGCCGCCGGGCTTTGGCAAGCGGTTAAGCAGGCCCGGTGTTAAAATTAATATCAAATAAGGCGCCGCCATTCCCGCACCGATCAGCATCAGCGTAAACGTAGCCACTCCCAATGTCTGGGTCTGTGCCCACGCCACCGCCGCTGCCAGTATTGCAAAGCTACACGGGGTAGCCAATAGCGCCGCCAAAAACCCCATACCCACAGAACCCGCATACCCGCTTCCGGCCCCGGCCTTGCTCGTAACCGAAGCCGGGATACCTATTGAAAAAACGCCGAACATAAAAAGCGCCAGCACCACCATTAACAAAACCATCACTGCTACAAACACCGGATTGCGCAAGAGGTCGCCCCATTGAAAGACGGTATCGAAGCCTAAGATAAGTACAATATTCAAGACCGCTATCGCTGCGAAGAAAAGCAGTATCCCGCCACAAAAAGCCAGACCCAACCCGACACTTCGGCTCTTACTTTCGCCCGCCTGGTTCCATATCCGCATTACAATAATCGGAATCACAGGCCAGACGCACGGCATCACGTTAAGGACAAGGCCGGCAACAAGGGCCAGCAGAAATGCTACCGGGGCAGAATAAGACGCCGCCGGTTTTGTGGTCTGTTTTGCAGGCTTTGCGGCGCCTGCTGCGGTAATCTTTACTTGGCGCCACGAATCCGCCTCGCCGAAATCAATCTTCGTTTCCAGCCTGTGCTCAAAAGGTGTAAGGCAAACCTTGCTGGTGCAGGCTATCCCTGAAATCTTTACCTCGACTTCGGCCTGCTGCACTTTCGAATAATCGGATTCAATCGGAACAAAAACCTCGAATCGGCCGACATAGACCTCGACATCTTTTTGCTGGGCCTTGTCATAGAACAAGCCCCATTTGGGAAAAACCGCCTCGCCAAAATCGAGGCCTGCCGACTTCGTTTCGACCCTGAGCTTATACCCACCCGGTGCACTTTCTTCTTTGGCGTAAAAATGTAAATCATCTGACCCCTCGAAGACTACCGCCAGCCCCGCATTATCCCCCATCCGCGCCGGCTCAACTCTTGCGGTAGAATACTCCTGCTCATATCTCGCCACTTCAACCGGCTCGGTTCCTCCGAAAACCGGGCAAACCGTATATCCGGTTGCAATTAAAATTACGACCAGGTTTGTGATTATTAATGTTCTGCGCCGCACAACCTTCCCTTTCAGCAAACATATCTCAATCACTTTACATGCCTTACTCGTTTATACGCCTGTCAAACCGACCGGTTCTTTTGCCCGGGCAAGAGTGCGCACCGACAACCCTGATAACATAACAGTTTAGGTCCTTTCGGGCCGGTGGGCAATCAAAAACCTTTTACAAAGTGCATTTGCCCTGTTCAAAACACCGCCTGGATATCACTACTTTGCACTTGACCGTATGCTCTAAGTGTGATATTGTCTGGCTGTCGTATTTTACAGGAACCGGAATTAACAATAGTACCGGCGATTGAGTTTTCCCGTTTGTCCTGAGTAAACGCGAAGGGTTACTTCGCGTACGAGTAGCTTTTAGAAATAAATCATAATCTTACCGGCGGGTTTTTTTGCCCTGAAGGGTGTCAATGAAATCATTTTGGCGAATATTCAAATACGTCTGGCCGCAATGGCCTCGGCTGGCGGCTATTATCTTTACCGCTGTGCTGATTGCGATACTCTTTTCGGTCAGCTTTATGACGATTATGCCGCTGCTGAAGGTAATGATGGGCGAAGAGGGTCTGCACGGCTGGGTTGACAGAAAGACCTGCCACTGGCGATTCGGTGTGGATTTCTATGTGCCGGACACGGTCTCTTTCACCCAAACAAATGCCGGCATAGCTTACTACCTTCTTATTACTGATGTCAAAAAGCCCAGCCCGGCCCATGCCGCCGGGCTGATTCGAGGCGACAAAATCGTCGCCGCAGGAACCGACTTATCTTATGAAGATGAACCCAAAGTGCCTTCGGCAAGATTGTTTGAAACACTTGCCACCGCCCCACCAGAAGGCACAATAACATTACAGGTGCGCCGGGCCAATCAACAAGGCGCTACCGAAGACAGATTAATCCGGTTGAATACCAGTCGAACCGACCCTTCCATCATTGACAACGTCAGGACAGGCGCCGCCGGTTTGGCGCAGCGGTCAATCAGTTTTATGCCACGAGACGAGGACAGAGCCAACAGAAAACGCGCCGTCATATTCATAATCCTTTTGATGGCCGTTGTTACTACAACCCGCTGTATTGCAAAATTCTATCAAACCTATTTAGCCGAAAAGGTCGTTCAGGTGGCAGCGGCCAGGTTGCGGGAAGACGCCTTTGAGCACGTGATGGACATGCCCGTGGGCTATTTCTCCAACGAAGGGACCAGCGACACTATCAGTCGATTGTTAGGCGACATCTCGACAATAGTAAGAGGCGTCAAGATTTTGTTGGGAAAAACGCTTCGGGAGCCGCTGAAAGCCTTAGGCACCCTTCTGTGCGCCGCTTTAATTAACTGGAAACTGACAATGATATTCTTAGGCTGTGCACCCGTAACGGTCTGGCTGCTCGGTTCGCTCGGGAAGAAGATTAAACGGGCCACAAGACGGTCGCTTATCAGCAGTGCCTTGATGTTGGGAAAATTGCAGGGAGTTATGAAGGCCCTTCGGGTCGTTAAGGTCTATAACCGCCAAAAACACGAGGTCTTAGCTTATGCGGGACTTAACCGCAGGTTTCTAAGACAAATACTGCGGGTCGCCAAAGTGCAGGCCGCTACTGGCCCGATAATGGAGATTTTGGGAATGATTGCGGGCTCTGCGGCACTTTTGGTCGGGACCTATTGGATATTCAGTGCCAGCGTTAGCATGCAGCCCAGCGCCTTTTTCACCCTTTTGGTTCTGTTGGGGACAACCGCCGAATCGATACGAAAGGTCAGTGACGTCTGGAACAAGGTACAGCAGGCAAATGCCGCCGCCGAGAGAGTCTATTCTGTTGTGGATCAGCCGCTTGAAGTTGAAGATTCAGACGCTGTGGAGCTGGAGGCATTAAGAGACAAAATTGAATTCCGGGATGTTAACTTCACGTATCCAAAAGGTAACAGGCCCGTCTTGAACCGAATCAATCTGACCGTCAAAACCGGTCAGACAGTTGCTATTGTCGGTCCGAACGGCTCCGGAAAGACCACTCTGGTAAATCTTATGCCGAGGTTCTACGATATCGACAGCGGTCAGATACTGATTGACGGCACCGATATTCGGCACTGCACTCTAAAAAGCCTGCGCGACCAGGTCGGTATGGTAACACAGGAAGTTGTAACCTTTAACGATACGATAGCGGCAAATATCGGTTACGGCAAAAGAGGTGCCACAATGGATGACATCATCGCCTCGGCAAAACGGTCCTTCGCACATGAGTTCATCGAGCCACTCCCAAATGGGTACGACACTCTCATCGGTGAACACGGCTCCGGATTCAGCGGCGGACAGCTCCAGCGGATTGTGATTGCAAGGGCTATCCTGAAGGACCCGGCCATACTCATCTTTGACGAGGCCACCAGCCAGATTGACGCCGACAGTGAGGCAAAGATACACCAGGCAATAGCTGAACTGATGCGGGGCAGAACCTGCTTCGTTATCGCTCACAGATTCAGTACCATTTTGTCCGCCGACAACATAATCGTGATGGAGGATGGACAAATAGCGGCCCGGGGCACGCACGAACAGTTGAGCCAAAGCTGCACGTTGTATCAAAACCTGTACGAAACACAAATGGTCGTCTCGGAATAAAGCTGGCAGCTAAAACCACAGTCCGATAATTAAGAAGAGATATTTATAAAAAAAGCCGTATTAGAATTTTCTTCTTGACATCTCAAGCAGGAACAATTTAGTCTTTAGAAATTTGCCGGTTTTGCCGAACTTAGCAACAGATAGATATTTGGGATAACCGGCCGGATTATAAGTTTGAGGAATTATTCTATGAATTCATCGCGTGAAAAACTGGCGGCAACGCTCTTTAAGCGATACGAACACAATCCGATTTTGACCGCCGATATCTGGCCTTATCCGATTAATTCGGTGTTCAATCCCGCCGCCGTAAAGATCAACGGACAGGTGCTGTTGCTTAACCGTGTCGAGGAGCTTTGCGGTTTCAGCCATCTGACCTGTGCACGAAGCAATGACGGCCTGACCGGCTGGGTCATTGACAAAAAGCCGACCATGAAGGCCGACCAGAGTAACAAGGAGGAAAAATGGGGTCTTGAAGACCCGCGGGCTGTCTGGCTCGAAGAGCAGAAGCAATACGCCATTACATACGTTTCGTTCAGCGAGGGCGGGCCTGTGGTGTCTCTGGCGATTACGAAAAATTTCCATACCTTCGCACGTCTCGGCGGACTCCTGCCACCGGAGGACAAGGATGCCTGTCTTTTTCCCAGACGCTTCAACGGCAGATTTGCCCTCATTCATCGTCCGATTGTTAGAGGAGAAGCACATATATGGCTGAGCCTCTCACCAGACCTCAAACACTGGGGCGACCACAGAGTTCTGCTTAGAACCAGACACGCATACTGGGATGCCTCCAGAGTAGGGCTTGCATGTCAGCCTATTGAACTGCCGGAAGGATGGCTGATGTTATACCACGGGGTGCGCACTACAACTTCCAGCCAGTTGTACAGAATCGGGGTGGCACTTCTCGACCTCGAAGAACCCTGGCACGTTTTGCGAAGAAGCGAGGAATGGGTTTTGGGGCCGAAGGAACGGTACGAGCGAATCGGAGATGTTAATGATGTTACATTTGTTAGCGGCGCTGTGGTTATGGAAGAAAAGAACCAGTTGTATGCATACTACGGAGCCGCGGATGACAAGGTAGCCGTCGCTATGGCAGATATGGACCTGCTAAGAGAGTACATAATGGCCTGTCCCGAGGTAACAGAGTAGCAAAACTCTGCCGGGACAGTTTCAATATAAGACATAATCTCGACCCCAGCCGAAAACCCGCTCTATTGCTTTGTTTTTTTCTCGGCAGCCTTATTTGTTCCTGGTTCGGGCGGCTGGATATCCAGGGCTTTTTCGATGCGAGTGATTCTCGTTGCAAGCCTGTCAATTTTTTTCTCGATGGTATCCAGTTTCTTTACTACTGTTTGGCCCCCTGCCCCTATATCAACAAGCTTGCCCTCCACCAGCGACATATACCGTTCCATAAGCCGCTCATAAGCATCCATAATGCGGGCCGAATCACTCCTGTATGCTCCCAACGTCGATTCAGGCCGAATCTCGTAAGTTTTCTCGGCTGCACCTGTCCGGGAGCAAAACCAAACTGCAACAACAAACAAACTAATTGTAACCACTAAAATGTTCAGCGTTGTCTTAGGCGTCTTCATACAAGCTCCTTTGAAAAAATTTGCTTTCTTCTCTCAAACAATCAAATCTTCCTGATAGTACATCGTTTTCCCTGCCGATAATCAAACCCGATACCACACCTGTTACAATTATCGCCCAAAACAGGTTATCAATTGAATAAATCGCCCCTATGTGGTAAATATTGCTTCTGTAACCGAGATATACTTAACGGAGCCTTTCCGATGGCTGTACAATTTATTCTTGGCAGAAGCGGTACCGGCAAAACGACTTACTGCATCAAGTCCGTAACTCGTGAACTGGTCGATGACCCTTCCGGCCCCCCACTTGTCTTGCTTGTCCCCGAACAGGCCACATACCAGGCCCAACGGGAAATCCTGGCAAACGAAAATATCTCCGGTTACAGCCGACTTCGCGTACTTTCCTTTGAAAGGCTCTCGTTCTGGCTCACAGGCAAAAGCAACGTCCGCCCGGAAATCTCGCGAATCGGCCGCGAGATGATTATTCAGAAGATACTAAGAGCCTGCCGGGACAAGCTGACACTCCTGGGCCGGGCCGCTCAGACACCGGGGGCAGCGGCAAAATTGGCCGAGGTCATCATTGAAATGCAACAATGCAACTACAGTACCTCAGAGGTATCGCAACTGGCCCGGGACCTCGCAGAAGCCGAGCCGCGCGAGCGGCCGAACACAGAACCCGAGCCGCGCAAGCGGCCGAACACAGAAGCCGAGTCCGGCAGTACTGCCGGACCGAATGAAAATGCCCGGCCGCAAAATGTGACCGCAATGAAATTTGCAGACATCGCACTAATATTCAAGGAGTACACGGAATTTATCGCCGAGAAGTTTGATGACCCCGACATTCAACTTTCAAATGCGCTTAAAAAAATCCAGCAAGCCGATTTTTTAAGGGGCGCAAAGCTCTGGGTGGACGGCTTCGCGGATTTTACCGTTCAGCAACGTCTTTGCCTCGTCGAGATGCTAAAAGCGGCCTCCGAATCTTATATCGCCCTGTGTATCGACCCGCACACTATTGACATTACATATCCGGACCGTTGCGAGCTTGACGATACCAGTCTGTTTGGCCCCACCGAGCAAACCTTCTCCGACCTGACAGAAGCGGTCAGAAAATGCAGGTTGCCTCTGGAAAAGCCGATTCTCCTCAAGAAGCCGATGCGCTTTACAGATTCGCCGCCCCTTGAACATATCGAAAAAAACATCTTCAATCCAGCCGCACCACCTGTAACCGCCCGTGATGATATACAAATCTTATCGACTGCAAACAGGCGGGCTGAGGTTGAGTATATCGCCGGTCGCATATCGGAACTTGTCAGGCGCCACAACTATCGCTACCGGGAAATAGCCGTCATTATCCCGGATATAACACCCTATCAGTATTACATAGAGGCTCTATTCAATGATTTCAACATCCCCTTCTTCATCGACAAACCGAAACCGCTTTGCTCACACCCCGCTGTTGAGCTTATCAACTCGGCGCTGCGGGTTGTAACAAACGGCTGGGGTAACAGCGATGTCTTTGCCTGTTTTAAGACCGGCCTTGCCGCGGTTGAACAGACAGATGTCGATGTACTTGAAAACTACTGTCTTGCCTTCGGTGCCCGCGCCGAAGACTGGCTCGCCCGCGGCGACTGGGCATTCGCCCCCAAAGACGATAACCAGTTCGACGAGGAAATGATTAACAAAATCAGACGCAACGCAATCGCTCCGTTATTCAAACTAAGAACCGACCTCGGAATCGGCGAAGGCGAGCGGCTCATCACAGCCGGCCAGTTCACAAAGGCCGTCTGGCGGTTCCTGGAGCGTCTTGACATTAAAAGAACCCTTGAGCAGTGGAGCAAACAAGACTCCTCTGACCGGCAGGAAGGAGACCGGCAACTATATGACAAACTCGTAAACCTGTTCGATGAGCTTGACGAAATCTTCGGCGAAGACTTAATGACCGTGGCCGACTGGAATGCCATCCTTGCAACCGCCCTGTCGAAACTGACGCTCAAGCGCATACCACCAACGCTCGACCAGGTCCTTGTCGGCTCTATTGAACGAAGCCGGCATCCCGACCTAAAGGCGGTATTCCTCGCAGGAGCTACTCAAAGACAATTTCCGCAGCCGGTTACTTTCGACGGCATACTTACAGATGACGACAGAACCATCGCTCAAAACCGCGACTTTTATCTGGCCGAAAAGGCCGTCAAAAAACTAACAAACCGTCAATACCTTGCCTACATCGCTTTTACCAGGCCCTCACACTATCTGTGTATAACTTACCCCATCACAACCGACTCCTCAACGCAGGTTATGCCTTCGCCCTTCCTGGACAATCTGAAGTCTCTTTTTGTTGACCTCATCGAGCAGACCGCCACCGGTAATGATGATATAGAACATACCTCCAGCGAAACTCAACTGGCGGACTTTCTCTGCGAAAAACTCGGCAAAGATTCGCTGTTGCCCCGAGCCAAGGCGGATAAGCTGTATGCCCTAATCGAAGCCCTTGAACAAGATAAAAAGTTCGCTCGTTTGAGTCGGCAGGTCAAATACGCCCTCGGTTACGAAAACAAGGCGGTTCTGCATAAAGATTTTGCGAAAGACTTTTACGGCGATTCTCTCGAATGTTCCTCAACTCGCCTGGGCAGCTTCGCAGCCTGTCCCTATAAATATTTCGCCGAGTATGTCCTCGACCTGAAGCGGCGAAAGCAATTCGTTTTTGAGCCTCTCGACCTCGGCAGATTCTATCACCGCGTCCTTGACGGACTATTCAAAAGACTCAGTAAAGATAACACAGATTTTGCCACCGCTTCCGATGAGTCGCTGCAAAACTCCTGCGCCGAAGTGATAGCCACAACACTCGAAACCGACACCTTTCTGTCAAACTTCAAAAAACGAAGCCGGCACAACGCATATATCCTTGACTCGGCAACCGACACTCTGACCCGGGCCGTCGCCGATTACGCAAAAATGGCAAAAGCCGGCTCCTTCCGACAAATCGCCTCCGAATTTCAGTTCGGCTTAAATGATAAAGATATCCCCCCCTGCCGCCTCAAAACTCCGGACAAAGTGGATATTTTGCTAAAAGGTATAATCGACCGAATCGATTGCGCAAACATCAAAGGCACCCAGGTCGCCCTCATATTAGACTACAAGCGAAGACCGCAAAGCTTCTCCTGGAGCCGCTTTTATCACGCTCTCGACATGCAGCTTGCCGTCTATATGCTCGCTATCACCGGAGCAAAAGTTGCCGGCAGAAAAATCGATTCCGCAGCCGGCGCATTCTATTTACCCGTCGAAGCGACACCGGACAAAGGTAGTCTCAACAATCTTGAAAAGCAAGCCGACAAATTCGCTTACAAGGCAAAAGGTATATTCAACGGCCGGTTCGCCGATGCGCTTCACAGTGAGCTTACGCCCGGCCGCTGGGACCAATTCTATAATTTCTTCATTACAAAAGGCCAACCGTACGGCCACTTCTCAAGTAGCGGGGCTTTGAGACCGGATGAGTTTGAGCACCTTGTCGAATTTGCACGCCAAAAGATTATCCAGACAGCCGAACAGATAACCTCCGGCTGTATTGACATAACACCTTACCGACTCGGCAATAAATCACCCTGCAGTTATTGCGACTACAGACCCGTCTGCAAATTCGACTGGCAAATCAATGAATACAGACCCCTTGACACAGTAAGCAAGGAACAAGTTCTAAAACAGGCCAAAGGGGGTGCACCTGAAGTTCGTAGTTAACGTGCCACAACACATATTTAGCCCCGCGTTTCACGCGGGGTTTACAAAAAGCCCCGAAGGGGCGCAATAATACAGCCCAGGGCGAAGCCCTGAGGGAAAGGAATAATAACAAAAATTAATTAAAGCCCCGAAGGGGCGCAATAATACAGCCCAGGGCGAAGCCCTGAGGGAAAGGAATAATAACAAAAATTAATTAAAGCCCCGAAGGGGCGCAATAATACAGCCCAGGGCGAAGCCCT
>Ga0180433_10002100_pt1 | contig 31860 bp, 28 predicted proteins | sample SS_ome_8_FD_132980 | JGI IMG/M metagenome (GOLD analysis project Ga0180433, IMG submission 132980) | Hypersaline lake sediment archaeal communities from the Salton Sea, California, USA - SS_1_D_1 metaG | ecosystem: Environmental > Aquatic > Non-marine Saline and Alkaline > Hypersaline >...
AAAAAGACACACAAACACTCATCGAAATACTCCAAAAATACGGAGCAGAATACTACGTAGCCAAACTAGAAACCAGCCAAACACCAAACCCACCCCAACCAAATGAATAATGTCCCACAGCCCCCTCAATGGAAAAGCATATTACCCGGAGTGGCCAACCCAAGGGTGACACCCATGATTATCCGAGACCCCGTCCACGGGGATGTGGAGTTCACGGAGGCCGAGAGTTCTATCCTCGACACATCCGAGCTCCAGAGGTTGAGGGGAATAAAACAGCTCGGAACCTCATACCTCGTCTATCCCGGCGCCCTTCACACCAGGTTCGACCACTCGGTAGGCACGATGTGGGTTTCAAAAAAGATCATCAGCTCACTTCGATCAAGGGGGCACGATGTGAGCGAGGAACAGGAGCTTCAGGTCACCGTGCTGTCCCTGATCCACGATGTCGCCCACGTTCCCTTCGGGCATACATTCGAAGACGAGCGGAAAATCCTGCCCAGCCACGATAAGGGCGATCGAATAAAGGTCCTACTGGATGACGGTGAACTCGGCGATGCCCTGAATGATCTGGGATTGAAGAAAGCCATACCCCACCTTCTCCTCGCGGACGAGCCCCTTGAGAGAAACCTCGAGCTCCCATGGCCCGTCCAGATAGTCAAGGATTCCATCAGCGCGGACCTCCTCGATTACCTGAGAAGGGACTCTTATTTCACGGGGCTGGAGCAGAACTACGACGACAGGGTCTTCAGGTATTTTACGCTGGTCGATCATACTGTTGGATCCAAAACCAAACAGGTTTTGGCAGTCGACCTGGGCAAGGAGGGGATGGTGAGGCAGGATGCCCGTTCCGAGGTGCTTCACCTGCTCCGCATGCGCTACTTCCTAACCGAGCGTGTCTATTACCACCATGCAAAACAATCGAGCGGGGCGATGGTCTCAAAGGCCCTCGAGCTCTGCATCGAGGCTGGACTGGATCCATCTGCCCTAACATGGATGAACGACTGGACCCTCCTCGAGGAGCTCAAATCGCATCCTACCGGGAAAAAACTCGTGTCAGGCCTGGAAAAACGGCGGCTTTACAAGAGGGCCTTCGTCCTGGGCTCTGAGATCGGACCCTCAAAAAGAAACCAACTGATCGCCCGCTACAATTTGCCGGGCCTGGGGAGAGAGGACATGGAGAACAGGATCATAGATGGTCTAGGCCGTGGGGGGTCCGATGTCGGTGCCGGGGATGTTATAATACACTGCCCGGATCTTGGCACTATGAAGGAGGCAAAGGTATTCGCCGTTGACGAGGAGGGTGTCGTGGACAAGCTCCACATGCACAGGAGGCCGATCTCGAGGGATCTTGACCACATAGAGAACCAGTATCTGGCGATCTGGAACTTCTTCATCTTCACAAGAAGAGATATTGTCAGGAAAGCATACGAGGTCGCAAGGGGTCTTTTCCCAGGGGAAACCCCGAATTTCCGGTTAAAGGACTACGGGGAACTGCCAGGTCCTCCCGGCCAGTGAATCTAGGAGAGGAGCCTATCCAGCAAGCCCTCCGAAAAAACCCGTGAACGGTTTCTGCCAATTTTCCTCCTGAGTAGCTCCCTCTGAATGTAAAGTTTCCCAAGTGCGCCGATGTCCGCGACCTTTTTCACATGGGTTTCGATCTCGTCCACCAGCTGTTCATTTTCCAGCGTGCAAAGGAGATCGCTCGTCCTGGCGATTTCATCAAACCTATGCAACAGAAGCTCCAGGTCAAGGTCATCGCCCCCTGAAATGGCATCCTGAACCCACCTCGTTCTCTCGTCTGGATCGAAGAAGAAATCCACCAGACTCTCCGACAGGGTTCTCGCCAATGGAAGTGCATCTATCCCGAAAAGGTAAGTCAGGGCCCTGTCCAGAGATATTTCGGGATCATACTCCCCCGGGTTCCAGAGGTATTCCCCGTATGTGAAGATCGCGACCTTGCTCGCCTCCGCCTCGCTCATCGGGTTTGTTAGCAATCCGACGCAGTGTTTTGGTAGGCCAGGGTCCCGGTCTCGCACTGCATTGAGGTGCAAACTTCGGCGATCGTAGTCGTTAACGGGGTAGTTATCCCAAATTAGAAGCTTCCTCCCAAAAGCCCCAGCCATTTTTTCCGCGTCCTGGGATCTGATTTCCCTCGAGCATATCCTCGGCCCTGTCCAGAAGACCATGATATCACCCGGTAGCTTGGATATCTCGGAGTGGTAGGCCGTGGACTCGATCCCATGGTACTCGGTGGGGCAGAAGATGAGGCTGGCTTCAGAATCGAGCTCCCTCAGGCCTCGATAAACCCTCTCCGTGAAAGCTCTGTGTGCTTCACCCAGGGACTGGAACCTCTCCTGATCTGACTCAGACTGGAGCTTCTCCGGAATATCATCCAGGAATAACCCGAAACAACTGACCCCGATCTCGAGAAATTGCCTGAATTTTTCTATAACGGCCCCGAGGTCCTTATCACCCGAATAATCTATGCTCAGGCCCGGGCTCAGGGCATAGCAAAATTTGACCATGCGGGAGTTACAGGCATCGGCGAGTTCATGGAACCTCTCAATCGTTTCATCTTCGTAAAGATCCCGCCATCTCTCGCGATGGATCGGATCATCCTTGGGGGCGTATACGTAGAGGTTCATCTTCAGGTCGGACATGAATCTTGCGATGTTTAGCCGGTCCTCCCAGGACCACATCGGACCATAGAATCCCTCCACCACCCCCCTTATCTTGAATCCCGGACCATCATCGGAAAAATCATGGCCCTCGAGAAATTTCATCAGGCCGTAGTATTGTCCTCGCTTGGAGGGAGATACTATCTGCCAGTATCTCCTCCCATCGTGGTCCGACCTCTTCAAACTGAAATCCTCGTCACCCTTTTGCAGCTCTGCCTGGATGAAGGGTAATGGCGTATCCGAGAGGTAGATTATATTGGCCACTTCCGGGGGAACCTTATCGGGGTAGATTTGGGAAAACCCGGTATCACCCAGCAGACCTTCCAGTTCATCCCTGACCAGATTCAGCAGGTCCTCGTCGCAGACAACCAGCGTCTTACCGGAAATGGAATAAATTCCGCCTTTCATCGCGATCGATTCGGGTTGTAAGTCCATTCGAGATAAGTATTCCCTATGATAGAACCAAAATCGGGGTCAGATCCAAAATCCTGTGAGAAAATTAATAGAAAAATTGCATATTTCGTTAAAATAGGACGAAAAAAAGCCGAAGAATTATCAAACTCCCGATCACCAAGGTTTTCAGAATGGCCATTCTAACCTCTATCATCGCAGGTTTTGTGCTATTTACCATCTCTGGTCTGTCCATTTCTTTCGCAGCATGGCCCAGACTGAAGCCCGGGTTCAAGGTGGCCACATCGATTCTTTTCGGGGCAATCCTTCTCCTCGTCCATTCATTCATTCTGCTAAACACCAGAGGGGGCATAAGCATCGCGGGACTGGCATTGGGTGCTATTCTATGGTTCCTGATCGGGTTCGCGGCGAATTACCTGTTTAACAAGGATGGCAGGGCGACGGTCTCGGGTTACATCAAGGGGACGCCGATTGCCAGATATGGCCTAAAAGAGGCCATGATCCTATTGACCATGCTCATGATCATCGTGGCATTCCTGCTCATCCCACTCACCGTCAACCTATCGGATAATGTCCTCTGGAGATACCGGGCATACATGATCGCCCTGGTTGCAGTTGGACTTGTCGGCTTCCTGATCCGGACAAAATTAAGGACGGCCCTCATCGGTAGTGCAATCCTTGTCCTGCTTTCCCTTGGTCTCTGGATGGCCAACATCTATCCGGTTGGTACACCCCTCCTCCAGGCAAGCTCGGTAATTCGGGAGGGATTCACTGCAGAGGTGTCCATGTTCGACATCGAGGGAGTACAGATGGTCATCGGAATGCTTGCACCATTTGCCCTCGCCGCCGATGTTTTAACTGCAATTTTCTCCGCCATTTTAGTAGGCATTTCAGCGGTCATACTCATAAACACCCTGATACTTAAGGGTTCAACGAGGACGATACTGGCCCTTTTCCTGGTCTTCCTCCTCCTCATCCCGGGGCTCCTGATCCCTTATGCCTATACACTCGGCGTCGGTGGTCTGGAGTTCGGGGCATCAATCGGTATCGGCGCGCTGGAGGGATTGCATATGGTCGATTCCGTTCAAAACGAGGATCTGAATGAGAACCTGATTCAGAGCCTGCAGGATGACCTGATATCCGCGGGGGAGAGCTTCCAGAGGTCCGAAGTGATTCTCACCGGGCTGGAAAGGCTGAGGATGTTCGGATTTGTCGGGTCCATTCCCGTGGTTGGAAAGTACTCTGACACCGGGAGGTTCATCTGCTGGGGGCTGGCAAATGGTGCCAACGGTCTGCAGACCTCGGCCCTAGGTATTATGGATATCCTGAGGGGAGTTCTTACGATCTTCAATGGCACCGAAATTACTGAAATCGGGTCCTTTGACCTTCTCGGTCCCCGGATTATTGATGAGGAGCTTGACGACGAGTCTTTCTCGGAAGGCATAATGCAGATTGACTCCGCGTTTTCACAGATCAGGTCGGGCTTCCCAAGAATCCGACTGTCCCTCAACAACTTCTCCGAGGTCGACCCATCAGTTTTGGGGGATTCATTTCCAGATGTTAGTGACGGCCTCGATGATCTACTGGAGAACACCAGGGAACTTGAGATAGGAATTGACCTGGCTGATATCTTTTTCGGTGAAATTTCGAACCCAACTCCGGCCACTCACTTTCTACTTGCATCATACTCGATCGCCAAAATCGCTCCAAATCTAACGGACCTCAGGGAACCCAGTGCCCTCCCCAGTCTTGAAAGCGTTATCGGCAACCTCACATACGTCAGCATGGCCCTCGAGGACCCGGTGGTTATCGGTATAAGGCAGGAGGGAGGTAATGCGGGGGACAGCATCACCTTCGTTGCCGATGCAATTGACCTGATCGAAACCATGGTCGATCTCGGGGACAAGGCCCTGGTTCTGGCTAACGATATCGAAAGCATGAGGGGGAAATTCGAGCAGAAAAGCGTCTATGACTACACTCAGATAGAGCTGAATATCTGGAAGTCTGAGGCCACCGAGCTCACCGTTAAGGCCGAGGAACTTAGCTCCACCATAGATCTCATGGAGGACAAGGTAGACGGGATGGTTTACCGCTCCACCCACGATGAATACGGTTACGCAAATTCCCTTGCCGAAGGCAGCATAGAAATGCTTGACGAAGTGCTGATGTTCCTAAAGGAGCTCAAGGGGATCGTCGGCCTGACCTATGGCCTAGAATCGCTGGTTTCGGCGGCAGATAGCTTCAACCAGGTGTATCAAGACATGATAGACCTGGAAAGGCAAATCCTCTCAAATAACCTGGTAAGCGCGAGGCAGACGGCTGCCGACGTCAAGAGGGAGATGGAGACTGGGAGATCGAACACCGAGGACCTGCTGGATAGCCTCGAGGAGATTACCGAGGAGATACAGCTGCCAATCGTGGCCAGCGATATCGAGGTGGTGGTGGAAACCGCCGAGGATATCGAGCTCGAGATCGGTTATCTGCAGGATACCCTGAGAAATGGCGACAAGGAGGCATCACTCGACCATCTATCTGATATCAAGGTCCTTCTCGGGGAACTCTCAGAGGAACTCCAGATAGAGGACAGGTTTGCTAGCTGACATCGGCATCGTCTGGGTAACCGTAGCTTTCCCAGTACCCAAGGTGATCCGCATTCTCGGTGACCTCCATTTTAGTCACCCATTTAACCCACTTGTAGCCCCACTTGCCCTCGGCAACGAGTCGAACCGGGTATCCTGCCTTCTCGGGCAGGAACTCACCGTTGGCCATGTATGCTAAGAAAAAAGCATCGGACTGGTTCATCTCCTCGATGGGAAAAGAGCTTGTATAGCCATCTGCCGCGTAAAATATTACCCGCTTGGCCCCCGGTTTGGGCTTAACCTCTGCCAGAAGGTCCCTAACGGGTATTCCACGCCAATCTGCAGACCAGCTCCAACCCTCAACGCAGTACATCACATTTTCCCTATCGATGTAAGGGTACTCCAGGATGTCCTGGAAGGTCATCGTCTTCTCTTCTTCAACCTCACCATCGATAACAAGGGTGTAGGTCTCGGGGTCAATTTCCTGCACGCCCTTAATACTATTCGTCCTGCCGAGGTTAATCTGGCTTGGACCGGGAAGCCTCCCACGCCATGGATCAGGCACTGTTCTATTCAGTGAGAGATTATCTGGAGGCCTTTCCCTTTCCTGTCCCTGTAGAATGCATCCCGAGGTAATAACTATCGACATGATTAAAAGGTAGATTGCCCACATTCGGGAGGACGTTCTCCAATGCCTCATGTTCTCATAATTAAGTATGAAGCACGTCTTTTAACACAGGACAGGCGGATGATAAAATGACCATTCGTGTCATTTGTCGCTCTCTTCTCCCCCAGATGTCCCTTCTTCTCCCCCAGATGTCCCTTCTTCTCCCCCAGATTTCATCTGATCCCTTGCACGAAGCCCCGCCAGCCAACTGTTTAGGTAATCCCTAGGTCTGAAGGGACAGGTTATGACGACCCTTATATCGTCGGGAAATTCTATTTCCCTCGACAGATCCATCACCAGCGCGCCAACCTCTCCCTCCTGAAGGGTGGACTCTACCCTGTCCTTCACGTACTCGTCCCGCTCCTTCATACTTTCCTGCAGCATCTCGGAAATGTTTTGTGCCGCCGATACATCCCCCTCCTCAGTCCTGCCCCCTGCAAGAATTTCCTGAATTCTCTGCATCCAAGAAAGGGTTTCTAGCACAAGCTCCGGGCTCTCAGCCTCCATGACCTCTGCCCCGGACTCGATGGCGGAATTTATCACTCTGTACTGCGCCGGGTCTATGGTTTTCAGCATATCGAGATGGCGTTTTCCCATGACACCCGAGGATTCCAGGTAAATCTTCTTCAGCTTTCCTGATACCGTTTTGAACTTATCGTCGATGTAATTCCAGAATTCCTTGGATTTTTCCTCGTAGTCATCCGGAAGCCTGGGATCCATCCTGGACAATTCTTCCCGAGTAAACATCCTGGGAACTCTAAGTAAAGTCCGGGTCAAAGATCATCACTGCAATACTCCCGTTTCATCTAGATAAAAATTCATCTAGGAATACAACTAGATCCCGGACCAGAAATCATCCGTTGCCCTGACAAGTTCCTCGTTCCCCTTCACTCTGATGGCCTCCTCCCTCCACCAGCTGGGTGCGCTCTCGAGATAGTGCCTGACGAACCTTCGGTCGAAGATGTAGATCGCCGCCCTGTCAGAGCTTTGCCGGTGTGCCCTTCCCGCGGACTGCACAATTTTAGTTACGGCAGGCAGGTAGTAGAAGTAATCGCGGCCCTTGCCAGGGAACTGCCCGTTGTAATATCTCATTCCCAGTTTGATAAGGTCGGAGATTCTCTCCAGCGGAAGGCCGAAAACGGCGATGGCTTTAATCAGCCCCGGTAGATCGAGACCCTCACTCAGGGAGGCGCCCATCACGGCCAGTATCGACTTCCCTTTCTCCAGAGCCCCCTCCACTTCATCCCTCTTCGTCGAGGCCCTTTTCTCCACAAGGATGTGTCGATCCGGATATCTTTGGACAATTCTACCCATTACCTCGTAGGAGGGAAAGAAGAACATGCACCCCCCGGGGGTATGCTCCTTTATCACCATCATTTTTTCAGAGATTGAACCGTAAGTGGCATCGTTCCTCGATTTCCACGCCAGGGAAATGGTATCGTCAAGGAAGAGGGCCCTGTTATCGCGCGGGAAAATATTTGGAAATTCCCTGTGCTTTGCGGATGGAATCCCGAGTATGTCCCTGTAGTAATCCCCTGGAACCAGGGTTCCGGACATCAGAAATGATGCCCTTGCCCCTCCCGATTCCCCCGGATTCAGAACCCTTGAAGAAAGAGGCGCCGGGTCCAGACACCTGATTTCCAGCCTCTTCAGCAGACTTCCCCTGGTCGTCCTCAGCAGCACACAGAACCTCTCATAGGACCTGTCATCCAGAAGCAGGAATGGTCGAACGAAGTTTGCGACTATGGCCAGGTGGGAATGCGGTGGCAGTCCCTGCTTTATCCTGGCCTCGAGAACAGATGCTCCTGCCGCCTCAAGGCTCTCCACCGGACCCTCGAAGGAGGAAACACCCTTTCTTCTCAGAAATACCTTGACCAGTCCCCCCGGAAGGGACCTCCCCTCCCCGGTGAATTTGAAGTGGCTGTAGATATCCGAGAAATCCCTCAGAAAGGACGCTATTCCCTCAGTTGAGATCCCACTCTCACCGAGCTGCGTGGAGTATCTCCCCAGCTCCCGAATCGCGTACCTTATCCTGAAAAGGGACATCCCATTGGAAAGGGCCTCCCTGCAGAACCTTGGTAGATTGTGGGCCTCATCGCATATGAGTATGCAATCGCCTCTCTCAATATCCAGGGACTTGAGATGCGCTTTTGCTACAACCGGGTGGAAGTAGTACCAGAAGGTTCCAACAAGTACATCGGCACTCATTGCCGCCAGCTTGAGTAGCTCGTATATGCAAACAGGGCGGGCTCCAAGATCTTTCTCGATTTCCCTGGCAATATTTTCAATGGCGTGAGGTGGTGGCATTTCCTCCAGGATCCTATTCTGTAGACCGATTGCCACCTGTGACAGTTCCCTTTTACCCCTCTTTCCCTGGCCAAGAACTCCTCCAGCGTAAAGGGCATTGCAGTAGGGGCATGCATTATTCATCCGCCTGGTCTCGCATGCTTCAAGGAGCTCCCTGTACCCCAGTTTCCTAATATCCTCATCCCGACATAGATCTGATTTACTGGCAAAGGCTATAGCCCTGTAATCTGTGCCATTTGCCTCATTGATCGCCCTGAGCTCCTTTAAAATTATGGGAATCTGGTTCTTCCTGTTCACTGCATACAGAACCTTTCCATCCTCCCCGATGTTTGGCAGTGCCCCCAGAAGGGCTGCCAGGGTCTTGCCTATTCCCGTTGGCGCATGGGCCATCCCGACGGCCTGGTCGCAAAATGTCTGGGAAATGAAATCAACGAGTGCGCCCTGTCCATCGCGAAGGGGATAGGGGCTCCTGAGTGAATGCAAGTAAACCCCTTATCATAGTCGGTTGGGAAAAATGTCTCTTCTCCGTATCAGGTGTTGAAGAAGTTTGCCAGCTGTTCCTCTAGCTCGACATCAGCAAATATCCTGACCAGCTCGAGGTTTTCCAAATAGGGTACCGTGGACCTATCCACCGAGAAGGCAAGCCTGATTGTATCATCCTTTTCCAGGTCCTCGTATTGCAGTCTTCCCAGGGGTGGTGCATCGAGGAGGGTTGGTACTCCGGAAGCGATCTCCGCGGGTGAAAGCTCCTTTATTCGTTTGAAGGTTTCCTTCTCGTCGTTGAAGCTGATGCTCATCTCCGTTATGGTCACGTTCCTCAAGGGAAAGAAGTCCCTGAAACCAGAGAACAGCAGGGCAAGGCCTGTTTCATTGAAGACCCCCGCGTATATGGTCGATACGCCCGTTACAGCATAGCCCGCCAGGAGTTCGTCATCGAGAACCGGTACCAGAACGTCCGTGAAATCCATCACGTAAAGGTCGTGGGGAGTTCGATTCCACTCGACGTCCATCTCGTATTCAACAGGCTCTACTCCTGCCGCCTCCGACATGTGAATTAGGGATTTGATCGAATCGAGTGACATCATCGCATCTCGCCCAAAAATACCCATCTCAATATCGATGTTCTCGGTGTCAACCCTGTTCAGAGAGCTGATCTCAATTTCCAGGACTCCTGTTGGTTTCCTGGCTATAAGGGCAAGTGAAAACGTGTTACGCTGATCATGACTCACCACCGCAGGGAAGGTGTTCTCGAGCAACTCCACCATGTTCTCTGCCCTCTCTCCAATAATGAACGTGGTGAGAACCGTGGATGCCGTTAGCGCAATTAATGCAACTCCCAGGATATCCCTTCGAGGGGCCAAGATGCAACTCTCCCAGATTATAAAGTGGGATCTACGGTTATCTTTAATAAAAATATCCCAACTATACCCCGTTTTCCGCTCGATCAGGCCGGCGCGCAATCTAGGAAATAGGGCTTACCCTGGGATCCAGGCTTATTCGATGGTATACCAGTGTCATTGAGATCGGTATCACGGGTGAAAATATTGTACCTACTACAAGCTGGATGGCATCCGTCCAAATGCTGGGACCTAGCTGGGCCACAATCATGGTGAAAAGGAGGAGCACCACGAACCAGAAGGCGAAGAAGAAGAAGATCGTCCATTTATTACCGGAAGTTAAACTACTGCTTCTGCTGAGAGATGATATCGGTCCCCGATCCTCCAGAATCACTACCTGTGGTACCAGAATAAACATAACCGCAAGCACCAGCCCAGGTACAACCAGGGCTATCATTCCAAGGGTTATTATCAGGCCGGTGACAATCGTCGCTCCAACAAGCACCGGAAATTGGGGCAGTATCTTGAAAAGGCTCTCTACCCAGGTAGTCTGGGCGCCCAGGAGGTGCTCCCTCACGAATTTTATCGTCATCGCCTGGAAAAGGAGATTGATTAAAAATACCGATATCGCCGCCAGCACTGCCAGCAATAGGAGATCCGTCAGCAGTGGCAAGGCCTCTGCATAGATCTCCTCGGGATTGTTCACGAAATCAGAAAGGTTGATGTCGTAACGCTCAAAAAGGGCGTCCGCCCGTGCCGCCGAATAATACTGCACGGTCCATGTAATCAGGTTTGCTATAATGAAGACGGTAAGAATTGATACTAGATGTTCCCTATAGAACCTTATCGTTCCCTCGACTATCCAGGCCACCCTGAGTTTTTCCCTCGATATTCCTCCGGGAGGGCCAGGGGGTGGCTGCTCCGATGCCATGCAAACAGATCAGCCTTCGGATAGAAAAGTCTTTACGGTAACAGCTTCACCTTCGTTCAGGAAACCAAATTTTTTCCTCGCTGATCGAGTATTTACTTAGAATTGGATGAACCAGCCCGTCGTTCCCTATGCTTTGCGGGGCATGGACGTCTCCACCGATGGAGAACATCAGACCCTCCTCCTTGCACAATCCAATAAACCTCGAAAGGAACTCCTCCCCGATTCCCAGAACCCTGGGACTTAACTCCATTGCTATCCCGTTTCTGCCGGCAAGCTCCAGAGCCCAAGATAGATCGGAGTCGTGTATCTCAGAAAGTACCCTATCCCTGTCGGGAATCTGGCTTGCACCGTATGCAAATGGATGGGCGATCGCGTCCGCAAATTCTGTACGCACCGCCTCGATGAAGGCATCCAATATTTTTCTGGCCTGTATTTCAACGGGGAGTCGGGAAAAAGCTGGTGCTTCAGAGCTTGATGGTCGATGGCTGGGTGACAGTATACAGAAATCAAGGTGTTTCTCCTTCATCCTGGAGAGCTCACGGCGGGGCCAGTCAGGCAGATAGGTGCTTGCCTCAACCCCAATATAATATTCGATATCGCCCGCATCGTACTCCGATAATTCCTCCTTCGTCTGCCTGATCTTTTCGGGTGATAGAACTGGGTCAAAATGATCGGTGAAACCTAAAGCCCGGTAACCTGCCTCGGAATACATACCAAGAGCAGCCGATGGAGTCATACCGGCCTTTCCGCAGTTAGAGTGTATAGTGTGCACGTGGAAGTCAAATTTGCCCAGCGGGATTTTCTTGTCCATTAGACCGAGGACTGAGGATTGCTCTAGGAAAATGTTTGTTGCCTGTGGCAACCTGGCCCCGTCTAGATGCCGAGTAGAGCCTCGAAACCCCCGCTTGCCAGAAGCCAGGGGCCCATTAGAAGGTGTGGCGCAAGCAGGTAAAGGGATGCTAGTGCAACTATCGAGTTTATCAACAACGCTATCCCGCATGTCACGCCGATCTTCTTTGAAGGTCCTTCTGCCATGCCCATTCCCCTATCATGTTTCCTTCATCAGAAGGCAACTATTCTTTAATATTTGCTACCATACTAATAAATATTGCTTAATTTAACCTCAATTATGGTAAATTATTGTTATTACTGTCCCGGGGGAATGTTCCCCCGCCATTTTCCAGAAGGTACGCATTCGGAAACCAAGCACCTCAGAGGCCCAGGGCAGATTCGATCTTGCCCCTGTCAAACCCAACTATTATGGTACCATCGATGTCGATGACGGGAACCCCGAACTGACCCGACTTCTCGATCATCTCCCGGGCCCCCTCCTTTTCATCTGCCACGTTTACGTCCCTGAAATCGATCTTATTTTTTTTAAAAAAATCCTTGGTCCTCCTGCAAAACGGGCAGGATGGAGTGCCGTAAATAGTCACGTCCATGCGGCAGTCAATGTGCCGGGATTTAAAAGAATTTTCGGCGTCCTCGTGGCTAGATCGGGTTATACCGGTACCGAGGTATTTCCCATATCAGGGGAAGCAGGACGAAATCAGGTACTTTTCTAGGCTCTCAACCTCAAGAATTTCCCGGAGTTGAATCGTGAAGTTATCGATTACCTGAATCCTTTCAAAGTACGCCAGTATGAAAATCACGGTCCCGTTCTCTGACGAGCCCACAAACCTGATTATCATTCCGGGCACCTTCTGCTCCAGGATCGCATCAACGGGCCCCTGCCTGTTAATGATCGACGCCGGGTTGGGACCCCTAGTTCGGGCGACAATCAATGATGCGATATTGTACCCCAGATTCTCAAAATCGATCGTGTAGCCCTTGGAGGCTATTACCCCTAGCTTTTTCAGGCGATTGATCCTGTAGTATACCTTGCTTGCGGGTACCGACATCTCCCTAGCTATCCTCTTTGGCTCTCTTCCCGTTACCAAGAGCTCTGCAAGACGCTTGTCTTGGCTAGAGAAATCCCGTCTTAACAATAAATTAACCTCTGATCGGTAAATGCTTCAAATAGTTTTATAAATATTATCGGTTATTACCACCGACATTGTCGGTATCATCGCAAACCCTTCACGATCTTGACTATTTTTTCTAAAATTACTGAGTTGTTTAGTCTATTATCTGAGACCTGTTACAGGTCACCGTCCTTCGGAACAGATATATTTGGGTTTTGAAAAAACCATTATCATGGGAACTGCTTCAGTCCCCCAGTTTGAAAAAACGGTCGTAACCACCGGTGCAGTCGCTGAAAACTCACCCATCTTTGCCGGCACATCGAAGGTCGATATAACTCCTGGGAAAGAGGTCTATATCGCGGGTTATGGCCAGAACCGCCTGAGCACCGGGACCCACGACCCCGTTTGGGCAAGGTGCTTGGTCCTTGAAATCGGGAACACTCGAACGGCCTTCCTCGCCCTCGACCTTGTCGGCCTTTTTCTGGGTGATGTGGAAAAGATCAGGAACGGTGCAGCCAACGAGCTTCTCCCCGCCGAGAATATCATCGTGTCCTCCACCCATAACCACGAGGGACCCGACACCATGGGACTCTGGGGACCAAACATAATGCAGTCGGGCGTTGACGATGATTATCTCCTCTCTGTGAGGGAAATGGCCGTGAAGTGTATTAAATCGGCAGAGAAGAACCTGGTAAAGGCCGAGATCAAGATTGGGCAGACCTACGTCGATGGTGTGGCGAAAAATGGAAGGGATGAGGGCATACTTGATCCGGTTCTCGTCGCAATGCAGGCCACCTGTGATGGGGAAACCATAGGAACCCTCGTCAATTTTGCCAACCACCCCGAGGCGCTGGGTTCAGAAAATACACTCATATCCTCGGACTGGCCGAACTACATGTACAATATCATCGAGGATCTTCTGGGAGGGGTTTGCATTTTCCAAAACGGTGCCCTTGGAGGAATGGTTACTCCGGATGTTAGAAATCACTCCTTTGAGGAAACAGAGAGAGTCGGTCTGACGACCGGCAGGTGTGCCATTGGGTGCCTGGAAGGGGCAACCCACATGGACTGCCGTGGCATCGATCACATTAGCAGCAAGATCCGGATACCTGTAGCCAATGAGAAATTCTTGGCCCTTAGGAACGCGGGGATTATCAAGAGGGATTTCGTTGATGGCGAGGTGGAAACCGAGATACATCTCCTCCGTTTTGGAAGTGTCGAAATGGTGACCCTGCCCGGTGAGGCTCTACCAGGGGTAGGTCTGAGCGTGAAGAAGCTGATGAAGGCCGAACACAAGATACTGATAGGGTTGGGAAACGATGAACTGGGTTACATCATCCCCGAGCAGGATTTCGACAAGACAAAGTACGAAGAGTCCATGTCTGTTGGTCCTAAGGCTGCTCCACGAATCGAGGATGCCATAAAAAGTATGTACCAGGTGACCAACGGAACCTTAAATGGTTGATAATAATAATTAGGCCGTGGTTCAACATCTTTCCATGCCTCAACACATTCAAGATAAACTCCTGAGCTACATAGCACACTCGGCTCCAGCTACGAGGAGGCCCGGAACCGGCGATGAACCCTTTATCCGACCAGAGATAGGTTTCATACCAAACTGGTACCTTCAGACTCTGGACATCGACTTCGGCAAGAGATGGCATACCGACCCGGCCTACAGGAAGAAAACCATAATCGCCATGTCACGGGAAACCCGGAAAAGGTTCGGGCGAAGATCCGATATTGGAATACTTCAGGACCCCGGGAACCCTCTTGATGTGCTCACAGGAACCTACGGCGCCCTTCTGGTATCGGGCATATACGGGGTTCCGATCCAGTACAAGGCAGATGACTGGCCTTGGGGTCAGACAGGGCTGATGACCGACGAGGAGGCCGATGCACTTGAGCCCCCGGATCTAGGTGAAAACTCCTTCTGGGATGAGTTCCTGTCCCAGCTGGACTGGATAGAGAGCAATACCGGCAAGATCGTCGGTTTCATGAACTGGCAGGGGGTACTGAATAACTCTTTCAGGCTTCGCGGCAACAGGATCTTCTCTGACCTGATCGCAGCCCCTGAAAGGGTAAAGCACGTATTCGAATGCGTAACCGAGACCATGATCCAGGGCGTGCAGCTGCTCTACGAACGCCAGAGTGCCACGGGGGTGGATCTCTCTCACTACACCATCAGCAACTGCCTAGTAAACATGCTTTCCCCCAACCAGTACAGGGAGTTCCAGCTACCCTTCGACATGAAGATCGCGAAAGAATTCGAGATGATAGGGGTCCACAACTGCGCCTGGAACGCCGACCCGTACATGGACTCATACGCCATGCTACCAGGGGTTGCCTATGTTGACATGGGAATGGACTCCGACCTTTTGAGGGCAAGGGAGACCTTCCCAGAGGCCCGCAGGGCTATAATGTACAAGCCCAGTGACATCAAGACCAAGCATGAAAAAGAAATTCGTGGGGACCTGAAGCGCATCGCCCGGGAGTATGGTCCATGTGACATGGTCTTCGCGGACATCGAGGATGGAACCCCTGACAGAAAGGTCCATTTCCTAATCGACACATGCGAGGAGATATCAAAAAAACAAGACGCTCTCTAGAACACTATCCCTCGGTGACCACGTCCGCGATGTCGAAGATATGATCGGTAATTTCATCCAGGATACCCATTGCATCCTCGCCCTGGGACCTGCTCTCGGCCGCCAGACCCGAAATTACCTCAGTGATGTCTCTCCTGTTTCTGATTACCTTGCTTGATAGCCCGAAGTCGCTCTCAAGCAGGGCACGGGTTGCCTTCCCGTAGATCTTGCTCAATTCCAGAGAAAGGGAAATGGTTTCCCGGGGTATTCTCCCTCCCGTGTCGAGGAGAAGCGAGCACATCTCCACGGATTTATCCCCTATCTTCTCCATCATGCTGGCCGCAATCCTAAGGTCCAAGCACTGGGTGGGAAGTACTCCCATCTTATCAGCTGATCTCTGGTCCCTTACGGCCATTTTGAGCAGGCGGATCAGGAGGAAGTAGAGCCTGTCCAGCGCATCATCCCTCTCAATCACATTCTTCGCCAGCCCCTCGTTTCCCCTTACCAGGGATTCCACCGCATCCAGGAGCATGGAGTCGCCTATCTGATACATTCTCCTCATCACGTCAACCACCGATAGATCCAAAGGAACCGAGAGGTTGGCCAGAAGCACTGTATCGGATGTCTCGTTGATAATTTCCAGCCCCGCGAGTCGCGCCGCCGAGCTCTCGATCTCATCCTTCTGAGAGGATGTAATCACCTTCTTTCCCCTGATCGTTATCCTCTCGTATCCAGAGAGATAACCGGCCGTCAGGGCTCTCCCGATGTCCTGTGTCAGCTCCAGCTCGATGCTTCTCGGTTCCCGCGCACCCATGGGATTGGGGTCCACGATCAGTATTCCCATATCAGGGCTTACGATCCCGACAGTGCTACCCTTTTCAAGCCGGTTTCTCAGAACCCATTCCTTTGGCAAAGACACGAGGAAACTTCCCCCTGAAGTCTTCTGAAGGTACCTGGTTTCCATCCACGTCATCTCCCGGATCATATTCGAACATGTATGAACTTAACGGTGATAAGATAGAAAAGCAGGGCATTTTTCGTATTAAAAAATGGTGGCAAAATGGGCGTAAAATCCGGCCAGGGTTTCACTATAAGGGGGATTGCAGTTGCCGTGGGCATCTCGATGGTCCTCTGCGTCGTTGGTCAGTATATCGCGATAAGCCTCGGGATGATGCCATGGTCAACGGTCCTGGTCGCCATAGTCGTGCTCGGTACCATGACGGGCATATCCAGAGTCCTTGGATCGAGGGGAACCAATATACACGAGGTCGTCGTTACGCAATCTGCCGGCAGCGTTGGTATTCTGATCGGGGCCGGGGTTGCATTCGTCCTGCCGGGGATATGGTACATGTCCGGATACTCTGATTTCCAGATACCGATCTGGACGGTAGGACTTCTGGCGGCTGTAGGTGGCCTGCTGGGCGTAATAATTTCCAATTCTTTCAGGGAGGAGTTTGTGGATGTAGAGGAGCTCCCGTTCCCCGCTGGAAAGGCCGCCGGTGATGTGCTCAAGGCCGGAGACCAGGGGGGGCAAAAGGCGAAGCTTGTCCTGGCAGTTGGTTCTATCACGGCCCTCTTCGTGTTGCTGAGAGACAAGGTACTCCCCCAGAGCCTGAACCCTTGGGTGGTAAAATCCCTGGAGTCCAGGCACATCTTTCTCTCGATAAGGTTCTCGCCCCTTTCCTTCGCGGGTGGATACCTCCTCGGTCCCTATTACTCAACGACCTGGTTCATCGGCACCATATTCGCATGGGTAATCCTGATGCCCGCCCTCGTCAACTCCTTCCTGGACGGTGGAGCGTCGCTGGCAGATGCCATCAATGACGCTAACGTTTTCAGAATTGGGGTAGGAACCGGCATAGTGATCGGGAGCGGAGTCTCCTTCCTCCTGATCGGCCTCGGTCCAAAGGCGAGGGAGATCCTCAGGACGATGACCCGGGTATTCACAACGAAAACCCTTCGCCTCCCCATATTGGCCGTGGCAATTGCCATAGTCGCCCTTTGCGTAACCGGGGTCCTGGGGATACCATCGGCTTTATTCGCAATACTGGGGGTTCTCGTAATGAGCCCGCTTGCGGCCAAGACCACCGGTGAAACCAATATCGACCCCATGGAGATATTTGGTATCCTGATGTTCATCTTCGCCTCGGCATTCATCTCCCTTCCGCTGGTGGAAGCGTTCTACGTTATTTGCATAATTACTATCGGTACCGGGGTCTCTGGGGACATCATGCACGATTACAAAACCGCCAAGATGCTCGGAACCGATCCCTTCCAGATAACGAAGATGCAGATTCTAGCCGTTCTGGGCGCATCTTTAATGGCAGGGGTGGGCCTTATGGTCCTTTTCAACGCCTATGGAGTCGGGGAGGGCGCAATCGGGGATGCAACGGGCACCCTTCCAGCCCCCCAGTCCTGGATCGTTAACCTTTTCGTAACTTCAATATCTGGTACCGGCGGGCTTCCAAACCCGGCCGCCTTCTGGGGGGGGTTCGCCTTTGGCTTCATCCTGCAGGCCATTGGAGGCGTGCTCGCCTACTTCGGCAAACGGGTCACCATATCAGCATTTTCCTTTGGCGTTGGCGTCTTCCTCCCCATGCAGGTCTCCATCCCGATATTCCTCGGGGGGATCTGCCGTCTGGTCGTTCAGAGGAGCAAGAAATCAGCAGAAAGAGGAGATCTCGTGGCCGCGAGCATGCTGGGCGGGGAGGGAATCATGGGATTTGCAATTGCTGTTTACGCGATTCTCCCCTTCCTTATACCCTAGTGAGATTAATCTAGGTCACATACGGCGGAAATTACATGATTGTAGGTATAGATATCGGCGGAAGCACGACCAAGGCCGTTGCCTATCACGATGGCATAGCGGGAAAAACGTCGGTAACCACAACCGATCCCTATGCCGCTGCCGCTGGAGCACTTGCAAAGCTATTCCTGATGATAGAGAAGAACCTGGGTGATGTAAGGTGCCTGGCCCTTACCGGAGGGGGATCCCAGAAGATAGCATGTGAACTCCTGGGCCTGCCAATTCAGAAGATAGATGAGATGAGGGCTATAGGACTCGGTGGGATAGAGCTAACGGGAAAGGAAAATGCCCTGGTGGTCAGCATGGGAACCGGGACCGCAATACTCGCGGTCAGGAAAAACGGCGAGGAAATAACCCATGTCGGGGGAACGGCCGTAGGCGGGGGGACTTTAATTGGCCTTTCCAGGATCGTCCTTAACAAGTTCGAGGTCGATACACTGTGGAAACTGGCCAGGGAAGGTGACCTGGGAAAGGTTGACCTCTCGGTCAAGGACATCACCGGCGGGTCGGTGGGTTTCCTGCCTGGTTACGCCACGGCATCCAACTTCGGCAGGATCAGCGACGATGCCTCCCAGTCCGACCTGGCCATGGGAATCATCAACATGGTCGGGCAGGTTATTGGCACCACAGCCTGCATCTCGGCGAAGGCAAATGGGCTGGAGCGGGATATAGTGCTCGTCGGCAAGGTGGCTGCCAACAGGGAGATAACTGACGTTATACAAGGTGTTGGTGAGCTTTACGGAATGACCATGGTGGTTCCGGAAATGCCTGACTTCTGCACGGCGCTGGGTGCGGCAGCCGCTGTCAGGGACGTGGATTCCTGACCCAGTCCAAGTTGTACGCCAACATCATTATAATTCAGGTAACCCATTACCAGATTGGATGCCACCAAAGCTTGACATACTCGTCGTGGGAGATGCAATGGTTGATATTACCGTCAAGCCCCGCGGGTCCGAGGTCGGGGGAGCCAACCCCTCCGACATCCTGCTCAAGCCTGGCGGATTGGCAAACGTCGCCGTGGCAGCCAGCAGTGAGGGCGCCCAGACCGGGTTCCTCGGTCGGGTAGGCAACGACATATTCGGCGATTTCTACGAGAAGGATCTGTCCTCGAGGGGTGTATTGGGATCCCTGGTGCGGTCAAGGCTTCCCACCGGGATATGCGTAAACTTCGTCGGTGCTGGGGGGGAGAGGACGATGTATACAGACCTCGGTGCCAACAGGCTTCTCGCTTCGAAGGACCTCGATCAGAAAACCCTAGAATCTACCCAAATCGTTTTCATCTCCGGTTTTTCCATGGAATGCCCCGAAACTGCCAGGGAAATACTCGAAATTGCCCGTAGAAGCAGGGAGGCGGGGAGAAAGGTGGCCGTTGGGGGAGGTGCTTCAAACCTGATCAGGGAAAGGCCCGAGGTATTTTCGGAACTCGTGGAAGATTACTGCGACTACCTGATATTGAACGAGAGCGAGGCCACCGTCATGACCGACGGGGGAACCCTCATGACTGCGTTGGATAGAATCAGGGGCCTTTGTGATTTCATCGTGGTAACCAGAGGACCCGATGGCAGCATAGCGATAGTAGATGGTGAAACCAGTTTTTTCGAGTCGCCCAGAGTAAAGGCCGTGGACACAACGGGTGCAGGTGACGTATTTGCGGGGGTTTTACTAACGGGGATAGCTGGAAAAATACCACTCGGTAAAGCTATGGCCCGTGCTCACCTCCAAGCGAGCAGGAGTGTAACATACTTTGGGCCGAGGGCCTCTTCAGGTGCATCGAAACCCGAATGAGCATTTCAAACAGCCAAACATGAAGATTGCGGAAATTGCTGCAAGATTTTGCTCCTTCCGGCTCCATTTATACATCCAAAATCTCGCTTCGAAACCGTGTCTTTGCATGAAATTGGTTAATTTTCTAAGGAACCCTGCCTCAGTTACCTGATAGGAATTAACAGTTATTCAAAACAAAATGGTCAAACAATACCCTTATCTTAACGTAACACCAGGGAGTTCTATCTTGAGCACAAGGAAATCCAGGAAGGGACTTACGATAACCAAAATCAGCGACATGGAGGGCAATCCTGCCTCATCTCAGATGATCCGGGCCCTTGCGGGACGCGTGGATGCCGTGATCAGGGAGATGGGCCTTTCTGCAAAGATTAGCATCGGCAATGCGCAACGAAACATCCATATACAGGGCGAGGAAGAAAACATGAGATCAAAAGGTGAAACTAGGCCCAGCACCGTCATATATCCTGTAGAGGATCAGGGTTGTTAATAACCGGGTGGTAAAAAATTGGGTTCGATCTGGCTTGAAAACAGGAACAGATCTCTTCTGATAATAATCTGCATATGGACAATAGTAGCAACCATTTTACTCTCTGGGTCGATAGTACCCCCGAATCGTTATGCCATACTGGCCCTAGTTTGGCTGCTAATCGTGCCTGTATCCTATAGGATCCTGGCCGAGCACGAGACGATCCCTACAGGGCCCCTTATTCTTCCCGGAATACCGACTGGTTCCCGGTGGCAACCTAAAACTCCAAGGCACAGGAACCCGAAGGCCATCTCCCGCCGTGAAAGGTCTTCTAGGGATCTTAATCGACTGCTCAAGACCCTCGGGTACTCTTCTGACTCCCCGGAGAATTCCGATGTCGACATAATCGCACGGGCACCGGATGGTAGGAACCTGGTATTCAAGTTACTTGACGGGGAGGCCGGCGTACTTGCATGCCAGGATACGATGAAGGCCATGATCGAAAACGGTGTACGGGAGGCGGTCGTGCTGGCCCCGCAGGGGTCGACATCGCTTGCCAGAAGGTTCGTGAGGAAGATACGCTCGCGAAAAGGACTACACATCCGCATATACAATGACACCGAATCGATCAACTTTCACGCTGGCAACCAGCCAGGAAACCCGGGGAAAAACTGAATAGGGTCGCTGCCAGTCGGGTATCGTGTTATTTCGTGAGCTATCTAACTCATTTGAGCTCGTTGAGGGAACAACAAAACGCCTCGAGATGACGGATCACCTCGTTGAGCTCTTTAGAAAAATCCCAACCGGGGAGATAGATAAAGTCTGTTACATGAGTCTAGGTCAGATACACCCAGCATACACCGGGATAGATATCGGCGTGGCCGAGAAGCTCGCCATCAGGGCGATTTCCATAGCCTCGGGTAAGGAGATCGATGATATTACCGGGAGCTACAAGGAGATCGGGGACCTCGGTAAGACCATCGAGGTAATTCTCGGTCACAAGTCCCAGCGAACCCTTTCAGCCGAGCCCCTGACTATATCTTCCGTGTATGATACGCTTGATAGAATAGCCAGGGCTAAGGGAAAGGGAACTCAGGATACCAAAATCCGGCTTCTATCGGGACTAATCAGCCGCTCCACCCCCGGGGAGGCGAAGTACATTCTCAGGACGGTTATCGGGAAGCTCCGCCTTGGTATAGCAGACATGACAATCCTCGACGCACTGGCGATTGTCTACGGCGGGGGAAAGGAATCGAGACCGGAGATCGAGAGGGCCTATAATCTTACCTCTGACATCGGTTTTGTCGCCAGGCTTCTTGCCACCCAGGGAATTGACGGGGTAAGGAAATCCAGGATTACCCTCGGGAAGCCCATAAAGCCCCAGATGGCTGAGAGGTTGAAGGACCTTGGCGAGATACTTGAAAAACTTGGTGGAAGGTGCGCGGCTGAATACAAATACGATGGCATACGCATTCAGGCACACGTCTCCCAGGAGGGGGTCCACCTCTTTTCCCGGAGACAGGAAAACGTCACCGGGCAGTTCCCGGACCTGGTAAGGGCACTGAAGAAGGCCCTGAAGGTCGAGTCAGCCGTCCTCGATGGGGAGGCAGTCCCCGTCGACCCCAACACCGGCGACATGCTTCCATTCCAGGTCGTTTCCCAGAGGAGGGGCAGAAAGTATGACCTCAAGAGAATAACCGAGGAGGTACCAGTTGTTCTATTCCTGTTCGATGCCCTAATGGTAGATGGATCGGACCTAACCCGGAACAGCTACATGGACCGGACGGAGATCCTTAAATCCTCAATAAAGGAGGTAAAAAACGTCAAGATTGCTACCAGATTAATCTCCGATTCCGCCAAGGAGATTGAATCATTTTTCGAAAAGGCGATCAACGACGGCACCGAGGGCCTGGTATGCAAATCTATCTCCGAGAACAGTCCATACGAGGCCGGAAAGAGGGGCTGGATGTGGATCAAGTGGAAGAGGTCCTACAGGTCCGAGATGGCCGATACCGTGGACCTGGTAGTGGTAGGGGCCTTCGCCGGCAGAGGCAGGAGGGCCGGCACATACGGTGCCCTGCTAATGGCCGCCTACAACGAGGATGAAGGAACCTTCGATACCGTTTGCAAGCTTGGCAGCGGATTCACCGACGAGGCCCTAGCAAAGCTCCCCGAGATGCTCGATCCGCTTTCGACCAAGCCCAGGGATAAATCCGTCAACGCCCTGATCAAACCAGACACATGGTTCGTGCCGGGAAAGGTTATGGAGGTAATAGGCGACGAGATTACCTTATCGCCAGTCCACACCTGCGCCATGAATACCCTGCGCGAGGGCAGCGGCCTGGCCATCAGGTTCCCCCGCCTGGTAAAATATAGGGATGACCGCGGTCCCGAGGACGCCACGACCGTCAAGGAGATGGTGGATCTATACAGGATGCAGCTGAAACAGGTATAGGCCCTGGCTCCTTACCGAGGAATACTAATTAGCTTTCCCCTCCATCCGCCATCGGTGATGATTTGTCCGTTAAACTCGCCGTTGTTGGCTCCGGTGGAATAGCACAGCTTGTACACATACCCGCCGCCCTTCGCGTAAATGGGGGGGAGCTTGTCGCCGTGTGCGACATCGATGAGAAGGTGGCCTCGGGAGTTGCACGGAAATTCCAGATTCCCGCCTACTATACCGATGCACAGAAAATGTATGATGAAGTCGAGATCGATGCCATCCTGAACCTGACTTACCACACCCAGCACAGGGAGGCCACCATCCAGGCTGCAGAAAATGGCAAGCACGTCATGGTCGAGAAGCCCATGGGCATTTCCGTCGGGGATTGCGAAGAGATGATCTCGGCATGTCGAAAGATGGGGGTCTGGCTAATGCTGGCCTTCATGAAGAGGTTCGATCCCTCGCTCCAGTGGGTGAAAAAGAACATGGATGACGGGGAGCTGGGAGATGTCTTCGTCGTTAACTCCTGGTACTGTGACTCCCTGCACCACATGGACTACGTGAAGGGCTTCATCTCGGAATTCCTGAAATCCGATAGGAAGCGGGTGGATCTGGATATAGACTGGCATAAGGAGATGCTCCTCGGTCACGGCGTACACCACATGGACCTCCTCCACTGGATCGGCGGGCCCGTCAGCAGTATGACAACCAGATATTCCGAGATCGACAGGAGGAGCTTCGTCTCAAACAGCATAGTTGAATACGAGAACGGATCATCCGGAACCTTCCAGCTGGTCGGTGTAATAACCAAAGACTGGGACGAGGGACTCCAGGTGCACGGAACCGGTGGATCGGCAGAGGCCGAGATACTCTTCCCCTACTTCAGAAAACCTTCCCCGGTTAGCGTTTACCACAAGAAGACGGGTACATACTCGACCAGGGTAATTCCATTCAGGAACCAGTACCTCGGTGAGATACAGCACTTCGTGGACTCAATTGCAGAGAATACAAAGCCCCTACCAAGCGGAGAGGATGGCCTGTACGCCCAGAGGATGGTCGAGGCCGCCCACAGCTCGGCCACTCAGGGTTCTACCATACATCTCTAATCCTAGAAAACCAGGGCCACCGCGGTTTCGCCCCCGAGACCAGATATCAGCCAGACGAAGAATCCCGTGAGGGCCCCGACCAGTAGCATCCTGACCCCGTTAATCGGGATGTTTTCCTCCGAGATCTTCCCAAGGTAGGCCCCGAGGAAAAACAGGGTGAAGGCGATAAGGACCAGAGATGTGATGAAAGCTGTGTTAAAATCGATGGTGCCGAAGCTGGACATGACGAATGGTAAAACGGCTATTATCGCGGCCAGGGCCGGTGACAGGCCATCGACCACTGCAGCCCAGATAGAGACGAAGCTCGAGGCGTTATCCCATACAGTTTCATCGAGATTCGTGACCATAGCCCGCTCAAGCTTTTTCAACTTCCGGGTCCTCTCGGCCCTCTCCGTCATGTATGTACCGAAGAAACCGGACATTCCCATCGCCAAGCTTGCCCCGATGCCGGCCCCGATCACGATCTTTGAATCCTGGACCCTGGCCAAGTAGGTTCCAAGGATGATGCCCAGCATGGTTAGCGACCCGTCGAAGGCATTCATCACGAAGTACCTTCTGGCGATCTCGTCGGCCTCGGTAATCCTTACGTAGTTCCGAAACTGGACAATTCGGCCTCTGAAAGCGTCCCAAGGCGCCATCTAGTAGTCCTCTCCGCCTCGCGGGCGGCTTTCAATAATTCAATAGGGCTCTCCCGTCTCCACACTCTGCACGGATACCTCGTCCATGCTGTGGACGCTGGCGCTGCACTGCTCAATAATATCGAGAACCTCTTCGTAGTCAAGCTCCGGGCCATCTATCGAAAGCACAACCGTCTCCGTATCCGCATCAACTTCTCGGAGAACGGTATTCACGGATTTGACGCCGTCCAGCTCCCCCAAAAGTTTACTCATCTCGAGAATAGAGGGCTGGTGAGGCTTTAGAACATCCAAGACCAACTTGGTCACGTGTACGACCTGGGGTCCAGACAATAGGTTATTCACCTTATGAATTCCTTTCGAGGTTCCAACTTTAATAAATATTTACGACCTGCTTAAATAAGACTAAATTGGGAGTTGCTCGAAGGTATAGACCCCCGTTCTCAGCTCCCTACGGAATGTCTCTCCCAGAGCTGTTCTGCCCCTTGTACCCTGCAATATGTGCCTTGCGTTCTCCATTATCTCCCCAACAGACCTGCCCAGCTCGTAGGGGTCATCCTTTACCTGCTCGTAGTTGGATACCAGCGAGCGGAAAACTGCCTCTGGAACGAGGTCTCTCCACGACTCGGTGCTCGAGATTATCTGGAATCGAAGGGCGTCCTCCGCCTGTCTCTTCTTCGCGTAGAACCCGGAGATATCGACCACGCAGTCAGGATTTCTAGAGGTGGGGTAGTAAATGGCCTTTATGGAGTGGACCTTCAGGCCCTCCTCTATCTGCTCCGGGGCGAATAGAGGCCTGGCTGCATGAGGTATTGCATCCCTGAATATCTCATAGGTTGCCACCCTGTCGGGATCGCCCGGACCCCACGTGTCCTCGGGATCGGATATAATTGCGATATCCGGCCGGTTCTCCCTGATTATTCTAGCGACCTTCTTCTTGGCCTCCACCGTTGGCCACACGTTTCCCCTCGGTAGATCTAGGAAGTACACGTCAATGCCCAGGAGGTCCGCCGCAGATTTAATCTGCTCTTTCTGCTCGTCTTCGTATTCCACTCCGACGATGGCGCCTGCCCATCCTCCCTTCTTGTGCTTCATCAGGGTGCCGCCAACCCTGACGAATTCCACCGCGTAGGTTGCTAGGCACAGAATATTTGAGGCCATGTGATCGCTTTTCCCCCTGTGCATCAGCCATAAAAATCCGACCCCCGATCTTTCCTATCAGGTGGGCCTTTCCCAAAAAAGTTGGGGGGCGAAACCTATAAGACAGTTCCTGCTAAGCAGACCGGTGGTGTGAAGAGATGAGTGTTGGTTTCATCGGTCTCGGAATAATGGGCAAACCCATGGCCCTGAACCTTCTCAGGGCAGGGCATTCCCTGGCGGTCTACAACCGGACCAGGGAAAAATGCAGGCCCCTGGAGGAGGCAGGAGCCGAGGTGAAGGACACGCCCGCCGAGGTGGCGATGGTATCCGAAGTGGTAATCGTAATCGTCACCGATACGCCCGATGTCGAATCCGTCCTCTTCGGCCCGGACGGGGTTTCAGAGGGCCTCTCGCCCGGCAAGGTTCTTATCGACATGAGTACCATATCTCCCGATAGGACCGTCGAGTTCGCACACCGTCTCCAGGAAATCGGCGTCGAGATGCTCGATGCACCGGTAAGCGGGGGAGAGAGGGGTGCCAAGGAAGGTTCACTGACGATAATGGTGGGGGGGAATGAAGCGGTCTACAACTCCTGTCTGCCAATACTCCAGGTCATGGGCAAGAACGTCACCCACGTCGGGAGGAACGGGGATGGACAGAGGGTCAAACTCGTTAACCAGGTGATATGCGGCCTGAACATACTAGCGGTGGTAGAGGGCATGAGACTGGCCAGGGAGTCGGGACTTGACACCAAGATAGTCCACCAGGTCGTTTCAACCGGTGCCGCGGGATCCTGGATGCTATCCAACCTGGGCCGCGCGATCCTCAGCGAGGACTACTCCCCGGGATTCAAGATAGCCCTTCAATCCAAGGACCTAAGGCTTGCCATCGAATCGATGCACGCCCTTGAAATGGATGCCCCCGGTACGGAGCTTACCCACTCCCTATTCAAGAGGGCAAGTGAAAGTGGCCTGGGTGAGCTCGGAACCCAGGGGCTTCTCAGGCTCTTCGAGGACGAAGAAGGCCAATAGGGTGGGACTGCCAGGGGTTCCCATGTTTTTCGAGTCAGAGATGGTCTTCAAGGGCACGGAGCGGTACCCCCAGTCACACGGGTCCACCATCGTGGAGACGGGCGGGAAGGACCTCCTTGCAGCCTGGTACGCGGGCTCCCGTGAGAAGGGAGATGATGTGGGAATACTCATCTCGAGAAGGCCGGAGGGAAAAAAGAGCTGGTCGGCCCCGAGCGTCGCCGTGGATACCCCGGGAAAGCCGGAGGGTAACCCAGTCCTTTTCAGGCACGGTACCGGTTCGATCATCCTGTTCTACCAGACGATACACGGTGGTGGCGAGGGCCCAACCACAAAAACGTCCGGATGGACGACCTGCGACATCAAGTACCGCGTCAGCCAGGATGACGGAATTACCTGGGGCCCGGATAACTGGGTCAGGAGGGAGTGGGGCTACGTAATCAGAACGAAGCCCCTGTTGACGGGGAATCGGGTGGTACTTCCGGTCCATGACGAGGTCAACTGGAGGTCCCTCGTGATGCTAGGCGAACATGGGGGTGGAATGAATAGCTGGACCACCTCCAACTTCATTGACACCGGGGAGGGATTCAAGATGGGCAACATAGAGCCCGCAATCGCCGAGCTTGATGATGGCTCGTTTATCATGTACATGCGTTCGGGCAGCAGGACCTGCGTCTGGGAATCCCGGTCGATGGACGGCGGGTCAAACTGGAATTCCCCGGCAAGGACAAAACTGCCAAATCCGGATTCGGCAATCGAACTCTGCAGGTTATCCGATGGCAGAATTCTGCTCATGCTGAACAACTCCAGGGAGAGCCGAAATCCCCTGACGGCAGCCATCTCGGATGACGGATGCGAAACCTGGATCGGTTTCCGCGACCTGGAGGATGGACCTGGCTCCTTTTCCTACCCCTCCGCGATACAGAGCTCCGATGGACTGGTTCAGTTGACCTACACCTACCGGAGGGAGGGTATCAAACACGTCACCATGGACCCATCCTGGATACTGTCCGAAAACAAAGATAGTTAAGAATTATCGCCCCTGGAAATACGTGCCCGGGGTCAGACCAAACCTCATCCTGTTATTACCAATAATCATCCTCTCGATCCTCCCTGTCGCCATCCCGATGGATACGCGTGTCGATCCCTCAAGCCAGAAAATCAGTGCGCTCTACGGCCGTGCGCCGAGTTCCCCCTACACCTTTGCCCTTGAGGACCCCCGCATATCGGTACTCACCTCGCTTCCATACCTCAGCTACGCGACTCCCTACTCCGACCTCGAGTACGGGAGGCGGCTTGCTAGGATTTACCTCCCGAGGACCTACAATGCATTCCTCGAGAAGACCGACCTCATAGCGCTGGAGGATATTGATTCGGCCATCTTCACGCCGGAAAAAATTTCCTGGTTCAGGAGGGCGGTTATTGAGGAGGGACTGGGACTGGTGATGGGAGGCGGGTCTCAGGGGTTCGGTGGAAACGACCCCTTCAACAACTGGTGTGAAACCGGGCTCAACGACATCATCCCGGTGGAGTGCTACAGGGAGAGGCTGTCAAAAGATTATCTGGTCAAGTTCAGGGTTCTGGAACCGCAGAACGAGCTGGCCAAGAGCCTGCCCTGGGAAGAGGCCCCCCTCTACTACCCCCCAAACCTCATAACCCCAAGGCAGGGATGCACGGTCATAATCGAGTCGGATGACAGGGAAAAAACCCCGATATACTTCTACTGGGACGTCGGGGAGGGCAGGTTTCTCGGGGTACAGAACCTGAAGGGCGTTTTTGGTCAGAACTTCGAGGACTGGATATACTTCATTGATTCCGTCATCAATGCATACTACTACACCGTATCATTTCCGATTCCCAAGGACCTCCTTTCCGTCCACGAGCTCCGTAGGAAGTGGCACGAAACCAACATCCAGAAGAAGCTGCTTATAGGGATGATAGACTTCGCGGATAAGTTCGGGGCCAACACCGGGCAGGTCGAGGAGGGAATGGAAGAGGTGGAGTACATACAGGAGACCTCCAATGCCCTGTACCTCGAGCAGGAATACTTGGAAGCGCTGCAGCAGCTGGACCTCGCTATTTCACGCGTATTCGAGCTCGAGGAGCTTGCCGTGGAGCTGAAGGACAGGGCACTTTTCTGGATCTACATGATAGAGTGGTTTACCGTATTCGGGGTCGCCATGATCTCGGGAACGGCCCTCTGGACTATAATGGTGAGGAGAAGGCTTTACCGGGAAACCCGGACCACCTCATTCAGGCTCTAGCACCATGTGCAAGGTCCAGATCTAGAATACTTATCAATAGACATGCGCCATCAAGCAGGGGTGTTTACCAGCGATGAAGCCCAGGATCCACATGATTGGCAATGCTCACATCGACCCAGTATGGCTCTGGGTTTGGCAGGATGGACTCGAGGTCGCTCAGCTTACATGCAGGGCCGCGATAAAGATACTGGAGAACCACCCCGATTATATCTTCAGCCGGAGCTCGGCGGCCGTTTACAGGTGGATGGAGAGGACGGACCCCGTGCTTTTCTCACAGATAAAGAGTTACGTCGATCAGGGCAGGTGGAACATCGTCAACGGCTGGTGGGTCCAGCCCGACTGCAACATACCGTGCGGTGAATCCCTGGTCCGCCAGGGTCTCTACGGGCAGCTGTATTTCAAGGAAAGGTTCGGTAAAATGGCCTGCGTTGGCTTCAACGTTGACACGTTCGGGCACTGCGGAACTCTCCCCCAGATTCTGGACAAGTGCGGTCTCAGGTACTACGTTTTCATGAGGCCAGATCCACGGGAGAAGGAACTGCCCTCCGACCTGTTCTGGTGGCAATCACCTGATGGCAGCCGCGTCCTTACATGCAGGATCGACAGCTACAACGCAAATGACCTCGATGACCTGGACCGGAAACTCCAGAGGGCAATCGCCCGTGCAAGGGCCAGCGGACTGGATGCCCCATGTTTTTACGGGAAGGGTGACCATGGCGGTGGACCTGCTGAAGACCTGGTGCAGAGGATCGAGGAACTCCGTGACGAGATGGAAGATGCCGATTTGATCTTCAGCACCCCCGACGATTACTTCGAAACCGTTTCCAGGCTATCCCCTGACCTTCCCACGGTAACCGACGAACTCCAGCACCACTCACGGGGATGTTACTCGGTCGTCTCTGAAATCAAGGCTGCCACGAGGAAGCTGGAAGTTGCCCTCCTGAATTCGGAGAAATTCTGCGCCCTCGCATCCCTCCACCTCGGGTCGGAGTACCCCAGGCATAACCTCAGGCAATCCTGGGAGATCCTGCTCTTCCACCAGTTCCACGACGTCCTGGGAGGTACCTCGATAAGGCCGGCGTACGACGATGCCTCGAGAGCGATGGCCATGGCCAGGGATATCGCAGACTCGGAGGCAGGGCTGGCAATGGAAGCCCTTTCCGCGAAAATAAGTACAGAGGGCGATGGTAAGCCTATCCTGGTTTTTAACCCGGTTTCCTCGAGCAGGGTTGACCCCATCCAAATCGAGTGCGTGCTCCCCGCCGATGAGAACATGGTCGCAATCGACGGGGAGGGCAAGCATCACCCACTCCAGGTACACCACTCCGAGGACTTCGAGGGTAACAGGAGCATATCTGCAACCTTCCTGGCTGAGCTGCCCCCGTTAGGGTACAGGGTATTCTGGATAGGCAATGGCACCGCAGGCGAATCCGACTTAAGGACAGGTGAAAACTCTATCGAGAACTCCCTGGTCAGGATCGAGGCCGACCCCGACACGGGAAACCTGGTGAGCATCTTCCACAAGACACGCATGACCGAGTACCTGAAAGGACCCTCCCGACCCGTTATACTGCGTGATGAAAGCGATACCTGGAGCCACGACGTCGTTGAGTTCGATGACGAGATCGGAACCTTCAAGATACAGGAACCTCCAACCCTCGATGTCGGTTCCGTCTCTGCCACCATAAAGGTGACCGGCACCTACGGAAGTTCGCGCCTAGTCCAGACCCTGCGGCTGTGGTCCGGAAGTCCAGCTGTAGGTTGCACGCTGGATCTGGACTGGCACGAGAAGCACGCCATGTTGAAGATGACCTACCCGGTAAAACTGGAGGAACCCAGGGCCACCTACGAGGTACCATATGGCATGATTGATAGACCCACACGGGGGCAGGAGGAGCCGGGTCAGCGGTGGCTGGACGTCTCCGGCAAGGGACATGACGGCAGGGAGATGGGCCTGCTGGTGGTCAACGAGAGCAAGTACGGATTCCACGTCAAGGACTCGGAGATCGGGGTCAGCATCGTGAGAAGCCCGATATACGCCTTCCACAGGCCCAGGGAGGTCGAGACCGGTAAGACCTACCTCTACACCGATCAGGGGGAGCAAAGAGTAGAACTCCTTCTCCTCCCTCACGGGAAAATGGGCACCGAGGAGAAGTTCCAGCTGGCCGAGAGGTTCAACACCCCGCCCGTCGTGGCCTTCTCGAATTCCCATGGGGGAGACCTGCCCTCCTCCACCAGCATGGTCAGCTGCACCCCCGATAACGTCTTGATCACCGCTCTGAAGATTGCAGAGGAGCGTGACGAGGCGGTGCTTCGACTCTTTGAATGTGCCGGAAGGCGGACCAGGTGCTCGGTAGACTTCCCGATATTGGGAACCGGTTTCGAAACTGATATCGATCCCTGGGAGATAAAGACTCTGGTGATATCCGGGGACGGGGTTCCAGAGGAAACCGACCTCTTGGAGGGTTCCGGCTAGCTCTCCCCAATGAGATTCCTGGTGTACTCAAGGGCCCCCGCGGCTAGCCCATCCAGGTTCTCCTCCGATGAACCTCCCTCTATCCTGCAGCACATCTCGTAGGAAAGATGTCCCTCGTAACCAACGTCCCACCGAGTGCAATGTCACCTTCATTTTACCACGGTTGAAATCCCGGTACCGGGGGCTAGTAAAGCTTGCCCATGGACAAGATATATCCAGACGTGATTCAGCCGGGGACGGGTGATTAAA
>Ga0180433_10002104_pt1 | contig 31826 bp, 27 predicted proteins | sample SS_ome_8_FD_132980 | JGI IMG/M metagenome (GOLD analysis project Ga0180433, IMG submission 132980) | Hypersaline lake sediment archaeal communities from the Salton Sea, California, USA - SS_1_D_1 metaG | ecosystem: Environmental > Aquatic > Non-marine Saline and Alkaline > Hypersaline >...
CCGCCGGTCGGCTCGTGATATTTGAGAAGGTACTCGACCGCGTTCCTGTCGGATTCGTACCGTTTCACCCCGGCATTGAGAGCGCGGTCGTCCGAGGATCCGGCGTAGTATCTGCACGTGTTGGAGAACGAGTTGCCGCCGCACCGCTCGTACAGCTCCTTCAATCCCTCGGTAGCGAACCACATCATGCTGGCCAACTCGTGAGACCGGACACCGGTGACCTTGGTAAGTTCCGCCATCTTCTCCTCATCCTTCATCAGCTTTCTCACGGCAGGCACGACGTCCTCTCTGAACGAGAACCCTTCCGGGAAGTCCGTTGCCGTTCCCGGAATGTCAGCACAGTAGTAGTCGAACACGACGCGCAGATCGAATATCGTCCGTTTCCAGAAATCGAGCGGCGAGGCCACGGCACCCGCCATCGGCAACCCCCCGTCGTACATATCAGGGTAGGTTTCCATCAAACAGACGGTGATCGTCCCGCCCATCGATGCGCCTGCGATATAGGTACGGGTGGGGTTACCGTACTTCTCGACGAAATATTGCCGCAGTCTGTCCGTGCAGGCGACGCCTGCGCCGACCGCCCAGCCGGTCTCGTTGTATCCCGAATACGCCATCGCGTATCCATGGTTCAGCGAGTATTCCTCGAGCGGCACCTTGCCGCGGCCGAGCTCCGTACTCCCTGAGTAGCCGTGAGCGAAAAGGACAAGTCGATTGTTCCAATCGTCCGGCATCAGAATGCGGAACGGTGCGCCGTCCATCTCCCCTTCTTCGATCTTCACGTCCGCGGTCGCGACCACACACAACGCGGCCACCAGACAGAGTGCGATGCAGTTCGTTGCGACGATTCTCGTCCTGATCGTCATTGTTTACTCTCCTTTTCTCATATAAGCTTCTCCCACTTGCGGAAGACCCGGGCGCATTCTAACACACGACGCGGTAGCAGTGCACCGATACGTATCAGAGGGGACGCGGTCGACAGGAAACGTCGTTGGGATGCGTGCAATCTCAGCCTTCCTTGGCTTATCACGAGGAAGCGTGTTGCGCCCGCGGGTGCCATACGATATAATGTCACACAGCGTGAGATGCACGAAGATAGACGTGACAGTTGTGTTGCAGCTCTGATGTGGGGGGAGTAAAAGGATGAGCCTGAATCTTTCCGTAATCCTTAACGAAAGCGCTGGTCAACGCCCATCGCACCCAGCGGTGATACACGACGAGTTCCGGCTCACGTACGAGCAACTGCTTGTTTATGTCAAGCAATGCGCTAACGTTCTGAGCGGTCTCGGCGTCAAGCCTGGCGATACGGTCGCGATGGTGCTGCCGAATATCGCCCTGTTTCCCGTGGTCTATCATGGGATACTGTACGCGGGCGGTGTGGTCGTCCCGCTCAACCCGCTGCTCAAGGCGGGGGAGATCGCGTACCACCTGGACGACTCCGATTCCGTTGCGGTGATAACGCTGGAAAGCCTTCTTGGCGAGGTACTCAAGGGGTTTGCAAACACCGAGACGTGTCATCACATCATCGCCTATCCGGACCTGGGCGGCACCAACATAAAGGGCGAGGTTCGAGCATTCGATCAGCTCATGGCCGGCGCGCCGACGGAGTGTAACATGGTGCAGACAATGCCGGACGATCCCGCCGTCATAATCTACACGTCCGGTACCACCGGCCGACCCAAAGGTGCTGTGCTCACCCACTTCAATTTGTTCTATAACTGTCAGATAGTCGGCGAGGATCTGGTTGACGTTCAACCGGACGACGTGTTGATAGCCGCGCTGCCGTTGTTTCACTCGTTCGGTCAAACGTGTTCGATGAATGCGGCGTTCAACATGGCGGTCACGTTGACCATGTTACCGCGGTTCGAGGCGGAGTCGGCATTACGGATCGTCGAGCGGGACAAGGTCACCATATTTCAAGGTGTACCCACGATGTTCCTGTACCTGTTGAACTGTCCGACCCTCGACCAGTTCAACGCCTCAACGCTGCGTCTGGCAATGTCCGGCGGCGCGGCGATACCGGTCGAGGTGCTCAAGGGGTTTGAAGAGCGGTTCGGCGTTACCATACTCGAGGGATACGGACTATCGGAGACCTCACCGGTTGCCTCGTTCAACCGGTCGAAAGAGCGGCGAAAGGTCGGGTCGATCGGTGAACCCATTTACGGCGTCGCGATGAAGATTTTCGACGAGAACGACAACGAGGTGCCGGTGGATGAAGTGGGTGAAGTGGTGATCAAAGGCCACAACGTCCTCAAAGAGTATTACAAGAAGCCTGAGGCTACCAAAGAAGCAATGCGGACCGGCTGGTTCCACACAGGCGATATGGGTAAGAAGGACGAGGACGGGTTCTTCTACATCGTCGACAGGAAGAAGGATATGATCATACGCGGCGGCTATAACGTGTACCCGCGCGAGATCGAAGAGGTGCTCTACGCGTTTCCGGGCGTGGTGGAGGCGGCGGTTGTGGGTGTGCCGCACGATGTCATGGGGGAGGAAGTGAAAGCGTACGTGTCGCTTGAGTCGGGATGCACCGCCACGGCCGAGGAGATTATCAAGTACTGTAAAGACAGGGTGGCTGCGTACAAATATCCGCGAATTGTCGAGATACTGTCGAGCTTACCGAAAGGTGCCACAGGGAAAATACTCAAGAGAGAACTGCGCGATCTCGGTACAGCGTAGGAGTGGAGGCAGTCGATGAAAGTCAAGACGGTTCTATGTGCTGTTGGACATGCCGACGACCTCGAGTTTATGGCGGCCGGCACCGTCATGCGGCTGGTCGAAAAAGGTTATCGAGCGTACGAAGTCATCGCCACAGACAACAGTAAAGGGTCCTACGAGCTGACCGCCGATCAACTCGTCGCGGTGAGCGAGGAAGAGGCCAAGGAGGCCGCGGCGGCGCTCGGTCTGGACGACGTGTTCTTTCTCCGTTACAGGGACGGCGAGCTGAGTGACGTGCCGCTCAACGAGTTGCGCGAGAAGTTCATGCGGATCATACGCCAGGTTCAGGCGGATGTGCTCATGACGTGGGACCCGTTCGCGCCGTACGAGACGCACCAGGATCACCGTATGGTGGGCATGGCGGCGACCGAGGCGGCGGATTTCGCATCGCTGCCGCTGTACCATCCGGAGCACATGGACCATGGGCTGGAGCCGTGGTACGTCGGAGAACGGTACTATTTCGCGAAAAATCCCGTCGGTGTCAATAAAGTCGTGGACATTTCAGGTCAGATCGACCGCAAGATCGATGCGCTTTGTCAGCATGAATGTCAGATGAAGCTCACGATCGACGCTATAAAAGTTGAGGCCGAAGCCGCGGGAATCAGCGTGCCGGCTCTCTCGGGCCTGAAGCGCGACGAGTATCGCGTGCTGATTGACGCCGGTGTGCGAAAAGCATGCTCCGACGCGGGCAAGAAGATCGGGGTCGATTACGCGGAGGAGTTCCGCTACGAAGGGTTCGATATGCTCGCGCGTTTCGCCGCGGACGACGTGAGACGTATCGCCGATTTCTGAGATTGACTTGGCGCGACCAGGCGTGCTGTTGCGCAGACGATTTGGTATAGATGTCCTCGGGCACGGTCGAAAAAGGTTCCTGACAGCACGGGTCCGGGGTGGCGTTTGCATTTGACAAAGTGAACCTGATAGCATAAAAAGGAGGCAGGGTTCTGCGTGTAGCTCGACGGGGGGAACCCGAGCTACCGTTAGTCAAATGCGCGTAACCGGCTCTGGTGAGTTGGTGTGTTACAACCAACGCTCCGGTGTTGCCAATGGTGCCCGTGATGAAACCTCGGCGCAGCTTCTGTTATGTGAAGATAAGCATTGCCATCGTTCTGCTGGCGTTCTACTGCACCGCAGCATTTCACGATGTGCTCGGATTATGTCCCCGGGTCGGACACGACAACTGTGACCAAGAATCGGATCACGACTGCGCGTTTTGCACCCTGTTACGCACGCCCGGTGTCCCCGCCTCTGCAATTGTGGTGGCAGTTCCTGTCCAAACGGAAGCGGTCACCGTAGTCGATCTGATCGATCACGCCACTGTACACCACAGAGAGAGTCCTCACCAACGCGCGCCACCGTCGATTTTCGTTTCCACCTGACGTACATTCGGCAGTCAATTTTCTAATCGAGTCCGTTCCGGAAGAGGTGTTTTCCGGAACGGCTGACGCTCTTTGTCCTCATATGAGCGAGGGAGGTTCTTGTACGATGAGACGCAAGGGTTTTACGCTGATTGAATTGTTGGTTGTCATTGCCATCATCGGCATATTGGCAGCCATCCTGTTACCGGCTCTGGCGCGAGCACGCGAAGCGGCGCGCCGCGCAAGCTGTGCGAACAACTTGAAACAAATGGGTGTTGTGTTCAAGATGTACGCCAACGAGTGGGACGGCAGGTTCCCTCAGAAGCTGTATAACTCGGCTCCGGGCGGTCCGGCCTTGGCATGGCACGGTCCGGCGGTTTACCCGGAGTACCTGACCGATTGGAACGTGACACTATGTCCGTCCGATACACAGCACAATCCCGGGAAAATCGAGATGGACCTGGACGATATTCTCCTGGGGCAGCTCCAGGCGCACCCTCATTACGCAAGCGGCGATCTGAATCACGACGGCGTGTATGACGGAACCGACCAGGCAATTTACCTGTCGCTGTGCCGGTCGTACGTGTACCTCGCGTGGGCGGTCACGAACAACCAGGAGTTGGCTGCGATAATAGAAGCGGTCGAATCGTGCCGGGGTGGTGGCGGCAGCCCGTCGGTACCGCTGGAATCGTCGGATTCAGACCTGTCCGTTACAGGGAGCACCCTCACGTATAACGGCATACCCGTCATTGCCACCGGCACAGGCGGCGGGGATACGCTGTATAGGCTTCGGGAAGGCATCGAGCGGTTCTTCATCACGGATATCAACAATCCGGCGGCGACCGCGATAGCACAGAGCGAGCTGCCGGTTATGTTCGATTTTTTCGCTTCGTCAGCGACCGCGCAAGGTGCCCAAGCCGGGGGAGCCGGCCAGGGTGTTGGCAAGTTCAACCACGTCCCGGGCGGCTGCAACGTGCTGTACATGGACGGTCATGTTGAATTCGTCCGGTACCCGGTAGAGTTCCCGCTGACCCCCTGGTTTGCCGGGTATCTGGCGAGCATCAAGTCCGGTGGCGAGTGAGCAGACAACTAATGAAACGACGAGCAACTGACGTGACCGTGTGAGCGCGGTCAGACACGATGCCCGGATCGGGCGCTACCACGGTCCGGGCATCATCTATGCAGGCTGAACATGTTCTCCCAGAAACCAATTGAGAAGCTGCAACGAAAGCACAATTGGGGGACCGTCAACGCAAGCAGGAAGCTGCTTACTCCCGCGCCGTCAGTGTATCGACGAGGTCGCGCGGCCGCATGCCGGCTTGTGCTGCAAGTGACTTCAGAGTATCGCTGCCTCTGGCGGTGATCCCCTTCTCCTCGAGTACAGCTATAGCCCGGCTCAACTCTATCCCGCTTTCGTCGCACACCTCTTTCAGGGTCTTCTGACCGTGCCCGGCGCGTTGCAGGAGACCGCGTCGCGCCGAAGACAAATCGGGTTTGGGAAACGCCTCAAACACTTCGTTCGGGCTCACCCGGTGTTGTCGGGCGAGCTCGTCCACGGTCATCGAAAAGTCAGAGACCTCAAAATCCTTTGCCTTCAATTGGTTTGCAAGTTCGTCTCGCGATACGCCGATAATCTCAGCAAATTCGGCCAGCGTGGACTCCTCTGCGTGAGCGTAAGGAGCCGGGGCGGACGTTCGCTCCCAGTAGGCTTTGATACGCTCGCCCCAGTCGAGCACGGTACCGAACGGCGGCCACATCCTGAGCGCACCGACGAAGAACACGAGCGTGATCAGCGCCGCGACGCCGAGCTCGGCCCGATTCCTCATCCCTTTGGCGGCAGCATCTTTAAAGTACCGGAGCAACGGCCGCCAGTTGAAATAGATGTGCACGCCGCTGGCAATGACAAACAGGATGGCAAGCACCGTATGCACGCCGGCCCATTGCTCCTTCTCCAGGCCGAACATGGTCCATCCGGTCCAGTGTGCCACACGGCCCTTCGGCGTGAAATAGAGCACGATGCCCGAGAACGCCAGGCAGAGAAAGCTCAGCGTCACCGTCAACGAGGTCAACGCTCTAAGATTGAACCGTTTGTTTTTCTGCTCGACTTGTGTCGGTGCCATTTGATCACCCTTTCTTGTCTGGAATTGTGGATAACAAATCAGCCAGTGTCAACACTCCGGTGTTTTGCTGGGCCGCGAGCGCCGTTCATAACCCGTCCTCGGAGTGCGCTTGCAGGTGCGGCCAGGACCAACACCGCTCCCAGGAACAGCGCGACCGCCGGGCCGACTGAGAAATCGAGATAGTACGAGAACAGGAGCCCTGTCAGTGACGCCACTCCGCCGCATGCCCACGCGATGGCCAGCCGGATTCCGAGGCGCGGCGTGAAAAGCGCTGATATGGTAGCCGGGATGATAAGAAACGCGAATACGACAACGACACCCGCAATTCTGACGGCCAGGGTGATGACCACCCCAAGCAGCGTGTAGAAGAGAAAATCCCATAATACTACTCTCAGCCCTTCGGCGCGGGCGCGTTCGTAGTCCTCCGATATCCTCGAAAGAGGTTTTCGGAACAGGTAGAAGCAGATGCCCACGCCTGAGAAAGCGACCGCGCACCATGCGACATCGGTCCATTTCGCCCAGAGTATGCTTCCCGCCAGGATCTGTTGGACGTGCAGGTGCCCGCCCGGCGCCACGCCGACCACGAACAGCGTGGCGGCCATGGCGATGGCGTACGTGACTCCGATGACGGCCTCAAGCGGAATCTGTTCCACCTTTCTGCGTACGATAGAGTAGAAGGCTGCTGCGACCACCGTGCAGCCGAACGCGCACGCATACCCCAGCAGCGAATCGCTGTGAGCACCAAAGGCGACGTGCGCAACTACCGCACCAACCGCCGCAATCTGTGCCAGCGCAATGTCAATGAAGATGACCTCACGCAGCAGCACATGAATACCCAGGTATCCCATGATGGCGAGTATGGTGAGACAGGCCAAGAACGGTAAACCAAGGAGGTCAATAATGGTTGGCATAAGCAAGACCCTCTTCCAGCCGACTCAGCCTTTCTGTGGGACGAACGCGCGCACAACGACCGCGCACCCAAACGCAGACCCTAACGCCAGGATAAGGGTCGGCCCGTACGGCAGATCAAATCTGTATGACACGAACAGCCCGACGGTACACGCTATGAACCCGATGCTCCACCCGATACCGACGGCCTTACCCCATGCCCTGGTGAACATCGCCGCCATAGCCGCCGGGATCATCAGAAACGCATATGCGAGCAGCACCCCCGCCACCGGCACGATAAGAACCGTAATGATTCCCTGCGTGGTGAACAGGAGAAAATCCCACAACTTCTCACTCCCGACTTCCTGCGTCTTCTCCGTCAAACCGATGAATCTCCGCCGGAACTTGTAGTGAAATCCGAGCAGTGCAGCGTAAGTCAAGACGGTAACGCAGACCAGCGGCCACCTGACCCACAGCATCGATCCTGCAAGCGTTTTCGTGACATAGGCCTCTCCTCCGGGCAGTTTGTCTCCCAGAAGGAGCGATGCAACCAGTGCGAGCGCGTACATGATTCCGATGATGGCTTCGCGTGGTATCAGGCGATTACGGGTCTTGATCACCGCCAGCATCAGAGCACCGAACAGCACAGCGACGAACGAAACCGCGTACGAGTTCGCCGTGCCGTACTCGATTCCCAGACCTATACCGACAAGCGCTCCGAACGCCGCCAGTTGGTCCAGCACTAGGTCGGAGAACACGAGCGTTCGTCTGATTATGTGCAGCCCGATGTAGGTGTGAAGCACCAACACCACGGCCACCAGCGTAATCTGAACCGAGAAGAACTTCAGCATTTCCGACATCTGTAAAAATCCTGTCGTGGGTCAGCCTTCGCTCAGCAGCCCCTTTTTCTCCGCCGCTTCGAGTAGCTGCGCGATCCAGTAGTCTAACAGTTGGAAATAGTCGTTTACACCCGGCGCACCACCGACGTAGAGCGGGACGATTACCGGTTCGGCACCAACCCGTTCCGCCACAGTATGGATCTTTTGCTCGTCGAAGTAGTTCGCGGCGAGAATGATACCGATGTCCCGTGCCCGCATCATTTGGACAATCTCGTTGACGTGCCTGGGCGACGGAGGTATGCCGGGCTTCGGCTCTATCGTGCCGGCCTCCTCGAGACCGAAGAGCGTCACGAAATAGACCCAGTTCTTATGGTAGGTGACGATCGGAGTACCGTACAGCGGCATCATATCTTTCATCCATCCCCCGAGATGCTCGGTCAGCGGTTTCCCGCGGAACTCCTTTTCCCTGAGGAACGGGACGAGTCGGCCCTTCTCGGCCAAGGCGCACAGTGTGTCGGCGCCGAGCATTTCAACGAGTTCTTCACCGAACAGACGTCGGTCGATCTCACTGAGCAGCCTATCGAGATTATCCTGGTAGTCCTGTTTCCCTTCCGGATCGTTTTTGATGAGTCCGGTGGTGATATTCCGTGCCGCGATCTTCATCTGTATAGGGCTGCAGGTGACGTGCGGGTTGCCGTAGATGTGCACGCCCCCTTCCGACCGGGAGATGGTCGTCGGCTTTTCGAGGAGGGTCATCCCCTGAGCCGCGGCCACGTAACCGGGTTGTCCGCTCCGTACATGCTTGTTCCCGGACGTGTCCACGACGGTATTGAGCCAGATCTCCAGGTCGAGCCCGGTCGCGATAAGTACATCCGCATTACGAACCATGGTAACGAACGACGGTTTTGGGCGGATGAAATGGGCGTCCTGGTCACCACGCACTATCGAGTCGACGGTGACGCGGTCGCCACCTATGATCCGTGCGAAGACACCGTAATCCGGCAGCGTTGTCACGACGTGCAGGGGCGGTTCGGCTGATGCGGGACCGGGACAATTGTAGAAGAGTGCGAGTACGAGAACTATCAAAGTTGGGGCTATTCTTCTCATCGTTAGCGTCTCCTTCAGCACCGCTCAGTACCGCTCGTGTTTGTGCGGACCGGCGGAAAAGATCATCTGGAAATAGACCACATCCTCGGCTTTTTGCATGCCGACGCCGTCGCCGTGGTTGTACTCAAGACGGAACTTGACAAACGGGCTCTGGAACCAGGTGACGTACGGGCCGACCTGCCATCGATAGGCGCCGCCGCTGGTAACCGCCAGCGGCGCGAGCGAGACCTGCGGCAGTCCCGCGTACTGCTTCCTGTCGGGCTCATAGTAGTCGCACCTGAACCCGATGTCCCAGGTTCGCGTCAGCTTCGTCTGGACATAGCTGTACGCGCCCCACGCGTTGACGGTATCCTCGTCTAGGTCGTACGGATCGATCGTGTCACGGTGAAGGTAGTATGCCTCAGTCCGCCATTCGAGGTTGCGGTAACGCATGCGTTCCGTGGGTTCCCATAACACGGTAAAATCGCCGCCCCATACCCAGGTCTCGAGCCGCTCGCGTTCCGCGCGCCAGGTGTCGCCGTCGGCGAGCACCGGCCACTCGTCATTCCACCCGACGAGATTCGTCAACCCGAACTCGAGGTAGGTATCCTTGGTCAGATCCCTGAAGTTCTTGTAGTGGAGAAGCAGGCTCGGCACGTTGCGGCTGTTTTCGTCGAACAGCCGGTCGTTCTCGCCGTTTGTAACCTGGAACGTAAGCTGCTGGGTGGTCTGGCCGATGGGCGGGAGTGTCCAGTCCACCGATACACCCGTCTGATTCAGCCCGCCGTCGCCGAAGATACTCCGCAGCGCCAGCGGAAAATCGACCTGGTCGAGCCCGTGCTTATGCCAGCGATTCACGACACCGAACTGCTGGCGGAACTTACCGAGCGTAAGATTGACGTCCGGCAGAAGCCCGAAGCGGGTCATGTAGGCTTCGCCGAGCTTTGCGAAACTCTCGGTTACGGGTACGGCGGCCTTGAACCGCGTGTACGGATCCAGATACGATTCAATATGAATGCCCAAATTTCGGAAGTCGAAATCCGAGCGCTTCCGGGTGTCCTCTTGATCTCTGTAAAAGGTGACCATATCGCCGGTAACGCTTATCTCCGGGTTGAGCGCCTGCAAGCTGAGGCTGCCCGCCTTGAAGACGGTCTCCTCGGTTTCTCTTCGTTCTTCCTGCGGCTTGCCGGCTTCGGCTTCAGCCGCCTCACGCAGCATCCGGAGCTCATCTTGCTCAGCCGCCTCGGTCTCGGGTTCTGTCGGACGTGCCGCTTCAATTTCTCGTTTCAGCTTCTCGATCTCGGCGGCATGCTGCTGCTCCATTTCGTCTATCTGCCGCTGCAATTGGCGGAGCATTTCTTTCACTTGCTCAAGCTCGTCTTGCTCGTGCTCGGTTTCTCCAACCTGCTCCTCGGAGTTCGCCTCGGGTGAACGAGTCTTTTCGCCGGCGGTAGATGTTGCCGCTTGCCCCGGTGACTCGGCCGCAAAACCATGCGGCGCGACAAGTACCAAACATAAGACAATACTCAAACACAACCGTAACGGCATATTCTTCTCCCTCCTTTCGCAGAAGATTAACGTGCGGAGATGCCTTGAGAGAGTTACACGGTGGGAAGCGGCGGCGCTCTCTGGAGCGCCGGGTGATATTCCAGGCTCCGGAAGGGGAGGGTCCCCAGGTCTATCTCAGATAGGAAAGCGTTCGCGACCAGACCGACGAGCGGTAGTGTGCTGGTTCTTTGGTGCAGGGCGGTGGTCAAGGTGTGGCAGGGGCAGTTGCACGTCCCGATCAGTCCCAGCACGTTATTATGATGCACGCACTGGTGGATCGGCAGAAGAACCGTCACGGTTAGAAAAAAGCTCATGCAGACGATCAGCGACAGCCAGGAGCGGCTTGGCGGCCACAAGACCACACGCAGCGACCTATGTCGGTTGTGCCACATACAACCTCTTTCTCTGAGAACAACGAGTTTGGTGCCGACTCAACCGTGAGCACTCCTGCAGCGGCTCATACCCTACCACGCCGCAGCGCGGGCTGTCAACCCGCGGTGCTGAACTGGGTGTGCGACATAAAAGTGGGTTTTGTAAATTTCTCACAGGAAATGACATCGGCTGCTCAGCAACGCCGGCGAGTGAATCACCAATCCCGCGTTGTAGGGGAGGCCCTGGCGGCCTCCCGCGGGAGGGTACGAGACCCTCCCCTACGACCCGGCCTGATATGAAAACCCACAGACATGTCGCAGGCCCTGCCGAACTGGGCGGGAAGCGGCGGACGACGCACACTTTTGATGCCAAACCGCCTCTCGAAAAATCGGAGCGATTGCCATCGCGCGTACGGAATTGAGAGGACAGCGGTGTAATGGCCGAACGGGAGCACCGACAACTCCGGTCGGCCGAGACCACGCCATAGTCTTAACTGACACCGGGTGGGGACCGTTCTGTCAAAGAGCGTCACGAACATCTTCACCTCCGACGGATCGGCGTAGGTTGCGAGCTTGAGCGGGTCTGTCACGACGGCGGCATCCGTGCGTTCGCGGAACTCCGCCGGATCGATCCCTTCCGTTTTCATGATCTCCTCTCTTCGCTCGACAATTTCCGGTTCGCGCGACGATGCCAGTATCTCGGCAAGGGTCCCGCCCGCCAGCGCGACCACCGCCGGTCCGACACGCGGTTCCAGGCACTTCACCACGGCGCTCTTGATCCCCCCCATACTGATTCCGAACGTGCCGATGCGTTCCGCGTCGAGCTCATTCCGGCCGGATAGCCAGTCTATGGCTATCTTACTGTCCACAACGATCCGGGCGAGCGCAGGCTCAAACTCGGTGAGTGTTTTCGCATCGGTGAGTCCGTCCTTGCGGTAGATGAGCGCGCAATGGAGGCCGCCGTTGGCGAAATAGTGGGAAAACATCTTTGCGAATACGTACTTACCGCCGAAAATGGGGAACACAAGCACCACCGGACGCGGTCGGGAACCTTTCACCATGTAGTAGTCGAACCGCACCGAGTCGCGGCCGGTGAAGATCTCGACCTCGTGTAGCACGTACGCACCGGTTTCAGAAACTGCCCGGATCGTGAACTTAAAGGGTGTTTCCCATTGTGCGCCGGACGATCCGGCACCCGCGAGTTGTTCGGAGTCTATCCGCTCAAACTTCGCGTGAGGGTAAGCGTATCGCTGGAGCACCTCTTCGGGCACCCGCGCTTGCGCTCGCGACCTTGCCGGGTTAAACCGCAGCGTCGTGCAGCCTAGTACCATTGCTACACCAACCAGCAATACGCCCGCTAAAATAGCTGTGTTGCGCCGCCGAAACCTCACCCGGTTACCCTTTTGAAGACGCGATGAAAATGGCTGCTCTTACCGTGGCGACCTTCCTTCGTCGCGCGTCGCCTGCCAACCGTCCAGATCAAGGAACTCCAAAACAACGTGATTATACCACGCTCGTCAGAGCAAGGCGCCGAACACTACGCCGATACGTCCATGGTCACCGAACTCCGTGAAGAAGGTTATCCGATTGCGTCGTACCTCATCCCGTCTCGTCACACTGAATCGAACTCTCGGATCGAACCCCTCATCCAGCAGCGCCTTATGCTGCCAGTACCACCGTTTGTTGATGCTGTTTCGCAGGCTCACGGAAACCTCCTGCATGGGCTGTATCTTTAGCTTCACCTTATCCACGATCTTCAGCTTTTCCCAGCGGACATACGCAGACGGTGCCTCTATGAACGAACCGCTCGAGGTCCCGAGGTTCAGCAAGGACAGTCCGTAGTGAGCGTCGTAGCGGTGAGGTTCAGTCAGCTCGGTCCGTACCACGGTGGTCTCCTGCTGTCTGAGTCGGTCTTTCCTGTCCTCCCAGGCGAAGTCGCGATTCGTATACTCTCTTTCTTGAGATCCTTCCTCGTAGATCTCATACGTAAACAGCGATTGTATCCGATTTTCCAGATTATCCAGCCAGCCAATCTCCTGTATTGTCTCGTCAGATGCTTCCAGCAGAACATCTTCCTGGTAATCGGCGAGCAGATCGATATCGTGCTCGTCCAGGCGGTAATCGAATAAGGCTAGTGCGCCGGCCGGGCGTGCCCGAAAGGTAACATCGCTCACCAGCGCTTGCACTTCCATATCCGTCAGGTCATACTTCCTGCGGTTTGTCTCGCGGGCAAACTGCTTTCCCAGTATCTCGGCGTAATCGATGGATCCGAACGGAGTATCTTTCCCTTCGGCGTTTGCGCTGGCGTCACGTGCGTCCGGTGTGAGCCTGGTGGGATCGGGATTGTCGACAATGAGGGTCTTGGCGACTATTTCGGGATACACCTGCGTGAGGAGGCTGCTCGACTGGAGAAGCTCGGCAGCCACTATACCGCCGGTACAGAGGATGGCCACGGCTACAACCGATGCCGGACCGGTCCGTCGCGCGAACCGACCGAGCGCGGTCACGTCGAACACCCCCTTGTTCGTTCGAACGACTCTTACTCAGCATGCCGCAGGCGGATGTTATGAGATACCGGTATCGTGCGTACCGCGCGACCCGTTCCCGGCCGCACCGCGTGCTCCACGCCTGCTGTTGCCTCTATGGATATAACGCTGGACTGGCCGGTTCGGTTTACTAGCGGACCTCGAGGGCGAGCTGGTTGCGCAGCAGGTCGAGGCTGACACGAATCCGTTCAGCCATGACCTCGCCGACACCTTCGACCGCGACGAGCTCCTCGCGCGGTGCGCGAAGTATTGCCTGGAGGCTGCCGAAGTTGCGCACGAGGTTCTCTATGATCCCCTGCGATAACCGGTGGGTCTGCGTCAGGATCCGGTACCCGCGCGAACTCAGGTAGGTATCCACCACGCGCATATTGGCACCGTAACCGAGCGCCTGGCAGATATTGTTGAGGTTCAATAAGTCCTTCGATGAAAGCTGGGCGATCACTTCCTGCGCTCTTTCAGCGGAGTGCTCGTCTCGCTTCTTGTAGAAATCGTTGACCACGAGGTAGCCTTCTTCATATGCACCTATCAGCTCCTTGAGCTGCAGATCGACTAACCGTCCTTCCGTGCCCAACTCGGTGATGTACGGTTTGATCTCCTCACCGATACGCCGGACCATCTCGGCTCTCTGAATCGCTTCGCACACATCGAAAATGGTGACCATATCCTGGAACTCGCGAATGCTCAGTTCCTCGAGCTGGTCACGTAACGCGTTACAGTACTTCTCGAGTGTCTGCAACGCCTGGCTCGCCTTGTTGAGAAGCGTGGGTATGCTCTCGAGCACGCGTTTGACATTGCCGACATACAGGGTGACGGACGTTCTCTTCTGCGATATGGCCAGGACGGCGGAAAGGGTCTGTTTCGCCAACCGTTCGGCCGCTCTGTGTCGTGTACCGGTTTCCATGCTTGGAATAGTCTTGCTCGGAGCCAGAAACACGTTCGCCGAGACGATCCGCGTCGCGCGTTCATTCAATATGATTGCACCGTCCATTTTGGACAGTTCATAAAGCAGCGTCGGGCTGAACGGTCGGTCAATGGTGACTCCTCCCTCGCAGAGATTCTGAACCCGCTTGGAATCATCCAGCACGAGAAGCCCGCCCGTGCCGCTCTGCAAAATGTACGACACGCCCTCCCGCAGCGGCGAGCCCGGTGCCGCCAGCCGGAGCGCAGAAGTGTATCGCTCGCGCACTCGTTTCTCGTCAGGTTTCTTGGCCATCGCTATCTCCCCACAGCTAGTTCCAAAGCGTCACGCACCCGCAACACCGGCAGCATCTCGATTCCGTTCGGAACATCTCCCGGCACGCTGCCGCGTGGCATAACACACCTCTTGAACCCCAGTCTAGCAGCTTCCAGTACACGTTTTCCAGCCTGCCCGACCGACCTGACCTCGCCGGCAAGCCCGATCTCGCCGAACACCGCCAATTCAGGATCAACCGCAGCGTCCATGGCGCTCGAAGCGATCGCAACGGCTACGGCCAAATCCGCAGCAGGTTCGTCAACACGCATACCGCCGGCCACGTTCACGAACACGTCACTGTCGGAGAGTCTCAATCCCGCCCGTTTCTCCAGTACGGCCAGGATGAGGTTGACCCTGTTCGCGCTCACTCCGGTGACCGTCCTCCTGGGCAGTGTGAGGACGGAACGGCTCACGAGCGCTTGCAGCTCGACGAGCAGCGGTCTCGTTCCTTCCATAATCGACGCGACAACCGAGCCCGACGTCCCGCGCGGACGCTCGTCGAGCAACGCGCCGCTCGGGTTCTGAACTTCGGCAAGCCCGTGGTCGGTCATCTCGAATACGCCGATCTCGTTTGTGGAGCCGAATCGGTTCTTGACCGCGCGCAGCAGCCGCAGGTTCTGATGCCCTTCTCCCTCGAAATAGAGCACGGTGTCTACCATATGTTCGAGCACCCGAGGACCGGCTATCGCACCGTCCTTGGTGACATGCCCGACGAAAAAGGCCGGCACGTTGAGCGTCTTCGCTATACGGAAGAGTTCGGCGGCACATTCGCGCACCTGCGCGATGCTGCCCGGTGTGCCGGACAGGCGCGGTGTGTACATCGACTGTATCGAATCTACCACGACGGCATTGTATGACCCGCGTTTCAACTCCTCCTGAACAGGTTCAACCTGGGTTTCCGTGAGGACGATAAGCTCCTCCGCCATGAGACCCAGCCTCTGTGCCCGCAACCTCGTCTGCTCGAAAGATTCCTCGCCGGATATGTACAAGACACGTGCGCCACCGCTGGCAAGCTTATGGGACGCTTGCAGCATTAAGGTGGACTTTCCTATACCCGGATCGCCTCCCACAAGAACCACCGAGCCCGGCACGATACCGCCGCCCAGAACCCTGTCAAGCTCCGCGATGCCGGTCGAGATCCGCCCGTCCGCCTTTGCCGACGCGTACGACAGCGGCAACGGCGCGCTCTGGAGCGCCGGACCGGTTCGCCCGAACTGTCGTCCACCGGTTTCCGTCACCTCCTCCGCCAGCGTATTCCACCCACCACAGTCCGGACATTTTCCCAGCCACTTCGGTGCCGTGAACCCGCATTCCTGGCAGACATACGTGACCTTCACCTTGTTCCCCGGCACATTTCCCATGAACTGCCTCTTCTTATCTGAACGTCGTCAGCAACGTTTTCAGGTCGTCATCCTGAAACTCGACGCGCACTCCTATACGCGCTGCAGGCTTGTCCGGCCACCGGTGCAAACCGAGCCGAAACGCCAGGTTGTCGTTGAACCAGTATTCCGCGCCCAGCCTGCCCTGCGTACCGCCCTTGTTGGCGAACCCGTCCAGCGTCAGCCTGAGCTTGTCGGACAGCATATAATGTTCGACGCCGATGCCGCCGCCGCTTTCCATCATGCCGAACCGAAAATAGGTGTTCGGTAACCCAAAACTGTACCCCATGTACCCGCTATAGCGCATCTTGTCTCGTTCGTCGTCCTCATCTTCGTCCTTGTCGTCGTCGGCATTAAGATGGTTTGCTTCAAGCACGTAGTACTTCAGCGGCGAGGTCTGTATCTTGATACCTGCGTCGGCCCGACCGAACGATTGCGTGACATCTCTATCCAGGCCGACAAGCCACAGCAGCCGCAGCTCCTCGGCTTTACGCGCCACGCCCGTCGCCGGGCCAAGAAACTCCTGTGCGCCTTCAGCGGCTTCCTCGACCGAGGTGAACGCGTCGCGGGCATCCTCCAGAGCGAGCCGCGCATCATCGTATATGGTTTCCTCGGCTACCAGCTTTCCTATGGTACCTTCTCCGGTCTCGACCTTCTCGCTAATCTTTCTGAGCGACTCGATCGTCTCCTCCAGCTCGGGTCCTACCCGGCTGAGCGTTTCGGTGGCATCCTTCAGACCCGCCCGATTCTCGTCCACCACATCGCTCAGTTTCGCTACGAGAGTGTTTATGTTCGTCGACAACTTGTTCAGGTTGTCTGAGAGATCGGATGCTGCCTGTTTATATGCGAGGATGGTTTCGCGCACATCGTCGGCATTCTCGCGGGTTATCTTCTCGATGTTATCGGTCATTTTCCGTGTCGTGGCGATGATCTCGCGCAAGTCGGTCTTCTCCTTCTCGCCGAGTACGTCACCGAGAGAGGCGGTTAGTGTGTCCATGCGTTCTGCAACGCTCTGCACGGTGGCGACCAACTGGTCGGTGGAGACGGGATCGACCCCTTGTATGACAGCGCCGTCCTCAAGATAGGGTGCCGTCAGCGAACCGATGCTGATATCGACGTACGTCTCGCCGAGAATCACGCCGGTGGTTATTGTCACGACGGCGTCTGCACGAATGCCGACCTCCTGCCTGATGTTCAAGGCGACTTCCACCTTGTCGTCGACGAACCGTATATCGCTGACTCGGCCGACCTTCACACCTGCCAGCCGAACGGGAAAGTCCACATCGAGCATCTCAATATTCGTGAACTGGGCGTATATGGTATAGGACTTTTCAAACCAGGCGAACCGCCCGATCAGCAGTATCATCACCATCACCGCGGCAAGCCCCACCGCGACAAGAATGCCCACCCGTATCTCAGGTTTCAACCGTAAGATCTCCCAACGTGGTTCAGCCCACCTCTTCCCCCGTCAGCTCAAGCGCGATCATGTCCTCATACGATGGACGCCGGCGTATCACCTTGAACGTGTCCTCCGAGACCAGGACCTCCGGGATCAGCGGTCGCGAGTTGTACGTCGAGCTCATAGCGGCCCCGTAAGCACCTGCGCTCATGACTGCCAGCAGATCGCCCGCTTCCATCCGAGGAAGCTCCCTGTCGCGCGCAAGAAAGTCGCCCGACTCGCATATCCCGCCGACCACATCCGCACGCATCGTCGGTCCCGCGCTATCGCGTTTGGTCACGGGAATAATCTCGTGGTACGCCCCGTACAGCGACGGCCTGATGAGGTCGTTCATGGCGGCGTCCACCACGACAAACGTCTTGACCTCGCTCTGCTTCACGTAGAGCACTTTCGTAACCAGGATGCCTGCATTGCCTATGAGTGACCTCCCCGGTTCCATCACGACAACGCAACCGAGACCCCGCGCATACTCGGAGACCATAGCCGCATAGTCCTCGTACGAGGGCGGAACCTCATCGCTGTACGTGATGCCGAGACCGCCGCCAAGATCGATGTACCGAACGGCTATTCGATTCTCCTTCAGTTCACCGACCGCCTGCGCGAGCCTTGACACTACATCGCGGAACGGTCCGAGCTCCAGGAGCTGCGAGCCGATATGCGCGTGGATCCCCACCACTTCGAGGTTGTCGGCGGACGCGGCAAAGTCGTAACATCTCATCGCCCGATCCAGCGCAAGGCCGAACTTGCTCTCCCGCAGGCCGGTGGCCACGTGCGGGTGTGTCTCGACCGGGACGTCCGGGTTGACTCGTACGGCGATCGGCGCTTTTCCTCCGGCGCGACCCGCTACGTCATTGAGCAGCTCCAGCTCCAGTTCGGAATCTACACAGAACATGAGAATACGACTTTCAAGCCCGTACTCGAGTTCCGCCGCAGTCTTGCCGTTGCCGTTAAAGACAATTCTCTCGTTGGGCACGCCGGCCCTGAGAGCACGGTACAGCTCGCCTCCCGATACGACCTCGGCGCCCGCTCCTTCACGTGACAACACCCGACATAGAGCTATGTTAGGGTTTGCTTTGATGGCGAAACATATCAGGTGGTCGGTGCCCGCGAACGCCTGGTCGAGACGACGGTAATGGCGCACAAACGTGCGCCGGCTGTATAGATAGAACGGTGTTCCGACCGAGTCGGCTATCTTCTGGACAGGAACGTTCTCACAGAAAAGTTTGTCCTCGGAATACTGGAAGTAATGCATTCTTTATAGTGATCCATGTACTACGCGAACAATGCCCCACCGAACACGCGATTCCCCGTTAGGTCGTGAGCCGGCAAACAAAGGCTGCATTCTCACCGCACCGTTCCCGCCCATTTCCGTCGAAATCGCTTTGCGCAGCGACAGTTACAGCGCAACCAATCTTCGCCAGGCGGATTCTAACACCCGGAGAGAATTGATGTCAAATGCTAAGCGAACTGCCCAATCGCGAGCTGAGGCGGGCGCTCCATGGCACCGATTAGGAGGTAACGCGACATCGGCCTGGAACACCGGCTCCAAAGGATAAGATGGCGGCGCAATTTTTGTCTGGAAAAAGCGCTTCCGCTGTGCTAGAATATCGCCCAATGTTGGGTGGGGCATCCTGTCGGTTCGTACACTCGGCTCTGGTGCAAATGTTGCCTTCCGTGGGAACAAGTGAACGAAACGTGCTGGCGGTTATACCGGCGCGCTACGGTTCAACGCGGCTTCCCGGCAAAGTGTTGATGCAGGCAGCGGGCAAGCCGATCGTGCAGCACGTGTACGAGAGGACGTGCCAGGCGCGGCTCGTGGACGAGGCTGTTGTCGCCACGGACGACGAACGTGTTGTGGAAGCGCTGCGAGCGTTCGGAACCAATGCCGTCATGACACGTGCGGACCATCCGTCGGGCACGGACAGGATCGCTGAGGTAGCAGCGTCGTCGAGCGCCGAGATCATAGTCAACGTCCAGGGATGCGAGGCGATAATCGATCCGCGAATGATCGACGAGGTGATACGACCGCTCCTGGATGATCCGAGCGTGCGGATGGCCACGCTGAAACACAGAATCACTGACGAGAGCGAGATCGACGACCCGCACGTGGTCAAGGTGGTCACCGACAAGAACGATCGCGCACTGTATTTCTCGCGGGCGCCGATACCGGCCATTCGGGACGAAGCCGACAGGGACGCTCGGACCTGGTGTTATTTCAAGCATATCGGGTTGTACGTGTACCGGCGCGATTTTCTGCTCTCTTATGCGAAGATGAAACCGACTCCCATAGAAACACTGGAGAAACTGGAACAATTGCGTGCGCTCGAGAACGGGTTTGAGATCGTGGTGGTGGAGACGCAGTTTGACTCCGTGGGCGTCGATACCATGGAAGCGTTCGAGAAGGTGAAACAGCTCCTCGAAGGATGACACGTATTGTCGGGGTGGCCGGTTGGCGAATGAGCGCGCATGTGCGCTGGTCATAACGAGGCTGTGGCGTGGAGCTGGCTTACACGCCAATCGAACAAGGGGGATTCATGGCAAAGTACATCTTTATCACGGGCGGTGTGGTGAGTTCGGTCGGCAAAGGCATAGCCTCGGCGTCGCTCGGATTTCTCCTGGAAAGCAGGGGACTGACGATCACGCTCGCAAAGTTCGATCCGTACATCAATGTAGACCCGGGCACTATGAACCCGTATCAGCATGGGGAGGTGTACGTGCTGGATGACGGCGCGGAGACCGACCTCGACCTCGGTCATTACGAGCGGTTCACCTCCGCAACGCTTTCACAGAAGAGCAACGTCACCACGGGGAGCGTGTACGACACCGTGATCCGGAAAGAGCGGATGGGGGAGTATCTTGGTGGAACGGTGCAGGTGGTCCCGCACATCACCGACGAGATCAAGTCAAGGATTCGAGCTGTCGCGGACGAGCCGGATCTCGATGTCGCGATCATCGAGATCGGCGGAACGGTCGGCGATATAGAAGGGCTGCCGTTCCTCGAAGCCATCCGCCAGTTTCGCGGCGATGTGGGTCGTGAGAACGTCATCTTCATCCACCTGACGCTCGTCCCGTACATAAAGGCGGCGGCCGAGACCAAGACCAAACCCACCCAGCACAGCGTCCGCGCATTGCGCGATATCGGTATCTCACCCGACGTGCTCCTGTGCCGCACGGAGCGACCGCTCAGTTCCGAGGTACGAGCGAAGATAGCTCTGTTCTGTGACGTCCAGCGCGAGGCGGTTATAGAGGCTCGCGACGTGAATCCGGAGTACAAGATTCCTCTTATGCTCAGGGAGGGCGGTCTGGACGAGATTGTGTTGAAACTGATCAATATGAAGGCTAAACCCGGCAGTACCGAGGCGTGGGAGGAGATGGTACGCAAGATCGAGAACCCGTCAAGAACCGTGAAGATATGTGCGGTCGGCAAGTACATCGAGTTGCGATCCGCCTATAAGAGTATCAACGAGGCGTTTATTCACGGTGGTGTGGCGAACGATGCCCGTGTGGAGGTCGAATGGATCGACGCGGAAACACTGGAAAAGGACGATGGCTCCGAGGCCCTCGAAAACTGTGATGGGATGCTCGTGGCTCCAGGGTTCGGCCAACGAGGTATTGAGGGGAAGATCAAGGCGGTGCGGTTCGCGCGCGAGCATAAGAAACCGTTCCTGGGAATCTGTCTTGGAATGCAGTGTGCGGTGATCGAGTTCGCCCGGAACGTGTGCGGTCTGACGGGCGCGAACAGCACGGAGTTCGAGCCCGATACGCCTCACCCGGTCATATCGCTCCTGACAGAGCAGCAGGGAGTGTCCGACATAGGGGGCACGCTTCGTCGCGGCGCGTACCCATGCAAGCTTATACCCGGAACGCTCGCTGCCAAAGCGTACGGAGAAGAACTGATCTCCGAACGGCACCGTCACCGGTGGGAGTTCAACAACCGGTATACCAAGCAGCTTACGGACGCAGGTCTGGTAATCAGCGGTGTAGCACCGGAACGCGAGCTGGTGGAGATTGTCGAGCTCGCGGACCATCCCTGGTTCGTCGGCTCTCAGTTCCACCCGGAATTCAAGAGCCGACCGACACGTCCCCATCCTCTGTTCCGTGGACTGATCCGGGCGGCGTTGGAACAGAAACGCTGAGCTGCGGCTGCTCGGCTTCTCGCGAGCCGATACACGCCCGTCTGTCCGACGGGCCTGCGACATATTTGTGGGTTTTCATATCATACCCCTGTCGTAGGGGAGGGTCTTGTACCCTCCCGCGGGAGGCCGCAAGGGCCTCCCCTACTCGCCCGCGTTGCTGACGAGCCGATACCCATTTCCTGTGAAAAATCTACAAAACCCACTTTTGTGTCGCACAACCCCTGTCGGACCGGCACGAGGTGCGCCTTCCGGGAGTCGTGGCAGGCATCCGGGCGTATAGACGCCCTTATCTTAGCAGTAGTATTCTCCCTACCACCGCGCCTGCAACAATGACGAGCGCGATCGCGTACCCCGCCACCGCCCTCCGGCTGAGGGGGTCCGGCGTAGCCCTATCGTTCCGACCGATAGCCTCCGGTTGACTGCCGCTCGACTGTGTTCCTCCGTTCGGGCTTCCGCTGTCCGCATGTCGGGATGTCAGCTTGCGTGAACCATCCGATATGCGCTCCGGCAGTGCCGGCTGGGCATCGTAGCGCAGATGTCGTTGATACGCTCCCGGGCCCGGCCGGTTGCCCGCGTCATACCGGCGTGCCGTGTTTCCGCTACCGACAGCTCCGGGCACGCTGCTTGCTGCTCTTCCGGACTCGCCGCCACCCGGTCCGACCAGCGTAACGCGCCCATAGCCGGGGCGCTGCGAGAAAGAACCGCCCCGCTCGTACGTCGCGTCGCCGCCGTTCTCTGATGCTGTCGTCGGTTCGATGTCGGCCCCTTCGAGCGACCCCATTCCTGCGGAGTTCGAGCTTACCGTGTCCGTCTGGTCCGCTTCCAGTGCGTATTCCGACGGAAACCGGGTATCATCGGCCGCGGCATCATCCAACTGCATACCCTCGGGTTCCGGGGCGCGCTCGTAGAAGACGTCGATGGGGTTGCCGAACGGGTCCGACACGACGACGGCGTCCAGGAAGAGGGCCTGCGTGTCCGCCGTTTGGATGAGCGGACACAGCGACACGTTCGCAATCACACCGTCGCTGATCACGGTCTGATTCAGTCCTGCCACCAGCACAGTAAGCGTGCCGGTCCCACTCTCGCTGAACACGGCGCTTTTCCCCGCCTGTGCGGCAGCATCACCAACCTGCACATCGAGCACGGCGAAGTTCGCGGCGTCGTACGTCACGTCGAACTGGAGGCTTGCCGGCTGATCGGCGCCGTCGGTTGTGATGGTGACGGGTATGCTCACATACTCCTCGCCAACGAGAGCATCTTGTAGCGTGATCTCGCTCGCGAACGCCGCTGGTACTGCCGAGCACACCATAGCTCCCCAGGCAGCGGTTAAAACCAACAGATTGACCAGGCTATGCAGCTTCATTTTCTTCCTATCAGCGATCATTACCGATGCCGGATTCTCACGCGCACTACTTGAACGCCGGCGATCGTCGCGAGTACGGCAGCGCCGGCTGCCAGCGCCAGGATCATACCACGAAGGCCGTTCATGCCGGTCGGAACGACGGCCGCCACATCTATATTACCAGAAACGGCGGTTGACGGTACCGCAACACCGTCGGGGTCCGAAAGCAAAACCGCACTGAGAGTGAGCGGCTGTAAACCGCCGGGCGCGTTGCTTGCCACGTCGCACTTGATGTTCGCGACCACCCCCTCGGGAACGACGTTTTGGTTCAATCCCGCAAAAATCACTCGGATCTTGCCGGCTTCGATGGTGCTGAAACTGACGTCTTTACCGGCGGAGACGGCGGCGGTTCCCGCCGTCACGTCGGATACGCTCACTACAGCACTACTGAACGACACGTCACACTGGCCGGCGCTCACCTCCTCGCCGGTTCCGGAAGAAAGCGATACCGGAACGGATACCCCTCGCTGGTCGGGCAGCGCGCTCTTGTTGCCGACCGCAATGGTAGCAGCGAAACCAGGCGTGCCGACCACACAGAGGCTCGATACAAGCGCTAAGGCTCCGAGGCCAACAGCAGTACGTTTTCTCATACCGAAACCCCCTGCAACTTCTGTTGAAGGTGGAGAGGAGAGGCGTAACGACTGATACTTCCCCTCTCCACCTGATCATGCTTCGCTCGAGACAAGCCTTCCAGAACTACGAGACGCAGTTGAAACTGCTCTAACCGGCGTCAGCGTAATCTGGAATGCCGTCGTTGTCGTCGTCGAGATCCGGGTCGTTCGCGACACCGTCCCCGTCAAGGTCACCGGCGACCCAGGCATCGGGATCCAAGATGTTGGGGATGCCGTCCGCGTCATCATCTTCGGCGAAATCCGGTATCCCGTCGCCGTCGGAATCGACGAAGCTCGGGATCCCGTCTACGCTGAGGTAGTCCTCGATGAAATCCGGTATCCCGTTCGCGTTGTCATCGACCAGTTCGGGCCTGCCGAGCCTGTGCATCCATTCGGGGATTCCCTGCACAAGGTGATGCACTATGGCGTCGATGAAATCCGGTATCCCGTTCGCGTTCTGGTCTCCGGGCGGGACAAAGACGCCGGCATTCTCGAGCCAGTCCTGGAGCGCCAGCTTGATGCACTCGATTAGCGGCTCGAGGAAGTCGGGTATCCCGTTCTCGTCTGCATCCGTCAGGTCGGGCTCTGTGTACTGTTCAGCCCAGGCTGCGATGCAATCGGCAACAGCCTCCAACAACGGTTCCAGGTCTATGTCCGGCGGAACACCGGGGCCGTTTCGAAGCCGTTCGAGAAGCGGCTCGACAAAATCCGGAACACCGTTCCCGTTATCGTCGCTCGGATTGAGCGGGGAACCCATATCGCCGATCATCTCGCGTATTTCACGCTGTGCCCGCGCGCGATGAGCGAACCTGAGCAAGCCGAGGTCCAGCTCACCGCCGAACGAAAGCCCCGGGATCGGTAGCGTGCAGGACACGGTGTCCACGATGGGGAAATCAACCGTGCCGATACATCGTTCGAGCGGTCCCTCTTGGGCGCACAGCGCAAACGCCCAGCTGCTTTTCACGCGAAGACGCAGCCGGAAACGGTTGGTCTCCGGGTCGACCTCGCACTGCTCGCACAGGCCGTCCATTGACACGGCGATGATACGCAGCCTATCCGGCGTTCCGTCGCACTCTACCGTTCCGGATATGCACTGCACCAGTCCTCCGGTGCCGAGAACGGTGTTGATCGCATTCTGGAGGTCCAGAATGTCGACCTGCGCGTTCTCATCCAGATCGGCTTCAGGCGCATACGCTGCAAGTCCCAGCGCCTGGTTGATCGTGGACTGTATGTCCAGGACATTGACCGCGCCGTCCAGGTTGACGTCGCCCAGCAGACCTGCCTGAGCCGGTGCGGTCTGCGCGCCTGCGAGCACGAAAACCACCGCGCCCAACAGGAGGGCAAATCGGTTACCATGTTTTCCTATACCAGTCATGTTCGTGTTCTCCATTATGGAATCAAACCATGAGTGCTCCGTCTCTTTGCTCGCCACGCTCGCCTGTTCCTGAGCATGCACGGCGGCCTCTTTGAGACGGGGTTTCGACAGAATCATGCACACACAGGCGGTGCGTGAGCAGTGAGAGTGAGTAGGTACCGTTCAGTCTTGAGAGAACATATGATGAGAGGGTCAGAATCAATTGTCGATAGGACGGGGGGGCTACAGACGTTCATCCTGCCGAGTACCGAGCGGTTTTCGGCATCGACGGCAAACCCGTTATGCTTCACCGGGATCGCTTTTTCACGTTTCGTCTTCGACGCTGTGGATTCTTCCTGCGGACGAGCGCGGGTTGCCTGATGCAAGACGAGCTGAAGATCGAGGACATTGACGTGTCCGTCGGCATTAATATCACCGACATCACCAGGGTGGACATCGTCAAGTATTTCGGCGATGACTATCTGGACGTCCTGGACGTTGACCCGATGGTCACCGTTCGTGTCGCCGCAGCATGTTCCATGCTGCGCGACCTGGACAAACGACATCCCGACGACGGCAAGAATAGAAAGGTATACAGTGAACCGCCTCAAGTCTATAAACCCCCTTGTCCGTTCGCTGCTATACTACTATAAGTGCGCTGAAATGTCAAGTAAATAGTTCGCCCCGGCTCGATTTCTCGCTCTTATCCGGCCATGCCAAGCTGTAACCCCTGACGAGACCGTAGCATCCGGTGAGCATCATGTCGCCGTGCGTACATGCTTCGTAGTATCCGAGCCCGCGTGCGATCCCTCTGTTCGGACCGGTCACCGCGACAAACCATGCGTTTTCCCGTGCGCGCACGTCATCTGAGACGGTCGCGCCGTGTCCGCCATCATCGAACACCTCGCTGTCGGTTATTGTTCCGGCACCCAGCTTCTGTACGAGACTGGCGAGTTTCGCAGACGTTATGTTTCTGGTGTGCTGTTCGAATATCCCTCGGACGCGTCCCTCGATAAGCGCGACCGCGCAGGTATGCGCATTACCGACATTGACAATGATAAGTCCGCCGGGTGCATGTTCATTAACTCGACTATCCTCGAGGCACCCCACGATGGCAGACGATGTGGTGTCCATCACCACAGCGCCCGGTACGCCCGCCTGGACCGCACTCATTCTCGTGAGATGCTGCGGCGCCTTCTTGTACACGAGCCCGGAAAGTTCGCCACCGCTTTCGACAAAACGGCGCCACTGTTCAAACCGGAACTTCCGGTTGCTGCTGTCCGGGCAGTCGCCGTGATCCTGAACCGCGACGGCAATCTGCGCCGGGAGTTCAACCTCGAACGCGCACAGTAGACGCTCGATTTGGTTCATATCAACATCGCGCGTCTCGATGGAGACATTACCCGTCGGTTCCTCCTTGACAATCTGTACGCCGAGTTCGCGCACGACATCCAGGTTGTCGTGGATGGTTTTCGCCGCCGGCTCAGTGGCGTATGCGCGGAGACCGGCGCGGACGTGCCGCTTGACCGCCGAGGCTGATTTCCCTCCTCCCATAAGGTTGCCGTGCAGGAAGACGTCTCTGCGTTGCGCAGTAGCACGCGCGATTTTGCGAGCGACTATCGCTGGTTGGGAGGGTAGGACGAGTTTGGTACACGATTCCGGCGGTACGTCAGGGTCGTGCAGAAGGATATCCTGGGTGCCCGCGCCGACGTCAATGGCGAGCACCGGATAATCCGGAAGAGCGTTAGAGCTTGAATATTCCATGAGTGATAACCGCTCCCGCCAAAAAAGCCTGGCGCAAGAAATTCAATGAGCCACAGAGAACACAGAGTTTACAGCGAGATTCTCTTGACACCGTCTACAAGTCTTTCTTCACCAAAGTTGATCAGCAGCGCGCGCTGTAGAATGCCTCGAAGCGTCAGCTCGCGGCGGAGTTCCTCTTCCTGGAGGCTCCTATGGGCCTTCGCCCAACCAAACAAGTAAACCGCCACCGCGTAGGGGCGGTCGCCACGGGTCGCCATGGCGACCGCCGATGGCGGGCACGCCTCGGCGCATCTTCGACGAGACGCCCGCCCTACCTTGCGTCGGTGTATCCTCTGTGATCTCTGTGGCGGGTTGTCCTGGCAGACAGCAATGCAGCCGGCCCTGTCGTCACGGCGCGGCTCGTGAGCTAGTCGAACCATCCTCTGGATCGTGCGATGAGTCCGATCAGTCTGTAGGTCAGTCGTGCTGCCGTGTACTCGGAGACGACCGAGCCGGGAACAGGGCACAGCTCGACAAGATCGAACCCGCATACGGCACGGTTCTCGCATGCTGCGCGCAGGATGTCGTTGACTTGAAACCAGTCCAATCCGCCCGGCTCCGGCGTTCCGACGCCCGGCACCGCCGATGGATCGAACACGTCCATATCGACGGTTATGTATACGTTCGGGTTGAGTTTCTCGACGATAGCAGTCACATCCAGACCGCCGCGCAGCTCACGGGCGAGAAATGTGGTTACATTTCCTGAGTTCGTGAGAGGAACTTCTCCCTCTGACAGACTTCGCACACCGATCTGTACCACGGGGCATATCTCGGATAGACGTCTGGCGACGCAGGCGTGGCTGAACGTGCTGCCGGCGAACTCATCGCGCAAATCGGCATGGGCGTCAAGATACAACACCGATATGTCGCGGTGGCGCTTCTTGGCAGCCTGAACGGCACCCACCGTGAGCGAGTGTTCGCCGCCCAGCATACACACGAGCTTCCCGTCATCAAGAATCTTCTGGACAGTATCCTTCACGAGCCGTGCGGCTTTCGCGGGATGTGCGGGAGGCGTGAGCTCCGGCATGGTGTGTATGCCGACACAGTACGTGGATACGCCGAGCTCCTCATCGTACAGCTCCATGTGTCCGGACGCGCGGATAATCGCTTCCGGCGCGTTGCGCGTGCCCGCCCTGTAAGTGGTGGTGCATTCGAGCGGGACGGGCACAATCACCGTGCCTGCCGTGTCGTAGGAGATATACTCGGGCGGTATAGCGCCGAAATTGTATATGACGTGGTACTGTTCGTCTATCATTTAGTGCTTCTCCCGGTGATAGCAGTTGCTTCTACTGTCTGTGCGACGCGGACCGAACCCTGCTGAGAAGTGAAAAGACGTTCGCAATGTGCGACCTGCTCTATGGATGTATGGCAAAATCGCCGTCCAAATCGAACCGTGGGACTCGCTTCCGACGCAGCTCGTCCGCCCGGTCCGCCAGACCGGATACGACTATGGGCAACGCGATCGTCGCATCGCAGAAGCAGATCACCGCGTGGGCTTCAGCCGATATTTTACCCCACGATTTCCCTTCCTTGAAGGTGCACCCGCTCAACCCGCCCCACTGTGGAGAATCCGTCGTAAACTGAATTGCGTATCGGTGTCCTTCGAGCTCTCTATCAGGCTCAAGGAGGCTGGCGGTGATCTGGAGTTGCTGGATATAGTTTTTCGGTGTACCGCCCCCGATGAATATCACCGCGGTACCGGCTGATTTCAATGCGATTTCAGCCAGTTCGTTGAGTTCGGTGACCACGTCAAAGGTAAAGGACCGGCCCGTTGCAACCAGGTAGGCCGCGAGCGCGATCCCGATAGACGAATCGGCAATCGCCGGACAGTAGATCGGGACGCCCGCCTGCGAGGCTGAGGTGAGCATACCCTGTTCAGGTCGATCCGCCAACTGTTTTCCGAGCAGATGCAGAAACTCGCGCGTCGTGTACGGTCGGTGCTCCAGTCCGGATGCGAAATCGGCTATGTACCTGTCGGTCCGTTCGAACTCGTCATCCTTGGCGAACGTATCGTAGATTCGGTCGATCCTGAGCGTACACAATTCCGCATCGCGCACGTCCGGCGTTCCCTGGAAATGGCGGAACCCGAGCGTCTCGTGGCAGTCGTGAAACAGGTTCGCGCCCGTCGTCACGACACAGTCAACGAACCTGTTTTGTATGAGGTAGGCAATGATTGTGCGCATCCCTGCCGGTACCATCGCACCGGCGACACCAAGCAGTATCGTGCAATCGTCGCGCAACGCCCTGCACCAAATATCGAAAGCGCGCGCGAGCGACCGGCCCTGGAACGATATCCCCTTCATCCTTTCGAGAACGGATGCGACGGATGAGTCCGGTGACACTTCAAACGGACAGGTAGGAGTATCTGTGTATGAATGCTTTTTCATGCTTCACTCGCAACTGTATCCACTAATCCGCGACGGCCCGCGTCAGCTCACGAACACCGCCGCGGCTACCGTCGTCGTCCATACACCGTTGCTCTTGCCTATAGCGGACTGCGTCACGTCCATCGTACGATAGATCTTGCCGCTGATCTTCCACTGTTCCCGTTTTTCGTCCCATGCGAGGTCAGGATCAACGTGGACGCCGAGTATCGTGCCGAGCATAGTTGCGGCGAGATCTTCCGCGTAATCTCCCGACTGTGTCTCCGTCTGTCCGAACCCCTCGTGTTCCGAGAGGTATCCGTAGGCGCTTCTGTCGGCAGGGATAGCAACACCTATCGAGGAAGAGAGCAGCCGTCGGTTCTCGTTGGTCTGGTTCACCGCAAGCACGCAGTACACTACCTGGCCGCTTTGCAGCTTGTCCAATCCCTTTGTGCGCGAGATGACCTTACACTGAGGCGGGAATATGCTGGAAACCCGCGCCAGGTTGAACCGCGCGATGCCCGCGTCGCGTAACGCCTCCTCTAAACTCGCGAGCTTCTCCGAATGGTACCCGACACCACGCGTCAGAAACATCTCACTTGGCGTGAACCCCACTCGACATCACCTCCCCCGCAGGCAAACCCCATCGTTTCGCCGACACGAAAACACACCACCTCCACCGGAACAGTCCTACGTAAACACAAAAATCCGCAACCCACCCCGACTGTATCGAGGGAAATTATAGGGGAAGCGAACCGTCAACGTCAAGGGAAAACGGAAGATTGCGTTGATCGGTTCTACGGGTTGTGTCTATTGTCCCATGAGGCGGACGAACTGTCGGAAGATATGTTGGTCGAGGCCGGCGCTCATTTCGGTTTTCATGATCTGTAACGCGGTGAATGTGCCTACGGCATCTCTGTACACTCGCCGAGTTGTCATAGCGTCGAACACGTCGGCGATCGCGGCGACTTTTGCATAGGGGTGGATTGTCTCTGCGCGCATCCCCGACGGGTACCCGGACCCGTTGCACCGCTCATGGTGCTGACTCACCACAGCATATCCCTGTTCGGGAATCCCGCCGGTCTCGCGCAGAATCTCGACGCCGTAGGCCGGGTGTTGCTTGATTATCGCCCATTCCTCCTCGTTGAGAGGCCCTCGCTTTGTCACGATGCGTCTGTCAATAAGGCTTTTTCCGATGTCGTGGAGGAGCGCACCGGTGCCGAGCACGACGAGCTCTTCGGACGTGTCGGACACACCTGCTCGTTGCGCCAACGCCACACAATACGCGTACACGTTTACGGAGTGCGTGTAGGTATGGTAATCGTACGATGTTACCGCGAGCAGATTCCTGAATGCGCTCTCGTCGCGCAGGACAAATCCGACCGTGTTGAGAACCAGCTGCTCGGACCGACGGATGTTCTCGCCGACACGCGGTGCCTTGAACAGCTTCTCCATGAGGAAGGTCGCCGATGAATAGACGATTTCAGCCTTTGCCTTTGTTTCTATATTGTCATCGCGGACAATCCGGTCCAGATTACGTTCAATATACTCCTGGTAGTTGTCTCGGTCGCTGCTGCGAATGTACACGCGTTCAACATCATGTTCGAGAAGACGTTTCCTGACCGTCTCGGTGAACTGGAGGTTTTTTGCCCGGTAGAGAATCGGCTCCCTCTCGCTGGTGGGAAGCACGTAGAGTTCGAAGTTGGTCAAGGTGTCGAGACAGAGACTTTCTAGCGAGATCGGGATGAAGGTTCTGCTGATGCGCTCGTCCGGCGCTGAATCCTGAAGCTGGGAATTGACCTTGCCCACGAGAGCAGCCCCCACGTTGCCAACGCCAGCCTACAGCCGAGCTTGCAAAGCAACAACACCCCCGTGGATTCCGACCGTGAAATCGCCCCACGGCCATGATTATAGCATCTGTGTGAGTCTGAATCAAGCAATTCCGCGCGCATCAGGAATACGCCCGGCGGTGTCTATCGGTCGTCTGCTCGTCCTTTCTTCAATACGATTACTGCGATATGGTGACCGAGCGGGTTCGGCGCGATAAGAGACGGATCGTAGGGCGATTTAAGCCGGCGGTAGTAGAGGAACCGCCGGAGCACGTCGCTGAACCTCGTGAACGTCCACAGCGGCAGCTCGCCGAAACGGTCGCGAATACACCATAACTGAAGTTTGGTTTTCTCGAGCGTGCCGTTGGAGAAGAATCGTTTTTCCAAGGTTTCCAGGTCGTAGTGCCGGATTAGTGGGAAGGACGGGTTATCGCGGACCTCACGGTAGTCAGGATTCACCGGCACCGTGATGATTGCAACACCGCCCGGTTGCAGCACACGCGCGACCTCCCCCATAACGGCACGGTCGTCCTCGATATGCTCGATAGTACTGATCACCGTGACCGCATCGAACGACTCGTCCATGAACCCCAGCCGTTGGGCGTCGTGGAGCGATACGTGTGTCCGCTTGCGGTCGCGGTCCGGCAGATTCGCGCGCGCGTCACGCAATGTGATATCGCGGATGTCCGTCGCGTGCACGTGCGCACCGCGCCCTGCAACCCATTGCCAGACAAGCCCGTAGTTGCTTCCTATATCTAGCACACGTTTTGGCCGTGCACTCGCCA
>Ga0180433_10002105_pt1 | contig 31821 bp, 17 predicted proteins | sample SS_ome_8_FD_132980 | JGI IMG/M metagenome (GOLD analysis project Ga0180433, IMG submission 132980) | Hypersaline lake sediment archaeal communities from the Salton Sea, California, USA - SS_1_D_1 metaG | ecosystem: Environmental > Aquatic > Non-marine Saline and Alkaline > Hypersaline >...
ACCAGAAGAACTTGAAAGCCAAGTTGAACCAAAAGAAGAGATTAAAGAAACAGAGCCAGTAGAACCTAAAGAAGAACCAGTTGAATCTAAAGAAGAGCCCAAAGAGGAAAAACCAGAAGAACTAGATGAAAAACTTGAGGATAAGGACAAAGTAAAAAGACAGGATAAAAAAACTACAAAAAAGACAACTGTAAAGAAGACCGAAAAAGCAGCAAAATAGTCCCCAAGCTGCCCATTTTTCAAATAATCTTTTTATATATTTAAATTCATACTATAATGCAATTACATGAATAAATTTAAGATTATTGCTGCCATATTTGCTGCAATTCTTTTCTTTAATGTCGTGTTATCTTGTAATGCTAAAGGGTGTAAGGATATAGTTGCCTGTGGCGATTCGACTGCGGGGGAGTACAATCTTCTTTTGAAAGTCAGAGACCCAAGTAGACCAGGTCTCCAGGTTTTATGTATTGTTCCAGAAGGATATGGATATAACTATCATCATCCGTGGACTGGAAAACCAATTTTTTTTGAAACAAAGCATAAATTCATTGGAGTGGCTACTAAAGATGATACAATTCCAAATATAGTTAAAGCAGGAATGACTCTTAGTGATTCCGGTATAGCATTTGGTGATGCGGATACAAATTCAAATTGGAAAAACCCGACGAGATATGCCTGGGATGATTTTGACTGGATACGGTATGCTTGCGAAATAGCTGATGATGAAGATGACGCTGTCTCGTTAATGACCATAGATCTTGTAGATAAAATACATGCCACAGGGGTATCCGAAAATCTTTTTGTTGTAGGTCCTAACAGTGGTTATGTAGTCGAAGCAGATGCGTTTCATTATAGTGTAAAAGAGGTAAATGATGGCGTTGTAGTAATGTCAAACTATCCCAAGGAACTATGGAGAACTCAAATTCACAAAAAACTCATGATTGCATCATCCTTTGACATCGAAAAAGAAGAATATGTCAAAAAAGGTGAGTTAATCTCGTTAAATTCTTTATATTGTGTAAGAATTGTGGATGTTGGAGAAAACTCGATTGTTGCACGACAGATCCCATTTTTTAAAATTATGGATTGGAAAATCCTAAAAAGAGGGACTAAAGTCAAGATAGAGCTAGGCGATAGAGAAACGGTTGGGTATTTTAGTGTAGAGTTACTAGATATTGATGACAGCAAAGCTAGGATTAATTTATGTTATAAGTTTAAAGCTTGGGAAGATGAAATGATGAAACATATTCAGCCCAGATACGGTTCCATTTCTGTTAATGATATGATAAATTGGTCGCGTCTTCACAGGGAGGACATCAACGGGCTTAGGCCAATGTGTGAAGATATTTTTAATTATGAAGCTGTGGCAATCTATAAGATCCCAAAGCAGAACTATGAAAAATTAAGTAGCGGGTGGTTTTCGGCAAATCATGCCTGTTCATCCATATATGTTCCATTTCACATATGCGATAATGCTATCTTTGGCCCATATGAAACCGGTGAGGCTGCAGACTTATCTTTTAAGTTGCTGGAAAAGTATGGACATAGTATATTGACAGACAATTTTAGTAAGGTTGAGGAAGTATTTCTCCATGAAACAGAAGTTGCAGAGAATATGGCAAGAGATATGATGGCAAATAATCTGAGCGCATCTGAGTTTATGACGGTTATTGATAATGGTATGCAGGAACAAGCATGGCTGACACAGCAAATGTGGATGGAAGCAAGTAATTTATGTGATCAAAAAAACAAACAGGATATTATGGGCATAATTAGTAGCATATGGGCAAGTAACTATTCGTCTTCTTTGGAATATATGGAAACTGCCATACATGATCTTACGAATGTATCAGAATCAGAATATTTTATAGATAAAATAGAGAGAATTGTGCTTAGTATTTGTGAACTGAGAAATGAAACATTGGAAATTATTAAACCACAAAATCATTTGATAGAAATAGATCATAAGGTGGGTAATGTAATTGTTGAACAAGGGTCATATAGTTGTGATGATGATATTATTGCGGGTGGACAATTATTAACAGACTTGGATGTTATGGGGTATGAAAAGAATGAAATGACATATCTATCTACAGATTTTATATCAGTATTTTTAACTATGTTTTTTATGATTCTTGTATTTGGATATAGGCCAGATTAGTTTTTTACTAAAATGTAATCAAAAACATTAAAAAAACAATGCTATTAGACCGAATTGGGGATTTATGTGAATCAAGATAAAAATATAGTGGTGATTGGTTGTGGGGCGGGAGGAGGTACCGCTGCACAATTTGCACGTAAAACAGATAGAAAAGCTAAAATTACTGTTTTTGAAAAAGGCAAACATTCACAATATTCCAAATGCGGTCTTCCATATGTTGTCTCTGGTAGAATTCCAGAATTTAAAGATCTCATAGAGTTCTCAGAAGAATGGTTTAAGAAAGCTAATATTGATCTTTTAATGGAAACAACTGTGGATAAAATAGATGTGAAAAAACAAGTTGTCATAGTAAAAAAAGGAAAAGAAATAATTGAAAAACCATACAATTCCTTAATAATAGCTACAGGGGCAAAACCGTCAGTTCCTTCAATAGAGGGTCTTTACTTTAATGGTGTCATGGTTGATGGTGTTAATGTTGTTCGAACTATTGAAGATGGCAAAAAGATACATTCTTTTGTAAAAAAAGGCAAAAATGCGACGATAATAGGGGCAGGACTTATTGGACTTGAAATGGCCGATAATCTTCATAAAAAAGGCATGTGTATTACGGTTATAGAGGCATTACCGAATATACTTTCTAATACTCTTGATGAAGACATGTCTAGCCATGTGCATGAAGAGATTTCAAAGAATATTTCAATTTTTACTAATCATATTGTCACGAAAATTAAAAATAAGAATGGAAAAATACAATCTGTTTCCAAAAAAAATAATAAAACTGGTGAAGAAGAGGATATTGAAACCGATCTTTTGGTTATTTCTACAGGTTGTAAACCTAGGATATCCTTGGCGAAAGACGCTGGATGCAAGATAGGTAAAACCGGTTATATCACAGTAAATAAAAGATCTGAGACCTCTGTTGAGAATGTTTATGCTGTTGGTGATTGCACGGAATATAAGGATTTTGTCACAAAAAAATCCTTACCTATCGGCTTAGGTAGCATTGTTGTGAGGCAAGCTATTGCAGCTGGTGTAAATTCGACTGGTGGAAATTACAAATTACCGGATGGTTTATTACAAACACGTGCTACAGCTTTATTTGACTTTGAAATTGCCGCGGTTGGACCAACTGTAAGTCGGGAGGATAACATGTCTGTTGTTTCAGGTAAATTTAATGGTTCTTCGCTTCCTGAATATTTCCCAGGAGGTAAACCTATTAGCGTAAAAGTTTTTGTAGACGGGAAGACTGGATCCATATTAGCAGCTCAGGCTGTTGGATATGATGCAGCACAAAGGATAAACACGTTTGCTTGTGCGATTCTAGGTGGAATGAATATTGAAACTTTAAGAAAACTAGAGACTGCATATGCCCCACCTGTGGCCCCGACCTTGGATGCTGTTACGCTTGCATGTGATATTGTTTCTATGAAGATGAACCGAAGACGACGATAATATGAAAATTTTGCATGTTGCTGATACACATTTGGGTTATTCTGCCTATCGCAAAGTAACAGAGGATGGAATAAACCAACGTGAAGTGGATGTTTACGATGCATTCAAACAGTTTGTTGATTATGCTGTCAAATCGAAACCTGATTTAATCATTCATGCTGGTGATTTATTTGACTCGGTAAGACCAAACAACAGGGCAATAACTTTTGCCATCAAACAGGTATTGCGCCTATCAAAACGAGGTATCCCTTTTGTGTTAATCGCTGGAAATCATGAACATCCAAAACTCAAAGAGACAGGCCATATCTTCAGTATATTTGATCACATGGAACACGTTTATCCAGTATACAATGCTAAATATGAGGTTTTGTCTTTTGACATAAATAACGAAAAAATAACTATTCATGCAGTTCCTCAATCTTCCTCAAAAGACGAATTTGACAATAATCTTGACAAACTCAAAAGCGATTCTTCCTCAGATTACAATATTTTAATTACCCATGGGTGTGTCAAAGGCATAAAAGAATTCAGCATGAATGAATTCAACGAACTTTTCATACCTGTATCTTATTTAAAAGCAGATTTTGATTACATTGCACTTGGTCATTATCATAAATATACTGAAGTTTCCAGCAATGCTTTTTATGCAGGTTCTACCGAATGTTTGACATTTACAGATTCTGGGGATAAGAAAGGATTCATAGAACTTGAATTAACAGATAAAAAACTGGATCATATTTTTATCACATTGAGAAACAGACCAATGATTGATACGAAGCCCATTCAATGTTTCAATCTCAGTTTAGATGAAGTAATGAAAAAGATAAAAGATACAGTTGGGGTGGTGGAACCAGAAGGTAAAATATTCAGAATAATACTTGAAGATATACCATCGCATATCTATAGAGGAATTGATTTTAGCGAGATACGGGCTCAGAGCAATAAAGCGGTTCACTATGAAATCAAGGCGGTTATATTAAGAGATGGTGATTCGGGATTCAGTGAAAATTCAAGAATAAATGCGCTTTCACAGGAATTTAGAACGTTTATTGTAAATCAGAATATTGAAGAAAAAGAAACTTTGCTAGAGCTTGGTATGGATTACATCGGGAGAGTTGAGGTAAGAGATGAAGAAGAATGATACTTAAAACACTTGTACTTAGAAATTACAGAAAATTCAAACAGATAGTCATTGAGTTTCCAGATGGTGTAACAGGGGTAATTGGACTTAATGGTGCTGGAAAATCCACAATTTTTGAGGCAATATCGTGGGTTCTTTATGGCCCTGTTGCAGCAAGAACATCGGCGGATCAGATAAAACGTGAGGGTTCAGAGACATCAGAACCCTGTAGAGTAGAGTTGGAATTTGTATTTGAGGACGATCAGTATAGGATAGTTCGCGAAATGACTGGAAAAAATTTGTCTGCCTCTGCAACGGCAATCGTTAATGGAAACATGGTAGCAAGTGGTGCGGAAACAGTCAGTAAATTTGTGCAAAAAAAACTGGGTATGGATTTCAAATCATTTTTTACATCAATATTTGCCAAACAAAAGGAGTTAAACGCTTTATCAACCATGAATGCCAGTGAGAGGAGACCACTCATACTCAAAATGCTTGGTATAGATGCGTTAGATGAAGTCACAAAGGAGATAAGATCTGATAGGCGACACAAGAGCTCTCTAATAGAAAAATTAAGTCTGGATCTTGTCGATAAAACAGGAAAAGATAAAATTGAAAAGTATGACGCTGAAACAAGGGAGTTAAATGAGAAACAAAAAGTTATGGTCATTTCTATAAAGCAGGTGAAAGAAAAAATTAAAACGTTTAAGGGGGAGTTGGAAACACAGGAAAAAAAATATAAAAACAGCAAAAATGAATATGAAAAAATAAATCTGCGTAAAGAACAACTAGATGAGCAGAAAACTCTTTTTGAAAATAAAGGCAAGTTACAGGATCAAATCAAAGAATTACAGGGCAAAATAGGAAAAAGACAATCAATTTTAGAGGAGCAACAAAAAGAATTGAAGATTTTTGGGGACATTGCAAAAGAGATCAAAAATGTTGAAGAAAGAATGGATAAAACCGATAAGAAAATTGAGGAAATTATTAAAATAAAAGAGCAGAAAAAAACACTCATAGCAAGTCTTAATAAAAGTATACGGGGTATAGATTCCAAAAGGAAAAATATAGAAAAAATGGGTCCGGATGCAAGTTGTCCTACTTGCGATAGGGTACTTGGTGATCAACATGATCTGCTTTTAAAAAAGTTTGATGAAGAAAAAAACGATAAGAACAAGGAAATTGAGATTCTTTCAAAGGATATGTTGATAGAACAGGAAAAATATGAAAAAACGTTTCGGGAGAAGCAAGCTCTTGAGAAAAAAAGGGATTATCTTCATAAGCAACAGAGAAAAAAAGAAAGAATTGAAACCACAATCAGAAATACGTCAATAGAACTTGAAAGAGAAAAAAAAGAAATAGAAAATAAAGAGAGACAAAAGACTAAGATTGGGGAAGTGGAGTTCGATCTGAAGGAATATGGAACAGTTAAAAATCAAGTTAAAGGACTTTATATTAAATATCAGTCTATGTTGGATCTACTTGGCGAAAAAAAGGATTTACTCGGATCTGCAAAACTAGAACTTGAGAAAAAAGAGGGAGAAAAAAAACTTATCGCCAGTAAGATAAAAACCATACATGAAAAAATGGATGAATTAAAAGAATTTAAGAAACGTATAACTGATGAGAAAAGGAATATGCAAAATCTCAAAATGTTAAGCGACGTTATGTCATCTTTTAGATCGCATCTTATCTCAAGAATACGGCCAGCTTTATCGCTATATGCATCTGATTTTTTCAGCCGTCTAACCGATGGGAAATATCAGGAGATTGAGCTTGATGAAAATTACAATCTCATGGTTTACGATGGCGGTAATCCTTATGAAATAGAGCGTTTTTCCGGTGGTGAGGGAGATTTAGCAAATCTTTGTCTCAGACTTGCCATTTCTGAGGTTATTACAGAACGTGCGGGTGGGTTGTTCAATTTTATAATACTGGATGAAATATTTGGATCGCAGGATATTATAAGACAACAGAACATTATGAAAGCTTTTAATAGTCTATCATCTAAATTCAGACAAATATTTCTTATTACTCATATTGAGGATATTAAAAACTATATGGAGAATATCATCCTTGTAAGTGAAAACGAAAGTGGTATAAGTGCTGTAAAAATAAAATAAACAAATGCATTGTTTTTAGTTAGCCAAGTGAAGAAGTGGGAACTTAATATATGTGCCAAAACTGTACAAAAAATTTCAGCTATAACAATAAAGATGGGAGATTCGATTGTCCTAGCTGTGAAAGTCCCGATTTTGTAGCAATATCTCATAAATGATCTTATTATGTTCTTTTAAATTCTATAAATTATTCTTAGTCATCAAATATTGTTGTTAGTAATATCAATTCTATATGCATTTCTTGCAAACATTAGATCGAATATTCTATATAAATTCAAAAAAAATATAATAATCGTGAAATGAGTTATTTTTTTGTGATTTTTTTGTGAGTAGATGTGCTGTTCAATCCTTAAAAAATACATAAATTAATTAAATTTTACTTGTTTATATAGGAAGTTTTAAATACATATTTTTCGCTATTAAAAATATAAAAATGTTATCCCACAATATTAGGTTATGATCGCTACAATCTGTTATAAAAATGTTTTATAAAGATCAGGTGAAAATCTAGGGGGGATTAAAGGGGCATAATCATGAAAAATAGTGATAAAATCAATTTATTTAAAGAAGGAATAATTAAACATAAATTTGTTTTCGGAAATCTATTTTTTTTAATCGCTTTGATTTTTTGTTTGTTAATCTGTTCTTATTCTGCTACTGCTGCACCTGATGGGTACTGTGACGAAGCAACAACAGATATGCGTTTTTCGACGTGGATTACTGATGTTGACTATCATCTGTATCCTTCAAATCAGAATCCTGAATCAATCAAACTCACTGTTGAACTTTTTTTTACAACAGATGGATTTGGAATGGTCGGTTCTCCTATTCAGCCAGACCCGGATTGTCTTGATGATTATCGTTATATGAACGCCTGGATTGATTGGAATGGAGATTATGCTTTTGATTCATCAGAGCAAGTATTTTCTGAGCAACTTTTCTGGTATGATGAATTGTATCAGCTCTATTATCTTAATGCCTATCAACAAGGAGACCCCGTAGAGTATCTTGATGTTCTCACACTTCCACGAGACCAACTTTCTGGAAAATCGATCCGCTGGCTCACCTATGACAGTTTTTGTGGAGGTATGGGATTTATGAGCGTTACAAAAACCTTGCCTCTTCCAGAATCTTATGCTGATGACACCTGGATGAAAATAAACTATGGATGGCTGTATAATCCACAATATCCTTGTGATTGCTATTCTCCAACTTATGAGGATCCATATAATTCATGGGAGTATGGTGATTCCACATACAAAAAGATTAGTACCACACCAGATCTCTGCATCAATACTTCTGATATTGTGCTCAAAGCAAAAAAAACTCTCTCATTTCCACTGTATGATTTCAAAGAGTCACTGCTAAACGTAACTGTTCACAACAATGGAAAAACAGAAGCACAAAACGTAGAAGTACTACTTTACAAAACAGATAAAGACCAAACCATCATCTCTTCTGAGACAAAAATTATACCAAGTATTGCTGCAGAAAGTTATGCTACAATCACTTTTGAGGGCAATTTTGATCCCTACCGCTTTGAAGACATCATCGTTGAAATCGACCATGAAAACAAGATCTGGGAGATAAATGAATCAAACAATCATGCACAGACCTATGCAATTAAAGGATATATCTCTCAACAACATCTCACTACTACTCATCTACCAAGAACACGTGTTGACATACAGCAATATGATGGTACGTCATATAAATTTGTTTTATGTACTGTAACAGACGATCAAGGATTTTATAAATTTTGGACAAACAGTAAATATTTGATGCCCGAAAGACAAACATATGTTATTGCAACTCTTCAATATATGCCAACTAGACAACTTCCGCCGGTCATTTATGTAATGAATGAAACGCAGTTTGGAGATAATGTACTTCCAAACAATCCCAAAGCCTTGACTTCAAATGACAAATTATCTTCTGAATTTACACTTAAAGATGACCAAGATTCTACACACAATATCACTTTCAGTGGGGTGGAAGGAGGACTGGCGTATCAGACGTTAATTACACTGTATGAATACCATAAAAATCAGAATACTGCTCCATCTGGTCATGTTGTTGTCAACATAAATGATAATGATGGTGATGCTGTAAACGATAATGATGCTTATGCCTATCAAAGTTCGTATACTATCCATCTTCCACCAGGAAGACAAGGAACAACAGATCCGTTCACCATTGGTCATGAATTTACCCATATTGTGCAGAGAGGATGGCTTCCAACCTATTATGACCATCATCCGCTAGTGCCTGTTGAGGAGGGTTCTTGTCATTGGGGATCATGCATTGCTCGTGGAAATCCAGTTGTTGAATTTGATGATGGGAAAGGGGGTTTTGTAACAATTGATGTGTCAAATAATTCTCATACTAGCAACAGCACTCCGGCTTCAACTGCTTTTGTTGCATGCAGAGAAGAATTTCAGATTGCAGGGACAATGTGGGATCTTAACACCTCACTTGTCTGGCATATCTTAAGGTACGGATATGGCGAGATTAATCCAATATGGCCATGCACACCTCTGCTCTTTTACGATGCTTATAAAGAAGTGGATTCACGAACATCGCCGGTCATTAAAGCCATCTTCAAATCACATGCCTATGCCACGAAAACATGGCCGGGAAAAGATGGGCTTGATCCGGATTTTTTTACTGAAACTTTTTTTGATCAAGCAATTGATTCTGATGGTGATGGAAAATATGAAAGCTTACAAATTGGGGTAGAACTCGATATTGTGCAGCCTGGAGACTATCTTTTGAGTGCAAGTATTGATGAAACTACTCTTGCAAGCAGTACAATAGTTACACTCGATGCAGGTATAAATCTTGTAAATCTCAGTTTTTTTGCAGAAAACATCTTTGAAAACCGCTGTAATGGACCATATACTCTTTCGTTTTATCTTTATCATGCCGACAACTACAGCTTTGTCGATAACAGAATTTCCTTTTATAATACCTCGTTTTACGATTATGCCAGTTTTAAGCATCCTCTGCTTGTATTTACTGATAATCATACTACTTCAACTGTTGATGAAGACAGTGATGGGCTTGTTGATCAGCTCATCTTAGATGTTGAACTCAATCTTACAGAGAGCAGCTATGTTAAGATGTTTGCAGCACTGTATTGTAACGATGTGTTCATTGACAACTGTTGGGGACCGTCTATGAATGATGGTGCCGTCTATGAGTATGTTGAAGCAGGGACGCACAATTTGAGTCTTTTTTTCAATGGTGAATCGATTTATGCGGCAAAACAGAACGGTTCCTATGAGGTAAGAACTTCACTTGGAAATGCCAGAAGTTTACAAGTTGGATCATTTGATTATATTGATTTTGAACAACCATCTGCAGTTCTTTCAGGACTTCAAGATGAAGTTCTCTTTGACAAAGACATGAATGGTTATATTGATTCTCTTAACCTCACCATTGGTGTATTGGGCCAGGGAAGTTTCATTATTACAGGCCATCTCTACAATGAGTCGGGAGAACATCTTGTAACAACCCATGTTTTTGATGATATCAACACTACTCAATCTCTTTGCCTTTGCTTTGATGGGGAATCGTTGAGAAATCAAAGACGAAGTGGTGTGTATAATCTGTCTGTTGAACTTTATGACTGTGATGGGTTCTTCTTAGGTTATGCCAACTATGTGCTTTCGTATTACTCCTTTGAAGATTTTGAGCCTTCTGATAAAGATGTCTTTTCTATGAGTTATTCTGACTTTGGGGTTGATAACTCTGGTCAGTATGGCTATGAGACACTGTGCATCGATATGGTTGGCTCAAGTCTTATTCCTGGATGGTATCAAATAGAAGGCTATCTGAAAACTGAGGATGGAGTGGTGCTCTCTTCAACTCAGGCTGACCACTTTTTTGATGAGAGTACAACATCTGTCATTCTTTGTTTTGATGGACAAGTGCTTGGTTCCTTACGCTACAATGGTAGCTATACTGTTGATGTTTTTTTCATCAACCAATCAAGAATAGTTGAGCTCAAAGATGCCTACACAACAGATTTTTACACCTATGATGGCTTTGAAGCAACCTATCTTATCAATACAACAGATACGCTTTATTCTACAGGTGGACTACATCCTGTTGCAAACAAATTAGGAGTGACACTTGAAACTTATTCGACTGTTCCACGATATGTTTCGGTCTTTGCACAACTCAAAGATAGTACTGATGAGATTATTGATGAAGTTACAATCCGTGATATCTGGGCGTTTGAAAACGACAGCACTCTTGTTCTTTTCGATGGAGGAAAAATCAAGGACCATGGTGTTGATGGCTTATTTACTGTTGATCTTTGGCTTTATGATGAGCAAGAAATCCTGCTTGATAGAGCACAATTTGTCACTGAATACTATGATTTTGAGGTGTTTTCAGCAATTGGTCTTACAGGATTTTATTCGGATTATGGTCTAGATCTTGATTCTAATTCTTTTTATGACTATCTTGTCATTGAAGCAGAAGTCTCTGTAGCAACCCCTGGATACTGTACCATTGAAGGGACTCTTGAAGATGATGCTGGGCAGAGTATTACAACAACACAAAACACTCAATGGTTGCCAGAAGGCATACAGACACTTCCACTCTACTTCAACGGATCAGAAATCTCTGCTCATGGTATTGATGGGTCATATACACTCAGTCTGGTCTCAATCTATCACAACAAAGAAGTATCTCTTACAGACACACAATTTAACTGCTATCAAAGCCAGACATATTTTTCAGCAGATTTTGATCTTACTGCCTCAACAAGTCCTAATTTGCAACCAATCAGCATAGCAACTGGGCCAAGTGCGGGTAGTATCGGAGAAAGTTTACAGTTCAATGCATCGGCTTCCTATGATCCTGAAGGATCTGTTTTGGGCTATTACTGGGATTTTGGAGATGGTGCTACAAGTGATCTGCAAAAACCAACTCACACCTATGGTGATGAGGGCATCTACACGGTCAGTCTTGTCGTAAACGATGGCTTATTGGACTCAACACCAGATTGCTTTACACTATGTATTGGATATCCTGTTGCAGACGCACAAGGCCCATACATAGCATATGGTCAAGTAGCAGTACAGTTCAATGCTTCTGCATCGTATGATCCTGAAGGATCTGTTTTGGGCTATTACTGGGATTTTGGCGATGGTGCTACAAGTACGAGTAAAAACCCAATGCATACCTATAGCTCCTATGGAGAATACACTATAAATCTAACTGTTTCAGATGGAACATATAGCACCAGTAGCAGTACAAGTGTTAGTGTTATGCAATCACTGCTTTTTGGAGATAGTCCTGTTGATAGTGGACTTGATATCAATTCTGATGGACTCTATGATTATCTTTATTTTGACGTTGATGTTACCAACTATCTTTCACAAAATATTTCAGCAGAGGTGAGCCTAACAGACTGCTATGGGACACTTCTTTCCTATGGCTATGAGACTGAATTTTTAAACGTTAGTTCCTATTTGTTCTCAGTATATTTCGATGGTTCAAGCATACGTGAAAACATGGTTGATGGCCCTTACCACATAGGGATTGTCATCTGCGATGAATCAGACGAGATACTTGACCAACTCTCCTACTTTACCCAACCATATTCTTATGCAGATTTTCAATATCACACCAAAATAGATACAATTTCAGATGAGGGAATCGACACCAATTCCAATGAGACGTACGACTATCTTTCTATCAACGTCAGTCTGCTTAACACAATCTCAAGAGAGATTACTCTTGCCGGATCACTTCTTTATAGCAACGGAACAGTGATGCAATCAATTGAGCAGACAAGCACAATTGAGGGAAATACTACAATTGAATTGCTCTTTGGTGGTCCGACGCTCCACACTTCCGAAGAAGATGGACCATACACTGTTTTGCTTGTTCTCAAAAATCAGTATGCAAACACCATAGATAGCAGAGATTATTTAACATCTTCTTACGCCTACACCGATTTTGAAGAACCATTGCCAGTAAATCTTCCACCTATTGCAGAAGCAAATGGGGCATATCGGGCAAATAGTAGTGTAGATGTTCAATTCAACAGCACGGGAAGTCATGATCCTGAAGGACAAATTCTCACATATTTATGGGATTTTGGTGATGGTAATTCGTCAACTGATGCAAATCCAGTTCATGCATATAATTCAACAGAGCGTGTGAAGTTTTACCCCAATCTCAATGTGAGTGATGGAGTTCATTTTGACACGGATACAGCAGTAGTCTATATCAACTATCCTGTTGCAATCTCTGGAGGATCTTATTACACAACAGAAGGAGTATCAGTAACACTTGACGGTTCAGCATCCTATGATCCTTTGGAGGAACCAGGTCAATCTTATCCGCTTGAATATTATTGGTATCCAGCAAATGGAGATTATGGAAGTTGGAGTATTAGTTCAAAAAAATATGCAAGGTATGATAATGAAGGAGAATACCATCCATATCTCCAAGTGAGGACCAATACAGGATACCCTTGGTATTATTCTGAGAATTCTTATGCGACTGTATATGTAAATGATACTGATCCAATTCCCGACTTTATAAGTAGTCAACAAAGTGGCTTAACTCCCCTTATTGTTGAGTTCACGGATCTGAGTGACTCATATGATGGAATTACATTGTGGGAATGGGATTTTGATAATGATGGCATAGTTGATGTATCCGGTTCAGATGCTGCGGCTCAAAACCCCTCCTTTACCTATACCACTGCCGGTGTTTACTCTGTTAATCTTACCATACATGAGGCAGATGATGATACTGTTTCCATTGTTAAAGTCGATTACATAACAGTTGTTGATACTCGACCACCAATCACTATGTATGTGCCAGATGATTATCCAACAATTCAAGAAGCAATAGATGCAGGAACTACTCTTGATGGGGACAATATTGTTGTCCGTGATGGAGTATTCAGACAGAATATTATTGTATCAAAAGAGCTAACCATCAAGTCCGAGAATGAATCAGATCAATGTCAACTTTTTCCCCAATACACTGATGAGCATATGATTTTGATAAATTCAAATAATGTCACAATCACTGGATTTTCCATGAATGGTACAGGGTATAGCTATGCATCTCTTTGTTGCGATGGTTTTGAAAATATCACCATTACAGATAATTGGATAAATGATACGGGAAATGGAATAATTTTTGAAGATGTGATTGATGCAAGAATTTTAAATAACAGTATAGAAAATTGTTCAAAAAATCCTCTTTATGGATACCGTATTTCTAATGTTAGCATCAGTGGTAATAGTTTTTCTAATGGTGGTGATGAAGGGGCAGAATTTAGTCACATGGATAATTGCACTATTAAAAATAATATTGCTTTTGGTAACAAATATAGTGGAGTTTTGATTAGAAGTGGGAATGATAATGTTTTAGTTGAAAATACTCTGGATGGAAATGGTGTACCGGGGCATTCCTCTTATGAAGACTGTGGCCTGCGAATTCTCTCGGGCCATAATTATCTTATTTTCAATAATACTATGAATAACAATTCAGAATATGGTCTGTTTCTTGATGCTTCTTTCAACACAGTGCATCAAAACAATATGAAAGAAAACGGAAAATATGATTTCTATGCATGTTCTGATAACACAGTCACTTCTAACATAGGATCAGGAGATAAACCAATTATCTATGCCGACGAGTCCATCATACTTGAAAACATGGAAATTTCCTCTTTGATTCTTTATGATGCAGATTACTCAGTTGTTTCAAATGTTACTGTTTTAGGTTCTGAGGTTTTGAAGAACAATGGGATCTATGCAAAAAAATGTGACTATATGCACTTTACTAATGTCAGCTCTAATCATAATTATTTTGGAATATATATGCCATCTGCAAAAGTAGGAATTGTAGTTCTTGGTCAAGACAATAATACATTTACAGATTGTACCTTTTTAAATAACAGTAGAGCAGGGATAAAAACAGGTGGCGATGGAGTCAAAATTGAAAATTGTAAGATTGGTTTAAATGAAGATTATGGAATAGATTACCATGAACATTCAGAACATTCATCAATTGTCAATAATACCATCTATAATAACTCTTGGAGTGGGATACACCTAGAGGTTGATTTTACTATTTTTAACATAACTAACAATACACTGGAAGGAAATTCATGGGGCATCTATTGCTCCGAAGGAGATTATGTAGGACCCACTTCTAGTAGGGTAATGATTTCAGATAATAATGTCGTAAATAATAGAGATGATGGAATCCATGTTGATGATACTAATCAAGAGCACTATTATAAAATCTCTAATAACACAGTGAATGAAAACCATGATAGCGGTCTTTATCTGCTTGTACAATATTGTACTTTTGATGTGCTAGCCAATCAAATCATTGGTAACGATGAGGGTATTTGCTGTGAAAATACCTATTGGGATGAAAATGCTCATGTCAATATTACTCACAATACTATTTTGGGCAACACTCAGGGTATTAGTATAACAAAAATAAATGATCATCCAAACAATTATTATATCAGTGAGAACGTCATCAGTAACAATTCACAGACTGGCATCTACATCAATCCTGTTTCAGGAAATATCAATATCTTAAATAACTCTATACTTCAAAATCCTACAGGAATCTCATGTATCAATAGCTATACAAGCGGGGTTGACTCTCAAGTTACCATTTACAGTAATATACTATCTGAAAATGATGATGCTATTGATATCAGTGACATATGCAGTAAACATGACTATGATGCAGTAAATAATATCATCAATAACAATTCAATGTTTGGGATTTTACTCATCTCCGTCTCAGGTAATATGAAAATTATTAACAATATGATATCCTGCAATGGTGAAGGCATCTATTCTGAGAATAGTAACACCCATGCAAACATAACTCATAACATTATATCAAACAATGAACAGTTGGGTATAAACACCAATCATTCAGATATTCAATTTTTAATGTATAATAACATCATAGTCAACAATACTGTTAATGATATTGGAAATAGTAAGTGGAACATCTCAAAGAGAAGCGGTCAAAATAGTATTGGAAAGCCATATCTTGGGGGTAACTACTGGTCTGGATACGATGGAGTGGATAATACTGGGGATTATCTTGGCGATACTGATGTGCCACATAATTCATCAAGAGGTATAGTAAACGGAGGGGATTATCATCCTTTAGTACTATCGCAGGAGCTATATCTTATTCCTATAAATGATTTAACAATGTTTACTGACACTATTAGGTTCATTCCATTGTGTTCAGTTGGAAATAATACTTCTACAATCGCTCTTTCATCGTCTTCATCTCTCGGGTTTTGCATATTTACTGATCAAGGAAATGGTATTGGAACAATCGGTTTCCAACCTGCTGACAGTGATGTGGGAGAATATCGTATTTCAATAAATGCAACTGATGGCATCAATGCCGTTACAGAATCATTCAATCTAAATGTACTTCCAAGAGATTATCTACCTGTTTCATCATTTACTTTTGAGCCAGAAGCTCCAACAACACTAGATTCTATCTTTTTCAACAGTACATCGACCGATCCAGATGGATCTATAGTAAATTGGACATGGGAAATGGGAGATGGCAGCATATACTATGGGCAAAACATCCAACATAGCTATATCCAAGGAGGGACCTATCAAGTCAGTCTCAGTGTCAAAGACAACCACGGTTTTTCAGATAACATCAGTCGATTCATTGTTGTTGAAGCACCATACTTAGATATTGGTGTCAACACAATTGTATCTCCACAAGATGCAGAAACTATTGGCTCTATCCCAATAGAGATTGAGATAGAAAACTTTGGCAATACTGATGAAAACACGATTCCACTTAATGTTAAAATAAGTGAGATAACAGGAGAATCAGTGACAATTTTTTCTGAAAATTTCTCCTCTGTTGCAGCTGGTGATCTTCCAACGGGATGGACAAGTACCCATACAAACTGGGTTGTAGAGGATTCTGATATGGCTGGTGGAGTCGCACCAGAATTGGTATTTCACTGGGATCCAGATTCAAACGACACCTTCAGAGTGTTTACTGCTCCTCTTAACACCACTGGTTTTTCTGTTCTTAACCTTAGTTTTGACCACTATGTATATCATTATGGTACTCCGTACACTCTACACGTTCAGACTTCGACTAATGGAATCCTTTGGTCAGATGTTTGGACTATTGATCCTGTAAGCAGTATCGGGCCTGAAACAATTGAATTGTTGCTAACATCTTCTGATGGAATTGGTTCAGATACACTGTATGTCGGTTGGACATTTGACGGAGATTCGTATAATATTAATGAATGGTATATAGATGATATTGTGCTTTCCACATTACCTGCAAGTATAAATGTCTATGATGAAACATTCTATGTTGATTTGTCATCTGGTGAAAACCTTATTGTAGACAGTTTTTCTGATTGGGCCGTCTTGAGTGCAGGGAACTATACTATAGAATGCTTTGTTAATTTAGTAGGGGACGTGAACTCTTTAAATAATTTCATAGTAAAAGCCATAAAAATTAATGACACTGTTTCTAATCAACCACCAATTGCAGATTCAGGAGGGCCATATACAATAATACAAGGAGAAGACCTAAACTTAGACGGAAGCAAAAGCTATGACCCGGATGGAACAATCATTGCATACACATGGGACTTAGATAACGATGGACAATACGATGATGCTGTTGGACAATTACCAACAATGCCCAGTGCAACGACAATGATATTTTGGCCAACAACTGGAACATACACTATTACTCTCAAAGTTGAAGATGAATATGCAGCATTTAACACCAACACAACAACAATACAAATAACTATACCAAACCAACCACCAACAGCAAACGCAGGGGGACCGTACAATGGTGAAACTGGAACATCTATTGCTGTTGATGGCTCAGGTAGCTATGATATCGATGGCACCATCGTTTCGTATGAGTGGGATTTTGATAATGATGGGCTTTATGACGATGCAACTGGTGTAAGTTCAACTTACATATGGGATACAGATGGTTCTCATACAATTTATTTAAGAGTTACTGACGATGACGGGGCAACAGATACAGATACTTCCATCGTTACTACATCCACACCAAATATTCCCCCGGTTGCTGATGCCGGAGGCCATTATTCTGTAGTTCAAGGTACAGACCTCACGCTCGATGGATCTGGAAGCCATGATCCCAATGACGCCATTGTATCATTTAAATGGGATCTTGACAATGACGGGCAATACGACGATGCCACGGGCCAATCACCAAAAATATCTGGAGTAACTGTAACATCACTATGGCCAACACCCGGTCAATACACTATTGGCCTGGAGGTTACAGACACCTATGGAGAACAAGATACCAATCAAACAACAGTGGACATCATCAAGCCAAACCAACTTCCAATTGCAGATGCTGGAGGGCCATATGTTGGACAAACAGGATCGCCAATTACTCTGGATGGATCTGGAAGTATGGATCCTGATGGCACTATTGTCTCATATGAATGGGATCTCGACAACGATGGACTATATGATGATGCATTTGGTGTCAGTCCGGCATATACTTGGATAACGGATGGAACACACATCATTAAACTCAAAGTCACAGACAATAATGGAACGGTAGATTCCAATCAAACAACTGTGTTTACTTCAACTCCAAATCTTTTGCCTGTTGCTGATGCCGGAGGTCCTTACAATGGTGTGGCAGATGAATCTGTTTCTCTTGATGCTAGTGGTAGTTATGATTCTGATGGCACTATTGTCTCATATGAATGGGATCTCGACAACGATGGACTATATGATGATGCAGTAGGCGTGAGTACAACATATTCATGGTCTAGTGCTGGTGTTTATACTGTTAGACTTAAGGTGACAGATGATAATGGAGCATCGGATACAAACAGCACGACAGTCACAATCAATACTGTTAATCAACCTCCAGTTGCACAAGATGATTTCTACAGCCTTGTTGAAGACAGTATGCTACAGATTTCTGAGCCAGGTGTGCTTTCTAATGATTATGATCCTGATGGCGTTAGCTTAAGTGCCAACCTACTCTCTTCTGTTTCTCATGGTGCACTGGTGTTTTATGATAATGGCTCGTTTATCTATAGCCCTTATGCCAACTATTCAGGCAGCGATTCGTTTAGCTATACTGGAGATGATGGTAGCTTAGAATCTATGCCAGCTGTGGTCACCTTTACCATCAACCCAATAAATGATGCCCCACAGCTTGCCCATATCAATGATTACATCATCTCTGAATCAGAGACACTTACTGTTGACTGCACTGCATCAGATATCGATAGTGATGCACTTAGTTTTGATGGTTATGGGGTTCCTTCTTTCGGAACATTTTCCGACTTTACTGATGGAATGGGCCATTTTATGTTTGCCCCAGGATTTGATGATGATGGAGTCTACACCATTATTATTAATGTGACCGATGGTGAACTCAACGATTCAACACAGTTTAGCCTGACTGTTGAAAATATTAACAGGCCGCCAAGTCAACCATACAATCCCACTCCAATCGATGGTTCAATTGTTGAAGCCGGCTCACTTTGCCTCAGCTGGACTGCAGAAGACCCTGATGATGATTCGCTAAGCTATGATTTTTTCTTTGGTATGACACAAAACCCAGTTCTCATTCAAAGTGGACTTACACAGGAAACATACTGTTCTGTTGATGTAGAACCTGCTCAACAATACTATTGGCAGATTCGAAGTATCGATACCAATGGAGCAGCAACTGTTGGTCCGATATGGGATTTTACCACCAGCTATACTGCTGAGTTGGATGTAAATAAAACAGTCAGTAGCGATGGTATCAATTGGAGTCAAAATCTTACTGTTGAATCCGGAGAAGGAGTTTTTTGGAATATAAGCGTCTGTAACAATGGGCAGAGCGTTCTTAACGATGTACTGCTCTTAGATTCTAATGGTGTTTCTTATGGACCGTTTAATCTTCTCTCTGATGAACATCGTTTCTTCACCTATGTTACTACTGTTTTTGAAGACTACAATAACACTGTTTTCGCCTCTGCAGTTGACTGTACTGGGCAGCTACTTGAAGAAGAGAGCTCTGCATATGTCCAAATTATCTCTGATGATACAATCGACATTGAACTTTGCAAATCAGCAACGTTAGAATATGTTTCTTCTGACGATTTTGAAGGATTCTCTCATGGTTTTTGGAAGAATCATGAATCTGAATGGGTTGATTATCTTCCTGAGGATATGACTGGAGAGATTTTTACTATTCCTCAGAGATTATCTGTTTGTAATGATACTTTGCACAATGCACTGCGTTTCAAAGGAGGAAAAGATATTGAAAAAGCATCAAAACTCCTCATGGTACAATCAGTTGCAGCATTATTAAACTCAGATCATCCAAACGTTTCATATCCAATAAAAAAATCAGAGCTTATCAATGAAGTTAACAGTGCATTAGCATCTCTTGATAGAAAAACGATGCTTAATCTAAAAGACACACTTGATCAATACAATAATCTAGGCGGAGACATCAATGATTGCCCTATTAATTCAAACTGTATAATCATTTATACTATAAAAATATTAAACAACGGAACGATAGAAGCAACAGGAATCAATGTGACTGATAGACTTATTGATGATCTCTCTTTTATATCTGCAACTACAACAAAAGGAACATATGATAAAAATACAGGACTCTGGACTTTAGACTCTATTTTTCCAGGAGAAAACGAAATTCTTGAAATAACTGTTGAAACAAACAAATCTGGAATATACTCGAACACGGCAGAAGTAACCAATGCATATCAAACAGACTATGATTCAATACCTAACAACAATATTGCAACTGAAGATGACCAAGATGATGTTACTATCGATGTTGTACTTCTCTAATGGGCGTGATAATCAGCTAAAAGTTAATTTTTATAATTTCTACATATTCTATGGAGAACTTATTTCTTCAAAAACTAATATTCATTGTGACCTTTAGTGAATAGATAAAAAATCAAACAATATTTCAATCTATCAAGGAATTATTACCAAATAATAAAATATATTATTTTATGCAGGGGAAAGATTTAAACTTATTTTCAATGGCAAAATTTATCTTGTTTGATAAAAAAATTAAAAAGAAGAGAATTTGAGTTACTTCTTAAATCTCAGTCTTCTCTTTTTAGGCTTTGGATGATTCTCTGTGTTATTTGTTTTTTCTGTATGGTCTGTTTTGGGGCGATCTAGAGTTTGGACTGCTTGAAAAATTTCTTTTGGTTTTTCCCTTGTTTTTGTATTAATTGTGCTTATTGATGGAGGTGCAGAAAATAATTTGTCAAAGATATCTTTATTTGAGTTGAACCAGTTCTGCCAGTCTTTTGTTTCCTTTCTCAATTTGTTACATTCAGTCTCAGTTTCTTCATATAAGTGATATAACTTTGTAAGACGTTCCTTTTCTTTTTCATATTGTTCTGATGTTTCGCTGAATTTGTCTTTGTATTCTGCATATTTTTCATATTCTTTTGCCTTGACAAGGTCCTTCTGCAATGAGTCTATCGTGCCGTCCTTTTCACTAATCTTTCCCTCTAAAGAATGAATTTCTTCCTCAAGTTGATTGCGTACTTTGCCAAATTCTTCAAATCTTTGTTTGTAATCATCAAACTGTTTGACTTTGTCTTCATTTTCCTCTAGCTTTTCGGTAAGTGTAGTTATCCGAGTGCTGAAATCATCTTCCAACTGTTTTTTGGATGCCTCGGCATTTCTTGCACGTTCTTCGAAGCTGGTAAGCTTTGCTTCGGTAGCAGAAAGCTCCTCCTCTTGATTTTTGTAAGCGTCCCATAGTTTGATGAGCCGCTCCTTTTCCTTTTCAAGTTCCTCGCTGTATTTTTTTGCTCCGTGAAATGCCTCATCTCTTTTTTTCTCAGCGTCGGTAGCACGCCCTTCACATTTTTCGATGATAGTACTGATTTCACCTAACTTATCTAAATCTAGCATGTTCTGGATTCTAGATAAATCTTCTGTACTTTTAGAAAACAAATTTTTGATGCTATCAATCTCATCTGTTGCCTGACGCAGTCTTTCTTCGAGATAACTTAAGTGTTCTACTCCTTTAACCAATGTGTTTTCCTCACTCATAATTATGATGCCTCCCAAATAACTTCAGTGTGCCAAGAATGAATTTGTTGCTATTTAAGGATTGCCATAAAATTAATTCAAATTGCCGAAATCAAGGCACTTTACCATTAAGCTAATAAAGTACTGTGGACATACCTTTTTGAATAATTTACCTTGTTGCTAGGAGGAAAAGCTGGATGGGATTATTTAGTAAAGGTAGTTTTTCAAAAATAATTCAAAAAATCTTCGGTAAGAGACATGCTAGGATAGGCATTTACGGTCCCCCAAATGTTGGAAAAACAACCCTGGCCAACCGTATCCTTCGTGATTGGACTGGAGATATTATGGGTAGCGCCTCTGAGATTCCTCACGAGACGCGAGTGGCAAAATGCAAAAAAAATGTAAAAGTGGAAAATGGAAAATCCTCTCTTTTCATGGATATTATAGACACCCCTGGTATTGCTACGAAAGTAGATTTTAAAGAGTTTATGAATACATATGGTTTAAGTAGAGAAGAGGCAAAGAGAAGGGCAAAGGAGGCTACAGAGGGGGTAATAGAGTCAATTAGGTGGCTCGAGGATGTTGACGGGGTATTGCTCGTTATGGATTCAACACAGGATCCCTTTACGCAAGTGAATGTAACCATTCTTGGAAATCTTGAGGCTAGAAACCTTCCCGTTTTAGTAGCTGCAAATAAAATAGACATGGATGATTCAAGTCCAGCTACTTTAAAATCTGCGTTCCCGCAGCATCCTGTTATACCAATAAGCGCATTGACTGGGTACAATTCAGAAAATCTCTACACTACGATGGTTAAACAGTTCGGAAAGAAAAAAAGAAAAAGACGGAGGGGATTAAATTGATAAAAAAAGACAAAGGGATTTCGGTTAATCTTATCTCCCGTCAGAAATTAGAAGAATTATCCTCCAATGAAAAATTGGATTTTATACTTAAAGAAGTTCAAAAGGGAAAAGTATTGGTATTGGAGCAAGGTCTTACATCTATGGAACAGACAAGCTTGATAGAACATACGATGAAGGAAATTGAACAGGATACATTTATTGGAATTGAGATGGAAGGATATAATGAGGACAGGCCTACCTTTATTCAAAAATTTTTAGGAAAGATAAAAAAACCCCGTATGACTGTAATTGGGCCTGCAGATCTATTAAAAACGATACGCAAGGACAATAATATGATTCAAACAAAAATAATACCTGGAAAAAGGAGTTAGGTAATGCCCCATCAATGTTTAAAGTGCGGGCGCGTGTTCGAAGATGGATCTTCACAGCTTTTAAAGGGTTGTCCTGATTGTGAGGGCAATCGTTTTTTCTTCACAAAGAAGCCATTGAATGAGGAGGAGAGAAAATCTATTACTGAAGAAGTAGGACAAGATATAAACTCTGCAATAATGGATTTAATGGGTGAAAATAATAAGGATGTAATTGATAAATCTGGAAATTGGATTAACATTAAACCCAAAGATGTCCGCAAAGCATTTGAGCAGCATCTTCCCGAGGGAGTGAGAAATAAAAAGAAGCCTTTAGGTAAAAAAAATGATATCGCCCGTATAACTGATGACAAATACAGAAGAACTATTATTGAAAAACTAAAATCTGAAACAGAGGGACATGATGCCCCTGAGACAATAGATATCGAAAGACCAGGTAAATATAAGATTGACGTTAAAGGACTTCTTGAAGATGAGCCAATCATTATACAAAAAGATGGTTCGTATACTATTCATCTACCTTCTCTTTTCAGAATGATTGATAAGGAAAAAAAGGAATAGGGTAAAATTATTCCTTTAAAGTCTTAATCTTCTATGGAGTTTTACTACAGCCTCAACTGCGGCTTTTGCTCTCTCGATTCTTGCTTCTGCCTGTAATCTTGTCATACCAGGTCCAGAGATCCCTAAGCCAACAGGTTTGCTATATTCTATAGATAGGTCGGCTATTTTACGAGAAGCATGCTGTATGACAATATCATCATGTTCTGTTTCACCTTCAATCACTGCGCCTATAGCTACCACTCCATCAATATCTTTTCTCTCCAATAGTTTTTTTATGGCTAGACCCATGTCAAACACGCCAGGTACTTTGACAATATGTGTTATTTCAGCCCCAAGAAACTGTGCATGTTCTTTCGCTCGTTCGAGCATCATCATGGTGATGTCATAGTTAAACTCCGAAACAACGGCACCTATCTTCATATCTTCATCCTTTACCATATCTTTTTATCTCCTTAATTTTTCAAAGGACCTGCGTCTTTGAATCCTTCTCGCAGACCTTTACCAGCTTTTTTGATAAGTCCTTCAGGTTTGAACAATAACTCAAGTGCATTTAATGCATGTTCCCGAGCGCGATTGTTTGCAAGCCATGAAAGTTCCTTTTCATCCCTTCCCTCATCCTCATGTACAAAGACTTCCAAAATATGCTTGTTGCACATTAGTTGGGTCTGAATAATTCCTGTACTTGCTTCATGAGCACATTGTTTGTCTATAGGTTTTGGACCAGGCATTCCAAGAGCCATAATAATATCACAATCCTGTTCTTCAAACAGTTTTTTACACGCCACGGGGATGTCCTTTATTCCAGGTACTGTGTATCTTATTATCCTAAAACCGGTACTGTTTGATTCCAATTCGTCAATGGCTGATTTTCCCATGTCATACCTTGCAAATGTTGTATCGACAATACCAATTTTTTTCATTTCCCCTCAATTTTCTCTATATTCTTTTGAAATTCATAGGCTGATATAATCTTCCCAATTATCCTTCGAGTTCCGTTCAGATCTTCCATTCCACTGTATTTAGGCAGCCTAGCCACTTTTACATTTATATTTCGTTTCTTTAAATCCCTTGCAATCTTTTTCTCATTGTGTAGCTGGTCATAACCAAGTGCAATTATGTCTGGTTTAAGATCTTCCACGGTTGCATACATGTCATTCTCATGACCAAGTACGGCCTCGTCTACCATTTTCAATTCTCTGATTATTCCTAGTCTCATATCCTCTGGTGTTACTGGCTCATGTTTTAGTTTTCTCACAGTGGAATCTCTTGCTACTACTGTAACTAGTTTATCACCTAATTTCTTAGCTTCTTTCAAGTAATAGATGTGTCCCATGTGGAGAAGATCAAATGTTCCGGTTGCCATTACTTTGACCATTTTTCCCACGCTTTTATTATTTCTTTACCTTCTAAAAAAACAAATCCATTTTCATCGGCATAATTTTTTGCTTTAGTTTTAGACAGTGCTCTGCCATTGTCGCCCATTATTTCACATCCACTTCCTACAGGAGTAAAGTTTGCCATATTTAGAAGGGATACAACCAGTTCGGTATGTCCAACTCTCTCATTTAATAAATTCTTTGATGCAACGCATATTGGAATATGGCCCGGCGATCTAAATTCTTTTCCAAACATCTTAGTTGCAGCACCATCATCAATGTTTTCTATTTTTTTTGCAAGACCTGCGAATTTGTTCATGGTTAGACTGCGATCAATATCAGTTATGCCTGTGAAAGTATCTCTGTGGTTGATATACAAAGAAAAAGAAGATTTCGAATCATATGGGATGTCATTAGGGATAAGCTCCTTTAGGACAGGATATTTGTCACCCACGTCTGAGAACAGATCAGCTAAAAAAGGAAGTTTCAACTTATCAGCAATATCACTGGAGGTCATAAGAAATATGAGACCACCTCCATCTTTTCTCATTGTTCTTATCGATTCAGGGGCAACAAACTCTGAAGCCATAACTATATCTGCTTCACCTTCTCTATCGTCATTGTCATAGATCAGGACAAATTTTCCATTTTGCAAGTCTTTTATGGCTCTACTTATATTTTCCATAAATTCACCCAAATGCAAATTTACCATCCTTAAAATAAATATTGGTTATTACTCAGAAATGGGTTGACTTACCCTTCCCTTACTCCTAGATACCAAATATCTTGTGATATATCCTGCTATGCGATTCCTCATCAAGTTACTGCCGACATCGCACAGCTCTGCAACCTTCCCCTTATTATGCTGAAAATTATCAGCAATAAACTGATTGGGATATTTTTCTATGAGGTCCTTGGCAATGGTTTTTATGTACGTTGGTCTTATGTTTCCCAGGTTATCACCCTTTAAACTGTGGAACGCTGGAATATCTTCTTCTTATAAAAGGATATCTATGGATTTTTAAACAAAAGCTAGAACCAAATCTCAATATATATAAATCATAAAAAACATGTAAGTAACGCGGGGTAGATTATATCTCTTCAAAAAAATCATCTCTGAGGTCAATTGCAGGAAAAAAACTCGATAGATTGGAAGAATATGCGATTCGTAGTAATGTTACAAGAAAAATCGCTACAATGATTTATAAATCTGATGCATACAACTACGTCTCAAAAAAAATAAACGAATTTCGTAACTACAAGCTAATAGGAGAAATAAAACGAGATCCAGTGCCGGAACATGTCGCAATAATTATGGATGGAAATCGACGTTTTGCGACAGGGTTGGGTCTTGTACCAGGTGCAGGTCATCTTTTTGGAAGAGATAAAATCGAAGAGGTTTTGGGTTGGTGTTTTGAACTTAAAATCAAAAATCTTACTCTATATGCTTTTTCAACAGAAAATTTTAAGAGGGATACAGGTGAAGTAGAATTTCTTATGAAACTCTGCAAAGACGAATTGGATAAGGCATCCAAAGATTCTCGTATACATAAAAATAAAGTAAAAATAAGAGTGATAGGTCACATCGAATCATTGCCAAAAGATTTGAGGGACTCGGCTCAATTAATTCTTGACGAAACAAAAAATTACGACAAATATTCCCTTAACATTGCACTTGCATATGGGGGAAGAGAGGAAATAGTTAGGGCGATAAGAAACATAGCAAAAGATGTCAAGGAAGGTGGTCTAGAAATTAAGGACATAACAGAACCAACTGTGTCAAAATATATGTATACCAATGAATTACCCGATCCTGATTTAATCCTTAGAACCTCGGGTGAAGAGAGAATTTCTAACTTTTTATTGTGGCAATTAGCATATTCAGAGCTTTATTTTTCTGATGTCTTCTGGCCCGTATTTAGTAAAAGAGATTTTCTTAAAGCCATACGGACATGTCAGCAGAGAAAAAGAAGATTTGGTAAATAAAAAATTTTTCAGTCCGACTCTTTATTTTCTTCCTCATTTTCGATTTCGTCTGCTATTTTTGATAGTTTTGCGAATTGAAGGTGAAAGAAATACAATATGAATCCAACTCCCAAAAACACGATAGAAAAAGCGATAATGGAATCAGCAATACTGGATTGGGAAAGATCGTAGATGGTTCGAATAAAACCTGTGTTATTTTGACCTATAAACAAAGAGATTATTTTTAAAAAAACATAAAATAACAACAGAAAAAACCCCAAAAATAAAGAAAGTTTGAAGAAGATACCTGTTCTAAAATTCTCATGGGCTGAAAAGTGTCTCTCCTTAAACATATGAATCAAATATCAAATAATATTATACATTCCCATCAGATAAATTTACGGCGTTCTGGACCTTACTTTGCAGTTCGTTTAGTTTCTCCTTGGTTCTCCCTTCTTGCTTATCTAGCGTGGTTTTTCTTAGACTTAGGGATTCTTTATTGGTTTTCAACTCTTTTGTGATTTCGTTTTTTCCTTTTGCTTTTATAAGAATTGCACCTATACTCTTATAGATGGGGGTTTTCGCATCTGTTTTGTCCAATTCTTCTAATGCTTCTTCTGTCTCCTTTAGCCTTAAATCAACTTGTTGACGTTGTTGCATTATCATTTGAAGCTGTATTCTTAGTTGTTGTAATCTGTTTATCTGATCTTGTAACTGTTTGGACATTCCTTCCTCTATCATGTATTGCACTCTCGGACCAGGGTAATAAAGTGCTTACTTATTAAAGGTATTGAATGGTTTATATATTCAAAAAATTAGGTACAGATACACGGTGTTAAACGTCAATTTTTATTGATTTTTCCAGTAGCAATTTACGACTATAATAGAAAGCATTATATAGAAAGCTGCAAATATACTAACACCTATAATATTATACATGTATGGGGGATAGAAATAAAATGAGGAAGAACGATAAACTAGTAGTTTCACTTGGAGTGGTGATACTCATTGCGGCTTCAATTGGAATTTACTTTTGGAATCCTGGGGAAACTGTTGCGGAAACTGTGAAGATAGAAGAGGTCTTTAGTGTTTCTAGTGTGTATTCTGGTGAACCAGATGCAGTCACTGTTTCGGATAATTGTTCATTTTACGCGCTTATTGCAACCCCGCTTACTGTTCATTACGATAATAATGGTTTACAATATGTAAAACCACTCTATGTCAAAAATTCGGATGAGGTATCTCAGGCAATCATTCGTGTGGAGGAACAAATAGGCATTCAAGTTGATGAAATAATTGATGAAACTAAAACCGCAAAGGAGACTTCCCTTTATATCGCTAATAAATATTGGGTAAGTAGCGACGCAGTTCTTCTTATAGAGGATAATGAAACAGGCTACAATTTGGGTGTTGTAGCAACTCCTATGGCTTCGTATCTTGGCATCCCAGTAATCGTTACCAATGAGGTTGATCAAGATGTAAGGGCTGTTCTTAGTGATCTTGGTGTTAAATATTCTCTTGTCTGTGGCGACATAGAAGGTTATGGGAAGAGTATTAAGTTTAATGATGCTGATGAAATTGTTAATGCATCTATTGAGCTAGTTAGAGAAAGATTTGGTGATGTTGAATATATAACGATAGCCAATCCACGTGATGCATGGCCACCGGAAGTTTTGGACGAGACACAACTATACTTCGATGGAACTCTTAAATCAGGTTCTCTTTTCCCATCTCAATTTTTTGATGCAATGAAGCAAGAAAAGAAAATAATTACTTTTTCAATACCTGAGGATTACAAATATGCTCTAGTTAATGTTGATTTTAAAAATCTCGAAGAACCAGAAAATATTGAGAAATTTGGCGATTCCGTTGTTTTGCAAGGTAGTCTTATAGGATTTGCTCGCACTGGAGCCAGCCCTTCAGAAAGAGATGTCAATGGAAACGTAGAATGTGATAGATTTCACTATGAAACAGTACTATATGATATGGGGGGAGAGGAATTTGATATTAAACTTGTTGCTAGTTTTCATACTCTTGATCAAGCTGATTATGAGCTATATATAACAATTGAAAAGTTAAGTGACCCTTACTATCCTTTGATGAATCAACTCTCTTCAAATGCGCCTTATCTTGCTGCTTTTCATAAGGGTATCGTCTATGCTAAACCTGAGTTTGCTTTTGCAGCGGATGATGATGTAATCCTTGATGGAAAAACATTAACTGGAAATACTCAAGTAATGAAAAATCCAATTTTGATCCCCGTTTTAAATAGACATGTATACGAGAACATTCATGAACCACTTAATGAATTGTTAGCAAAACTTAAGGATATTGATATTTCAGATGATGCTGGTAAAGAAAGTCTTACAAAGGCTTGCAGGATAGATCCATTTTATATAGCATTGATCGGCGATACTACTATGATTCCTCAATATTACTATAGAAGTCCCCATAATGACCCCTTTGATCATCAAGACAAAATGTATGGTACCGGTTGTCCAAGTGATTTCATATACGGAAATATTGATCCAGAAACCTACTTTATGCAACCACATATCGGGAAAGAGGATACAGAAAACGATCTTTATTCTACATCTGATTATCCAGAGGTAGAAAACATCGTTGGACGTATTACTGGCTGGGACGTACAGGATGCAAGTGCTTTGATAGCTAGAACAGTATTCTACGAGAACATTATAGAGAAAATGGGTGATTGGAAGGATAATGCAGTGGTTATGTCCGGTGCAGGTTTAGAATTCCAAAAATTGCCGATTTTCAATACGATCTATAACATTCTTGGTCAACACGAACCTATGAAATTCCCAACGGGTGAACAGCATTTCCTTAACATGAGGACATCCGGTAACCTAGAGGAAGGGGAATTTAATGTAGAGGTGGCAGAGCGTGGTCAAGCTCAAAGAGTTGGTTATACTGATGAAGCTCTGTGGGAAATTAAACATGATGGAATCCTTAACCGTCTCTTTTTCCCAAGATCTCTTGTGAAACGTGCTCAAGGATTTGAGAGCATCAATTCTTTATTTGATTTGGATTGGTGGAGAGAGTCGTTCAGTGATCAGTCTGGCATTAAAGGTGGAGAACTGCAAGAGAACAGCAATATTATCTTGTCAAATTCTCATGGTATATGGTTTGGATTTGAACATGGAGATTGCATGTTGCACTATATGGGGGGACCTCCGATACTTTATCAGATTCTTGGTCGGTTTATTCCATTAGTTGGTGGTTTCAGATCACCGCTGGACAGCATTGGAGGATACAATGTAAGGTCAGTTTCGAATATGGAGCTCGGACCATCTGTGTTATTCGTCGAAGGTTGTGGTTCTGGAAAAATCGATAGCGTTCATCCAGAAAATACCATTTCCAATACCTATTTGCATTCCGGGGTAAATGCCTATATTTCTCCAACAACCTATTCAGCAATAGGGGGCTACTTAGAACCACGTCCAAAATGGCCTCTTTTGGATGAGGGTGTGGGACTTGGTATAGTGGGATATCTTAAGGCGGCTCTAAATGCAAGACGTGGCAGCTATCCACCTGTGCATTTCTGTGGTGTGATATTTGAAAAATCATATCAAAGCTTGATTGAGGACAACGTTGACATTGGAACAGCATTAAGAAACGCTAAGAATGAGTTCTTGCCCGAAGAGGCTGATGTTACTTATTTGTGGACGCCCCCTCTTGACGGATCAACTGATACTCCAACATATACTATGACAGCAGCGGGTAGCGGGGGAGACAGAGTTATAGTCGAAAAATACTGCACAATTTATCAATTAAATTTGCTTGGTGATCCAGCGTTTAACCCATATGAACCATGCAATGAGGGAAAATAGATAAATAATCCCTCATAATGATTTATTTTTTTATATTTTTCAACTATTTTTACTGCATTACAAACATAGGTCTTTATTTGTAATAACTTTTAAATAATACATGTAGTATAATAATTAACAGGTGATTGAATATGTTTAGAAACAGGAAAACTATAATTTCTATTTTAGCTGTATCGATGATGATTTTAACTTCTTTTGGTGTATCTGTTAGTACCTCACCAACTGAAATTGTAAGTCATTCACAGGATCATATTGGAACATTTGATTCACACTCGACATTGGCTAATGAATTTCCCTCAGCAGTAACTGTGTCAGATTCAAGTCCATTTTATTCATTAATTGCTACGCCATTGACAATCTATTACAACGAATATGGTGAGCAAACTGTTTCTCCAATGTATATAAAACATTTGGACGATCCTTCTAAAAGTGTTGTTAGGGCAGAGCAACAAATCGGCATATATTCTAATTATATTCTTAGTGATCTTTCAAGCCCAAAGGAAATTTCTCTATCTGTCGCAGAGACATTCTGGGATGAAGCATCAACGGCTTTGGTGATTAAAGAGGATGAAATAGGTTATGGACTAGGGATTGTAGCAACCCCTATAGCATCATATCTCGGTATTCCAGTTATTGTTACCAATGAAATAGATGAAGATGTAGAAGAGGTATTAAATGATCTTGGCGTAGAAAATCTGTATATCTGTGGTGATATTCATAGTTCTGCATATTGGGTTAAAGAGTTTTACAATGTAGAAGAGATTATAGATGAATGTATTGATGTAATTTCTGATAAATTTGGAGAAACTGTAAATTATATCACCATGGCAAATCCGTTGGATGTTTCTCAACTAGATGTCCTTGA
>Ga0180433_10002106_pt1 | contig 31814 bp, 30 predicted proteins | sample SS_ome_8_FD_132980 | JGI IMG/M metagenome (GOLD analysis project Ga0180433, IMG submission 132980) | Hypersaline lake sediment archaeal communities from the Salton Sea, California, USA - SS_1_D_1 metaG | ecosystem: Environmental > Aquatic > Non-marine Saline and Alkaline > Hypersaline >...
AGTTCTTTTTCTTCCTTTTCTTTTTTATTCTTTTCTTGTTTCTCTCTCTTCGCTTTCTCAATATCCTCCTGCTTTTCTTTTTCTTCTTTCTCTCTCCACTCCTTCTCTTTTTCTTGTTTCTCTTTTTCTTCATGCTCTTTCCTTTCTGTCTCTTCTTCTTCTTGAATTCTAATTTGAAAGAACCTTCTAAAAGTTGCTGTGGTTCTTGTCATTGAATTTATTTTAATTCCTTTTTTAATCATAAAACGAACCAACTTTGAAATATTGGTTTCAAAATCGTTAATTAAAACTTCAATTGTCTCATTTCCTGTACGAATGATATTTCTAATTGAAGGAAATTTTTTAATTATCTCAATTTTCTTTTCGCTTAAATCCTCAATTGAAAACATGGCAATAATTCCATTACTAGGTAAAGAAGCAATAAGATCTTTAGGTTTACCAAATTCTAAGAGCTTACCATTCCTCATAATTGCCGCTCCATCACACACCAAAGAACATTCCATGTCGTGGCTAATAATAAACATGGTTGTTCCTAACTCTCTATTCAATTTTTTTAAATATGTGAGAATTGAATATCTTTTATAAGCATCTACTCCTGTGGTTGGTTCGTCTAAAAAAAGAATATCTGGTTTGTGAATTAGCCCTAGAGCCATTGAGACTCTCTTTTTTTCACCCCCGCTCATATTGCTTAATTTTTTATTCCATGTATCTTCTGGAATATCGAGAATTGAAAAGAGGTTTTCAGCAATTTTTTTTGCCTCCTTAGTATCCATCCCATAGGTGGACGCAAATGTCTCTACATTTGTCATTGGTTTTAAATCATAATATAGATTTAGTGTTTCCAATTGTGGTACGTAACCAATATTGCTCAGTATCTTCGCATGATTCTTCTTTTTTGCGGGGGTTATACCTGTTACCTTAACATTTCCAATCCAGTGCTTCTTTTTTATTTGACAAGTTAAAACTCTTATAATCGTTGTTTTTCCTGCTCCAGAGATTCCAAAAATTCCAATAATTTCTCCTCTATTTACCGAAAAAGCAACATCTCTCACGACTCTTTTTGTTCCAAAAATAACATTCAAGTATTTCACATCAACAACTACATCGTCAGATTTTACGCTTGTCAGTTTTTATTCATGCCTCGTATTGTTTTCTTTTAAATATAATGAAACTAAATATAAACAGCGTTATACCTATACCTAAAAGCCAATAAAAATCAAATCCGATAACAGATTTTCCTTTTGACAGAATTCCTTCTAACATCGGACCTGCATGACCTAATGGTAATACCCAAGCGATAATTTGCAGGTAAAATGGCATTGATCCTATTGGAATGAACATGCCGCTAAGGATTATGATGACAATAAACGACATGAAGAAGTATTGATTTGCTTCAGTTTTTGTTTTAGATTGACTAGAGATTACCAAACCCATTGCAATACCATTGAAACCAAGCATGAATAATGCAATAAACAAATCAAGAACATTCCCAACAATATAGAGTCCATTAATAATGGAAGTACCTATTAATAATAGCGTTTGTGCGATTAGTACTGTTATATAAGTCACATATTTTGAGAATAGAATTTCAGAGCGCTTAACTGGTGTAAGAAGAAGCCTCGCAATTGGTTTTTCTTTCACTACTACAAGAATAGTAAGAACTAGGGCAAGTCCAAATGACATGAGAGGGAGAATAAAACCGACAATAGAGTTAAATGGGAGACTAAATTCTTCAGGAATAGAAAATTCTTCAAAACCTTGAAGGATGAATTGAGGAGTTAAATTGTTATCGGCAAGAAATATTTTGATTGCATCTTGCACGGCATTTAAGTAATCCTGAATATAGAATATTTTAGATGCATCAGGGATAGAGTTAATCATTCCAGGTAAACCTAATATAAGCATCTCTGAAAAGTCAATAGGGATAACAATTATTAATTTTATTTTCTCTTCTAATAAATAATTTCTGGTTGTTTCCATTGCATAAATTTCTTCACTCGCATTAAAAAAAGATATATAATCTACGCTTGCATTTGGTGGGGGCAAGGGATATATAGGATCCAAGTATTCAGATTTATTGATTGCATCTATTAGAAGATATGAGTAGTTATCTAATTTTGATTCTGTAAAGTTGTTGGCATTGATAAAAGTATTTGAATCGTATGAGACAACTGCACACTCAATTGGATCTACTTCAGATTGAACAGATACTGTCCACCCCATTAAAAAAATTATCATTGGAGGCAATATTAATGCCAAAAATATATTGAATTTGTCAGTCCATAACAGTTTAAATTCTTTTTTTATCATCCGCAATAATCTAAAGAAACTATTTTTTTGTTTTTTGAAGAAATTATCGTGCGGCTTGTTCTTTTTCTCTTTTTTTGATACCACTTATTCAGACCTCCACTTTCTTGAATCTATAGATTATGTATGCTAGTATGACATATGTCAAACTTATTAGATTTAGACTTATAACAGGTACTAATTCAAGTGGGAGCCCCTTTAACGTTACTCGGGTTATCATGGGGCTAGAATAACCTAGGGGAAATAAATTGGTTATAAATCCCATTATTGGAGAGATCTCGGGATCAAGAAAAATTCCTGAGAAGATTAAAATAACAATAAAATACATGAGATACATTTGATTTGCTACTTGTTCAGTTGTTGCTAATGCTGAAATAAATAATCCTATACATACTCCACAAAATCCCGTCATTACTAACGTGGCATAGAAATCAAACAAGTTACCAAGACTATATAATCCAAAAAAGGACGTCATGACAAAGATTTCAGTTGATTGGAGCAACATTATTACGGTATTTGCTATTAATTTGCTTAGAATTATTTCAGTCTTTGCAGTAGGGGTCAACATCATTCGTGGTAGTGGCCCTTCTGAAACGATTGAGAGAGAAGTCAGGTTCATTGTTGTACCTATAATTATTAATGGGAGCATCATTCCTAATGCGAAATTAAGCATCTGCGACTCCCAGAAAGGTACTGAAAATTCTAAAGTGGGAATGGCCATTGTAAAATTACCCATCATTCCTGTTTCTGCTCTAAATAACGCTATTGGTTCTTGAATTGCCACTTCAATTGCCGAAACGGCTTGAAAATCTGATCCATCAATATAATAAATGAGAACAGTATTTATTGACCTGTTCACGCATTCAGAAAAGTTTTCAGGTAAAACTATAAATGCATCGATTGCTTCGGATCTTAACAATTCTATACAAAATTCTTTTTGCAGATTAAATATTGTAGAATTAGTGCTATTATAATGGCTATGATATCCAAAAGCAGAACAATTATCTCGCACTATCGATATGAAAGTATCGTCATGTATCGAGGTGTTAGTGTAAAAAACAGTGCTATTATCGTAAGTTTTTCGACAAGGCATGTCATCTTTTGTAATAACAGAAGCTACAAAAAATTTTGTAGGTCCACCTCCCGTAGTCAGACCAAAGATTATAATTAATGCAATGGGGATGAGAAATAATAATACTAAAGTTCGTCTATCGCTTTTTATCCTCCCGAATTCCTTTTTAATCAGCCCGCCTATATACATGGTATTTCTCAAGTGCAATTACTACGATTTTCTTAAAACTATTATGAACAGCTTTTATAAACGCTAAAATGTGATAAAAGATGATTACTACTATTTTATTTAATATAGAAATATGTTTACTTATATGTTTTCTTTAGGATAATGAAGAGAAGAATTCATAATAATTTTTTTAATATTAACGGTAATGAATAAACATCGAAATAATTATGCTCAATACATTCTTTCACTAATCCAACATATCTTTGTGGATTTTTTAAAAATTTTCTATAACACATGCCAACCAAACTACTAGGTAATTCATTTTCTCTTTTCCATCCAAGTAATTGCTGTTCCATTGTTGTTAACGTGTAATTATCAAATCGACCTTTAAATTTTCTACGGCAATGGTGATAAAGATCAATGTGATGATATTTCGTGTTAATATCTTTATATGGTATGTCGTCTTTTTCTATCATCGGATTTTCATCAAAAAAATATAAGAGTCTACTTGCGATATAGGGAATATCAAAACTTTTCCCATTATATGATACAAAACATCTAAATTTAGGTAAAATTTTCTTGCGCAAGTGTTCGCATATTGCGATTTCTTCGCCAACATTACGGGCAAAAAAGAGATGAATTTCAAATTTTTTATCTATATAAAAGCCCACTCCAACGATAATCATTGGACTATCGTAAATACCTAAAGTTTCTATGTCAAGAAATAATAATTCTTCTAATTTAAAACAAAATCCTAAGTCTAAATCATAAATATATTTATTTCTACTAAGTTTTGCGTAATTTTTTTCTTTAATTAGTTGTAAAATGTGATTTGCAGAATGCCCATATCTTAAATTGAATTTTAAATCGTTTAAAGTCTTTATTCCTCGCTTTTGCAAATGTTTTTCTATGTTCTCACCAATATTAAAAACTGTTTTTAAATTACAAATTAGATTTCTTTTCGTGACAGACAAATTGAAATATGAGTTGGTGTCATCCTCATCCCAAATAAGTTCCATGAACTCCCCCATTTCGTTTGAAATGATTCTATAATTCGGGAAAAGTTCTTCAATTGTTTTTTCGCGGTATTGCTCGACTAATTCTGTTATGTCGTATCCTGCAACATTAAAGTTGATGTCCATTATTACTTAATAAAAAGAGCTTCTTTATAATAACTCCAACTCTGATAATTTATAATAAAATGATCAATAATCTATTCTTGGAATCACGTCTTCAAGTTCTCGCTGAGTAGGTTTGTATTTGAAAAATCTTCGAGACTCACTGTCTTCCAGCACGTAATTGCTTCCACCGCCGTGGATCATGCAGTATGGGTCCAAAAGTCCTATTGGATTCGAATATTGTCTTATGAAACCCCGCCCTCCCATCGTCCTGAAACAATGAATAGCGCTATCAAAACCTAATTCTGTTGCGCTTATTTTCAAGCCCATTGCATTCGCAGCCATTAATTTCGAGGACCCGAGATCTGGACGCCTATCTAATTCTCTCGAGTAATGAATTAAAGCTGAAAGCAGTAGGTTCATTTCTCTAATATTTTTTGAGATTGGGAACCTGATCACTTGATACTGATGTAACCTTTTTTCAAATTGACGCCTATGGATGGCATAAGTATGCGAGTAAAGTAATTTCTTCATCGCGTCTCCAAGTGCTTCTGCGCTGATAACGAGCCTTTCTTCAGTTAATTGATGGAATGCTATATCTAATCCATTTCCTTGAAGTAAATTATTTATTGGAACTTCTACTTTATCAAATATCAAACGACTTACGAAAGCGTCTGTCATTCCATATGTTCTTATTCGAGCTGAGCGAAAATTCTTCAATTTCTGGTGTTCTGTATCTACTATGACTGCTCCTAATGGTCCATTATTTAGTCTTCCATACACAATGATGTAATCGGCAATCATTCCATTAGTTATGAACACCTTCTTTCCTTTTAGAATTGCTTTATCGTCTTTTAACTGTATGTTTAGTTCCATGCGAAAAATGTCTGATCCCGCATTAAATTCCGTCATTGCTGAAGCTGCTAAAAGTCCTTGCTTTATTACTGGAACTAAGAATTTTTCCTTTTGTTCCGGAGTTGCCGTATAATTCACGGGATTGCAATATAACGTGCCTCCCGCAAGCCGTCCCATCTCTATGCTATAGTTACCTGCGATATAGCGTTCGCTAGACTCACTCCATCGTCCACCACATAATGCGTAAGCAATGAGGGCATTTCTCGTGATTCTTCCTACTTCATGCTCTTCCTCGCTAAGTACGGTGGAATAATATCCTTTAGCTGCCAACTTTTTCATTATACCTATTACAATGTCTCTTTTCTTATCTTGCGTTGGTTCTTCAACGAAATAATTCAATTCTTCTAGCTTTCTAAGTTCAGGATCGATTTCTTTTTCAAGGAAATCGTAAAATTCCCTTAAGAATTCTTTTTCTTGTTTCCTTAGAAGAGGGTTACTCAAGAGATCGAGCTCTGGAACGTACTTTTGAATTTTAATCGGCTTAAAATCTGAGAGTCTTGTATCCATGATGCATCAAATCATTCTAATTTTTTATTATATATATAATTTTAATATTTTTAACAATATTTTTTATATTATTTTTCTTATAAATTTTCATTACAAATAACTAATAAAAGTATGTTTTTGTTTAACGAACAGTGGGAATTTATTGGGAGAAATTAATGTTAAATAAAAACTCGTTAAGGAGATTAAAAAATGACAAGAAAAGTGTGTGTTATCGGAATTGGACATACCGATTTCAATTCCATAACACCGGATATGCAATGGAAAGATTTCATGTATGAGGCGTGCAATAAGGCTTATGTTGATGCGGGAGTTGATCCACGTAAAGATGTTAATAGCTTTATTACTTGTGCTGAAGACTATTGGGAGGGATTCAGTATTTTTGATGAATTCGTTCCAGACCAAATAGGCGCAGTATTAAGACCTTGTTGTACTGTATGCGGAGATGGAATTTATGGCTTAGGTACTGCTTACATGCAAATAATGACCGAAATGTTTGACATGGTTGCAGTGGAAGCTCATAGTAAGGCATCTGATTTACTCACGTATGGAGATGTTATGCTACATGCTTTTGACCCGATTTTTGAAAAGCCCGTCTCTGGTCCTGTAGAAAGACCTAACTACGGGGGAAGCCCGAGTTATCCTGCAGAGTCACCAAAACCTCTTATCGGTAGTTCTGATGAGGAAGAAAGAGTCCATCCCTATTTTGTGGCAGGATTGGAAATGCAAAATTACCTCACGAAAACCAAGACTAGTGAAGAACAGTGCGCAGCGGTGGTCGTCAAAAATAAGAAAAATGCTTTCTGGAATCCTTATGCGGATTACGAATTGAAAATAACAATTGAGGATGTCATGAAATCAGAATATCTTTTTAAACCAGTCAAAAAATTGGATATCAGCCCAAATGTTGATGGAGCAATTTGCTTTGTTCTTGCAACTGAAGAAAAAGCAAAGGAATTGGGGATAGAACCGATTTACCTATCAGGATTCGGATGGAACTCTGAAACACCTTGGTTAGGAACTCGAGGTTTAGACGCAGATTACGCCAAGAAGTCTGCTCAGATGGCATATAAAATGGCGGGAATAACTGATCCGAAGAAAGAAATAAATATTCTAGAAATAGACGATAGATTTTCTTTTAAAGAATTACAACATTTAGAAGCTTTAGGATTTGCCGACCCTGGAGAAGCGGGTAAGATGGTTGAGGAGGGTACCTTAGATATAAAAGGTTCGCTTCCAACAAACATGTCTGGCGGTTCATTAGGAGTAGGTAATTGTCTCGAAGCTACGGGATTACAAAAATCATTAGAAATTGTCACCCAATTAAGAGGGCATGCTGCTAAAAGACAAGTTCCAAATGCAGAAGTTGGACTTGCTCAAGCATGGCGCGGTATACCCTCGGGAAGTGGAGCCGTGGCAATATTTAGGAGGGGGTAAAAAATGAAAGAAGTAGCAGTTATAGGAGCCGGCATGACCCTCTTTCGAAGACATTTAAAAGAAACTGGAAAAGAGCTTTCTTATTTGGCTACGAAAATGGCGTTGGAAGAAGCTGGCATTGAGAAGAAAGATATTGACATGGTCGTCATGGGGACCGCTCCTGATGCATTTGATGGTACCCATATGAAAGGAGAATATTTATTGGACGGTGCAGCAGGAGTAGGATTGCCATACTGCCGAGTTTTTAACGGTGGAGGTACCGGCGTCTTTGCTCCGATTGCAGGTTGGTGGCATGTTGCCTCTGGGGTTGCTGATGTGTGTTTAGTTGTTGCTGAAGAGAAGATGGGTAATTGTTATCCACATCCGCAAACCGCATTTCAACATATATGGGATCCAATTTTAGACCGACCACTGACCCCGAATTTGGTGTGGCTCTTTGCAATGGAAATGAATAGATACATGACCGTTCATGGGATAAAGGAAGAGGATATTGCAGAGGTTGCGGTAAAAAACAAAAGAAATGCAGTAGGACATCCATGTGCTCAATTAGCTGATCCAAATATAACAGTAGAAGACGTGATGAATTCTGAAATGATGGCTTGGCCAGTAAAACGATTAGATATCAGTCCCCCTAGCGATGGAGCGGCAGCATTAATTTTCTGCAGCAAGGACGTCGTTCATAAATATACAGACGATAGAATCTTCGTTAAGGGTGTTGGCTGGAACATTGACAGTACCATGTGGACAAATCGAGATTTATATTTTCCAGATTACGTTGCCAATGCTGCCAAAATGGCTTACAAAAAAGCAGGTATTACAAATCCACCTAAGGAACTATCATTTGCCGAGCCTTATGACCCCTTTGATTACAAAGAATGTCACCACATGGAAGGTCTCTTGCTCTGCGAAAAAGGCGAAGCACCTACACTAGCTCGTGAAGGTGTCACTCAGAGAGATGGCGATTTACCAATCTGTCCATCGGGTGGTTTACTTGGAGTAGGAAATCCAATCGCGGCAACGATGGGCCAGAAAATGTGTGAAGTCTATTGGCAACTTGCGGGAAAAGCAGGCAAACGTCAGGTCCCAAACGACCCTCAGATGGGCTTGGGGCAAGCGTGGGGCGACATAATGCAAATGGCAACAGTAATGATATTAGGGAGGGGATCTTAAAATGAGCAATGAAAAATATGAAGGAATGCCTCCGTATGCTCCAGGAACTCATGTGAGAGAAAGTGATATTCAGAATAAGAAACTCGCTTACGCTTGGTGGGAGCCTGAAATACAATACAGCTGGAGCTTGGGACACGCAATGAGTAAATTCCTGATGGGGCTCAAAGCAGGTAAAATATTTGGAATCCATTGTAAGAGATGTGATCGAATATTGGTTCCTCCAAGAATGTTTTGCGAGCATTGTTTTGGTCCTACTGAGGAATGGGTAGAATTGCCCGACACTGGAATCATAGAAACATTTTCAATTTCTTATCTCGATCCTGACGCAAGGAGAATTGAAGATCCAATTTTAGTTGGAGTTGTCGACCTTGATGGTGCACCACCTCATCATGGATTCATGCATTATTTTGGAGAAATGTCGAAAGACGAAATTAAAATCGGAATGAAAGTAAAAGCAGTGTGGAAGCCTGAGAACGAGAGAACGGGCTCAATAACGGATATTAAATACTTTAAACCAGCTGGAGGTGCAGACTAATGGGTTTTATTGAAAAACAAACAGATCCTACTACTCCAATGCATTGGAGGGGAAATATGCAAGCGGATTACTTTTATCCTGCAGGAATCGCAGGCGACAAATTTTTCCAACATTTGAAACAAAATGACACGTTCTTAGCTACCAAATGCTCTAAATGCAACAAAGTTCTTTTCCCTCCAAGATTATATTGTGAGGATTGCTATATAGAGATTTCCGATGACAATTGGATCGAAGTTCCTGCTTCAGGCACGATAAGGCTTTTTACCATTGTAAAACTAAACGCGCACGGTGAAAAAATGAAAAAACCAAAGATAATGGCTCTTATCGACGTGGAAAACACTGATGGCTCCACTTTAGGGGTAGTAAAAACTCAAGACATTAATTCAAACCTTCAAGGTGCTAAAGTCAAGGCGATTTTGAGGCCTAAAGACAAGCGAGAAGGAACCATGAAAGATATTCTTCACTTCGAATTAATCTAATATTAATTCCTTTTTTTTTTTTATTTGTTATTTATTTATTTATTTTTCATAAGAAAAGTTTCTATATATGATTTAATTATTAAATTTGATATCATGACATTTAACAAATCTATAATCGATATAATAAAAGAAAGAACCTCATGGCGTACTTACGAACCAAAACCGCTTGAAGAACGATTAAGAGCGCGCCTCATAAAGTTGTTGGAACTTGAAGGTATTAAAAGTCCTTTTGATGATCTTGCAGTAAAATATCGATTTGGATTAATAGGGATGCCAGAATTTGATCCTAACGAGAAGAAAAAAATAGGAACTTATGGAGTGATTCAAGGCGCTCAAGATTTCATTGTGGGGGCTATTGAAAAATCTGATTACGCGAGTGAACAGTATGGCTACCTGATGGAGTATCTCATTCTCGGAGCGACGGACTTAAACCTTGGTACTTGCTGGTTGGGGGGCTTTTTTAATAGAAGCTTATTTGGTTTAAAATTTAACACCTCACCAAATGAAATCATGCCTGCTATAACCTCTGTAGGATATTACCCTAAGAAAAGGCGAAAAATGGAGATCGTGGTTCGAAAATCAATAAGAGCCGATAAACGCTATCCTTGGGTGCGATTATTTTTTGATGGTAATTTCTCAAAACCACTCGTTCAAGAAGATCTTGATGATAAATACGCAACTTTAATAGAGATGGTTCGACTCGCACCATCTGCGGGCAATAAACAACCGTGGAGAATTGTCAAGGATCCTGCAGAAAACACATTTCATTTCTATATCATTGAAGTAACTGGTAAATATAGCGTGTTCCCACCAATTGACATTGGAATCGCAGTCTGTCACTGGGATCTTACAGCGAAAGAATTAGGAATCAAGGGAAAATGGGAAATTGCTCAACCAGATATTCCTTTTGAAGGATTTGTGTACAAGATCTCTTGGAAAGAAACATAAATTACATTCGAAGATCGATCATTTCTTGGTTATATTTCTATACAAATCTTATTTACTTTTATAGAGTTAAGTATAATATTAGTATTATAAAAAAAAAATGAGTGATATTGGATGAAAAGCTTATTTGCAAATCTAACCGAAACTCAGTTAGAATGGAGTAAAAAATTCCAAGAATATTGCGATAACGAAATTGGTCCCTACATGAACGATATTGATCAGGGAAAAATGGAAATGTGGGACGTTCTTCGACCAATGGGTAAAAAGGGATATCTTGGAGTCATGTATCCTAAGCGCTTTGGTGGTCTTGGAGGCGATTTCATGTTGGATTTATTGATGTCCGAAGCAGTATGTTATCACAGCCTGCCCGTGGACATGTCCCGCTTCTCCTCAACGTATCCAGCCATGTTAATTCGCATGTTTGGGAAGATTAAACCACTCTCAAAATACATTAAGCCCTTAGTAACAGGAGAAAAAATTGGATGTTTCTGTTTTACTGAACCAGACGCAGGAAGCGATCTATCTAGAATGAAGACAATTTATAAAAAGGACAACGCTAACGATGAATTCATCTTGAACGGTGAAAAAAGGTTTATCACTAATGGAAGCGTTGCTGATACTCTTGTAGTATACGCTCGAAATGGAGCCTTTATTATTGAATCTGAGTGGGACGGAGTTGAAGTCGTTGAGGAATATCAAATGATGGGCCTTCATGGATTACATTTAGGGCATTTAAAATTTACTAACGTGAGAGTCCCTAAAGAAAACGTGTTATTTTACAAGGAAATAAAATCTGATCCATCAGGAAGAGCAAGATCTGGAAAAACAGCTGCTATATCAAGCATGCAAGTCATGTTAGCACCAGAACGAATTGCATTATCGGTACAAGCATTAGGCGTGGCAAAAAGAGCAATTGATGTTGCAATCCCATACTCACAAGAACGAGTTCAATTTAAAAGACCAATTAGCGAATTTGAAGGGATAAGTTTCAAGATTGCCACGATGGTCGCGAAATTTGAAGCAGGTAAGGCTTTAATGCAAAAATCCGTACAAAATATGAATGATGGGGAATTAGCAGCAATGGCTAAGTTATTTGCTTGTCAGACTTCGTTTAAAATATGCGACGACGCCATTCAAATATTGGGAGGGATTGGTTATACTAATAAGTACCCCGTAGAGCGTTGCGCCCGTGATGTAAGGTTATTACGAATAGGCGGGGGTACTGACGAAGTACTGAAATATATCATCCAAAAAGGGGTATACAAGAAGACACATCGTGAAACCTAAAATATTTAAGAAAAAAGAAAAAAAAAGTAAACGGTTTAAAGAGTAATATCCCTGTTCTTTAAGCTTAAAATTTCCATCGTCTCATCTGGCGTGGCAACTTCACGTCCGGCAACTTTAGCAAGATTTGCAGCCCATTGTACCTGTTCCCAGCTTCCTTGCGCGAGACCACCCGATACTACACGAATATTATCCTCTAAACCAACTCGAACGTGTCCTCCCATTGCAGCGGCACACATTCCTGCTTGGAATTGTTGCCTCGCTACACCACACACACTCCAGGTAGCGTTTGGTGGTAAAAGTGCCAACAAGTTTCCTAAATTAGCGTAGGAAAATGGAATTCCTCCGAGTACTCCAAAAACAAGCTGAAAGTGCATTGGTTGCTCAAAAAGACCTTCCTGCTTGTTAAGGAAAAGCATATTGTACATTCCTCCAAAATCGTAAATCTCTATTTCGGGTTTTGTTCCTGCCTTTTTAAATTGCTTGGCAAACTTTTGAATCATGCTCATGTCGTTAGCGAAGATATTACTTGCTCCCATTATTACTTTTCCTGTTTTGTGATCTCCCACTACAAAGTTCATACTATTACTATTTAACGATCCAATAGGAGGCATAAAAGTTTGAACGGGCTTGATCCTTTGCTTTGGTGTTGCTACAGAACTGATAGCAGTGCTCAAGTTGATCAGAATATCAGGAGCTTTTGACTTGATATTTTCTAGAGCAGCTCTTATTATGTCCAAATCGTGCACGGGATTGCCTTTTTCCGGATGCCGAATGTGTAGATGTATGATAGATGCTCCCGCATCGTAACATTTCTTTGCTTCATCTCCGAATTCTTCTGCCGTATAAGGAACATTCGGATTTTGGTTTTTAACCGTCGCCGCGCCTGTAAGCGCCGCAGTAATTATCAGTTTATTCGATAATTCTTCACTCATTTTAAATCACGGTATTTTTATTTTATAGATATTTATCCTTTTTTTGAATTTTCAATTTTAATAAAGAAATCTAATATTGTTCTTTTTGTTATTAAAATTTTTAAATCTTTCCTTTTCATGATAGTATGAAAGGTATTAAAACCCTATTGTCAAAAATATAAAAAAAAATAAAAAAAAAAAGTAATTTATTTCTTCTGTAATACTATATTAATTGCTCTTGTGAGTCTAATTACATCAAAAACTTTACCCTGTTGAACAGTTATTTGCTCACGACTAATAGCATGGGTAAAATCTCCTTTTCCTTCACAAATATTAACAATTGCGGAGGGATCTCCTGTCATTACGATGTTAGCATCTGAATTTGAACCTTCTGATAAATTCAACTTCCTATCTTTTATTGATATATTGAAAGGATCTTCACCATCTAGGTTGAATTGAAATGACATTTCCCAATCTACATCTTTTCCAGCTATATTGGTCACGAATACAGTTCTAGCTTTTTCATTCTGATTAATAAGCCCAACAATCTTTTCTATACTATCTTTTACTAGTCCCATCTTTAACTCCCCCCCTCGTATTGTGGTTTAGCAATCCATGCGTCGTACTCATCCTCGGGTACAAAAAAGAAGTCAGTCATTTTTCCTTCTCGATCCTCCTTTTTTTTAAAAACTGCTTTAACGCGTTGACCTTTTTTAACTTTTGATGGAACTAGATTTTCGGAGAAAATTCCTTGTAACATCCCCGTATCCGCCTTATCAAGTTGTATAAAAGCTATTCCATAAGGCACGCTCTGAATAAAAGCGGAGGTCGTGTACCAGACGATTGTACTAACTTTAATGGTTCCTGTATGGGGCATCTCCACCCAATCAGTATCCTCAAAACATTCCGAGCAGTTAATTCTAGGAGGCATCCAAATCTTCCCGCACTTCTTGCATTTTGTCCCTAATATCTTCTTGTTATTCATCAGTTCTATAAAAAATTTGCTTTGGCCTCCCATTGTATACTTATATTGAATGACAATTCTATCCCTAATTTCATGCTCTTGAAAGTTCTCTTCGCTCATGGTTTTTTCAACCCCTCCTCGTTTGCCATTACAATTACAGCCGCATATGCCGCTCCCGGTCCACCAATTGAATGTGCGATCGCACGACCTTTTTCGATAGTCTTTACTTGGTGCTTACCAGCTTCTTGACGAAGTTGAAGTGCTGCTTCTCCTGTACTCATGATACCCGTTGCTCCTACAGCATGACCGCATCCAATTAATCCTCCCGAAGGACAGCATGGTAATTCTCCATCAATCCACGGCCCCTCCCCCGGTTTTTCAAAGGATTTTTCAATCCAGGGCCCTCCTTCACCAAAAGGAACAAAACCTAGCTCTTCATAACTGATTACTTCTTGACCAGAAAATGCATCGTGAAGTTCGGCAACATCAATTTGCTCTTTTATTTTGTTATAATCTAAACCCGCCATTTTGTAGGCTGCTTTTGCTGCATATATATTAGAATATAATCTACCAACGCTCTCACGATTTCCAATAAAACAATCTGTATTTGCAGCAGCCACTCCAGTTATCCATATCGGTTTTTCGATACCTAATTCTTTTACTTTCTGTTCACTTGCCAAGATCAATGCGGCCGAGGCTTCAGAATATAGGCAGCAATCTAACATTTTAAATGGATAACATATTATTCTTGAATATATAACGTCTTCTACCGTTACATCCATTGGAGACTGTGCTTTTGGGTTGAGTTTCGCATTTCCATGATTCTTTATGCTGACATAAGCCATTTGTTCCTCTGTGGGATTGCCAAACTCGTCGTAATGAGCATTTACCATCGAAACATAGGAGCTTGCTGCCATCATCCCCATTGGATATTCGTAGGTCATATCTGCTGAATAAGCTATCGCATTTAGCACTTCTGGAGTTGTAGTTCCTGTTTGTTCATCATAGCAATCATTACATTTTTCTAAACCGATACAAAGGCATAAATCTGACAAGCCAGATGCAACTTCAGAATATGCCATTCTCACGGTATATCCTCCCGTAGCACCCCCGCTTGCGATTCTCGTGCCTGGTTTATTATTCATTCCGAGGTAACTGTTAGTAAAAATGTCTGGCATGAATTGTCTCTCAAAGAGTTCGTTGTATATTCCATAAACGGTTGATTCTAAATCGTTATGCGTTATTTCCGCACCATTTTTATTTGCATCTCCAAGTGCCAGTTTAGTTGCATCGTAAGCTAACTCGAAATATGTTTTATCTAAATATCTCGCTCTAAAAGGCGTTATACCCACGCCTATTATCGCCACTCTATTTGGAATTCTCTTTCACCTTTTTTTATTAATTGTGTTCACTTATTTAGAATAACTGAACAATAGTGTTCACTTACTTGTGATTTATATTAATTTAGATTAGTAATATTAAAAACATTTTTAATATTCTCATTTGTAGTAAAATATTAATTATATAGATGAGTAAAAAAAATGATAAAAACGAGAATTACAGAGCAATTTGGGATTAAATACCCAATTATAAGTGCTCCAATGGGACCATTCTATACGACTGAATTAACCATTGCCACTTCTGAAGCTGGAGGACTTGGCGTTTTAAGCCACGTGACTCTAAGAGGCTTAAACTCTATAGATGATTTCAAATCAAATGTAGATCAAGTAATCGAGCATACTGATAAACCGTTTGGGTTTAACATTCGAACTGCTCGCATGCAAACAGATCACAAGATTCTATTAAGAAAAGTAGTTCAGTGGCGTAAAAGCAACCCAAAAATTCGAGAGCAAATGATTTATGGTTTAACAAGCGCTGGAGGAGCAAGGGTCGCAAGAAAGTTATGGGCTAAAGATGAGGGCTTATATCACTTTCATGTTGCTCCAGCTTTATGGTTAGTTGATAAGGTCGTTGATCTTGGTTGCCACGGAATAGTCACCACGGGTACAGAGGGAGGAGGGCATCAAAGCTACGAGAAAATCTCAACAATGGTACTCTTACAGGAAGTATGTAATAAATACCCTGATAAACTGATTGTTTCTTGTGGAGGGATTGCAAGTCCCGAAGGCGTTGCTGCCTCGTTAGCAATGGGTGCGGACGCTGTCGCCATGGGTACGCGTTTTATAGCATCAACTGAAAGTGAATTTCACCAAAATTACAAGAATCTAATTCCACCTGCAACTGATAGAGATACAGAGCTCACTACTGGAGGATTTGGTCCAATTAGATTGATAAAGAATAAATATTGCATGGAACATGGACAAGTAATGTCAAAAGATCAAAAAATTGCTCAAGAAAACGCATATGACCTCGATGGATGGTTAAAAGACTTGGAAAAATACGAAATCGTGTACACGGAAGGCGACGTGGAAAATGGTGCCATTCCTGTAGGTCAATCTTGCGGTTTAATCGATTCAATAATGAATGTTGGGGATATCATAACGGAATTCACGAGTAAAGCTGAGAAACTCTTGAAAAACGTTAGTTCAAGAATTTCTTAAACTTTTATTTTTTTCTTCTTATCTATTATTACAAGAGGTATTATGCTTTTGCATAAACATTTAAAGGTCATCTATTATCAAATTATTAAAATTTAAAATAGTTCAAAATAAGTGAGTATTTAAATGGAAGATGGCATTGTATACATAGTAGTAAATGGTGTTTTAGCGGTCATCGCAGTGTTAATAAGCATTCTTGTCACAATTAAGTTTTTTCTTGCTTACAAAAAACATAAACGAATTGAACTCTTTCTCATTGGATTTGTTGCGATCATCATGTCTGAAGCATGGATGCCCGTTGCAATCTCGTTTGTTTATTACATGTTCAACTCAGCATTATTACCCCCTGAACTGTATTTTTTCATTGGATATACTTTTCTTCCCATAGGGATATTTATTTGGCTTATTATTTTTACTAATCTTATCATCAAAAATAGGCAGAAATTAATCTTGTTCCTCTACTCTATATACATAGTCTTCTACGAGATCCTATTCTTTTCCTATTTACTGACAGATCCTAGTAAAATTGGGGAAATAAAAACACCCGTCGATTCAAGTTTAACACTAATTTTCAACTTAAATGCATTTGGATGGGTTGCCGTTATCTTAATTACAGGAATTATATTTGCTAGAGAATCATTACAATCTAATGATCCTATCATCAGATTAAAAGGAAAATTACTTCTATTCGGATTTCTAACATGGTCTTTTAGTGCGATTATGGATGGTTTTGCCAATACAATCATCACATTATTTATCATAAGAATGATATTAATGGCAAGCGTTATAGCATTTTATGGAGGATTCATACTCCCTGAGTGGATGAGAAAACTTGTAAATAAAGTTAGGAGTCTTTTGAAAAAGGATCCAATTGAGAAATAATCCTAAAAAAAAAGGAAATTTTTGAATGACCTTTCTTTTTTCTTATTATTCTATTAAAAATTACGGTGTTATATCTTTCGTTCAGCATCTCCTAGGTTACGGGAAAAAATTAACGAGCTAATGAAGCAGGCACATAAAGCAGTAACAGTTCTTTCATCTTGCAAATCATGTGGAACGTGTGTTAAGTCTTGCCCTTTGAAAATTCGAGTTTTCAACGAGGAAGGAAAAGCCATTACTATAGACTCTGATAGATCCTGCGGGGGATGCTCTCTATGTTATCATCGTTGCCCAAATAACGCCATAAAGTTAATAAAATTTCAAATAAAATAATAGAAAAAAGCTCGTGATATTCAAAATTTTGAACATAAAATCTAAAATGAAACTTTAAAACTGTTCAAAAATTTTGGCTAATTACGGAAGTAATTTTGAAAAAAAAAAAATTAATTATAAAAAAAGAGGGAAATGATAAAAAATGGAAGAAAAATGGTATTCGGCACGACCTTCTAATATTGTTGACCTATTTGAGGATACAATTAAAAAATTCGGCAAACGAAACTGGATAGGAACGCAAAATGCTGAAGGTAAGTACGAATGGACAACATATAATGAAGCTGCCAAGCGCGTGAACAACCTCCGGGGAGGTTTGGCCAAAATTGGCGTAGGAAAGGACGATCCTGTTGGTGTAATCATCAATAATAGCTTAGAATGGGCAATTATTGCATTTGCTACTTTTGGATTAAATGCACGTCTCATTCCAATGTATGAAAAAGAGCTTGAAAAAGTGTGGAAATATATTATAGAAGATAGCGCTGTAAAAGTTCTCTTTGTCGTTAATGAGGAAGTAAACGATAAGGTAAAAGATCTTAAAGATAAATTAAACACTTTAGAAGATATCTATATTATTCGTGGGGAAGGGGACAAAACCATGGAGGCGTTGGAAAAACTAGGAGCTGAAAATCCAATTGCATCAGTAAAACCGCATTGGAATGATATAGCTGTATTAATCTATACATCGGGAACAACTGGCGAACCAAAGGGAGTTCTTTTAAGCCATGGGAATTTCACGAGTAATGTTAAAGCTTCCCATCTTGGTTTTCCTGACGTGACAGAAAAAGATGTAAGTTTTGCGATCTTGCCATGGGCCCATAGTTTTGGGATAACTGCTGAACTTTTTCACGGTATTTTAGCTGGTGCTTCTTTAGGATTGATGAAAACGACTGATACTTTAACAGAAGACCTACCTAAAGTGAAACCTACGATACTTATTGCAGTTCCAAGAATCTTTAACAAAGTATACGCTGGTATTCATGCTAAATTGGCAGCGGAAGGAAAAAGTGATCTGCTTGAATTAGCTAAAAGTACAGCTGCTAAGATCCGAAACGGGGAAAAAGTGGGCAAGAAGGACAAACTAATTTCAGGTGTCGTATTTAAAAAAATCAGAGCCTTGTTTGGAGGCAAAGTAAGGTACGCAATTACTGGTAGTGCTGTCATGAATCCTGATATCGGTCAGTTTTTCATAGATGTTGGCATACCCACATTTGATTGTTATGGATTAACAGAAACTTCACCAGCATTGACCATGAATACTCCCGCATCAAGTAAATTAGGAACTGTAGGGAGTGCAATTAAAGATTGTGTTGTAAAAATCGATAAATCTCGGGTAGGAGAAGACAGCGACGACGGCGAAATCACTTGTTTTGGTCCGAACATAATGCAAGGATATCACAATAAACCACAACAAACAGCAGACGTAATATTTGAGGATCCAGAACTCGGAAGAGGCTTCCGAACAGGTGATCGAGGCCGATTAGACGAAGATGGTTTCTTGTCCATCACTGGAAGGTTTAAAGAAGAATATAAACTTGAAAACGGTAAATACGTCCATCCTGCGTCTATTGAAGAAGAACTCAAGTTAAATAATTTCATTGCCAATGTAATGGTGTATGGTGCGGGTAAAATACATAATGTAGGAGTTATTTTTCCAGAAGAATTAGCTGTAGCAGCCGCTGCAGAAAAAATGGGTATTTCCGGTGATTTTAAAGCGTTAGTAGCAAATAAAGGAATTCAAGACTTCATAAGCGCAGAAGCTACTAAGCAACTGGAAGGAAAATTCGGAGGATACGAGATCCCTAAGAGCTATATCTTCACAGATGAAGATTTTACCCTTGAAAATCAAATGCTCACACAAACAATGAAATTAAAGCGTCGTAACGTTCTTGATAAGTTCGGCGATGCTTTAAACGCTTTATATTAGATATTTTAGAGAATTATCTCTATTTTTTTTTTTTATTTCTAATTATTGAATTAACTTAGAAAATCAATTAATGATAAATCATGAATTTTTTTCCTGATTTTCGTTTTTTCATCAATTATAGATTTAATATAACTAGAGATCTCTTTTCTCTTTTCAAAAGCAGCGGGAATCGGTAAATTAACTTCCATGATCCGGTTACCAATTGTTGCAATCGTTCCTTGTATGAACGTGATTCCTCGAATCTGCTTTTGTACGATATCAAGGTTTAATAGATACAAGAGAAGGTAATGATCGATAAATTCATCGTTTTTAAGAACTTTTATTTGAAAGATGTGACTTTGTATGATAATTTTCGTGTCCAGGTCAGAAACAAACGCAGTTTTTCCTATCAAGTTTGAACCCCCGTCCTTAACTAGTAATATATCTCCAACTTGAATGTTCTGCTTATGTCTGTATTGTTCGTATACTTCCTCTGAAGTTTTTTTATGCGAATCTAGGTTAATTTCCCAGTTGTTAAACTCGCTTGTTCGTATGAATGGCACATTTCCTAAACCATAAACGTGAGAACCTATCTCGTCTCCTCTCGGAATATATCCATTCTTATTTACAAAAATTATTTTTTTATCAATGAGTTCCTTAAATGAGAATAATACAAATTCTTTATCGTCCGCAAGCTTTTTTAGGGTTTTTTCAACGCCTGTATAATAATAGGGGATGAAAATATTATTCTTTATTTGGTTTAGCTTTATTTTAAAAACATCCTGTTCTTTCGTGTAGTTAAAATCCTCACAACCCCTTAATCTTAGATGTAGATCTAATAAATCATCATTAACTATTTGATTTCCATCATTATCAAGTTTTTTACTACCATCTTTGTTTAATTTATATAAAACCTTCCCGTCCTTATCATGCCCTACATTATCGACAATGGCAAAATCAATGTTGTAATCTTCTGGAACAGTCTTTAACTTTTGATATAATAAAATGCTCGTTTTATTACATGTATAGGGTTGAAATGTATTTTGATCCAAAGACACTATTCCTAAAATCTTGCCATTAGATTTTAAGTATTCCCAAATATAGCCATCTGAAGGATTGCCGAAAATACCTTCGGGTAAGACTATTCCCAATTTCCCCCCATTGTTAAGTAATTGGACGCATCGTTCTATAAATAAGACTTGAGGAGGCTGCCTTTTTGCTAACTTCGCTTTCATTTCCCATTTGGAGTCTCCAATACTCTTCCAGGCGTGACCCAATTGATATGATTCCAAGATATCGCCATTATCTATGGGAATTTTAACTCCAAAGGGAGGGTTGGTAAAAATATAATCAAATTTATCGTTCTTGATCAGTTTCCTTGCTTGAGCACGATATGCGATGGGATCGAGTGAATCCTCGCAAAATATGTTAGATTCCCCCCCACTTAATATTTCTAAATACAATTTGGCTATTTTGGTTAAAAAAATATCCTTATCCATTCCGTGTAAGTTGGAAATGATTTCTATTTTCTTCATACTGCTATAGGTTTTATCCTGATCAATCTTATTCCACAACAAATCTTTTGCTTCTAACAAAAAACCACCATGACCACAGGCAGGATCAAATATTTTTGAATCAATCTCGGGATCTAAATAATTCACGATGAATTTTACGATGCTCGAAGGAGTAAAAAATTGGCCTCCCTCGTCTTTTAAAAGCTTGCTTACAAAAATTTCAAACGCATCGGCAAAGATATCTTTTGACGATTGGAGCAACGAAATACCCTGGATTTCTTCAACGACAGTTCTCACGAGTTCTTCGTTTAATCCAATAAGATCGTGTTCTGCTATAATTTCGGGATATTGTTCTTTTACATTTACCTTGAAAAACAACTGTATCCTCTCTAATAATGCATTATCAGTCTCTTCTTCTCGTATGCAGAATTCTACTTCGTCTTCTGGAGATTTAGTAATCTCATCCACGAGTTTTACTAACAAGAGGTTTATAATTTCCTTGGATCTCGCTCTAGTGTCCGTATTGGTATATTTTAATTTACCATATAAGTGTTGATTAATCAGAGTGAATGTTTTTTTTAAATTGGGAGCCTTAATAAGATCCTTTTTTAGCAATTATATAACCTTTGTCATTTATTTTCTTTTCTTTAAACTCTCTAAAAGCGCATCGACTCTTGCGTGGTTATCCTCGGAGCCTATAAACGATCTGAAAAGCCATTCTTGTAATCTCATTGCGCCATCCAAATCATTGTCTATAATGTGATTCCCGAGTTGTTTTGTTTCTTTGAGAGTGTCGTGTTCGTAATTTGCCATGGTACGAGCAATATCCGAGACAGATTCGAGAAGTTTTCCTTCAGGAAATACCTTGCTCACATATCCCATCCGTTCGGCTTCGTGAGCATCGTAAATTCTACCGGTAAGAGCGACTTCTTTCGCCCTCCCGAGTCCTATAATTCGCCATAAAGGATCCAATAACGGAGTAAGTGAGAGAGCTATTTCCCGTTGACCAAATTTAGCTCTTTCTGATGCGTACCGAATGTCGCACATTAACGTTAAATCAAATCCACCGGCAATCGCGGGACCACCAACAGCACAAATAACGGGTTGGGTGCAAAACGTTATCGAGCGATAAGCCCTGTGGAAGAGTGCGGTAAATTCCTCGTTCGATACTTTTTCTAATGTTCGAATAAAATTAAGATCAAAACCCGCAGAAAAATACTTTTCTCCTCCAGTGAGAACGATGACATTTACATCCTTGTCGTTACTCAGTTCGTTGAACAAAAGTTCAATTTCGCTCAGTACTTCTGGTGATAGCGCATTTCTTTTTTCCGGACGGTAGATAGTGACCGTCGCTACTTTATCTTCTATTGAAAGCTTGAGAAATTTAGTATCCATGATAAAAATGATAATCAATACAGACTTATAACAATGATGAAAAAAAGGAAAAATAAATTTTTAAGAATTTTTACTTGCTTTTTTGGGCTTTCAACCTTTCTATTAAGATATCATTTTCAGCTTCATGTCTCATTCTGATTTGTTGAGGAGTCCTTTGATCTGGCATGTCAATTCTATCAGTTATCGCCCAGTATGGATGAGGTTCACCGGGCGGACATCCACTTACGTGCACGCACGTTTCACCAGCGTCCTCGATCTTCTTTTTTAGAACTTTTGTACAGTCTCCTATAAGAAGAAGTTCCTTGCCATACTTTATGTTTTCAGGAATATCCGTTTTTCTCCCTAATACGATATCAATACCCTTATTCTTGTCGTATTCATCTAGCAATTTTAGTTTTGCCATTGAGAACGCCAATAGTCCTTGACAAGAGCTGCAAGCATTTTCAATGTGAAAATTATATTCTGGCCATGCACCAAATCCCTCTAAATAAGGTAGATATAATTCCTTGTAGACCTCCTTTATCTTGTTTCCCCTAATCTCTATATCGCTTTCATCTATTAATCCTATTCCCTTCTCACGGGCAGCAGTAAAGTAATCCACGTCATCAACATCAAGCCCAACCATCCTACAAACGGTAGCATCTAAGGCAACGGGATCTTGACTGGCAACAATACATCCAAAATCCACGGGATTTCCAGTGGTATGTGGTCCAAAACCTTCCATTGGGCGAATCAAATCAGCGATGGATAGGTCCGCTCTTATAACAGACCAGAGATCCATCATTGCTGCAGCAAGATTAGTCATGTGCATTAAACCGTGCACGACATCTTGTACAACACCTTTAATATTTTTAAGCGCACATGTGAATACCATGCTTACATGAGTTTTAAAAATGGGAATGTTTACGATATGATCTGCCTCAACAAGGAAACGCGGTAGTTTTACATTTTTTATCTTAGATCCAGGATTTTGAATCCTTTTCCTCACGAGATCCGTGTCGCTTTTAATATCAATAATTTCATCTATCCCTGCTTCTTCAGCAGCCTTTTTTATTCCACTTACCTCGAGGCATTTCATTGTATCACAGCCTATGGCAGCGGCTTCCGCAAGGATTATCTTCTTTGGATTGGCTTGGCGAATGACCTCAATCACGGCTTTTACAACAGCAGGACTCGTGCACACGGAACTCTCAGGGGTACCTTCATGACCTGCATTAGGTTTAACGACCACCGTGGATCCCTCCTTGATGAGCGCCTTGACACCTCCCAGATGATTGAGAGCATCTTCTACCATTTTTTTTACATTATCACCCTTGACTATAGAAACAATTGATTTTGACATTTTTATTCTCCAATTGTAAATTTTGTATTTTTATCAAATCAATTTTATTTATATGGTATCCAACATTCCATCAATTCCTCAATTGGCCATCGCGAGAGTATTTCGCAACCGTTCTTCGTAACAACAAGATTCTCTTCCAATCGAACGCCATCTTTTCCACCTTTATGACCTGCGTACGTTTCGAGGGCAATAACCATTCCTTCTTTAAGCTCTATAGGCTCCCATCCTCCTTGATTATATACTGGACTGAAAGATGGAGGATCGTGAAGCGTAAGTCCAATGCCGTGACCAACTGCGTAAGGCTGTACTTCAGACCAGTCAGAATATCCCCAATATTCCGGTGAATCCGGCCAATCTGCAGAAACATCGTGATTTGTAGCCCCTGCTTTTACAGCACTTACACCATCATAGAGCATGTTGCGACATTCCTCATAAAGATCTTTTTGTTCCTTGGTGGCCTTTCCGCAGCAAAATGTTCTATAAACACATGAATTGTATCCCATGTAGGAGGCCCCATCAACATCAATATAGATAAGATCACCGGGGCGTATTGGTTTATCCGTGAATGACCATCCATAGGGATTAGTATTATAACCAGAACAGCATACTAGATCTTCAGTATGGTCGTCTCCTACTTCATAAAGAGCCTTTATTCCTATACCGACAAGATCGCATTCTCTTATTCCTGGTTTTATTGCATCTGCAATCGCTGCAAACGCTTTTTCTGTATTAGCACAAGTTATTCGCATCAATTGAATTTCATCTTGAGTCTTTATCATTCTGGCTCTATCCATTGTTGGTTTACCATGAACTGCGTTGATTCGCTTTTTAGTAAAAGCCTCTCCATAGAGCATCTGCAGCGTGGTCCCATCTATTCCTAGAGGTTCTTTCTCTACCCCGTATTCCTTCATTAATTTAATAATAGTCCTAACAATCATTCCGATCGTTAAATGTTTCGAATCCGTTGCTATAATTTTTGCGGGGGGGAAAGGTGGTTTTACCCGACCTTCCATCCAAGGCATACGCCTCTCAGTTTCTGATGGCGTACCTCCACCGAATAGGTATGGTTCTCCATTTCTTGTAATAAAAGCACATTGCATTTCAGAGACTCGCATTGGAGTGGTTACATAATATGATGTGAGATATCTAATATTCGCGTGATCAAAGGTTAATATTGCTCCAAGGCCATCCTCTTCCATTTGTTTCTTTGCTTTCTGAACTCTTTCTTTACGCAAACGATCATAATTGACCCTTTGTTCATAATCAACTGCATATTTACCAAATGCCATTAAATTCACCTTTTTAATTTAGTTAAAAATCAAAATATTAATTAATAAAGGAGCATTGCTCCTTTATAAAGTTTTTGAGTAATGCTCCATTATTTTAAACATGCCCAAAGAAAAGAAATTTACACGGAATAAGCAACAAAAAATTGATTTAATAGTGAAGGTAGCCCATAATCTTATTCGTGAAAAAGGCTATGAAAAATTAAGCACTAATCACATTGCTGATAGAGCTAAAATAGGAATTGGAACGATTTATCGCAATTTTCCTAATGGGAAAGCAGATATAATGCGTGAAATAGTAATGAGAGATACTAGTATAGTTATCAATTTAGAACTATTTAATAATATTGTCGAATCTGACCTGCAAAAATCGGCAAATCAAATAATCAAAAATTTTATTGAATTTCATCGTCAAAACATTGAATTTGATATCGCGCTTGAGCGAGCATTACAATCTAATAAGGAATTAGTGAAAGATTTTAATTCATATGTAGAGCTAGCGCTAACTGAAATTGCTAAGCAAATGATAAAAATTTTTCCAATAAGTGATATTACCGAGATTGAATTAAAAGATAAATTATTCTTGATTTTTAATATTATTGAATCAATTATTCGTAGGCATATAGTAATAACGCCATTGTTTAACACTGACGAGGAACTTGCTATTTATCTCACAGATCTTACTCTTGATATTTTAAAAGTTGATGAGTGAAAAAAATAATAAAAATTATAATAATAAAAAGCGTTAAATTGGCTCAAAAGCGTCGATCTTTTCGAGATTCTCAAGCATTTGTAAATATTTCCGATCTCTCTTTTTGAGTATCTCTTCTTCGCTACGACCACCATAGTCGTAAAATCCTTTACCAGATTTCGCCCCTAAATCACCTCGCTCAACCATCGGAGCCACGACAGGATTGTCTCGACCTAAGTTCCTCCCAATGTCAAGAACGAGATCAAGACCCGTGAAATCTAGTGTTTGAACTCCACCAACAATTGGAAGTCGAATGCCTAAACTGGCTTTTATGGCAAGATCAATCTGTTCTGCTGTTGCAATCCCTTGTCCTAGAAGCACCATTACCACAGGACCAATTGCGTTCTGAATTTTATTGACAATGAAAGCAGGAGTGAATTTTTTCATCAAGATTGGTAATTTTCCAAGCTTTTTTAAGAGTTCTACTGATAATTCGCCAAGGTCTTTGGAGGTCCTTCTTCCCATGGCGACCTCAACCAATGGAATTATGTGAGGAGGTGCATAATAGTGATGAATGATCAATCGACTAATTTTCTTCATCTTAATACTTTTCGCAAGCTTAAAAACATCCAATCCAGAGGTGTTACTTGCGATTATAGCGTCTTCAGAAATCAAATCGTCCAATTGTGTAAAAAGCCCTTGCTTAACTTCCGGAACCTCGCTCACGGCCTCCACGATCAAGTCTGCCTTTGGAGTGGCTTCTGCAAGATTAGTAGAAACATGTATCCGGTCTATAATCGCAGGGATATCTTCGCTTTTCACTTTTCCAAATTCAGCTAAAATTGGTAAGTTTGCTTTTATCAATTTTATAGCACGATCTAGAACTTTTGTGTCCAAATCCACGAGATCAACCTCAAAACCGGCTTGCGCATAGAGTTGGGCAATTCCGTGTCCCATCGTACCTGCACCTACTACTAATACTTGTTTAATATCGTCTATATTCATGTTTATCACATTTTTTTCTTAAAAAAAATCATAACATTAAAATATAGGAGCATTGCTCCTTTATAAAGTTTTTTGAATAATGTTCAAATAAATCGATCATGTTCTTATTTTTTCATTAATTTTATGTTAATTATGGTATCAGCAGAATTAGATTTTGGAGAATACATCATATTTGAAAAAAAAAAGCGATTTGGAATCATCACGTTGAACCGAGTTCACAGGGCAAATTCCTTCTCTATCGAACAATTAGAATACTTGAAGAAAGCAGTGGAATACTGTCAAGAGAACCAAGGAATTAGGATCATAATTTTAACACATAACGGCGACTCCTTTAGCACGGGCATGGATTTGGGAGCGATTGATGGAGGCGATCATGACGCCGTGAAATATCTCGAAAAAACTGCTGCGGATATCTGCAAGCTTCTTTATAACGGAAAACCCGCCATATGTGCAGTTGACGGAAGGTGTTGGGGTGAAGGCGCTGTATACATGATTTGTTGTGATTATCGAATAGCGACGAGAGAGAGCTCGTTTTGGTTCCCTGAAATTAATTCCGGCATTTTTCCAGGTACAGGGTGCATAATTTTATATTCAAAAATCATCGGGATTCCCTGGACAAAGAAAATGTTGATGTTTGCAGAGAAGGTCACTCCTGAAACAGCTAAAAATATTAATTTATTAGACGATATAGTTAATTCGAAAGAGGAATTAATGAAACTCGCAATGAAAAAAGCTCAATTTATAAGCACGAAAAATCAAACCGTTATTAACACTATTAAATTATGTAGCAATCATTTAATGGACTTGCAATACGACGAGGCTTATGAGATTGAAAAACAAGGTTCAGCATGGTGGGAACACCGAGACAAAAATCAATTTATCGAGGATTTCAGAAATCTTTTTGATAAATCTGGAAGATAAACAATTCTTAAAAAGAATGTTCTATACAAAATCTTTAAATCGAGATCAAAATTAAATAATAATTGTCATTATGTGATAAGTGCTATCAGGTACATGTAAGAGGTGATTAATAGTGACGAAAAACGATGACGATTCGAAAGTCTTTATAGGGCGAAAAAAAACAATGAATTATGTCATGGCTGCGATGATGAATTTAGATGCTGGAAATCCTTGCATACTAATGGCCAGGGGAAGAACAATTTCTCGCGCTGTTGATGTCGCTGAAATTCTTATCAATAAATTTGTTAAGGGCGCGAAATACGGCGAAATAAAAATCGCCACGGAAGAGCTCAAGAACGATGATGGAACCAGTAGTAACGTTTCTTCGATGGAAATCGAAATCTTACCACCAGAAAAATAGAATCCTAAAAGGAACTGAATTTAAATACTATATAAAGAAGAATTTTCTTCTTCTTTCTTATTCCTATTTAACAATACTGGTTTTAATATTCCCTATTTTCAAATTCTCTTTCTCATCATTCTCGCATTACGTAACATCCGTCGTTGCTTTATTCTGGCTCGTCTTATTTTCCTCCGATGTCGTTGCATACGTCGATGGATTCTTGTTCTATGACGATGCCCTACGAGTAACGCCGCACCAACCGCTAATCCAACACCCTCGGTTATACTTGAATTCACTGAACTCGATTTATCTTGAACAGAGTCGGGGTTTTTTGTTTGAGCCGTCGATGAGGATTCTTCTTTTGATCCGACATCCTTGATTTCATAAGAAGGTTCTTCTTCTATATGTGTTCCACAACCGGGACAATATTTAACTTCCCTATTTAATTCAATGCCACAATAAAAACAATATTTAGCTTTATTATTCATTGTAAATCACTATTATTACTATTTCATTCCTTCTAATAAAAGATCTATAGACCAATTTTTAGTTTAAATTAGGTTGCATCAAATAGTAAACTAAAAAAAAATAAAGAGTATTAATTAATTTGCAATTGCTTTCTCTTGGAGTGGGGCGCCGCAATAAGCGCAAAATAAGGGCGATCCTTCACGAATAGGCGTTCCGCAATGTGGGCAGAACTTTGCTTTTACTTCTTCAGGGGCGTTATCTTGAATAACTTCAATTTGGCCCGTTGTAGTTGAAAAATTCCCTTTTAATTCCCCCCGCATTTTCAAATCCAGATTTATCGCTTGAACGTCTTTTTTCGTAATACCAAGTGTTGTGCTAACTGATTCAACAGATGCTTCTGGATTTGTTTCATACTCGAACTTTACAGCTTTCCTTAATCGCCCTCTATTGGCGATTGCTCTTAATTGAGAATAGATAATGGATAATCCGATACTAATCATGATCATTGGCCATATAATCAACATCCACCATACAATCCCCCAATAAATAAACCCCAACGCAATTACTAAAGCGCAAAAACTTGCGCCATCCGAATATTGATTTTTCGAATATTTCATACTTTAATAATAAATAAAATAAGATATAAAACATCTGGAGTCCAGTTTTCGCGTAATTTAGCTTTAAAATCCAAGAGGGGTCCAATTTTTGTTGGTTCTTATTATTAAGATTAAATCGATTCTTTTAATTGATCGAGTTGTGTTTGAAATAATTCGATTTCTGCTTTGGTTGTCTTCTTATCTATAACATGTTTCATCAATCCAATAAAGTCCTTGATTAAAGGATGCTCTAGAACAACTGTTTTTTGTGTTAAAGTATTCACATCAAGGATAAGAGCCGAATCCAATTTTCCTCCCATACCCAACACATCTTTTAACACTAATTCATTATCTTCTGTATAGTAAAGTACTAAAATTTCCTCGGCAATTTGATTTTCGTCGTTTTTGCTAATTATTTTAAATTCACACATTATATTCAACCTCGCATTTTAACACCATAATCACTTAAGAGTAAGGCAATTTCAACTAATAAAAACAATTTTTTTAAATTAGGTTTAATAATCTAAAGTATAACAACAATTTTAAATAAAACTATACAGAGAAAATTGATGAAATATGGCAAGACCGTATCAAAAAGCGAACATCCCCGGACCAGAAATGGGCACATCAGTGACTGATCCGCAAGTAATGGCAAATATCTTGAAGGATCCTAAGAAGAAGGTGTTTGTTATTGGACCTGAAGCTTTGACATGGGAAGTTGGCGGAAAAAAAATCGTCGATTTATATATCGAGATTGCTAATAAGATTGATTGTGATGTGGTTTCAACGGGACACGCTTATGGCTATTTAAAAGACAAGATTGACTTAAAGAAATTGCATGACATGTCTTTAATAAACATAATCACCCGATTAGGTGATGAAAACTGGAAAGGCTTTGATGGGCAAGGACAATATAACATGGCTATTTTTGGAGGACATATTGTATTCTATATAAGTCAAGGGTTAAGTAAGTTGAAAAATTTTACGAATTGGCTAAAAACTATTGATTTAGATAAATATTCCCATCCTAACGCAAGATTTAGCTTACCAAACCTAAGCAACGACGACTGGAAAGAATTTTTAGAAGCATTAATAGCAAAATTATAAATTTGTTTTATTAAAATTAAAAATAGAATAAAAAAAATAATGGAGAGTATATGAAATGAGTTTTTCAGATATGCCTGTGGATGTAGGACCAGTCTACGAGGGCGAGCGAATTAGAGGTAATCAGATGTATGTCGAACTTGGTGGCCCAAAAATAGACAAGAAATTTGAGCTTGTAAGGGTTAATGATAATGTTGAAGATGGAAAAGTAACAATTCATGGTCCAGATCTCAAAGACATGGAACAAGGTTCGAGACATCCTATCGGAATTTTTGTTGAAGTTGCAGGAAAAGAACTGGAGGAAGATTTAGAAGCCGTCTTTGAAAGAAGAATTCATGAATTCTGTAATTTCGTAAACGGAATAATGCATCTCAACCAGAGATATACTAATTGGATGCGAGTTAGCATTCAAGCTTTCGAAAAGGGTCTAAATTCCTTAAACCTGTTGGGGACAATCTTGATTAGACTTTTCAAGGCTGAATTGCCCATCATTGAGAAAGCGCAAGTTACTTTCTATACTGACGCTAAAAGCATTGAGGAACCTCACGCAATGGCAATGGGCGTTTATGGTGCAAGAGATGAGCGGGCCCGAGGTTTACACGATGAAGACGTTGACATGTACTATGGTTGTGTGCTTTGTCAAAGTTTTGCTCCGACTCATGCCTGCTGTATCACACCAGATCGTACAAGCTTATGTGGATCAATTAATTGGTTTGACGCCCGAGCTGCTGCTAAAGTAGATCCAAAAGGACCTCTCTTTGAAGTCCCTCCAGGTGAGTGCTTAAATGAAGAAGCAGGAGAATTTGCGGGTGTTAACGAGATGATTAAAAAGCGCTCACTCGGTGAGATTGAAAGAATTTACCTATATTCTGGAATGGAATTCCCCCATACGAGTTGTGGATGTTTCGAGGCAATTGATTTCTACATACCAGAGATTAACGGACATGGTATTATTGATCGAAATCACGAAGGGACAGCCATAAATGGATTACCCTTCAGTGCAATGGCTAACCAAACCGGTGGAGGTAAACAGATGGCCGGGTTCAATGGCATCAGCATACAATACATTGGTTCGCCTAAATATCAGCAATATGATGGCGGAATCGAAACTATCGTATGGATGGGTAAAGGTCTTAAAGATCGTGTTGCTGACTTGATTCCAGCCGACCTTGTCGACAAGATCGCTACCGAAGAAGACGTTCAAGACATCAACGGACTTCAAGCTTGGCTCGAAGAGAAGAAGCACCCAATCATCGAAACTGATGGATATAAAGCTGCTGTTGGTGGTGAAGAAGAGGAGGACGAAGAGGAATACGAAGGTGAAGGCGCAATGGTTCCAATGGGCACGCAATCCTTCATGATTCCTGGTGCAGGTGGAGCGGGCGGCTTCAAGGTCATCCTTAAGAACTGCAAGATTCACGCCGAGAGCGTCATCATCAAGAAGATCGACACTAAGCCTAAGCGCAAGAAATAATTTCTTTTTTTCTTTTTTTTTACTTTTAATGTTATATGTACTATATTTTTGTCAGGGACTTGCGTAATTTAACCATGACAGTTTTTGACAATATTTGGGTATTTTCCGTCTTATTATGAGGTTAATAATTAGCTTAAATTACTAAAAAAAA
>Ga0180433_10002108_pt1 | contig 31769 bp, 24 predicted proteins | sample SS_ome_8_FD_132980 | JGI IMG/M metagenome (GOLD analysis project Ga0180433, IMG submission 132980) | Hypersaline lake sediment archaeal communities from the Salton Sea, California, USA - SS_1_D_1 metaG | ecosystem: Environmental > Aquatic > Non-marine Saline and Alkaline > Hypersaline >...
CGTCATTAACGACAGGACGCCTATATCCAACGGCGTCGAGGGCTGGAACGTCGTCAAGATGCTGGAGGCAATCTACAGGTCATCGGACCGGGGCCGGCCCGTCAAGATCTCCTAGCTCCCCGTGGGCCCGGCCGGTTGGAACCCCTCCCCGAGGGCGGATTCCCCGTTCTTGACCCCCAGGCTTATCACGTTACCGTTTCGCCCCAGGGCCTCGTGGTGGGTGGCGATCAGGATCTGGGGGATCTTGCTGGTGTCGGCCAGCACCTCCGCCAGGGCCTCCACCTCGGCCTTCCCTATGTTCTGGGTCGGCTCGTCTATTATCCAGCACCCTATCTTCATCTCCATGGCCTTGGCGACTGCCAGCCGGAATGCGATTGCTGTTATCGCCTTCTGCCCCGCCGACAGGTTGTGTGCCTGTATCTCCCCCACCGGGCTCTGGAGGGATACCTCGTAGTCGTCCGATATCTTCAGGTCGTGGAAGTCCTCGTAGGTGTAGAGCTTGGTGAACTCGACCCGGAGCAGCTCACGCAGGACGTTGATCAGGTTTGTCCTGATCATCTCCCGTGCGTCCTTGTACCTGTCCCGCATCTGGTGGAGTATGTTCCTGGCCTCGCTGTAGACGGTGTAGGTGCTCCTGACCTCCCTCTTCCTCTCCATCTCGGAGACGTATTCTTCGATTCTCTCCGTCAGCTGGGTTATCTGCTCTCCCCTCTGCCTGTACTGATTGGAGAGCTCCGCCCTCTCCAGGTTCCGGGCGTTGAGTTCGTCCTTCTTCCCTGATATCTCCCCTTCAAGCCCCGAGATCACCTCTGCCACCCTCGAAGCGGGGTCCTCGGTCCTGCCCAGCAGGGCCTCGTACTTGCGGCATACCTCCTCCCTGGCTGACTCGATCCGCTCCCTTACCCGTGAGAGGGATTTCTCGTTTTCCTCCAGGTTCCCCCGGATCGTCTTCCGCTCCTCCAGGGACCTCTCCAGCATCCTCCTAGCCGCGGTGATGTCCACCTGGACTCCCTGGAGATCCGATTTCACCCGGTCCATCCTGTCCTCGGCCTCCCGGGAGAGCCTCTCGAGCTCCTCGGGCCAGTTATCACCGGCCGCACCCGACTCGGCCCTGATGGCCTTGGCCTCCCCGTCAAGCTCCCCGAGGCTTTCGACCTTCTTCTCCAGCTCCTCGCGGTACCCTTCCGCCCGCATCCTGGACTCCTCCAGGAAGCCGGTGAGGTTCGAGACGTTCTGTTCCTCCCTGGTGGTCTGCTGGTTCAGCCCGGCGATCTCCTCCCTGGCGCTCCTTATCCCGGAGTTCTTGTTCTCGATCATCTCCCTGTGGGATCCCAGCTCCCCCTCCGCTGCGGTTACACTGACCTTCCCGGCCTCCTCCTCCCTGAGCAGTTCCCTGATCCGGGACTCCAGCCGGTTCGTAACCCTCTCCCTGTGGGACTCCGAGATGGGCTGGTCGCAGAATGGGCACCTCTGTCCCTCCGAGAGGGACCTGAGGTCGGTGATCTTCTTGGCGTTCTGCCTCGCCCTCTCGGATACGGCTGCCAGGGCGAGCTCGGCGGATTTGAGGTTCTCCTCCTTTTCAGGCAGCCTCTCCCTTAGCTGCTCCAGCTCCCTCTCGAGGCCCTCGACCTCGGCCTCCCGCTCGGACCTCCGTCGGGCGATCCCGGCCGCCTTTTCCTCTGATAGCCTGATATTCTCCCTTATCTCCCCGGATTTCCCCTCCTCCTTCTCGTGCAGCTCCCGCAGTGATTCCAGCTCTTTGGACAGGGCCTCCCGCCTCTCGGATAGGGCACGCGCCCGTGTCCTGAGATCGACCATTCGTTTGCAGCCTGTTTCCATTTCCTGGATCCGTCCCATGAGGGTTTTTTCCCTGGGCTGCAGCTCATCCAGCCTCCTCCGGCTCCTTTCCCCCTCCTCCGAGAGGGCCGCGGATCTCTCCTTGAGCTGCTCGATCCTGTAGGCCAGGTTCCTTGCCTCGGTTTCCATCTCCGTGTTCTCCCTCTGGAAACCCTGGATCTCGAGTCTTGCCTCCTGAAGCGGCCTGGACCGGGCATCCAGCTCCGCCAGCTCCGCCTCGAGGGTCTTTATCCTCGCCGATGCCTCCCTGACCTCCCCCTCGATCCGTATGACCTCCCCCTCGGCCTCCCTCTTCCTGTCCCTCATCTCGTCCAGGTCGGACCTCTTAAGGTAGGCGTCGATGTCATTTAGCTGGCCCTCGGCCTTCCCAATGTCCTGGTCGAAGTGCTTCGTGAATCCGCCCAGCTGCTCGTAGGTCTCCCTCAGGCCCTCGGCGCCCAGGAGCTTGTCAATGCTCTTCTGCCTCTCCTCCGGGGACCCGGTGATGACGTTGGTGAGCTCCCCCTGGGCGGCGTAGAAGAGGTCCCTGAACTTCCTCGAGGTGACCTCCAGTGTGTTCTCCAGGAACTTGTTGATCTCGGTGGAGTTCTCCGATATGAGCGTCCAGGACATCCCGTCGGGCGAGCTCTCGAGTCGGGTCTCGTTCCCCCTGGCGACCTTGAAGTGGGTCCTGTCGAAGAAGAAGGTAAGCTCTATCTGGAGGGTGTCGGCGGTGGCGTTCTTCCTCAGGACGTCGTTCTTCCTGATCCCAGCCTTGCTGAAGCCGAAGAGTCCAACGAGTATGGCCTCGAGTATCGAGGTCTTTCCACAGCCTATCCTGCCCAGCAGGACGTTCAGGCCGGGACGGAGCGCCAGGACCGTCGTGTTGTTGCCGTAGGACCTGAAGTTCCTCAGGCGGATCTCCTCAATCCTCATCGCTCCCGGCCTCCTCCCGGTGAATCGCCTCGGCTATGCCCAGCAGCTCCTTCTCGAGTATGGACTGCACGTCCTGCTTCTCCTCCCTCTCGTATGCCCTGAAGATGCCGTAGGCGGCCCTGGAGAGGAGTGCAATGACTGATGGATCACGAATCGGGGTTCCCGACAGGTCCCGGATGGTTCGCTCGGCGAACAGCTTCTGGAAGGTCTCCTCCGTGACCTTGATGCTGATATCCCCCCTCTCCATGAGCTCGCCGATGTCCTTCCTGACGACCTTCTCCGTGTTGACCTTCACGGCCCTCGCCCCCCTCTCCACGAGCCTGTCCTCCACGTCCTTGCGGTCAACGTCCATGTGGCCGTGTGGAGTGTGTCCCCTGAGGAGGAAGTAGACCAGGGCATCCATCAGGTCCGGGTCCGTGACGGCCCCCACGCACTGGTCGGTGATCTCGCTCCCGGACAGGCCATCGACGTCAACCTCGTACTTCCTGATCTTCCTGATCTGGTCGACGTCGATCTTGCGCAGTCCCGCCTCGATGTCCCCGCCGGGCCCGACGCGAATCAGGTAGTAGCCCTTCCCCTCGCCGAACTCCCCGGAGTCTATTCTCTCGGAGCTCCCCGGCACGATGAACCTGGTCCCGCCCACCCTGTCGTCCCCTATCTTGTGGGTGTGGCCAGCCAGCACCAGGTTAAATCCCCTGTCAGCGAAGAGGTCGAGGGGAAGTATCTCGCCGGGGGTGTAGGGTGCGGTGAGCTCGGCAACTGACTGGTGGATGACGAGGACGTTGGCGTCCACGTTCTCGATGGGCTCGACGATCGAGAACAGGTTCTGGAACTGGGATATTGAGCGGTGTCCTAGCCCCTGCAGTCCCAGGGAGATTCCACCGCCCTCAACCACGAAGCGGGGTATGTAGATCTCCTCACCCCGCTTCCTCACGTCCATGTAGTTGCAGAGCGACATGGAGTCGAAGTACTTGATGACGCTGAAGTACCCGCTGTCGCACCGCGCGTCCGCCGTCCCGTCGTGGTTCCCGTGGGTGATGAAGATGTTCGAGGGGTTCGACTCGCCGTGCACGAGCTCCCTGATGGTCACCGGTTCTTCCGGCTGGGGTATGGACTGGATCAGGGATAGGCCTCTATCGAATATGTTACCCGGCGGGAATACGGTGTCGAACAGGTCCCCGCCGTGGATGAAGACGTCCGGGCGGTCCGCCGCTATGGAGTCGATGAAGAGCTCGAAACCCCGGTTGATGTCCTCCTCCCTGAACTCCAGGGTTGGGTACCTCCTCCCGATGTGGGAGTCCGAGGTCACGGCGATGGTAAGGCAATTTCGGTCCGTCAGCTCGATGCCTCCTGTTCCACGAAAGGGCAGGGCCGCGGCACGCCATCGCTCCAGAACACCCTGATCGTGTTCCCGGCCCTGGTCTCCCATGGCAGTGGCCCGGCCTCGAATGTCTCGCTGGACCTGGGGTCGAGGATCTGGATGCCGTCGGGCCTGACCTCGGTGACCAGGGCCTTTCCCACCTCCTCCCTGCGGGAGACGAGTGGAAGCTCCTCCCCCCTGGCACCCTCGAAGGTCAGGGTCTGGCCCTCCAGGTCCAGCAGGGTCGTCCTCGAGCCGGACTGGTGGAGCACGGCGTAGTACGTCCCCCTGAGCTCTGTGATGTCGCCGACCCTCAGCTCGGGGAGGCGGACGAGGATCGTGAACCTGTACTGCCTCTTGCCGCTACCTTTTTCCACGCCCACGAGCTTCCTGGTCTCGCCCAGGGTTCCCCCCCTCTCCCGGAGGATCTCCTTGGCCGCCGCCCTTCCCAGGGCCGCCGAGCCCAGGTATATGTCCCTCCCCTCCTTTCTATCGATTATCCTGGATATGTAATCCATCGAGTTCCGGTCTGATTCCGTGGTCCTATCCCTGACGATGCCCTCGGCCGAGTCCAGTTCAACCGCATCGGGAACCCTCCCGGCTGCCCTGACCTGTAGCAGGCATGCGTAGTACTCGGAGTCCTTGAGCTGGCAGGTCCTGCACGTGACTCGCTTGAGGGATATCCGGGGCGTGAGCCTGACCTGCAGTGGCTCTCCCAGCCCCACCACGGTGGCAATGGCCTCAACCATGACGGATTCCTTGGACACCCTGATCCTGTCGATGTCGATTCCCCCGATACTGGGCCCCATGTGCCTGACCTCCTCGGCGAACCTGGCCTTCCGGGCAATTAGGTTCATGGCGGCCTCCCCCAGGACTGATTCCAGTTCACCCTCGCCGCCCCTCCAGTTGGTGCCGTCCCTGTACCTGAGGCAGATGCCGCAGACCGTCAGGGACAGGCGGGGAATGATGATTACGTCGCGTGTTTCCAGAAAGCAGCTCCTACATGCCCCGGACATGAGTTCCGTGACCATGCTACCGCAACGGGGGCATTGGAAGGCGGGAGGTTCTCTCTCGGGCATGGGGCTTCGCCTACAGGTACACCTTGATCATCTGGGCGTGGGGAACTCCCTCCACCGTCAACACGTTTTCCCTGTCCACGAGGCCGAGCTCCACGGCCTTGCCAACGGAGTCCTTTCCAACGAAGTTGCCTATCGTCGCCTCCATGAGGTAGGGGTCACAGTCATCCACCTCTAGGAGGGTTCCCCTGTAGAACCTCTCGAAGACCTTCATCCTGAGCTCGCCCTCGCGGAAGGTCTTCCCTATTACGGCCCTGTCGCAGAGGGCCACCAGGACCTCTTTCTGGGCCTTGTGGATCTTCATGAAGACCTTTTGGCTCTTCTTTCCGGGCAAGGGATCTACCTGGTGGGCCTTATGCTGCTTCTCGCCCCGCAGGCCTCGCACTTGAGCATGTGGATCCTGCCCTGCTTGACGATGTGGGTGTCGGGCTTTCCGCACTCGTGGCAGTAGATGTACTCCTTCGCGTACTCGTTTATCCTGTCTACTATGTTCTGGTCCGGGAACCTCCCCTGGAAGACCGCCCTGCGGCCCTCTATATTACCGGCAGTGGCAAGCTCACGGGTGAGGAACTTCATTATGTGGTCGGCCTTCCTGTTGAAGGCGTCTGCTATATCCCCGAAGTTCCTTACTATCGTACGCTTCCCGACGGTGATGATCTCCATCTCGGGTACGTCGAACCTCTCGTGCTCGAAGATCTCCTTGGGCAGCTGTTTTCTGGCCCTGTCGAGCAGCTCGTCATAGTTGTAGGTCATTCTTTTTCACCTTCCTTAGCCTGAATATCTCAATCTCCCTCAGCGGCTCCCAGTTGGGGTCCTCGATGGCGTTTATGGCGATCGGCGATAGGTAGACCTCGCCGTCGTACTCCCTCACCCCGCCAATGACGTCCACCATCTGCCCGACCCGGTAGGAGGACATCGAGCTGGCGTCCTCCCTCCAGCCCTTGATCCTGATCGTCTCCGTTCCGTCGTCAAGGGTGTGGGCGCAGTAGTTACCGTCGTTTGACAGGAAGCTCTGGACTATGGTTCCCATCACCCTCACCTTGTCAACGTCCTCGCCGTTCCACATCCTAAGGTAGCTCCTGGATGAGCCCGATCCCCTAACGAACTCGCCACTTATGATCTCCATGGCGTAGACCTTGGTGGCGAAGTCCTTAATGTCGGGGGGCTCGCGAAGCTCCGCGGGCTGCTGGGCCGTGGGAACGGCGCCGGCGCCCTGCCCGCCACCGGGGGACTCCCCGGCGAGGCGCATCTCCTCCAGGTCGTCGAGGTTCTCGAGCTCCACCTCGTCATCGTCGAGATCGATCTCCTCCTGGTCGATATCCTCTGTATCTCCTTCGTATTCCTCCATGTCAAACACGGAATCTTCCGTCGGCTGGGAGTCTTTTCGTGTTGGCGGGGTCCATGGCTGAAAAAGCTTTTTCCGCTTGACAGGACACTGCCCCGCCCGGCTCCAGCTACCCGTGGGTGCAACGATAGAAAAATTCGATCTCGCCCTGGCTGTAATTATTGATACCGGTCGGACCGTGGGGAAGAGATCTACCTGGTGCCATGGCCAGGTGGGGGGTTCCGAAGACCGCCGTTGCAGTTATCAGGCCACGTCCAACTGAGATCTGGATGGCCGCAGAAGATCTCCCCGTGACGGACAACCACCTCCACATCGATTCTGAGAGGGGTCTGGGCCCGGTACAGGTGGGTAGACTGTTCTCAAGGAGCGGCGGAACCCACGCCATGGTTGTGAATCGGGCAGTTAACTTCTCGAACATCGGCGAGTTCAGGCGGAACCAGGAGACGTTCCTGTCGGATGTTGAAAAAATGAATTCCGCGGTCGGTATCAGGGCATTCCCGGTCGTCGGTCCACACCCGGCGGCTCTGCCCAGACTGTGGGAAGCCATGGGGAAGCAGAAGGCCATCGAGCTCGTGAAGCAGGCCCTGGAAAGCTCGGCGGGGCTCGTGAGGGATGGCAGGGCAACAGCCCTGGGCGAGGTGGGGAGGCCCCATTTCGAGGTCCCTGCAGATATGATGGACGCATCCAACTCCATCCTGGACCGCTCGCTCGAGCTCGCGGTCGATATCGGGTGTGCCGTCCAGCTACACATGGAGTCCAGCACCCCCGTGCAGTTCAGGGAGCTGAGGGCCAGGGCCGACCGCGCGGGTCTGCCGCCCTGGAGGGTTGTGAAGCACTTCTCCCCGCCGCTGGTTGTAACGGGCCGGGAGACGGGGATAGTCCCCTCGGTGGTCTCGACCAGGGGCAACATCAGGGAGGCCCTCGCCCAGGGGGATAGGTTCCTGATGGAGACGGACTTCATGGACGACCCCGATCGGCCCGGTGCGGTCCTGGGCCCCAGGACGGTTCCCAGGGTCACACGTGCACTCATGGAGGAGGGCACCATGGACGAGTCCTCGGCCAGGAGGATTCACGTCGAACTCGTGGAGCGGACCTACGGGATCGATGTCTCCATCTGAAACACACGATGCACATTTCAAGACCGCCGGGTCACCGCGGGCGGAGGCCAAAACGTTGAAAATCCACGCACCCTACACCGTCGACGGCGACCCCATACTCGGGACCTACGCCGTGTCGGACCTTGCGGATCTTGAGCTGGTGGATGAGCTCGGAATGAACGTGGTCCTGGGGGGTCACGACATGCTGGACACCTCCACACCCGTCGGGGGGTTCCTCCAGGAGAGGGGCATAAAGGTCCTGCACCATCTCACCAGGCATATCTACGGGAGGCCGACCCTCGGCGACATGGTCGGGCCGGACCAGAGAGAGATGCCCCTTTCAACCCGCCCCGCGAAGCCCCTGGAGGCCCCCGGGGTAGTCCTGCTCGATGACGAGCTGGTGAAGTTCGAGGAGTTCACCCCCGGGGCGCTGAAGGGCTGCGAGAGGGGTTACGGCGGCACGGAGCCAGCTGTCCACAACGAGGGCATGTTCGTCTTTTCACCAGACGAGTGCGCGGAGGAGGTGGAGGAGACCAGGTCCTCGCCCAACCTCCTGGGCTACTACGTGCTGGATGACAGCCCCGGGGACTGCATATCGGCCCTGAGGGGAATATACAGGACCGTATGGGAGGTGGACGGGGGCCCGGACCACCACGTCGTTTGCGCCGGCTACGGCAGCGGCGGGGCCCTAACCAACTTCGGTCCGGGGGTCTGTGACCTCATGATGCTCTACTGGTACCCCGTTGATGAAGGGGGCTATGACCGGGAGATGACGGGCCGGGAGACACAGTGGTTGCTCACCGAGGCCCGGGCCCGTGTCCCGGGAATTCCCTTCGCCGGAATATACCAGTCGTACTGGGGCGGTGGGGCCCTGGAGCCAACCCCTGCCCAGCTCCGCCAGCAGCTCGAGGACTTCGTCCGGGAGGGCGCCTGCGGCCTGGTGTCCTTCGCATGCCGGATCAGGGAGCCCATGGGAGGATGGGCCTCGAGCGAGAGTCTGCGGGGGGAGATCGCCAGGGCCAACGAGGAGATCCTGTCCACGGGGGGTCTCGAGGTTCCCTCAGAGCCTACGGGGATGGCGGAGAAGAGAATCCAGCCAACAGGCTTCTGGGACAGGCCCGGCCCGGTTCCGGGGGTCATCCCCGCCTGGCGGGTGGCTGCTCCATTCGATAACTCCGATGGTAAGTCCCTGGACGCCGGTTTCCCGCCGGAGAAGACCCTGGACCTGGACACCACCTACCCGGGGAAGTTCGGCCCGATCCACTGGATCGAGAGGCCAACAGTCGCAGGATACGTCGGGCTCGGGGAGCTCTACGGGGCCCAGAACCTCACCTCCTACTGCGTCGCCTACGCCACATGCACCGTGTCAACCCCGGTAGAGCGCCACCTGAGGATGCTGGGCGGGGCCGACGACGAGGTGGTCATCTGGCAGGACGGCGTCGAGATCTACAGGCACCGGGGGGTGAGGGGGATCGGACGCGAGGACGACAGCGTACCGGTGGGCCTAAGGGAGGGGAGTACCAGGTTCCTGGTGAAGGTCTGCAACCTGGAGGGCATGTGGGGATTCGTCTACAGGTTCGTGGAGGAGGATGGCGGACCGGCGGAGGGCCTGGATTTCTCGGCCTAGGTCTACCTGCCGATGGCATCGGTCCTGGGCCTCCCCCTGTAGTCGGGCAGGCTCCCACCGGCGTCCTCAACTAGGCGTTCCCATGCCAGCTTCCTGTCAGCCTCACCCGCCTCCCAGCCGGCTTCCTGGCACCCCGGGTCGGATGAGAGGTCGAATGACTCCCATGAGGCGCCGTCCACGTCCGTGATCATCCACCTCTCCCTGTCGATGTAGCACAGGTCGTGGCCGTAGCGACAGGTTACATACTCCCTCGGTTCCCACCCTCCCCCGCCGGAGACGAGGGGCATCAGGCTCCTGCTGTCAATGCCCTGGGAGGGCTCGACGCCGCAGAGGTCGTATATGGTGGCGGTGACGTCCATGTCGTAGACGAACTCGTCGCACACTCCCCCATCCATCCCCGGGACGGAGACGAGGAGGGGAAGCCTCATCACGGCCGGGTACATCGAGTAGGATGGCTTCCCGATCACCCTGCGTGGGTTCTCGCAGAAGTTGGTCCCGTGGTCACTGGTCAGCATCACCGCCGTGTCCTCGGTTAGCCCCAGCTCCTCAAGTCGGTCCAAGAACCTGCCCAGCCAGGAGTCGACCAGGGTAACGAGGCCGCTGTACTGGGCCCTTATGTGTTCCACCTCCTCGTCGGTGTAATCGTCGGCCGGGCCGTAGTGGGCGAACATCAGCCGCCTCCCGCCGTAATCGGGATCGCCGTACAACTCGTAGTAGCGGTCGGGGGCGATCCAGGGCTCGTGGGGGTCAAAGCAGTCCACCAGGAGATAGAACGGCCCACCGCCGGCGTTCTCCTCGATGAAGTCGATTGCCGAGAGGAAGGTCCTGGCGGTGGAGGTCCCCTCCTCCCCCTCCATAGCCCCGATGTTGGCAAACGTCTGGGGCACCGTCCCGTGCGGGTTCCTCATGAGCTCCCCGGGATCGCCCTGGGATGACAGGGCCTCCTCCGTTACCGTGCGGGGGGAGCGCCACCGGTCGTTCTGCTGCCCCCTGATGAAGTCCCACTGGTGGAAGCCCCGGGTGAAGTTCATGCCGGGGGCGAAGTATGGCAGGGTGTCGGTGACGATGCCGTTCTGGTAGCCGGCGCTGGCGAGGTTTTCGGCCAGGGTGTCCTCGTCGTTGCGCATCGGTTCCCATCCTGGGAGGTAGACTATATCCCACTTAACCGGGGAGTAGCCATCAAAGGGGTAGGCCCTGCGCCCCGTGTGTAGAGCACGGCGCACCGGGATCGTAGGCAGTGACTCGGGGAAGGCGCTAGTGAAGCGGGTCGAGCGCTCCGCAAGGGAATCCATGTTCGGGGTTCTGACGGACTCGTTCCCGTAGCAACCCAGGTGGTCAAGGCGGAGCGTGTCTGATACTACCAGGACGACGTTCTCTATCATGGCGGTTACCGGGCGTCTCCCGCAATATATGTGTAGGCCTAATGGTAGGAGCCGTACCTGACGAAGGCCTCGGACATTGCGTTTATCCTGTCCCAGGTGTGGCCTATGGCGTCCGGGGAGCCGTACCACTTGCACATGAACCCGCCGTTGAAGGCGCCGAGGGTTTCGATCAGCTTTCGGGCGTAAACCCGGATGTCATCCAGGGTTCCCCTGACCATTGTGTTCTGGATGTCCACCGGGCACCAGAAGCATATCCTGCCCCCGAAGTTCTCGGCAAGGTAATCAACCCCCATGTTCTGCTGCTGGTCCATCTGTATAACGTCAAGCTCGGCGTCGATCAGGCCATCCAGGAGCTCGCTTATGTGGCCGCAGCTGTGGAGGAGGGTGAGCATGCCGTACTCGTGGGCCTGGTGGTAGAGGCGCTTGTAGAAGGGCTGGAAGAGCTCCTCGAAGATCTCTGGCCTTATCAGGGACCTGTCCTGGAGCCCCCAGTCGTCGCAGGAAATTATGCCGTCCACCCCCAGGGGGGCGAGGGCCCTTATGGAGTCCATCGCGATGTCGGTCAGCCTGCCCAGGAGCTCCTTGAGCTCCTCCGGGTGCCTGTAGGGGTCCGCCATGGCGTTCCTGTTCCCCCTCAGGTAGTCAAGGCGGTGTATCAGGGATAGGGGCACCCCGGTCAGGACGAACCTCTCCTCCGAGTTCTCCCCGACCTTCTCCCTGATCCCGTCGTATCGGGCGGACACGGTGTAGTCGGGGTAGCTGATGTCGTCGATCTTGGAGTAATCATCGAGGGGGTGGTACTTGACCTGCCCCATGGTCCTGTCATCGACCGAGACCTTCTTCCAGATGCACCCGAACTCGTCCTCGCCCTCCTGGGAGGGCTCCCAGTCAGGGTCGCGACCTATCCCGGCGTGCTGGAAGTCCGTTCCCCAGGGATCAGGGAGGTCCCTGGGCACCCTGTCGGGTCCCTGGAAGAGGGTTGCCCTCCTGACGAGCTCACGTCCCGACATCTCTTCTGAGCTGCCTGACATATCGGTAACCTGCCCCCCGGAGGGGGGCTCCTTTGAAAAGTATTGTTCTGGCGGGGGGTTTCAGGCCTCGATGCCGACCCTTTCATCCAGGGTCCTACCCAGCCCTGACCCGGCGTTCTCCAGCCTCCTAAGTATGGCGATGAACCTGCCCGGCGATCCCGTGGGGTCCTTGACGATGCTTCCCGTTAGCTCGACCTGGATCTCGTTCCCCGCCTTGTCAAGGAGGGCCAGGGGCGATATTCGGACGGATCCGCTGTCGGCAACGTGCATGAATCCCATCCTTAGCCTCTCGTGCTCCCTCTCCGCGGTGAGTGAGAAGACCGTCTTCCCGAGTATCTGGTCCCTCGAGTCGAACCCGTGGAGGTCCACTATTGCCTGGTTACACTCCACGATTATCCCGTTCTGGTCTGTGACCGCGATGGCACCGGGGGATGCCTCTATTATCCTCTGCAGGTAATCGGTCTTTCGCCCGAGCTCCTCCTTTATCTTTTTCCACCGGGTGATGTCGGAGAAGGTCGTGACCACGCCGGTCTCCTTGCCGGCCATCCTGCTGAAGGGAACCGCGCTGACGGATAGCCACGCAACGGGAGCACCGGATCTTTTGATCCCCATAACGACCTCCTTAACCGATCGCTTTTCCCTCATGGCCAGGGCCGAGGGTATCTCCGATATGGGCATCTTTGACCCATCGGGCCTTATCGATTCCCAGTCAGGCCCGACGTAGTCGCGGCTCTTTATCCTGCTCCTGTCCACCCCCAGGATCCTCTCCGCGGCGTGGTTGGCCTCGACTATCCTTCCCTCGGAGTTGAGGACTATGACGCCCTCGGCCATGGTCTCGAATAGGGCGTGCATCCGCTCCTCGCTGTTTCGCAGGGCCTCCTCCGCATTCTTCCTCTCGGTGATGTCGCGGGAGACCAGTATCGCTGACAGGACATCTTTCCCCTTCTTCACCGGCCCAACGCTGTTCTCGAAGTAGGCCTTGGAACCGTCGGCGCTCGTGAAGGTGCTCTCGTACCTGGTAACCCGGCCGTGGCCGAAGGCGACCTCCAGGGCCGACCTCATCCTGCTCCTCTCTTCTGCCTCCATGTAGTCGTATATGCTGTTCCCGAGGACCTCCTCGGCCACGAAGCCCGCCGGCATGTGGTTAACGAAGAGGATGTTTCCATCCCTGTCCAGTGTTGTTATCTTGTCCGGGGCGTTCTCCACCCATGACCGCCACTTCTCCTCCGATTCGATGAGGGCGTACTCGGCCTTCCTCCTGTCAGTTATGTCGGTGAGGAAGTTCAGCGTGGATGGCATGCCCTCCCAGTTGAAGGAAACCGCGTTGATCTCGAGGCACCTGGTCTGACCCTCCTTGTCAAGTATCCTGAAAGAGTAGATGTTCTGGATTTCCTCACCGTGGCTCCTCCTTCGATGCCTGTCGAGAACCATCTCGACGTCATCAGGGTGGATCAGATCAGTTATGGGCTTCTGGTCGAGCTCCGAGTTGGAGTAGCCGGTGATCTCCGATGCCTTGGGGTTGGCGAACTGGATCACCCCCTGCCTCGCGACGACGATTGCCTCGTTTGCGTTCTCGACCAGCAGCCGGTACTTCTCCTCCGATATCCTGAGGTTCTCACGGGTCTCCTTGTGGTCGGTTACCTCCCTTATAACCCCGACTATCCCGGGGATCTTCCTCTCCGGGGCTCTCAGGGGGAGGAGGATGATAGAGGTGTAACCCTCCTTGCCGTTCTCCATCTTGTAGGGAACGTCGTCCTGGTGGACGACCTCTCCCTCCATGGCTCTCCGTATCGGATCCTCGAGATGCTCCTCCAGGCTCTCGGGGAATATCTCCCATGCGACCGTGTCTTTCCCAGCGACCTCTTCCCATTTCCTTCCAAGGAACCTCTCCATGGCGCTGTTCCAGTATGTGAAGCGGAAATCCTTGCTGAGTATGAATATGCCGTCCTCCAGGGAGGTGAATATGCTGTTCTGGACCTCCTCGTTCTTCTCCAGGGCCCTTCTGGCCCTAATTCCCTCCTCGTGCTCCCTGGCCAGGTCCAGGGTTCTGGAAACATGAAGCCCGAATATCCTCACGGAGGGTATGAAGAGTTCGCCCAGGTCCGTCGATGATATCTCGAGGACCCCGATGACCTCCCCCCCTCTCCTCAGGGGGGTAAGAATGTTGTACCTGTCGTTTATGTGTAGGATGTTCACTATCTGACCAACGACCTTCCGGAGGACCGGGTTGCTGGATACCGCCTCCTCGATGATCCTGCTGTACTCCACCTGGATGGTCTCGCCGCCCAGGACCACCCTCCTGAAGGCCTCGCTCTCCCGGTAGTCGATGGTGAAGTCATCGATCTTTATGCCCACGAGCTTCTCGGCAGCACGTATCAGGTGGGCCTTGATTGCGGTCTCGACGATGAAAAGCCTGCTTTGGTCATCGGTGAGCTTGAGTATCGTTAATCCGTACCTGTCGCTCCTCCGGAACTCCTCCACCAGGGTGTTGAATATGGTTCCCTCGTTCATGAAGGGGGTGATCTTGGTGGCAATTTCCTCCGTGAATTGAATGATGTCCAAAAGCTTATCCAGGGCCCTTTCTTCCCCTGCCTGGTCGGGGTATTTCTTTTCGCCGCGCAAGCTGATTATGGCCATATGGGTTTAAATTCCGTCAATTGGCTGAAATAGGGTATTATGATATTTGAAGAATGCATGCGAAAATCGTTAAAACCGGCCAAAGGAAATCTGACCTGGTCATTCTGCTCAGTTTTTTTGTGCCCAGTAACCAGCGTTGGTTGGAACGGGGTGCCCGATCATCGATCAGCGGATTGGAACGATATTTCAGCTCCTTATCAAAACGACCAGCTTGTTGAAGGGCTCGATCATTCCCATCGCCTTCCTTCTCCTGGCGGCCTCGGCCTGCTGCCAGCCCGAGGCGAGGAACCTGGGGACGCCGGTGAGGTCCATGTCGATTAGGGAATCCTTGCTCGTGATCGACCCAGTGACGGGTAGGCCCACGTACTACTCGGGCATGTTCACCTCCCAGGGAACGGCCAGGCTCATCCGGTTTGACTACGCCCTCGGGAGGGTGGAGTATTTCCCACTGCCCGGGACCAAGGGCGTGTATGGCCTTGCGGAGGGCCCCGGCGGAATCATCTACTGCGGGACTATATACCCGGCCAGGTTATTCAGCTTCGATCCCCGGACAGGGGAGGTCAGGGACCTGGCCAGCGCGGGCGGGGAGGAGTACATATTCCAGCTGACTAGGGGACCCGGAGATGTAATCTACGCGTGTACCTTCCCCAACGCCAAGGTCGTTGCCTACGACCCAGCGGACGGGGGCGTAGAGGACCTGGGCAGCATGCACCCCACGGAGAAGTACTGCAGCGAGGTGGCGGTGGCAGACAACGGCCGCGTCTTCTGCGGCATCAGCACCTCCGCCGATATCGTGGTCTACGACCCCGTGACATTCGAGAAGAGGAGCATACTCCCCCCGGGATTCGAGGGGGCCAACGGGGCCGGGGTCATGGCCGAGGGAAACATCGTGTTCGCGTCGGTCGAGGGCGTGTTGCTCGTGATCGACGCCTGGACCTACGAGGTTTTGATGGAAATTCGACACCCTGAGGGCGGGTGGATCGGCACCCACGTCCCCATATCGGGCGGTCCAGTGGTCATCCACGGCCTCCCCGGTGGATACGTGAGGTACAACGCCACCACAGGCCAGATATATCCCTACTACACGCCGGGCTTCTCCACCTACGACAACGCCAGCAGGGTCGCCTACACCAGGACCGCCGGGCGGCAGATCTTCCAGGCCCACAACATGACTACCGGGGAGGTAATTAGCCATGATGACGTGAGCGGGGACGGCGACGGGATGGACGTCTTCAGCCTCTCCACCGGACCCGACGGCCGCATATACGGCGGTTCGGTGAGCATACTACATCTTTTCAGTTTCGACCCCCAAACCGACGTGCTCGAGGACCTCGGGTTTCCCTACCCCGGTGGCGGCGGCGAGTTCTACAGCCTCCACACACATGGCGACAGGCTGTACATGGCCGCCTACTCCGGCTCGGAGCTTGGCGTCTACAGGCCATCGGAGCCCTGGAATCCTGGCACGGAGCCGACCACCAACCCAAGGAAGATCGGGTCCGTCGGGGGGAACCAGAACAGGCCACACGCCATGACCTCCTCGGCCGATGGCAGGGTCTTCGTCGGGAGCGAGCCCGACTACGGCCAGCACGGCGGGGCCCTCTCGATCTATGACCCCGTTTCAGACGGCTTCGAGGTCCACAGGCACATCGTACCCAATCAGTCCATCCTGTCCCTCACCGCGGGAAGGGATGGCATGACGGTGTACGGGGGGTCCAGCATCCGGGGTGGCACCGGCACGGAGCCACTGGTGCGAAGGGCACACTTCTTCGCCTGGGACGTGGCGAGGGGGGAGAAGGTCCTGGACATCGTACCGGTCATAGGCGCCGATGACATCGAGTCCCTGGCCACCGCCCCGGACGGGAGGATCTACGGGTGCGCGGGGTCCACGCTCTTCGTCTTCGACCCAGCCATCGGGGAGGTAATACACACCCAGAGCGCCGAGGAGGGCATAATAACCGAGATGTTCGCCTGGAAGGATGGCCTGATCTACGGCAGATCGGAGAGGGCGATCTTCAGGATGAAGCCCCTCTCCGGACCCGGGGACCTTGTCAGGTTCGAGCTCCTCCACACCGCGGGGGACAGAGGCCGCGGGCTCGCCCTGGACGTCGATGGTAACATATACTTCGGCGTAAGATCCGATGTCTACGTGCTGGAGAACCTTCCGGGCTTCGAGCCCCCTGTGGGCGACCTCCTGATCTACGGGAATGGTCTGGCTGATGACTGGACAGTTGTGGTATCCGGGGGATCCATCGAGGACACATCTGAGATGGTCGAGGATGGGATCTGCCAGAGGCTGGACATCCCCAGGTTCTGCACCCTGGAGTACGTGCCCCCCGATCCCTGGGATATCACCCTCTGGGAGTACGACCGGCTGGAGCTCTCGATCAACCCGGGTAGCTCGGAGGTAAATAAAATCCTGGTCTCGAAGACGGGTTCTGGCAGCACAGAGTCAATATCGCTACTGGAGAGGTACGACGTGAGCCTGGAGCCGGGAAACTGGTCCCAGTTCAGTGTGCCGGTTGAGGACCTCGACTGGGCCTTCGGGTCGAGGCTAGGGTCCCTCAAGCTGGTCGTGCTGGGGTCGGGGAGCATCTACCTCGACTCGGTCGGGCTGGCGATCCCCGAGTTCTGGCCAGGTGCTGTTATATTCCTGCTTGCGTGCATAGTTCCAAGCCTCGACCGAAAATATTTAACTCGGGATCGGGGAAGCAGGCACGGGCTCGTGGCCTAGCTAGGATAGGGCACCAGGCTTCGGACCTGGATATCGCGGGTTCAAATCCCGTCGGGCCCACTTCATTATTAATTTAATCAATCCCCAGGCATGCCTCTGTCGAGGACCCATCTCGCCAACAACCGCACGATGTCTTGGCTCAGAGATAATTGCTCGATGCCTGTTTCTTGAGGCAGTCATATAGGCAGTACGAGACGCAGATCGATGGTATGCCATAGCGGCCTGTAGACAGGCACCATTGTACCCCGAGCTGGTGAGATCATCAAGGCCGATGTTAGGGCCCAGGTCGATGCCCGAGACGAGGAGATCAGGTTTACCTGCTGCAATATTGTTGAGGCCGATGATTACGCAGTCGGCGGGTGTTCCGTTCAGCTTGAGGCCCTCCATCATGTTGTGGGTGAATATGGGCGTTATGACGTATATCCTCTCCGCCCTGGCCGGTCAGCAGGCAGCGGATGGTGGGTGGCCGATTAACTGGGAAACCGTCAGCCCCATGTGTGAGCTAGAGTGGAGGGGGTGGAAGACCCTCGAAGCTCTGGTGACCCTCCGGGCCTACGGGCGAATCTAGAGACCCCTCGCTACGGGGAACTGCCCTGGACCTCCTTTACCCGGCGGGGAGCCAGCATCTATCACAGGAGGGGAAGGAGGAGCAGGAGACAGGTCGCCGCCATGCCCACGTACATCCCCTTGACGGCCCCCCACTTAAGCAGCAGCTGCCGTGGGCGGGGGAGGCCGAGTATCAAACCCAGGAAGGTCATGTAGATCAACATGCCCACGAACGGCAGGTAGTGCAGCGAAGTGCCCTCCCACCCATCCACGATGTCCGGTGCCAGGGTTAGAAAGGCCACGAGCAAGGCAGCTGCCAGGACCTGGAACAGGGCGAAGGTTCTCCGGGAGAGCCAACTTCTCTCCAGTGACCAGTACTGGAAGCTGGCCGATGTGTTGAGGTAGGGCACAAGCCAGAGCACGGCAAGGGTCGAAAGGAGCCGGGTTGAGTTGGAGGCGGGAACTGCCGTGATTTCACCTTGCGTTAGGGCCACTGAGGCAGCGAGGGCAAGGCCCCCCCAGAAACCGACGCTGCATTCCATGAATTTCCAGGAGTAGGGGTATTTTCCCGCGATCACGCACCGTCGGTGAATCAACACACCTATGACGAACCCGCTGCCGCATCCAATGCAGCCGAAGAGGGCCGTCCTCAGGACGACCAGGTCGTGTGGCCCGAACGCAAAGAACAGGGCTGTGGAGATGGCCCCGCCTAGCATGATCGCCCAGTTATCCGGTTTCGGCGGCGAGAGGTGTAGGTCCAGACCCACCACCAGTAGCTTGTAGGCTAGAAAGGCACCAATGAATGCTAGAACGGCCCAAAGTGCCAGATCGGTAAAATCGTAGGAAACGTCTGTCATCAGAATTCCTAACGGGGCTCCACCGAAAAAGCCCCACAGACCGCCCACGACGAAGATGGCGAAAAGCCCGAACAGGGGGGACCTGTCGTAACGGGTATCGGATTCCTCCCCGTACATGTCCCTCCGAACGCCTGAAGCATGCGGGTCCTTTGCCTCCCTGGTCTGGACATAGCCAACTATCCTGATGTAGCTGAGTTTGCCACCAATTGAAAAGCTCACGGCGAGGGCGGCGCCTAACAGCAGCATCTGCCAGGCGTCGTGTGTCTGGCCGAACGCCAGCCACAGGCTCATCCCGCAGAATGCCCCCGGCACGGTTGCCCCCCACCAGTGACCCCATACACCACGTAGACCCCAGCCCAGCGAGGTGGCTACTGCAACCAGTAGAATTCCCGCCAGAGCCGTCAGCATTATCCCACCCTGTCAAAGGGCCATTCTAATATTTTAACTTAGGAAAACAGGAAGGCCTGCCCTGATATTGAGATCCTTGGGGCCGAAAGGAAGCCCCTCCCTGTGTTTCACCTCTTATGCGAGCACGATGGTGAGAGGAAAAAAAGAGGTATGAGCGAGACCAGTGCAATGGTCTTTTCTGTGGCTGGGCAGGGATCTGCTGGTTGGTGGAAATATTCAGCGGGCCCTGGACTATGTGAATAGGGAGCGGCACCAAGATGGTGCCAAGGCGACCAGCAAGAGGATTCGTGGCATCATGAATCCCCCAGCGATGTTGAGTTAGAGTTGCAGGATTTCACGTAATGGTTATATAGCATCCAGCCAGAGCCTGACCTGGCTGGTGGGAAGGTGAGTTACAATGAAGGGATCTGCATGGCACCACTCACCATTTTACTCCTGGTGATGGTTCTTGGATGCCTGGGCAGCGCACCGGAGAAGAACCTTACCGTCGGCCCCTCGGGCGGGATTCTGAAGGCGGATGATGGTGCCGTCGAGCTGAGTTTTCCCGAGGATGCCCTAGACGGTGACACGGACATAGAGATAGCCGAGACGGGGGCGTGCCCCAGCCATGAGGGCCTGGTTCCCGGAACGGCCTACGATCTTGGGCCCGATGGGCTTAAGTTCCAGAAGGAGGTCATCCTCAAGATCAGCTACGAGCCATCGGAGATCCCCGCCGGAGTGCAGGAGGACTCCCTGGCACTCGGCAGGGTCGTCGGAGATCAGTGGCAGGTCGTGGAGGGCAGCAGGGTCGACGAGGCCGGTCGCTTCGTACACGGCAACATCACGGGATTCAGCACCTACGGGGTCCTGGGATCTCCACCCGGTGACACGACCGGATCCCTCAGACTGAGTCCGGCGTTCGCCGAGGCCGCGCCATGCCGACACGTGGCATTCAACCTTTACCTGCCGGCGGACTCGCGGGACTACAGGGATGTTATCTCCCACTGGCACGTGGGTGGGGTCTGCGGCAGGCTCTACCACTCAGAGGACTACTACCTCACCGACCTGTACCACGCGCGCTCGATTGACAACAACTATGACGACTTCGAGTCTTCCCTGATCCATGCCAGGAGCTACGAGTACCCTGATCTGTGGACCTTGGAGCACCCCGAGGTCCAGGCATACTTCGTGAACTACGGCGCGGTCGAGGGTCAGACTGAGACGATCACCGTCGAGGTCTTCGGAGTGAAATACGACGGTGGCTACGAGAGCATAGGAAGGGCGGAGGCCACGGTGAACATCACCGGGACGACGGTGGGTTTCGTGCCCCAGATCCGGGAGGTGGGCTGGCAACAGCACCTGGGGGAGAAGGAGTATTTCTTCGTGGAGCCGGGTGACCGCGTGCTGCTCGACATCCAGGTCAAGAACTCCCCTCCGGGAAAGAAGATGATGCTCTGGGAAACGACCGGCAAAGTCGGGAGCTTCGGGGGAACGGAGGAGACCAGCTACTGGTCCGAGTCCGGGTCGATATGGTACTGGGCAAACGGGGATGCGCTCGATGGTGAACATGACAAGGTCAGTGTCAAGGCATACCTGGTTGAGAACTCCGAGGAGGTACTGCTGGGCGAGGTGGAGGCCCTCGTGGACGTCTACGCACCGACCCAGCTGTACACGGTATGGGAGTTCCACCCCGAGGTCGGCGCCCGTACAGGAAATCTGGAGTTCTGGCACGTTAACCACGGTCTCATAGTCGGGGGCGGGTTCTACGCCAGGTGTGGAGATGAGATCGAGGTCGTCATGCGCAGCCCAGGGGAGGGGAAGAACTGGAAACACGGCGAGATCTGGCTGGTTCCCGGCCCCTACCCGGGATTGGGGGAACCCTGGGAGGTGCCCGGGGACGCCCAGCACCTCCTTGGTGCCCAGACGGGTTCATCGGAGGAGGATGCGGGTCATGTGGAATGGAGGCAGAAGATGCCGATCCAGTGCGACTAGCTTTGGTGAGACCATCTGGCCGGAAGATGGGTTCCGCTCCCTGGCGCCGATAGGCATTCGACTTGCATATTAACCGATATAGTGATGGGTCATCTCTATATTTTCCTGAGATAAGCATTATGAATCCGGTCTATTCATCGACCCCCAAATGACGAAGTCATCTTCCGTTAAGGCTGTTTCTCTGGATGTCTGGGAGACGCTGCTCTTCGAGAGGGATGGATTCGATGCCGAGAGGCACCGGATCAGGTGTGCAAATCTCAGCAGGGTTTTGGAAAAACACGGTGTCAGTGTCCCGATTGGTAAAATGCAGCGTGCCCTGGATTCCATGCATCCCTGGTTCAGGGAGGTCTGGGGCAGGGACGAGGACGTTACCCACCATGATCAGCTGGAATTCATCGTCAGGGCCGCGACAGATGGCACTTTCGAGGCGGGGGAGGGCTGGTTATCCTCATTGAGCAGGGCCTACACCTCTGCTTTCCACGAGCTGCCGCCGGACCTGAATCCCGATGCCCTGCCCCTGCTTCGGTGGTTGAAAACCCGCGGGATCAGGCTCGGGATTACGTCCAATACCGGTAGAACGCCCGGTTTTGTATTGAGGGATTTCCTGGAAAAAGAGGGCCTGGCCGAATTCTTCGACGCGATGATCTTTTCAGACGAGGTAGGAGTGCGGAAACCCAACCCGGAGATCTTTCATTTGCTCGCCGAGAGGCTTAAGGCCGACCTGGGTAGCGTCGTTCATATCGGGGATAGCCTGAGGAGCGACGTTTGGGGTGCAAAGAACGCGGGGATGATGGCTTTCCACTTCTCACCTGGCTTTGGTCACAACAGGTCTGCCCAGATCGATTCCAGGTCTCTTGCCCCCCTGGAGGAAAGGTGGAGTGCCTCGGATCCAAGAGTTATAGAACCCGAGGCAACCATAACCTCACTCGCTGACACGGCAAATGCCATACAGCAACTGACCCGGCGTTAAAATGACATGGGTAGTGGGGGTCTGATCCGCCCGAAACCCACTGGTGGCGGGAAGCCATTTAATCATGTGGCGGGATTCCCGTTGCTCGAGTTGTGGTATCGTGAGGGAAAAAGATACAGGTGGAGGGTCAGCTGAGCCGGTCCTCCTGCTTGCCGATGGCGGTTCGAGCGATTTCAGGATAGTGGTTTCGAGTTCCGCCTCGCCCTCGGAGAGGCGTGGTGCGGAGGAGCTCCAGAGATTCCTCGAGGAGATCTGTGGTGCTCGCCTGCCGGTTGTCACCGACGAGGATCCCATCAGCCAGCACGAGATCGTGCTTGGTGACAGCGCCCATCTTCGGCAGCTTGGTGTTGAGGTGGACTTCGACGAGCTCGGGGACGAGGGGTTCGTGATCAGAACCTCACCCCCTCACCTGGTCATTGCCGGGGGTAGGAAGAGGGGGACCATGTACGGTGTCTACGCCTTCCTCGAGGAGCACCTTGGGTGCCGGTGGTTCACATCCAGGGTCAGCCACATCCCGCTCATGGGACGCCTGGGTATCGGCCACATAGAGGACAGGCAGGTCCCACTGCTGGAGTACCGCGATGTCTACTACCTCGATGCCCGTGACCCGGACTGGGCCGCCCGTAACAGGGTGAACGGAACGTGGACCCTGACCGAGGAGCACGGCGGCAAGGTCACTTTCCATCCTTTTGGCCACTCATTCTACGCCCTGATACCGCCGGACGAGTTCTTCAAGTCCCACCCCGAGTGGTTCTCCCTGGTGGATGGTGAGCGAACCACAACCGGAAAGTACTCCCGGGCAGCCCAGCTCTGCCTGACTAACGAGGAGATGACCCAGCAGGCAATCAGGACCGTCAAGGAATGGATAGGGGAACACCCGGAGGCCGATTTCATCTCGGTCTCCCAGAACGACGGACGTGGAGGCTGGTGCGAGTGCGAGAAGTGCGCGGCACTGGAGGAGAGGGAGGGCGGAGCCCACTCCGCACCCATCATCAACTTCGTTAACAGGATAGCGGAGGCGGTCGCGGAGGACAACCCGGGCATGCTCATCGACACCCTGACCTACAGCTATTCCTGGAGGGCCCCCAGAACCATGAAGGTGCACCCAAATGTAGTTATCCGCCTGGTGACCGGCCCCTATCCCCGTGGGGAACCCGCCTGCTCGGCCCACGCTTTCGAGGACGTGAAGTGCTACGCGAACGCCGACCTGAGGGAGGCGATCCGGGACTGGTCAAGAATCACCGGGAGACTGTACGTCTGGGACTACATCGTGAACTTCCGGCAGTACCTGCTGCCCTTTCCCAACATCCACACCCTGGGGCCAAACATCAGGTACCTGGTAGAAAACGGGGTCAGGGGAATATTCGAGCAGGGCAGCGGCGACGTGATGGTGAGCGACATGGCCGAGCTGAAGGCCTACCTGTCTGCCAAGCTGCTGTGGAACCCTGATTACGACGAGGAGATCGGTATGGGGGAGTTCCTCTCGGCCTACTACGGGAAGGCAGCCGGTAAAATCAGGGAGTACCTGGAAATGCTCAGGGAGGAGGTCGCGGGGGGCGATTACTACACATCACACATGCAGCTCTTCAACCCCCACGTTGACGTGCCCTATCTGACCCCCGACGTCCTGGCGAGGTCGAGGGTCCTGCTGGAGGTCGCGGAGGGCATTGTCGCTAACGACCCGGAGGTGTTGAAGAGGGTGCGCAGGTTGAGGCTATCGCTGGACTACATCAAGCTCTCGATGGCGGAACGGCTAGTGGCACTGCTCGATGAGGGTGAGGGCCAACAGTCTGTATTGGACTGGTACGATTGCTCCAAGGCCGGGTTTTTCTCCGCAGCCGAGGAGCTGGGTGTCGAAAACTGGAGGGCGACCTGCTACGCAGGAAACTCTATGGAGGATTTCAGGACGCGCCTGGATTCCACCCGGGGAATCGGCAAGGATGATCCGGGGGGTTCCTAGGTCCAGTCAGAATCTTGAAGAAAAGTTCAGGATACTGGAGAATCTGAGTTCAACATGTACCAGTTCTCCAGAGTTTACCAACCGGCGAGGTTTGCCAGCCTTGCTGCACGAATATATCTCCATCCTGCGATACCGTCTGGGATAGATTTCTGACCATGAAAGCCTGCGTTGCGAAGACCCCAAGAAGTAGACCAGCATGTTGACTCCATTCATATTACTACCGGGACACGTGATCCACGTGAGACGGAACGCAGTCGGTCTGCTGGGGCTGTGCATCGTACTGGCGTCCTGCACGCCGGCGCTGCCAGAATCACAGAGTGCCAGTGCCATGGACCTGATACCGGACTACCCGGAATCCGATTTATCCGCCGACTCCTACTCCTACCTGGATCACGTGGCGATGCTTAAGTCCATCCCGGTTCCTTCCCACGACTACCTGATGGCGGGAGTTGAACCAGTCGAGGTGCTCTTCGCGTCCTACTCGATGGGAGATTTCGGGGCCTTCGTTGAGGTCCACGAGTTCGCCTCGGAGGAGGAGGCAAACAGGGAGTACTCGTACCAGAACCCCGGAAACGGCATTGGAGAAATTTTCTTCAGGTTCAGCACAGAGGAGTGGATGGTCCAGCGGGGAAGGTTTCTGGTATTCGTCTTCTGCTACCCGGGCCACGGTGAGAGCGGCCACGAAGACGCTGCGGCGATGCTGGTCGATCTCCTGGGAAAGATCGCGGAGAGGCTGGTCGAGGTAGCCTCATGGGAGCTGGTCCAGGACATCCCCGATTCTGACTTTGCCGGCGAGGTCACCTGGGGAATCAGGCCCGGGGACGAGATAACCTGGAGGTCCGGGGAATCGAGCATGTACTCACCAGGTGAGGGGGAGACCTTGACGTGGGAGATAGTGACCATCTCGGGCGACGGCCTGGCCGTGCTGATGAGGCGACCGAGGGAGTCCATCGAGGCGATCCAGCAACCGGGCTGGGCCAGCGGCAGGGAGCTTGTCTACACCGAGCAGATCGAGATACCCCACCACGAGTACACATGGTCCACTGCCGAGGATGATGGACTGAAGTTCGATGGAACAAGCACCCTGATATTCCCCCTGGAAAGGGGGGGTGAGAGCCTTTCAGAGATCGTCGAGGGGAAGATCGGATACCTCCCCGAGAGGAGGGTAACAGATGGAGAAACGTCAGTAAGCGCCCACGGGAAGACCTCGACGGGAATGGGCTTCACGCCGCTCAAGAACGAGTGGCTGGACATATCGGTCCACAAGGGCACGGGCGTTGTCACGTCCTACGACTGGTACTACAACGACCGGGAGTACTCGGTCCAGTCCTCCAAGACCTACTCGCTTATCGATACGAGCTTCGACATGGGGGAGCGTCCACCCGGTGGTGGGGGAGCCGAGGTGGGAGAGGGAGCCCTCCTTTTCGTCCTCCTGGTCACCATCGCTTGGTCCATCGGGGGAAGAGGTCCTTGGTTCACTCCCTGGGGCCGGGCCCCCTGCTAGACCTCCTGTAGATACCTCTGATGATGTTGAGCCTGGGCACCCTTTCCATATAGCGCCTGTAGTCCTCACCGAGCCTTGAAGAGCTCATCTGTTCCTCCCTCAGAATATCCCGGTAGAACAGGACACACCCGGCGGCGGCACATATCACGCTGAACGGGTGCTGGGAAAGCGCAACTAGTGCGGCCACGATGAGCAGAAAACCAAGGTACTGGGGGTGCCTCACGACTGAGTAGACCCCGGTCTCCACCAGGACGGTCGTGTGGACGATGCTCTCTCCCTCCGGGGCCCCTCCACTCCTTCGGAATTCTCCCCCCGCAATGAATATGATGATGATGCTCAGGGCCATTAGGGCCCAGCCGGCGTAGACCAAGTATGCAAGCCCGTAGTAGTTGTAGCGGGCGATGGACATGATAACCGGGACGAGCAGAAGCAAGGTGTAGGCCCAGAGCAGCGGATCCTCCCTCCAGGAGTAGCTTCCCCCCTCATTACCCGTGTCACTCACCCCTTTCCAAGTTTCCTTGCCAACCCGAGGATGAAGTTGGCCCTCGGTACCCTATTCATGTACTCCCTGTACTCTTCCCCGAACTTCTGAATCCCGTCCCGGTCAGCCTTGATCAGGTCCACGTAGATCAGGGGGATGACGGGAACCCCGAGGAGCACGATGATCCAGTGCTGGAAGAGGAGCATCCCAGCGAAGGCCCAGAGGATGAAGGTCACGTACTGGGGGTGGCGCACGACCGAGTATACCCCCGTGTCCACGAGTCTGGTGGTCCTGATGTAGCTGTCGCCCCGGGCAACGCCTCCCCTCCTGCGGAACTCGGACATCGGGAGGTATCCGAACACAATCCCGGCGAGCATGTAGAGACCTGCCCCGGCATACGCCAGGGATCTGTTCTGGTTTATTCCGGGTAGAAGGAGGATGCCGATGATAATCTGCAGTATGAAAAGGATGCTGGCAAGGGTTGCCGGTAGGAGGTCAGTCCAAGAGGAGCCATCATGCGACATATGTGATTTCCTTCGTTGCTGGTAGGTTCGGGTTCATCATACTAAAAGACTTCTTTTGATAACTCCAGTCAGTAGAGCGGGTTGGGATGTATCTATTCCAGTTTCCAGGGCGCAACCATATCGCCACCGGATAGGACCTCCGAGACGTAACACCCGGTTTCACCCACTGGGCCGGTACCGTCCTTTATCTCGCCACGGTCCGCGACCCTGTACACCAGGATGTGGTGCCATTCCCCACCGAGCCTGACGGTCTGGCCGCTGGGGTGGTCTACGTACCAGCCCTCCCCGCTGGGCGACTCCCCGAACTCCCTCATACAGTCACAGACCACGATGGGATCCAGAAGGCCATCCCGGGCGGGGTTAAGCGGCCATATCTGAAGAACGCCCCGCTCACCCCACGCGAAGGGCTCCTGCCCCTGCAGTAGTGGGTTGGCCGCAACATAGGGCGTCCCATCGGCGGCCCGGTTCACGGTGACGGGACCCCGGCCAATGGTCCACTCCGCGTTAATGGTGCACTCCCACTCCTCGCCATCTACCGACCTCCAGACCATGATGGAGTGGATCGAGTCCTCGGATTTTCCCCTTGAGCAGAACAACAGCGATCCATCGACGTCCCGGACCAGGCTGGGCTCGATCGAGTTGTCAGCGCCATCGACCCTGGAGAACTCCGCGGGGAGCCAGCCAGCCCCGTACCTCCTCCATCGGGCAACCCCGCTGTTCCCCGACTGGTCCTGCATGCAGAAGAGGAGGTCGGGTCCATCGGGGATGGCTGCTGTAAACGAGGTCCCGCTGTGTGAGACACCTGCGGGGAGGGCGCCCAGCTGGAAGCGCCTCGTCCCCGCTATACTGATTCCACCACCCACTGAAGCATACTGCTGCAGCTCCGCGAACTCGAAGCGTTTTCCCGTCAACCTCAACCTTTTCGCGGGGTCGGTGTGGGGCAGTGGGAACCCGATGGCGTGGATGATGCCGAAACCGCTACCTGCGTGGGGATGGGGAGACCCATCTGGAAGCCTGGCGCCGACGGGCACGAAACCGCCGTCAGCGGGGTACTTGACGATTTCTCGGTCCTCACCGCTCACAGGGTCGGGCTCTGAGTGGTTCCTGGAGAGCTCAAGGCTCTCATCAGGTTCTCCCCGCATGCTGGAAAGAATAACCGCATCGGCCCCTGCCTCGAAGTCGACGTATGGCATCCTGTCCCGCCGTATATTGAGGATCAGCGCAAGCCGGTTCCCGGATATCTGGAGCGGCAGGCCGAGGCCGTACCTCCAGGTCTCGCCAGCACGCTGTACAGGTGGGACCTTGAACTCCCTGATCCTGTTGATCCCGGTAATCGCTACTGGATCACCCCATATCGGTCCGGGCATCGGGGTCCCAGATCGTGGCCCCGATGTAGCGTTCGGGCCCTGTTTTGGGGTCGTTGAAGTAATATACGGTAACCACCATTCCATCGTGGCGCTGCACGCTCCTGCAGTACCCGATGTCGCCGTTTGCGCCGTCATCCCGGAGCACCACCTCATCTCCCCAGGTCACCCCCCGGTCATCGCTGAACCTTGCGCATATCCTGTAGGGGCTGACGCGGACCCCGTAGGTCAGGCAGAGCCTCCCGTCCCCGAGCTGGATCAGTGCCGGTGGGTTGCTGTCCATATACCTGACCGGGTCATCTAGGCGTTTCCAGTTTAGACCGTCATCTTTGGACAGGTAGCACTCAAGCCACCCGGTGGATTTTTCCTCCACTTTTTCCTTTCTCCGGACGGCAACTATGATATCCGTTTTTGAGAGCCTGACTCCCGAGGGCATTATTGCGAATCCCTCGGGCTCGGGCCCGATCCAGGAGACCATTTTCCAGGTCACCCCGCCATCCGTTGTCCGGGCGCAGAAGGGGCGGCCCTCCATCCCGTTGGACTTGGCGGCGGTGAGGAAGGCGGTGAGGCTGTGTCTTCCGTCGACTATGTAATCGGTCCGGGCCGCGATCCAGGGTGTACCGATGTCGGGGAGCAGGTAGGGCCCCTTCCAGCTGGCACCCCTGTCATCGGTGTGGAAGAAGTAGGATGGGCCTGCATGGTGGTCGAAATTACGCAGGGTCAAGGCGAAGTCGGGCAGTGTGAAGTCCATGGCATATCCCAGCCTCCCTGTTTCTGAGGGTCCTGCGGGCGTCTTCAATGGGTTCTCGACCTTCCAGGTCTCCCCCCCGTCGAGGCTTCGGGCGAAGACCTTTTCCTGGGGCCTATCGGGGTCTATCGTGTGGCCGGGCCTTTCCTGGTGGTAACCCCTGACGAAGCCAACAAGTATCTCGTTGTCCCATGACCAGATGCCCTGGTTGGCGGGCCAACCCCCGTAACGTCCCCGCTCGAAGAAGACGACTTTGTGTTCCGGTTTGGCGGACATGGTTCTGGTTGGGCCTGGCATCTTATTAAGTTTCTACCGATGATTGTGCCAAGGAATCTAACCATCATCTTCTGAAATAGAGACTCCTTTCCCAATGGGTTTTCCCACCGGAAGATACTTAGGTCGGTTTGGCCCTGTTTTTTCCCGTTGAAGGCCAAGATCTTCCTGCTCGTCGCCCTGGTATTTCTCCCCATTTCCCAGGCTTCCTCTCCCCACTTCGAGGCAACTAGGAAGATAGGGGTCCTGGCCATCGGGGATACCAGCATCGGGGAATCACCCATTCTCCAGTGGCTATCGGGCGACTTCGCGGTGCAGTGGCAGGAGCTCCCGACGGACGTCGATGGCGTGATGGGTGACATCGCCGCGAGGAAAATCGTGCGGATATACACCCCCCGCACCCTGGACAAACTACTGGAAACCTACGACATACTGCTGCTGCTCGAGCCCCGGATGTGGTTCAGCGGGCCGGAGATAAAGATGTTCACCGACTCCATCGATCGGGGAATATCGACACTCCTCACCCTCTGGCCCGACTCAAGGGGTTACTACTCACTGATTCACACCGAGCTTGCTCCGGTCTACCCCCATGCCTTCTGGCCCAGCTTCCAGAGCGGTGGTTACCTATCCTATGTTGTGAGGGTGGAGGAGGGAAACCCGCCCGTGCTAACGCCCTTCATTCCCCTCGGGATCGAGGACTTCCAGGGGAAGGAGGCGAGGCCAATTCACCCGAAGCAGGGTAGCACCACATGGGCCTGGGTCGTCAAGTCCAGCATAGGCAGCTCGGAGTTGGACGAGTACATGGTCTCCTGGGAGTACGGCCCCGGGGGGGCCAGGAACTGGGTGATAGGGGTCGACGTGGACGAGCAGTGGTTCAACCTGAAGTCGGGGAACAAGTACGGCGGGGACATAATCCTGAACATGCTCTACTACTCCGCCGGGAAGCCCCTTCCCGATGACCTGGGGATCCTGCTGGGCATAAGGGAATCCTTCTACCGCTATACGCTCGAGAGAAAGCTGCTCTTCACGGTCCTCGAGTTCGTCGACAGCTTCGGGGCTAACACGGAGACGCTGGAGCAGAAGATGGGCGAGGCCGATGACGGCAAGGAGCTCGCGGTAACCTGGTACCTGGAGGGCGACTACCAGGCCTCCTACGACAAGACATTGGAGATGATCGAATACATGCTGGCCCTTAACGTGGAGGCCATAGAGATCAAGGAGAGGACCCTGCTCTGGGTGTACTTGACGGAGTGGTCGGTGGTAAGCGGAACCGGTCTCCTCGTGGGATACCTGCTCTACTCACTCATGATAAAGAGGAGGCTATACAGGGAGGTCTCCGTAACTAGGTCAATGTACTGATTCGGTCCGCCCGAACCCCTACCGCGGGCCAAATGGGAAATCAGGGGCCAGGCGTGCAAATTTAAGCCCGGGGGCAACTCTGTCGGGCTATGAGGATCATCAGAGAGGAATTCGAGACCCCGGTCCTTGACGAGGTGGATGTACTGATCTGCGGGGGCGGGATGACCGGCTTTCCCGCGGCGGTGGCGGCTGCCCGCGACGGGGCGAGGACTGTGCTTGTGGAGGGAGAGGGCAGCCTCGGTGGAACGGCTACCGCCGGAATGATGAACGGCTACCCCCCCAACTTCGGAGATGGAACGGGGAATCAGGTGGTGGGCGGGATTATTTACGAGTTCACCCAGAGGCTCGAGGAGGAGGACGCGCTTCCCGTCGGGGGCTTCTCCCCATCGGGGGGAGACTGCAAGCTCCAGTTCGACCCGGAGGTCTTCAGGATGGTCGCCATGGAGATGGTCAGGGAATCCGGCGCGGAGGTTATCCTGCGCTGCCATGGGGTCAATCCCCTAATTGAACGAAATAGAGTGGCCGGTGCCTCCTTCACAGGACGGGCCGGGAGGTTCGCGATAGGGGCCAGGACCACAGTGGATGCAACCGGAGATGGATCCATCGCGGCCTGGGCCGGAGCGCCATTCGAGGAGGCCGAGCACAATACATCGACGCTCATGTACAGGGTATGCAGCGTCGACTTGGACTCCACGGCGGAGGCGATGGCCGCCAGGATGCCGGGCGATAGGGCGAAATCGTTCCTCGAGTGGTACCGGAGGCACGGGACCCTGTCGGTGGTTGTGCAGAGCGATTTCCCCGACATCTACGATGAGGCCGTCGGGAGCGGTTCCTTCCCGGCCGACCCCAAGGCCCACGGCGATGGTTTCGACATGCAGGGCATTCACGGCCTGTCCAGGAAGGGGTTCGCATACGTCTTCGGGCCGCACGTGAGGGGAAGCTGCCTAGATCCGCGCGATACCAGCCGCAGAGAGATGGACGCCACGCGTCTTATTAAAATGCAGCTGGGGCTGATAAGAAGGGTTCCAGGGCTTGAGGGGGCGGAGCTGGTACAGGTGGCCACATCGCTGGGGGTTCGTGCCTCCAGACACATAGCGTGTGAGTACATGATCACCAAGGAGGACATCGCGGTGGGATCGAGGTTCCCGGATGCGGTGGGACAGGGGAGCAGGTACGTGAAGTGGCTTGAGGCCCGGCAGGTCTTCAGGGGCAGGGTCTACCAGATACCCTACAGGGCGCTGCTTCCCCTCGACGTGGAGGGGCTGTTGATCGGGGGGAGGTCTGTGTCCAGGGCCAGCATACGCGGCATGGTCAACTGCGCCGTGATGGGGGAGGCCTGCGGTACCGCCGCCTCGATGTGCGCCTCGATGGGGGTGGGGCCGAGGGAACTGCCGGTTTCCCGGCTCCAGGAGAGGCTCCGGTCAAGGGGCGTGGTTCTGGGGCCCGTGGCCTAGAACGCCCCTAGTAAGTCCTCGATCCTCTCGGTGCAGTTCTCCTCGATGTCCCTCGCCTCACGGATGGCCTCTACCTTCTCATCGTCCGGCCGATCCTTCTGGGCCGCGCGCTCAATCAGCCCCGATAGTGTAAGGTATGGGTTGACGAGCTCGTCGGCGATCTCTGCCAGCTCCCCCCCCCCCCCCCTTCCCCGCGGGCTTCCCGGGAAGGGACCCCCGGCCCCCCCCCTCCCCTCCCACCCGCCCCCCCCCCTCCCCCCCTTTCCCTGGCCCGCGCCCCCGCCCGCCCCCC
>Ga0180433_10002109_pt1 | contig 31756 bp, 20 predicted proteins | sample SS_ome_8_FD_132980 | JGI IMG/M metagenome (GOLD analysis project Ga0180433, IMG submission 132980) | Hypersaline lake sediment archaeal communities from the Salton Sea, California, USA - SS_1_D_1 metaG | ecosystem: Environmental > Aquatic > Non-marine Saline and Alkaline > Hypersaline >...
TGCCCTCAAAATGGTCATTTACGAATAGTAAACTCACATTTTTCGGTCTGCGCTAGCCTTGTCAGCGAACTTTCTATTCCAGACTCTTAACTTTGTGGACAGATTAGAATCATTTCAGACAAGCCTTAAAGTAATAGATTATTCGGAGCGATTTATTATATTTTTGACTTAATATGATGATATTAAATAGCTATTTTAGTGGATATAAATTAGAATTATTATGAATAATCTTCAAGGAAAAAAAATTCGATATTTTATGTAACTTTTTTCTGAGATTTTAAATAAGATAGTAAGGAACCAAATTTAAAATTGAATTAACTAATAAACAAATGAGAACATTTATATTATACATTGCCTTTACTATTTTAAGTAGTTTAGCTACAGCACAGTTAACTGATTTTGAGTATTTAGATCCTGATCTTCCTGTTGAGGATAGAGTGGATATATTAGTTTCTCAAATGTCACTGGAGGAGAAAATTGATCAGATGGTCTATGACGCACCGGCAATTCCGCGATTGGGAGTACCGGAATATAACTGGTGGAATGAATGTTTGCACGGAGTGGCTCGTGCAGGTTATGCAACTGTTTTCCCACAGTCGATCACATTAGCAGGCTCATGGGACAAAAACCTGATGTACAGGATTGCAACGGTAATTTCTGATGAAGCCAGAGCTAAACACCATGATTTTATTCGTAGGGGAAAACGGGGTATTTATCAGGGACTGACTTTCTGGTCGCCTAATATAAATATTTTTCGCGATCCCCGATGGGGCAGAGGGCATGAAACCTACGGCGAAGACCCTTATCTTACAGGCCAAATGGGATTGCAGTTTGTAAAAGGGTTACAGGGAGACCATCCTGATTATCTTAAAGTAGTGGCAACAGCCAAACATTTTGCCGTACATTCAGGTCCCGAATCCTTGCGTCACCAGTTCAATGCCCTGATAAGTGAACGGGATTTACGGGAAACTTATCTTCCTGCTTTCAGGACATTGGTTGTAGATGGAGATGTATATTCGGTAATGGGAGCATATAATCAGTTCAGGGACTATCCGTGTTGTGCCAATCCTGTACTTCAAAATATACTAAGGGAAGAGTGGGGATTTGAAGGATATATGGTATCCGACTGTGGGGCTGTATCAGATTTCTATAAATATCAGGGATTTTCGGTCGATGCCGCCGAAGCTGCGGCTATAGCAGTAAAGAACGGTACCGACCTGAATTGCGGTAATTCTTATCCGCATCTGAGAGAAGCTGTTAAACGTGGTATTATTAGTGAAGAACAGATTGATGTTTCTGTGAGACGACTATTCACTGCCCGTTTTAAACTTGGTATGTTTGATCCTGACAAAGATGTTCCTTTTGCACAAATTCCTTTTGCAGAAAATGCCTCTGAAAAAAATGCAGGACTGGCTCTGGAAGCGGCACGCAAGAGTATTGTCTTACTAAAAAATGACAATAATACATTGCCTCTTTCGAAGGATATCAAGCACCTTGCTGTAATAGGTCCTAATGCTGATAATGTCGAAGCCCTGCTGGGAAATTATAACGGCATTCCGAGAAATCCGGCAACTGTGCTTGAAGGATTAAAAAGTACAATGAAAGAGAAAAATGTTCTTTTTGCTGAAGGATCACACCCCGCCGAAGGAGTTCAGAATTTGCATCCTGTACCTGTAGAATTTTTGGAAACGGAGGACGGAGAGCCCGGTGTTATTGGTGAGTATTTTGATAATGCCGAACTAAAGGGGAAGCCTGTTTTTAAACGCATTGACGAGCACATTGATTTTTACTGGGAATCTGAAGCTCCTTTACCGGTATTACCTGATGACGATTTTAGCGTTAGGTGGACAGGCTACCTGGTGCCGCCTGCTTCCGGAACTTATTATCTGGGATGCTGGGGAATGCCTACCCTCGATATCTGGCTGGAAGGGGTCAGGATCTTAGGTCACAATTCCCACCATCATGCTTTTCATCATGAAAAAGAGGTTGAACTGGAAGCCCGCAAAAGGTATAAATTCGTTTATGAGTATAAGAATTGGTATGGTGATGGCGATGCACGGTTTTTATGGGCGCGACCTAATTCCGATATGCTCGGGGAAGCTGTCAAAATTGCAAAAAAAGCTGATGCAGTCGTGTTAGTGCTGGGACTATCACAACGTCTTGAAGGTGAAGAGATGCCAATTGAAGTAGATGGCTTTTCGGGAGGAGACCGGACTCACCTTAAACTTCCGGAAACTCAGCGTGAACTGATGATGGCTGTAAATAAGGAAACTGATAAACCTGTTGTCCTTGTATTGCTTAATGGCAGTGCAATGGCTATTAATTGGGCAGATCAGAATATTGATGCAATAGTGTCGGCGGGTTATCCCGGACAGGAAGGCGGATATGCTGTTGCTGATGTGCTGTTTGGCGATTACAATCCGGCAGGCCGCTTACCCGTTACATATTATAAATCGGTCGACCAGTTACCGCTATTTGATGACTATGACATGAAAGGGCGTACTTACCGCTATTTTATGGATGAGCCTCTTTATCCGTTTGGTTACGGATTAAGTTATACAACTTTTAAGTATGATGCTTTGGAAATGCCCGGAGAGGTAAAAACAGGAAAGCCTGTAAAAGTAAAAGTGAGAGTAACCAATACCGGAAAATTGCCAGGTGATGAAGTAGTACAATTATATATAACCGATGAAAAAGCTTCGACTCCCAGGCCATATCTTCAGTTGGAAGGCTTTGAACGTATACACTTGTATCCCGGAGAATCGAAAGAAATTGAGTTTGAATTGTCCCCGCATCAGTTTTCCATGATCGGAGAAGATGATGAACGGATTATTGAAAATGGCTGGTTTACAATTTCGATTGGAGGAGGACAACCCCAAATTGAAGGAACATCTTTTGTTACGGGAAGAATTAAGCTTTCAGGCCATGATGTATCCATTGAGTAAAGTGATTTTTTGCATAAATAAAATTTTTTAGGATTTTTTTAGATGATTTAACAGATCTATAATTTATTGTTAATCAGAATTTTTTGTCCCCCTGATTTATTATCTGCAAAAAAAATTTTAAAAAAAATTTTAAAAAATTATTGACACAATTATATTTGCGGACAAAAATTTAAATTTTTAAGGAGGAATTATATTATGTCAACTTGTACAAAGTTAATGGTAATTTGTTTTGTGCTGACAGGTTTTTTAATGCCCCATAGTTATGCCTCGGCTGATACAAACCGGGTTATATTTTTTACACCTTATTCAAGGATATCGGTTCCACCCGGAGAATCGGTTGATTACACCATTGATGTAATCAATAAAACCGATGAAGTTAAAGATTTAAATATTGCCGTAACCGGATTACCTTCCCAATGGAGTTACACAGTGAAGTCAGGGGGATGGAATATCAAGAGATTATCCGTTCTTCCCGGTGAAGAAGAAAGTATCAAACTGAATGTCACTGTTCCCCTCAGGGTTAAAAAAGGAAGATATGACTTTAGTGTGTGGGACGGCGTTGATACATCTCTGCCTTTAAGTATTTATGTTTCGGAAGAGGGTACATTTAAAACAGAATTTGATACTGACCAGGCAAATATGGAGGGACAGGCAAGTTCAACATTTACTTTTAAAGCAACGCTGAGAAATCAGACTGCCGAAAAACAATTGTTTGCATTCCGGTCGCAAGCTCCGCGGGGATGGAAGGTTGCTTTTAAGGTAGATTATAAACAGGTGACATCCGCAGAGATAGAAGCTAATAGTACAAAAGATATAACAATCGAGATAGATCCCCCGGATCAGGCTGAGGCCGGGTCATATAAAATTCCGGTAGCCGCTTCGGCAGGAGGAACAAATGCTAAACTTGAACTGGAAGTTGTTATTACCGGTTCGTATGATATGGAATTTACAACTCCATCAGGATTATTAAGCTCTCGAATTACGGCCGGTAATGAGAAAAGACTTGAACTGGTGGTGAGGAATACAGGCTCTTCGGAGTTGAAAAATATTAAATTCAGTTCTTCAAAGCCCCGAGAGTGGGAGGTTGTTTTTGAACCTGAAAACCTTGATGTTCTTGCTCCGGGAAACAGTGAAACTATTTATGCAAATATAAAAGCGCCCCGAAAAGCGATAGCCGGTGACTATGTAACTAATTTAACGGCGAAAACACCTGAAGTGAACAAAGAGGTTGCTTTCCGTATATCGGTAAGAACTCCTCTCCTGATAGGATGGTTGGGAGTTGTTATTATTCTTGCAGCCATAGGTGTTGTATATTATCTTTTCCGTAAATATGGAAGGAGGTAGATTGTGACTGATAATAGCATCGAACTGGTTGAATTAACCAAGAAATATGGTACTTTAACTGCGGTCGATCATCTGAATTTATCTATAGGAAAGGGAGAAATTTTCGGATTGCTTGGTCCGAACGGCGCAGGGAAATCCACTACTATCCTGATGATGCTGGGTCTGACAGAACCTGATTCGGGATCTGTCAGGGTTAATGGCATTGATCCGGTGAGCCGGCCTATAGAAGTAAAAAGAAGAGTAGGTTATCTGCCTGAAGATGTTGGCTTTTACCGGGAACTGACCGGCTATGAAAATCTTTTATATACAGCCCGTTTGAATTCTATACCCGATAAGACCGGTAAGGTAGAAGCTGACCGTTTACTCAAAAGAGTAGGCCTTAAAGATGCTGCAAATAAGAAGGTTGGAGCCTATTCGCGGGGTATGCGACAAAGGCTCGGTTTGGCGGGAGTATTAATAAAGAATCCGGATATAATTATTTTGGATGAGCCCACTCTGGGCATAGATCCGACAGGTGTACGTGATTTTCTTAATCTTATTGTCACCCTTGGAAAGGAAGAAGGGATAACAGTGCTCTTTTCATCTCATCATTTGCACCAGGTCCAGCAAGTCTGCGATCGTGTTGGCATTTTTGTTGACGGTAAGCTTTTGGCAGAAGGAAATATACGTTCGTTGTCTGATAAATTGCTGAAAGGGAATCCATATATTATTGAGCTGGGTATTCAGGTTCCGGCTGACACAGATAAAAACAAGCCTTTAGTTTTTTCGGTAGACGAAATGAAGTCAATCCTTAAAGATATTGATGGAATTGAAAAGATAACATTGGGGAAAGATGTATTTTCCATTGAATGTACGCATGATGCCAGCCGGCAAATTGCGAGGGCTGTTTTGGAAGCGGGAGCTGAATTACGAATGCTAAACAGCAAAGAATTTGGTCTTGACGAGATTTATTACCGCTATTTTGAAGGAGGAGTTGATCATGAATGATACTGCACAAAAAATTCCTGTAAATGATAAAAAAAGCCTTTGGCGGATTAGTCTGCCATGGATAAAAAATAGTAAAAATGATAATTCTCAAAAAAAACCTTTTAATGTAATTGTTGATAAGGAACTTGCAAGTCATATCAGAAGCTGGCGGTTTATTATCCTTATTTCCATTATAGCCCTGACCTGTTTCGGTTCCTTATATTCTGCATTATCCACTATTGCAGATGAAGGTATCCGGTCGTCAGGGGCGGGAGATAATTTCTTGTTTCTGAAATTATATACTCTTTCTGACGGCACTTTACCATCTTTTATAGTCTTTATTAGTTTTTTGGGCCCTTTGCTAGGTATCAGTCTCGGCTTTGATGCAATTAACTCTGAGCAGAATAACGGAACATTGAGTCATATATTGGCACAGCCCATTCATCGTGATTACATTCTGAATGCTAAATTTGTTAGTGCCCTTAAGCTGATAAGCATTATGTTTTTTACTCTAGGTTTCCTGGTAATGGGATTTGGATTGATAACCACGGGTGTGCCGCCAACAGCCGAGGAATTCTGGAGAATTATTTTCTTTGTCCTTTTAAGTATACTTTATGTAGCTTTTTGGCTTAATCTGTCTATTTTGTTTTCAGTACTTTTTCATCAGCCGGCCACTTCGGCTTTGGTAGGAATTGGTTTTTGGCTTTTTACAACGGTTTTTTATCCTATGATCGTTGATGTAATTACAAATGCACTTGATCCGGGACAATATGCCACGCCGGGACAGATAGTAGCTTTTCAAAAATTCCGGCTTAGCTTACTGCATATCCTTCCCAGTCAGTTATTTAACGAAGCCACTTCATCAGTTCTGATTCCATCGGTCAGAAGTCTGGGACCCTTGACCATGGAACAGACCCACGGAGCTATTCCCGGCCCGCTGCCTTTAGGGCAAAGCCTTTTACTGGCATGGTCGCAGATAATAGGTTTGATAGCTGCTACGGTAATTTGTTTCGTGATCAGTTATATTTCCTTCATGCGAAGGGAAGTAAGGTCGGGCTAAAATTATACAAACCTATGTAATTTCCTGTATTCTCCCGGAGTATTGCAGGAATATTTTTTAAATAGTCTGTTGAAATAAGAAAAATTGTCGATACCCACTTCAAGGGCAATTTTTTCGATCGGATCATTTGTGTATATTAGCTGCAACTGAGCCTCCTCTATTTTTTTGCGATTAATATATTCAATAGGGCGTATTCCCATTATTTTAAGAAAAAGCCTTGAAAAGTAATCGTTTGAAAGATGACAAATTCCGGCAAGGTCATTAAGACATATCTGTTTTGAAATATTTTCGTTAATATAGTGAACTGCATGCCGGATTTTAATATTTGACTGATTTGCCGGAAGAGTCTTTTTTTGTCCTCCGATTTTTATGAATCGTGAAAAAAGTTGCATTAATATCCCCAGTGTTTCAATATAACTATTAATTTGACAAAGAGAATCGGCTGTATGACTATCCGGTATAAGGTCGGATTTGCAATATTTCGCAGGGTCTTGATTAACAAGCTTTCTTCCGGGATTAAGCGCAAAAATACGTTTCATTAATTGAATGTCATTTTCTGTAGCCGGTAGTTCAAAATTAAATTCTAATAGTTTGAATATATCCCTTCCCCCTAATATTTGTGGAATTAGATGAATGTAATAATGTCCGAGAAACGTCGGACTTGAATAGTTGCATAAGGCAAAACTTGGTATCATATATAACCATCCGGGTTTTAATTCGTATTTAGTTTTGTTGTGGGTGATAGTGCCTTCACCGCTTTCAACCAGGTATAAACGTGTAAACGGACTGATTACCTTTTGAAAATTCCAGTTTCCTGCAATACACCGATCAATATTCAGTAAGCAGAAATATAAACTTTTAAGTAGGTTTTGTATATCCATAGTAGTATTTAAAAATCTGAAAATTACATAAAAATAATAATTTGAAAATAAATAATGTCGGAATTGTGCATAAAATGGGCTGAAATATGAAAGTAAATATTTATTCAAATTTATAAAATTGTCTGATGGTAAATCAATATTCAAAATTATGGAAAAGCATAAATTTTCTTCATTTTTAATTCGTATTGCATTAATATTTTTTGCAGTGATTTTGTTCTTAAGCTGTAATGAACAAACTAAGAAAGTGTATGAACCTACCAGGGAATCACTTGAAACACATCCTACACCGGATTGGTTCAGAGATGCCAAATTCGGGATTTTCATTCACTGGGGGGTATATGCAGTGCCGGCATATCATGAGTGGTATGTCGTATTTATGAGTCCGAAGTCCGGCTTCGGTCGTAACCTTGGTGGTCCTCCGTATACTGCAGCCCAGGGTGATCTGTCAGATAGTGTTTTTAATGCTAATATCCGGCAGGAGGCTAACCGCTATCACAGGGAAAATTTTGGTGTTGATTTCGCTTATGATGAATTCATACCGATGTTCAAAGCTGAGAATTATGATCCCGCCTCATGGGCGGAATTGTTCAGGGAGGCAGGTGCTAAATATGTGGTTATGACTGCCAAGCATGGAGATGAGTTTGCCCTTTGGCCATCAAAATATACTGAGCGTAATGCAATGGATATGGGTCCGCATCGTGACCTGGCCGGTGATCTGGCCAAAGAAGTCCGTTCGCGTGGAATGAAGATGGGTTTCTATCACAACACCACATATTCTTTCTGGGATGAGCGGTATCCCGATAAGGAATGGGTTGAATACATGAACAATTCTATAAAGGAACTGGTTGATCTGTATCAGCCTGATGTTTTGTGGGGAGATGTATTTGTAGGTCCTGTGCGTGATGAAAACGGCAAGCCGCTGGGAGCTGACCACTGGAACAGCAAAGAGGTTATTTCCTATTTCTATAATCATTCAAAAAATCCTGATGAGGTATTAACTAACGACCGCTGGGATCTGGAAATAACCGAAGCCGGCGTAACCTCCAAAAAGCCTTTGTCAAAACATGTAAATGCACAGCGTGCAAAAAGCTGGAATATAGAGAGCGCCTCTTATCTGGGTGATTTCCAGACGCCCGAACGGAGAAATATTGCGGGTATTCTCGATATGCCATGGGAAATATGTGATGCTCTGGATCCCACTTCATGGGGTTATAATAAGCGACTGCCGGATGATGAATATATGACTCCAAACGAGATTGTTGATTATTTGTCGGATATAGTGAGCAAAGGAGGGAATCTCCTTATTAATATAGGTCCAAAAGCCGACGGAACTATTCCGGAAGTCATGCAAAATTGTTTAAGAGAAATTGGATCATGGCTGTCGGTCAACGGTGAGGCTATCTATGATACTGATCCATGGTCTGAATACGGTGAAGGTCCTTCAATAGGAGAAGCAGGTTTCAGTAGCAGGGAAAGACATCGGTTTCAAGCAGGAGATGTTCGTTATACCCGTAAAGGCAATAACCTTTATGTAATAATGCTTGAGTGGCCGAGTGAGGAAATTTCTTTGACTTCCCTGAAGGATATTGATGTTCAAAAAGCCTCACTGCTCGGATCAAATGAGAAGATAGAATGGAATAAGTCTGGTAAGGTGGTTACTATTTCTTTACCACCCGGCCCGGTTTCTCCTTATGCCAATGTTTTAAAATTGAGATGTAAAAGATTATAGATGGATCACAGAGAACGATTTTTTGGTACTATTAATTATCAGCCTGTTGACAGGCCTGCTTCCTGGCTGGGATTACCTGTGCCGGCTGCCGAACCTGCATTAATAAAATATTTTGGGGTAAATAATATCGACCAGCTTAGGATTGCCATCGATGATGATATTTATCCGATAGAAGTTCCTTATAGTTATCCTCCTTCAAACCATATCGCATGCGCTTTTAAATTTGCCAAGGTTAATCATTTGGATAAACCGGATGATCGCACTCTGACTGCGCCGGGTTTTTTTGAGGATTATGATGATCCTGCCGATATTGATAAATTTGACTGGCCTGATCCCTCTTTATACCTTGATCGTAAGGAATCGGCCAGGCGTGTTGCTGATGCCCCGGCAGACCGGATCAGGATGGGAATACTCTGGAGTGCACATTTCCAGGATGCCTGTTCGGCTTTTGGAATGGAACATGCTCTGGTTATGATGTACCTGAATCCTGATATGTTCTTGGCGGTGATAGACCGAATTACTGATTTCTATCTTAAGGCTAATGAGATATTTTATGAGTCGACCAAAGGAATGCTCGATGCAATTCTTATTGGAAATGATTTCGGTAGTCAGACCGGCCTGATGCTGGAGCCGGAGAGCCTGCGGAAATTTGTTTTTACCGGTACGAAGAAGCTTATAGACCAGGCAAAAAGTTACGGACTTATTGTGATGCATCATTCCTGCGGCTCAGTATTTCCTGTTATTGATGATCTTGTTGAAATGGGTGCTGATATTATTCATCCAATACAGGCACTTGCACATGACATGGATGCTCTAAATCTGAAAAAACATTTTGAAGGCAAAGTTGCTTTTTGTGGCGGTGTTGATGCTCAACAGCTATTAGTAAACGGCAATCGGGAAGATGTTGCCCGAAAAGTAACTGATCTGAAGGAAATATTTCCTACCGGTTTGATTTTTTCTCCAAGTCATGAGGCTGTTTTACCGGATATTCCCCCTCAAAACATTAAGGCATTATTCGAAGCATTAAAATATTGATGTATTAATTATGACAGAACATTAATAAGGGGATAAGATAATATCAAATAATTATTATAAGAACAAAAAAAAAATTAGTTTAAATGATTCCATCTAATCCAATAATAGGAACAGGGTTGCATGCAATTGGAGGAATTTCTGCAGCGACCTGCTATCTTCCCAACACTCAGACACGCAAGTGGTCATGGGGAACCTTCTGGCTTGTACAGGCAATGTTTGCCTGGGTAATTGTACCACTTATAATAGGCTGGTTAACAGTTCCCCAATTTTTTCAAATACTGGCTGAAGCACCGTCAGGACCATTTTGGACTGCTTTTCTTTTAGGTGGGGTTTATGGATTCGGGGGAATGTCATTTGGTAAGGCAATTAATTATATCGGTTATTCATTGACATATACATTATCAATAGGTATTTCGGCAGTGCTGGGTACTGTATTACCTTTAATGATACTTGGAGGATTAAGTGAATTTTTTATTAAACCGGGAGGGTATATAGTTCTTACAGGTATGATTCTATCTTTAACTGGCGTATTTTTTTGCGGATGGGCTGGGTTTAATAAAGAAAAGGATTTGAATTTAATGGGAGCAGGAAAGACGGGTTTTAATATGTCAATGGGATTAGTGCTGACCATTATTGCCGGTGTACTTTCAGGTGTTTTTAATCTTTCACTTGAATACGGACAGCCTATAGCTGAAATTGCCGCCCAAAAAGGGGCAGGACATTTTGAAGGAAATGCTAAACTGATTATATCTACGTCGGGATGTTTTTGTGTAAATTTTATCTGGTTTGTGGTAGCGGGGATAAGGAAAGGCACCTTGAAAGAATTTTTAATAAAAGGAGAACGGCCGGTAAAAGTTATTATTAGGAATTGGTTTTGGTCATCCCTGGCAGGAACATTATGGTGTATGCAATTTTTCTTTTATGGATTGGGACATGTAAATATGGGTAACTTCCAGTTCGTAAGCTGGGTTCTTCACATGTCAATGTTGATTTTCTTTAGTTATATAGTTGGCCTGGTCATGAGAGAATGGAAAAGTGTCCGTACAAAAACGTACATTATTTTGATAATCGGATTAGTAACATTAATAGCTTCTTTCTCTATAATCAGCTATGGAAGCTACATTGGCGAACAGATGATTAATTCCGTAAAATAAATAACGTATCTTAAAAATAGTTATATTAGATCAAAATTAAATATAACTATTATGAAAAAGTCCATAACAATAATCGCGTTAATCCTTTTAATCCCTGTTTCCTTATTTGCTCAACCCAGTAATACAAAAGTATTTACCATTTTTACTTCAGGGGGTTGTGGCTGTACCGGATCTGGCGGTCCGCCCGAAAATTTTACCACCCATGCAGAGGTTTTATATGAGCTCCGTATGGCTTGCAATGAAATTGATTTCGTTGAATGGGATGGTACTTATAAAGAAGCTTATGAAGAAGTGGCAAATAACAAGGACAGTTACGACGGAGTACTTATAATTGGCAGGATCAGTGGCGATTACCGGCTGGCATTTACCGGATTGCCCACCATTGTTGTCTATAATCTTTTTGAGTTTATGGATGCTCAGCCTTATCACCTCTTTACTACAGGTAAAGTGCCTGAAGAAAGTGTTCTTAAGGGCGGTAATGACTATAAAGACATGAAAATATTAACTGCCCGGCTTGACAGGAGAAATTTATGTGATCCTTCTGTTACAAAATCCATGTTCAATGATCTGGTATATAAAATTAATCTGATTAAAGCTGTCAAAGAATTTAAGGAAACCAGGATATTAATGGTCAAGAACAATAAAAATGAGATTATAGCAAGAGTTAATTACAGGGGAGATATAAATCATTCATTTCCACCGGATTTTAATGAGAATTACATTAGCAATTTTAAAAATTTATTAGGTATAGATATAGTTGTTGCGGAACCGGAAGAGTTTTATGAAGCATATCGAAATACGGGTGTAAAAGAGGCGGAGAAAACTGCAGATAAATGGATTGAAGGAGCACGGGCAGTTGAAGCTTCAAAGAGAGAGATAATTAAGACAGCGAGAGGATATCTTGCTCTTGAGGCATTAAGAGAGAAATATAATTGCAATGCAGTTTCTACCCATGTCAGATCGGTTACGGGAAGCGGAGAGCTTAAAGACCGGTATAATCCGGGCCTGGGATTAGAACTGGGATTCAAGACCAGAGGCATACAAGCTGTTTGTCAGAACTATCCCGATATAGTAGCCAGCCAGGTTCTGGCATACATACTAACCGGCAGGCCGAGCATGCTGGGGGACATTATATATGATATTGATAATTCCGTTGAAGTTATTCTCCATTGCGGAATCCCTGTTAATCCTTATGGTGATGAAAGGATTATGCCTTATACCATAAGGACCCATGCGGAAAGTCCTGTAAGGGATAAACCCGAAGAGCCGGGATCTTCTACAGGTATTACTGCTGAATGGCCTGTGGGTGAGCCGGTAACTTTCTGGGAGATTCATAGTCTTTTAGGTAAAATAAGACTAAACACGGGAGAGGTGGTCGATGGCCATGCTGTATATACCGGTGGAGAAAATCTTGATAACGTAATGTGTACAGCTAAAATAGTAGCTGAGGTTGATAATATTAAAAAATTGCAGCAGGATTTTCAACCTTATTTATATGGTATTCATACCAGTGCAACTCTGGGGAACTTAAGACAGCAAATTAAAGATGTCGGCGTTTTTCTCGGACTTGAAATAGAAGAGACAGACCGGTAGGCTGACTTATAGAATATCCGGTACGGGAAAAAATAATTACTGCTCAACTTATTTAGAATGATTATTTACAGATAATTACAAAATTTTAAACAGATGAAAAAAGAAGATTTATCACGAAGGAAATTTATTAATATTCTTTCTGCAAGCTCAGTAGGTGTGGCAACAGCGGGTGCTATGCCTGCTATGGGTAATTTTACCGTGAGAAACAGTAATTCACAGAAACTGGCTGTTCTGGGAGGTCAACCGGTTCGAAGTAACAAGAGTTGGCCTGAATGGCCATATGTAGATGACAAAGTACTTGAATCTCTTATGAGTACCGGTAAGAGCGGGGTATGGTGCAGAATTCAGGGTGGATCCAGGGTTCCCGAACTGGAAAAGAAATTTGCGCAATTACAGGGAGCGGCGAGATGTGTAGCTGTGGGTTCAGGCACCCAGGCACTTCATACATCACTTGAAGCACTGGGAATAGGAGCGGGTGACGAGGTCATAACTTCTCCTCTTACGGATCCGGGAACTATTGCTTCTATATTGAGCTGCCGGGCTTTACCGGTATTGGCTGATCTTGACCGTAAATCATTTCAAAACGACCCGGAAGATATCGAGAGAAGGATAACGGAAAATACTAAAGTTATTATGCCGGTACATATTGCCGGTACACCATGCGACATGGAACGCATCATGGCCATAGCAAAGAAGCATAATCTTATCGTTGTTGAGGATTCCTGCCAGAGTCATCTTGCCGAATATCAGGGAAAGAAATTAGGTACAATAGGAAAGCTCGGATGTTTTAGTTTCCAAAGCAGCAAGACAATATCCTGTGGCGAAGGCGGAGGCATCATAGGGGATGATGATGAACTGCTGGAGAGGTGCTATACTGTGCAGAATCATGGTACCAACAGTAAGGGACGTACAGTAACGATAGGTCCGAAATACCGCATGAATGATCTTGAAGCGGCACTTCTGTTGGGACAATTAGCCGGGGTGGAGGAACGTTTTGTCCGTCGTAATGAAAATGCCGATTATCTCAGCTCCAGGATTAAAGATGTTCCCGGTGTCGTTCCCCAGAAAAAATATAACGGAACAGGCAGAGTGCCATGGTATCTTTATATGATGAGATATAAAAAGGAGCATTTTAATAATGTCGACAGAAGTGTATTTTTAAAGGCTGTCCGTGCAGAAGGCATACCAATAGGACCTTATTTGTCCCAGGGATTACATAAAGAACCATGGGTTGATCATATTCTCGGTTTAGAGGTCTATAAGCGTTTCTTTTCAGCGGCAAGACTCAAACAATACCGTGAACAGTTGCCTTTACCCAATACTGATAAGGTTACCGATGAAGAGTTGATGATGATATGGTCATCCGGTCCGTTCCTTGGAACCAAAGCCGACATGGATGATATTGCCGATGCAATAATTAAAGTTTACGAAAACAGAGATCAGCTTACATCGGTGTAAATTTCAGGAATTATAATATTCTTTTGGAGTTTCGAATATGGGCAGTTTTGTAAAGGTGTTTTTTATCTGTCTGTAAAAGTATATTATTTCAATATTACTGTCGTGGAAATTTATTGTGTATTTAAATCCTGACATAGATTTTTTTGAAATAATTTTAACTAGCTTAATCATTACCATTAATAAATCCTGTTCATTTTTAACCGCAATGTTTGTGTAATTTTTTTTAGCACATGAAAGATATTTTCCGGAATATATCGATTGCAATTATTTTAATACTATCAATTTGTGCATCGGCAAACGAGCCGGTAAGTTCAATCGATTGGGATAGCTTATCTATATTGAGAATATCGACATTCGATATTGATGCCACACCACCTGTAGGTAGTCATCTTACCTATCAGATAATGCAAAATTCATGGGACCTTGGCTTGCGGGCACGCGGTATTGTCATTATTGGAACCGGAAAACCAATAGTGTTGCTTGCTGTTGACTGGATAGGAATATCCAATGGTAGCCAGGATGCCTTTAAAAAAGCACTTTCTAAAGCTGCCGGAACTATTCCGGAAAGGGTAGCAGTGCATACATTGCATCAGCATGATGCCCCTATTTGTGATTTTACTTCTGAAAGATTATTAAAGGAAGCAGGTATTGATCCCGGTTGTTTTGAAGGCAGTTTTGCCCGGAAGTTAATAGATAATTTGCAGGATGCTGTCGGGAATTCATTGAACAATACCCACCCTGTTACACATATATCTTATGGAGAAGCCCCTGTTTATAAAGTAGCATCAAATCGCAGAGTGCTTAATGAAGGCGGCCGGGTCGACAAATTGCGAGGTTCCACTTGTAAGGATTCGTCTTTGCGGGCAAAGCCCGAAGGGGTTATTGATCCGATGGTATCAGTAATTAGTTTTTGGAATGAAGAAAATCCGTTAGCCATATTAAGCTTTTACGCAACTCATCCCCAGAGTTATTATCTGACAAGTATTGCAAATCCGGATTTTCCGGGAATTGCAAGATTTTACAGACAGTTGGAAGTACCGGATGCCTTACATGTCCATTTTAACGGAGCCGGAGGTAATATAGCTGCCGGAAAATATAACGACGGGTCACATGAAATGAGGGGCATATTAGCGGGGCGACTGGCAGATGGCATGAAAAGGGCATGGAAAAACAGCAGGAAGTCAGAAATTACCGCTGAACAGGTAGATTGGGAAATAAGGGATATTGAACTGTCCCCTGCCCGTAATATTGAAGAGATAGAGAAAAAAATGAAGGACAAGAATAATCCTTTCAATTACCTTCCCAATAATATGGGTAAATTAGCCTGGTTAAAGCGTTGTCAGAGCGGAAAGATGAATAATATATCCTGTTTAAGTCTGGGTGATGTCAGGATACTTTTTATGCCGGGAGAACTTTTTGTGGAATACCAGCTTGCTGCAAAGGCTATGCGACCGGACTTATCCGTTGCCATGGCCGCTTATGGCGACTATGGTCCCTTTTATATAGGAACTAAAGAAGCTTATAATCAGGGAGGATACGAAATTACTGCAAGTCCGGCGACAGGAGAAGCCGAAAGCATAATCATGACAGCGATGAAGGAACTTTTACATGTCAGTGATGAAGTGTCAATTTTTTCAAGTCAGGCGCGGCAAGAAATATTGATCAAGGACAAAGCTGACTGGGAGCAGCAAAGAGGGGAGATTCTTAAAGGCATGGAAGCAGTTATGGGTCCTCTCCCTTGCAGAGAGGGCTTACCGCCTTTTGATGTGAGAATTACAAAAGAATTAATAAATGAAACCTATACAAGGTTGACGATAAACTTCAGAGCCATAGAAAATGAAAGGATTCCTGCATACCTTTATATTCCTCACAGAAAGGGTAAAGATGGGAAACTTCCTGCAATGGTTGCTCTTCATCCTACGGGATCAGACGGAAAGAAAATAGTTGACGGACAAGGTAAGGCAAATAGAGGCTATGCCAAAGAGCTTGCAGAAAGGGGCTATATTGTGATAGCACCTGATTACCCGAGCTTTGGAGAATTGGAAAATTTTGACTTTGAGAAGGACAGGTATCAGTCTGGGACTATGGCGGGCATTTTTTATCATATGCGATGTGTGGACCTGCTGGTAGAAAGAGCAGATGTTGATCCGGACAGGATTGGTGTGATCGGGCATTCCCTTGGAGGTCATAATGCAATGTTCCTGGCTGCTTTTGATGAACGTATAAGAGTGATTGTTTCCAGTTGTGGCTGGACCCAGTTTGAGAATTATGATATAGGGGAAAGGGCAATTGAGAAATACGGCGGACGGCTTGGACCATGGTCTCAGGACAGATATATGCCCCTTATAAAAGAAAAATATAAGCTGGACGGGAGTAAAATACCGTTCAATTTCCATGAAATAATAGCACTATTTGCACCAAGGGCATTTTTTTCAAATTCGCCTCTGAACGATGGTAATTTTGATGTTACCGGAGTTGTCAAAGGAGTGGAGGAGGCACGGAAAATATACAGGTTTCTGGGAGCCGATGATAATCTTGAGGTCAGATATCCGGAGGCTGAACACGATTTCCCTGAGGAAATACGTTTAAAGGCCTATAAGTTTATAGATCAAATTCTTGGTCATCCTACCGATAAATATGATATCAGTACGAAAACCAACAACTAGGTATTCTGTATATAACTAATTATTTTTTTCGTGATACATATAAGGAATACGACTTTCCATGCCTGAACGACGGAAACTTATGAATTAAACGAAGTGGAGGAACCGGTTGAGTTGATTCTAATTTCTGAAAAGAGTACATACAAGAAGTCAGCTATCTAATCTGGTTGAAAGTCATAAAGTTAAGTGTAACATAGTTATGGTCTTGTTTATATAGCTGGCAATAACTAAATTTTTTAATTAAATTTGATCAATGATATTAAGCCTCAAAGAAGAAATTAATTTTATTATGGCCAGGATTTGTTTTGCATTAGTTATACTTACCCTGTTAAGTTGTAAAAATTTATCGGAAAAATTAGTTGACAGTGATTTGATAACAAGTAGTGATGCCCAATGGATTCAGGATGGCAGGGAATTGCCTGCCAGTGATTCGTTGTTTTATCTTAATCGACCGGCACCTCTTTTCCGTAAGGAATTTAATGCGGATAGCGAGGTTGAGAGTGCCAAATTTTATATTACAGCGGCCGGTTATTATAAGGCATCCATGAATGGCCTACCGGTTGGGAAGAATATACTTGATCCGGCGTGGACAGATTATAGTAAAAGAATTTATTATTCAGAATATGACGTTACATCACTTGTTAATGAAGGAAAAAACTGTCTGGGTGTAGTTCTGGGAAATGGTTTTTATAATCCTTTACCCATGCTAAAATGGGGACATCGAAATTTAAGAAATGACCTTGCCTCTGTGGGAAAACCAGTATTTATTGCCAGGTTGATTATCAATTACAAGAATGGCGGATCAGAAGAAATAGTAACTGATCCCTCCTGGAAATATTGCTACGGTCCGCTTTTAAAAAACAGTGTTTATCTGGGAGTTTCTTATGATGCACGAAAGGAGATCAAGGGATGGAATACTACTGGATTTGATGATAATTCGTGGAATAATGTCAAAATTGGTAAAAATCCCGGCGGGGTACTTCAAAAAGCATTTTTCCCTCCCATACAAATAACAGCGGAAGTTACTCCTGTCGAAATTTATTCCTCTGATAGCGGTGTTTATATTGTAGATATGGGTATAAATTTTACAGGTACATATAAAATTAAGTTATCTGGTATACCAGGGGATACTGTTATTTTTAGGTTCGGTGAACGGATATATGAAGACGGGACATTAAATCCCATGACAACCGTTGCAGGTCAGATAAAAAGAAAGGGAATGGGAGGCCCCGGTTCTCCTGAAATCGCTTGGCAGGAAGACAGATACATTATTGGAAATTCAGGCTTCGGCTGGTTTACACCTGATTTTACATATCATACTTATAGGTATATGGAAATTACCGGATTGAGCTATAAGCCTCAGATTTCTGATATAAAAGGATTGTTTATTCATTCAACCGTTGCTAATTTGAACAGTTTTACCTGTTCTTCAGAACTATTGAATTATATACAGGCGGCTGTGGTCAGAACATTTAGGTCAAACCTTCTCAGTGTTCAGTCTGATTGTCCTGCGAGAGAGAAATTCGGATATGGAGGTGATCTTAATGCTGTCAGTGAATCGTTTATCTATAATTTTGATATGCAAGCGTTTTACCTTAAGACGATCTACGACTGGGCAGATGCAATAAATGATTCTGTATTCATTGATACTGCCCCTTATGTTGGAATAAAAAATTGCGGCATCAGTTGGGAATCTGCTTTTCTTATCACTCAATATTACCTTTATCTTTATTATAATGAAACAAGGATTATTGAAGAACTTTATGAATTGGATAAACAATGGATGGACAAAGTGGCACGTATACATCCAGAGGGAATTGTAAATAAGGGACTCAGTGATCATGAATCACTTGAATCTGTTCCTGTTGAGTTAACGGGCACATGTCATTACCTGCAATGCGCACGAATAATGAAAATTTTTGCATCATTGATGAAAGAAGAGGAAGATGAAAAAAGATACAGGAAACTGGCTGATAAATTAAAAAATCTCATAAAGGCTAAATTCTGGGATAAGCCTGTTAAAGAAAAAATAAACAAGCAGACACTCTTTGCCACCTTGCTTTATCATGGAATTGTTCCTCCTGATGAAACAGATGCTGCAAAAGATTCACTGATAAATGTAGTTAAAAATGGCCCCTCCGGATATTTCAGTACGGGGATATTTGGAACTAAATATATTCTTGAAACTTTGTCTGACAATGGTGCTGCTGACCTTGTTTATGATATTGTAAACAGTACGACATTCCCGGGATGGGGATTTATGATAGATAACGGTGCAACGACCATATGGGAAACATGGGAAGAGAGTGATAATACCTATTCCAATTGTCATCCAATGTTTGGAACAGTCACTGAATGGTTTTACCGATGGCTTGGCGGAGTACGTCCTGATCCCCAAAATCCGGGATTCAAAGAGTTTATAATAGCTCCTTCAACTCCTGAAGGATTGGAGTTTGTTAGAACTTGCTATCATTCTCCTTTCGGACAAATTATATCCAACTGGGAAAGAGACAAAAACGGTACATGCCGTTTTGTAATTAAGATTCCCCAGGAAACCAGGGCTAATGTTATTTTACCTATGGATGAATCTCAAAAAATAAAAATTGAAAAGAATAAAAAGATCATTAAAGAAAAGGAAATTGCAGGACTCCGGTCTGGTAAATTTCAACTCGGTAATGGTAATTATGTTATTACAATTTTTTCTAATTAATAGGAATATTTTTATTTCCAAAAAATTGAGCTTTTTCAGAAAAGTGAAAAGACAAAAAATGTTTTAAATAATTAAAAAAATGAGAATAAAAAATATTTAAATACCCATACTGTTATTTTTTGAAATTAAATGATAAAAGTTTAATCGAAAGGGTTTCAAATATAAGTCATAATTAATCAGCATAACAATATAAAATATATACAAAGTAAATAAATTTTTTATACTAAAAGGATATTTAATGGTAAGCAATTCATTCATTTCCACAAATCCGGTTAAATGCTCAGGCAATAATTTATATATGTATGTGACGAAAACCGTGAATTTTTTTATTTCTGAAAAGCAAGTCAAATTATGTAATGTATTATTTTTCAAACTTGCAATAAAAATGGGTAAAAATCTGCTGCTAGTATTTTTGTTATTTTTATCAGCCTGTAATAAATCACCGGATATACAGGTTAATGATCTCCGGGTAGAATATATGAACAATCCCCTCGGTGTGGACATTCATGTTCCAAGGTTTTCCTGGCAGTTTGTATCCAAGGAACGTAATGTTAACCAGCAGTCCTGTCGTATAATTGTTGCGGAAACCCTCAGTGACATAAATAATGAGGATGGCACTATCTGGGATTCGGGAAAGATAATTTCAGGGGAGGCTGTTAATATAGAATATAAAGGAAGAACCCTCCAAAGCAATAAAAAATATTTTTGGAGGGTATGCATTTGGCCTGATGACAATGAAGAAGTTTGGAGCTCTCCTTCCTGGTTTCATACCGGAATTCTTGACAATTCAGAGTGGGCAGCACAGTGGATAACTACTCCTGAAGAAATAGTACATGCCAGTCCCTTGTTCAGAGAGGAATTTAATATCGAAAAAAATATTGATTACGCCTTTGCATTTGTCAGTGCCTGTGGTTTTTATGAGTTTTATCTTAATGGGGAAAAAGTTGGCGATCATGTTCTTGATCCAGCTATTACCGACTACCGTAAGACAATACTTTATTCAACTTATGATGTTACAAAGTTGCTGAGAAAAGGACGTAATTGTGTAGGATCCATGTTGGGAAACGGAGCCTGGAACCTTAGAAAAGTTGAAGGACGGTACAGTTGGGGCAGGGGAGGAGAAAGCTGGGGAAATCCGTCTTTTTTAATGCAGTTGATGATAAAGTATGAAGATGGCACTGAAACAGTCATTGTGACTGATAATTCATGGAAGTATAGTTCAGGTCCGGTAACATTTAATAATTTATACGGAGGGGAAGATTATGATACCGGCAAGGAAATTGAAGGATGGTCCGGGGTGGAATTTGACGATTCCGGATGGCAGTCTGCCGTTATCGCTGAAAAACCTGGAGGACAACTGAAATCGCAACTTATGCCTCCGATAAAAGTTGTAGAAACAATAAAACCTGTAAAAATAACTAATCCGTCACCAGGCGTTTACCTTTTTGATCTTGGACAAAATATTGCAGGTTGGTGGCGCGTAAATGTGTCCGGTGAAGACGGACAAATTATCCGTGTCAGAGGATCGGAAACCCTGAATGACTCTCTCTTCGCCAAACCCCTTGAGGAAGGGGATAAACTCAGCATTAAGTTCAGGTATCATTCTGAAACATGGACTGACTATACGCTTAAAGGTGCTGATTATGAAGTGTATGAGCCTCACTTTTTCTATACAGGCTTTCGGTATATTGAAGTAGCTGCTGCTGACGGTAAAAGCCTAAAAGAGGTGAATGCAGAAGGCAGGGTGTTGCGATCGGCAAATGAAATAACTGGCAAATTCGAATCATCCGATTCCCTTTTTAATAAAATCCGTGATGCAGCTTTATGGGCGCAAACGGGAAATATGCACAGTTATCCCACTGATTGCCCTCACCGTGAAAAAGGAGCTTATAACGGTGACGGACAGGTGATTGCTGAAACATCCATGCATGAGTTCAGGATGGCACCATTTTATACTAAGTGGCTTAATGACATGCGCGATGCCCAGGAGGAAAATGGCAGGATTCCCAATACATCTCCGACCCTTGTAGGCGGTATGGGAGGTGGTGTTGGCTGGGGCAGTGCATATATCCTTCTTCCATGGTGGATGTATAATTATTATGATGACATGAGGGTTTTACAGGATCATTATCCGATGATGAAAAATTATCTTTTATACCTGAAGAATCTTGCAAAAACTGATGAAAATACTGATGAGCCATACATCATCAATGATTTTGCTACTTACTGGTATTCGCTCGGAGAATGGTGCGCTCCGGGTCAGAGTGACGGTCCGAATCATCCCATAGTAAATACCTTTTACTATTATTACAATAGTCTGCTTATGTCAAAGATTGCCGGTGTTCTTAGTCATCAGGATGATTCAGAATATTTCCTGTCATTAGCAGATACCATTAAACAGGAATTCAATAAAAAGTTTTTCGATCCTGAAAAATCACTCTATGGTCATGACGAAGTATATCAGACCTATCAGTTATTAGCACTTGTAGGTAATCTTGTTCCGGAAGGCAGCCGCGAAAAAGTATTAAAAACCATTGTTGAAGATATTGAGGAAAGAGATATGCATTTAAATACGGGAATAATCGGCACTAAATATCTGTGGCCCATACTAGTGCAGGGAGGTTACGGGGATATGGCCTTAAAAGTAGCATCTCAAACTACCTATCCGGGTTATGGATATTGGCTAAAAAACGGGGCGACAACACTTTTGGAAAAATGGTCCGGGGAACATTCCCATAATCACCAGATGTTCGGATCAGTAGTGGAGTACTTTTACAAGTATTTGGCAGGGATCAGATCGCCAATGGAGGATAAGACATCAAGGGGATATAAAAAGATATATATTGAACCCAATATTGCTGCGGGACTTGACTCGGTCAGTGCATCTGTTGAAACAGTAACAGGTACAATCATTTCCCATTGGAAAAAAGAAAGTAGTTTTCTTAGTCACAGTATTTCAATACCAGGCAATAGTTCAGCTACAGTAGTATTACCTTTTAATGATTCTGATAATACAACTTTATGGGAATGCGGTTCAAAAATATGGTACGATAATAATTTCGTGGAGGGCACTCCGGGTGTAATCAGTGTCAGGAAAGAAGCCGGAAAGCTGGAAATAGACATCGGTTCGGGAAGCTATGAGTTCCGTGTGGAATGATCTGCTAAAGAGGTGATGACATGCAAATCAATACTGATATTTTTTGTCGGAAGGTTCTTTAAACCGGACTCACCAGTGTTAACAGATAAATAAACATCATAGATGAAATTCCCTGAATGAGGGTAGCTGAAGTATGCGTTTTATATCCTGTTTGAACGTCCATTCCTGAAAATTGAGTGACAACCCAGAAGAAGCTGTCGTTGGCATGTGAGATAGTCATTGCCCCCGCGCCTGTCGCCATAACTGCCAATACTTTGCCGGTGGTGGAATCAAGTCCGATGCCCTGCAGTAACGGGGCAATCAACGCTGATGTTGCAACCAGTGCCACAGTTGATGATCCCTGTGCAGTTTTGAATGCCGAAGCGATAATAAAGGGAAGAAAAATGCCCAGTTCATAATCAGCCAGCATATTACCTATAGTGATGCCTATCCCGGTCTCTCTGAGAATAGAACCGAAAGCACCCCCTGCTCCGGTTATCAGAAGTATTGGTGCTGCTGCGGAGATGCCCTTGCCTATCCAGCCTGTAAGAGTTTCCTTGTTAAAGACAGGTAAGAGTAAGAGGGACAATAAAAAACCAATAAGTAAGGCATTTACCGGCTCTCCGGTAAAATCAAAAAAAGTAAAAATCAGACCGTCGCCCAGCGGTTTGGCGGGATAGGTTGCCACGGAGCGTATGGCAATCAAAATAATAGGAACCAGAATAGGTAACAACGATTTTGTTCCGGAAGGAAGCCTGATGTTTTCCGTTGCAGACTCCGGCAGAACTTCTGAATCTTCTTTTGTTGTATATTTTTTGCCGGCGTAGGATGCCCAGAGCCATCCCGCAAGCATGGCAAAAAGTGCTACAACAAAGCCATAGAGAATAACCAGTCCCAGTTGGTCGTTGAGACCCAGATTTCCTGCTGCCGCTATAGGTCCGGGTGTAGGAGGAACAAAGGTATGAGTAGCGTAAAGTCCTGTAGCCAAAGCAATAGATAGAGTTACTGAAGGTTTACCGGTTTTTTGCACTAGTGATTTTTTCAGTGATGAAAGTATTACGAATGCCGAATCGCAGAATACCGGAATAGAAACGATATATCCTATAATGGACATAGCCAGTCCGGGATAACGCCTGCCAACGAGTTTCAGCACCATTTCTGCAAGTTTGATTGCTGCGTTTGATTTTTCAAGGACTGTTCCAATTATTGTTCCCAATACTATCACAATACCTATATAAGCCATTATACCGCCGAATCCTTCAGTAATAGTGGCTGCAATTTGTTCTAACGGCAAACCGGCCAGTGCGCCGGCAAAATATGATGCCAGCAGCAGAGTTAAAAAAGGATGGAGTTTAAGGCGTGTAGTGCCAAGTATTATAAAGAGAACAGAAATCAATAAGACTTTTACCAGCCATAGACTTTGATACATATTGGTAAATTATTTATAATACGAATGAGTCTGGTCTAAAGAGGGCGGGAATCGCCTGTTTAAACAAAATATAAAAATTTATTAAATTGACTTTCAGGCAATATCTTTTGCCTTTTTCAGTATCCCGGTTTTTAGTTTTTTTGTACATTTATTCTAGTTACATCGGATTTCGGCATTCTTCGTTATTCTGTACAAGATGTTATAAAAGCAAAAATAAAAATTTATTTAGCAGAATTGATTCTCTGAAGGTTTTTATTTAACTTAAAGGTGATTATTAATCCTGCAGGATAGTTATTAAAAAAAATAATTTTATATAGTATTCTTAATTAATTAAAAATATAATAATATCAAAAAGATAAATATACGAAGGAAAGAGTTAAGACGCATCGGTTATAAAAACGACAAAGCGATTTCGCTTGCCGTGAAACTGGTTCGTAATCATACGGCAGGTATGACCAAAATTGAATTGCTTGAATTGTTGGAGAAAATCCACATGACCCCGGAAGAACACCTCAGAGATCCGGTCTTTGGAGAATTAGCGAGGCTTCTTTCAGAAAAAACCCCAGGCGTAAAAAAGAAGCCTGTAATAAAAAAGAAAGTCACTGAATTCAAGATATATGGTGAAGAAAATATAGACATTGAGGCAGTCCGCCAGATGGAAACTGCCATGAAACTACCCATTTCTGTAAAAGGTGCCCTGATGGCAGATGCACATGTAGGTTACGGTCTCCCGATAGGCGGGGTACTTGCGGTTTATAATGCTGTAATTCCATATGGGGTGGGTATGGATATAGGATGCAGAATGTGCATGTCGGTTTTCGTTTCGCATCCACATAAGATCGAAAATGAACGTGAAATGATAATGAAGGCCCTTTTGAGGGAAACACGTTTCGGACTTGCTGAATTCCATGATATTGGTGATCATGAAATACTTGAGAGAAAAGAATTCAGGGAGATAAAATTTTTACGATCACTTCATGGAAAATTTGCCAGTCAGTTAGGTACTTCCGGTCATGGTAATCATTTTGTGGATGCCGGTTATCTGGAGATCGAAAAATATAATGATCTTCTGCAACTTCAGCCGGGTCAGTATTTTGCAATTCTGAGTCATTCGGGCTCCCGGAATTTCGGAGCTGAGGTTTGTAAGCACTATACGAAAATAGCAAAGGAAAAACTTGAACTTAAAGGCGAAGCCGGCCGTCTGGCCTGGCTGGAGTTAGACTCGGAGGAAGGGCAGGAATACTGGAGAGCCATGAATCTGGCAGGTGATTATTCTCATGCCAATCACCGTATAATTCATGGGAGACTTGCTGCTGCCTTTGGAGAAAAACCTCTAAAAATAATAGAGAACCATCATAACTTTGCATGGAGGGAAGAACTTCTTCCGGGTGAGGAACTTATCATACACCGTAAAGGGGCAACGCCGGCAGGAATAAATGATATCGGGATCATTCCCGGCACTATGTCATCACCTGCATTTATAGTCAGGGGTAAAGGTAATGAAGAATCACTCCGGTCTGCTGCTCATGGAGCCGGCAGGGTAATATCCCGCAGAAAGGCAAGGAAAACTTTTTCCGAAAATCAAATGAAAAGTTATTTGCAAAAAAAAGGCATAACACTGATCGGAGGTGGTATTGACGAATCGCCCATGGCTTATAAAGATATACACCAGGTAATGAAATATCAGGAAGACTTGGTTGAGGAACTGGGCATCTTTTATCCGAAGATTGTAAGGATGGAATAAATATCCCGTATCTGTCATACAGCCGTCGTCAGATCGCATAAGCGGTTAGCCAAATTACTTTCCTAATAAAAAAATAGCCGGCTGTTTATGTATATCAGGGATTTTCTTTTTCCATTGTTCTATTGTTTTGGTGGATATAGATTCATTTTCTCCGGTAAGGTTAGCAGCGATACACAATAAGGTATGAGAGGAGCAGGATGAAAATATATTTTTCAGCAGTTTATTGTTCCGGTAAGGAGTTTCGATAAAAATCTGTGTATGATTTTGTTTGCCGATTTTTTGTTCCAGCGCTTTAATTTTTCTGATACGCTCGTTATTCCTTACCGGCAGATAACCGTGAAAAGTAAAATTCTGTCCGTTGAGTCCTGATGCCATAAGAGCGAGAAGTATGGATGACGGCCCGACCAGCGGTTTTACCCTGTAACCTTTCTGATGAGCTATTTTTACTATTTCCGCTCCGGGATCTGCAACGCCGGGACACCCGGCTTCTGAAATAACGGCAATTTTATTTCCTTTTTTTATGGGATTCAGGAATTTTGAAATTTCAGATTTATCGGTGTGCTTATTAAGTATAAAAAAGGTCAGACTTTCAATATCAATATCTTTATTCACTTTTTTCAGAAATCTCCTGGCAGTCCTTATGTTCTCTACGATAAAAAATTTCGTATCTGATAATATTTGATATGCAGATGCGGGCAGGACGCTTTGCCAGTCACTGTTACTAAGTAAATTAGGAACCATGTATAATTCAGCCATAATAATAATTTTTTGTAAAATTACAGATAATCATGTTTTCATGACTGCTTTTTTTAATTTTGTGATATGCTAAGCAGAAAAAAAATGCATATAGAAGCTACTTTCCTTGGTAGCGGGACTTCGCAGGGAGTACCTGTAATTGCCTGTACCTGTCCTGTTTGTCAGTCTGCCGACCCAAAAGACAAAAGGCTGCGTTCCTCCTTGCTACTGAAAATTAACGGGATAAATTATGTAATTGATGCCGGTCCTGATTTCAGGCAGCAAATGTTACGTGAAAATATAAATACCCTTAGGGCAATATTGGTTACTCATGAGCATGTTGATCATATTTTCGGTCTTGATGATATCCGTTCCTTTAACTGGGTACAGAAGCATCCCACCGATATTTATGCTGAAAAGAGGGTACAGAAAGCAATAATGAGGATTTTTAATTATGTTTTTGCAGATAATAAATATCCCGGAACACCAAAAATGAATTTACATGATATTGATAATAATCCTTTTGTAATAGATGGAATTGAATTTATTCCTATTCGCTGTTACCATCATAAGTTGCCTGTTTACGGTTTTCGTGTCGGCGATCTTACTTATATTACCGATACTAATTTCATTCCTGAAAAAGAAATGGAAAAACTTGCCGGTACGCGGATATTAATACTTAATGCATTGAGGATTGAAAAACATCTTTCGCATTATAACCTTGAACAGGCCATTGAGATAATTCAAAAGGTGAATCCGGAAAGGGGGTATCTTACTCATATTAGTCACAGGATGGGCAAACACCAGGAGGTTCAAAGCATGTTGCCGTCAAATGTATTTTTAGCATATGACGGCTTAACATTTAGTATCGATTAGATTAATTATTATTACAATATTTTATTTATATTAAGAAAATTTAAAAATTTTGTAAGAAAAAAGTATATTTTTATTTCATATTTCCAAAGATGTTATATGTTTGCAGGAAATATTTCAAAAATTAAACATATGAAATTATCAATTCCGAAAGATTACAGATCGCTGTTAGACGTTTGTAAAACCGAGAAAGCGATTAAACTGGTCAAGGACTTCTTTCAGATGAACCTTGCTGCCGAGTTGCGTTTACGCAGGGTCACAGCACCCCTGTTTGTAAAAAAAGGTACCGGTATCAATGATGATTTAAATGGCGTTGAACGTCCTGTAGCATTTAATATTAAGGAAATGGACGGACAAACAGCGGAAATTGTACAGTCCCTGGCAAAATGGAAAAGGCTGGCTTTAGCTGATTTGAAAGTTAGTAAAGGTTATGGCTTATATACCGATATGAATGCCATACGGCCTGATGAGGAGTTGACTAATATTCATTCTCTCTATGTTGATCAGTGGGATTGGGAATTGGTAATTTCAAAGGAGCAACGAAATATTGATTTCCTGAAAAAAGTTGTAAGAAAGATATATTCGGTAATGGTGCGCACTGAATTTCATGTTTTCAGTCATTATCCCGAAATTAAGCCAGAACTGCCTGAAGATATTACGTTTATACATACTGAAGAACTGGCGAAAAAATATCCTGATCTGAAACCCTTAGAGCGTGAAACGCAGGCTGCTAAGGAGCACGGGGCTGTTTTTGTGATAGGTATCGGAGGTGAAATGCCAAACGGAGAGATCCATGATAGTCGTGCTCCTGACTATGACGATTGGGTTACACCTACGGTGGATGGTTATAAAGGTCTGAACGGCGATATTATTTTATGGAATAATATTCTCGACCGTGCTTTTGAGATTTCATCGATGGGAATTCGCGTTGACAGAAAGTCAATGCTTGAACAACTAAAAATAAGAGGTTTGGAAGAACGGAAAGAACTTTTATGGCACTCAAAATTACTCAATGGTGAATTGCCTCTGACTATAGGCGGAGGTATCGGTCAGTCGCGTCTATGCATGTATTTTCTGCGAAAAGCCCACATCGGTGAAATACAGTCGAGCATCTGGCCTGATGAGATGATTGAAACCTGTAAGGAAAACGGTATTCATTTGCTTTAGAACGCTTATAAAGTTCGCCTCTTATTCCCGGGGTGTTAGCTTACTATAAGGTAAGACATGTTTCTCCAGTATATTGCCAAACTCATCTATTAGTCTGAATATTACTACTGGTTTATCTACCACGGTATTAAAAGTAAATTCACCAAGTGCTACTGCTGTTGTACCATGATATCCAAACAACTGATTGGTACTATTTTCTGCCATTGCATCCGGTCCCGGTACTCCGCCAAGTGAGGCAGCCTCAAATTCATGTAATGCAAATCCTGACGGTCGGGGAATAGTAAATCCACGTGCCCCATGGCGGTCACCGCTAATCAATAAAACACCGGAGATATTTTCTTTCTCAATGAAACTGAAAAGTTCTTCACGAGCTTCAGTATCCCAGGTGCCCCATGAATCCTTACCATTGCTTACGTAGTCGCTCCACATCGTTCCGCTGGAAATAATCTTAAAGGGAGCTAAAGAGTTTTTTAATGTCTTTTTTAACCAGGTGAGTTGTTCTAAACCCAGATAAGAACCATATTTGCCCCTCCGCTCGTTTTCCCTGCATGAGCGGGTATCCAGCATTATTAATTCTACCGGACCTATACGCGTGTTGAAATAAATACCTTTTCCTTCATTGGCCGGATTATTCCAGTTCTGGTGCCATACTTCCCTGAGGGCAAGACGGTCTGCTGCAGTAAATCCCTCAGGAATACCGCTAAGGTCATTATTAAGATAATCATGATCGTCCCAGCAGGCATATAAAGGTATATTTGCAGAGAGCTGTCGCCATGGTTTTGAAACATCGCGAAGAAGATAATCTGATCTGTGCATATTAATCCGGTTCTCCCTGTCATCGGTTGCAATATCACCCAAAAGCATCATTGCGTGTGGCTCCCTCTTCAGAATCTGGTTTATAAGATTAGGATTATGTATTCCTATTTTATGAAAACATGATCCGAAAGCCACTTTGAATATACCTTTTTTTTCATGACCTGGTGCTGTGGTAAATCCACCTTCGGCAATCCTGTGTTTTTTTGCATAAACTGCATATTTATATTCAGTATCAGGAGATAAACCATCCAATACGATTTTTTGCTCTACACCAGGCTCTGGAGGATTTGCCCTGTACGATATTTCATTACTGCCATCGGATTTTGTCACTTTAACAACTAAAGGATCCGCGGTTGACGGCCGTAACCATAGAACCACTCCGTCTTTGCTCAGGTTACCAAGCATAGGACCTCCCATTAATGGCAGATTATTTTCCCGGGCAGCTTCAATAATCCCGGTATTTGTAAAATCAGCATATAAATTATTGGAAAAAACAGAACGTGCATCAAGGTAAAACTGCCTGATATTTTCAGGTAAAAGTCCATAACTGTCAAGTAATTTAGTGTCTATCTCCAAATTTCCAATATGCGCTTCACGAAGAGTGACTTCATGACGGGGTTGAATGGTATCGTTAGTCGCACTATAGCAATTGTTACTAAAATTAAAAATTGCCAGAAAAAGACAACATTGAAAAAAAATATTATTGCTGTTCATTTTTTTGATTTTTAATTATTTATAATGTCTTGACCATTAAAATCTAATTGACTACTTTTGGTTATATTAATGATTTTAGTATTAAAACTAAGATTTTTTATTTATAAAGTTTTTATGTCTTATATAACTAATTGAATATTAGTCAAATAAATTTTTAAATTAGTCTGAAAAAGGGCGAGAAGCGCCTTTTTAGAGCGGCCTTATTAATGTAATTTTAAAGTTCAGGGAGCTAAGATAATCGGATTTCGGGACTTTTCCAATTACAAGTTATCATATTGATTAAGAGAATTTAAGTTCTAAACAAACCTAAAAAATAACCATCATGAAAACAATAGGATTAATAGGAGGCATGAGTTGGGAGTCCTCAGTCGAGTATTATAAGCTGATAAATGAAAAAATAAATGAATTACTCGGTGGATTCCATTCATGTAAGAGCCTGATGTATTCAGTAGATTTTGCTGAGATAGAAAAGTTTCAACATCAGGACAAATGGGAAGAACTAAATTTCATTATGGCAGATTCTGCAAAAAAACTTGAGAATGCCGGCGCTGATATTATTGTTTTATGTACCAATACTATGCATTTGTGCAGTAAAGCTATTATTGATAATATATCAGTACCGTTTTTACATATTGCGGAAGCTACAGGTGAGGAAATTGTAAATCGTAATGTAAAAAAAGCGGGCTTGCTCGGAACAAAATTTACTATGGAGAAAGATTTATATAAAAAGATTCTTAATGAAAAATTTGGAATTGAAATTATTATACCGGATGATGAAGAAAGAAATACAGTGCACAGGATTATTTATGAAGAATTGGTTCATGGAGAGATAAAGGATGAATCGAGGGATATATATAAAGAGATTATAGGCAATCTGCAAAAGAATGGTGCGGAAGGAGTAATCCTGGGATGTACTGAAATTCCTTTATTGATATCTGATTCTGATGTAGATATCCCGGTATTTAATACAACAAGATTGCATGCTGAAAAAGCTGTAATGTGGGCGTTAAATAATTGATATTGTTTTTTCGGCAGGATTCACTGTACGCTTTAACCCGGTAGCCGTCCGCTTTCCTTAGGAATCCTTGTCCGTTTTGAACAAGAATTAATGTCCGTTTTCCTCAGGAATTGACGTCCGTTTTGAATAGGTTTCCTCTTTGTCTGGATTTTGCAGGTATTTGCTTTCCGTAAGAATATGCAAATAATAAGTGGTGATTTTTGAGTCGTTTATATGCAGGTCACCGATAACCTTTTTATCATTTCGTTTCGTTCCAAAATTTTTTATATTTTTACGCCCGCTTTAATTTTAGCATTTGTTTTTAAAAAATATTTTGCCCCGGTAGCTCAGCTGGATAGAGCAACTGCCTTCTAAGCAGTAGGTCGTGGGTTCGAATCCCGCCCGGGGTACCAACTTCAAGAACATTGATAACCCTGTTAAATACAAGATTTGACGGGGTTTTTGATGGCTATTTTTAAATATTTTAAGATGTGCAAATTTCTATTTTACGTATCAGCAAGTCCATATTCATCTCGCCAATCCTTTTTATTATCATTTTTTCTTTCTGGTAAATGGTCAAAAACATTTTCTATTGGAGTCATTTTAA